>Ga0265336_10001277_pt1 | contig 11870 bp, 10 predicted proteins | sample 42119metaG_FD_193583 | JGI IMG/M metagenome (GOLD analysis project Ga0265336, IMG submission 193583) | Rhizosphere microbial communities from Carex aquatilis grown in University of Washington, Seatle, WA, United States - 4-21-19 metaG | ecosystem: Host-associated > Plants > Roots > Rhizosphere...
GGAATGATCTTAGCCACCTGGTATAAACGCACCTTAAAAGAATCATTGTTAGGTAAGGTATACGATAACAAAGCAAAACTAAAAGGTCTTGTCATTCCCGCGAAAGCGGGAATCCACAACAAAGATTCAGATATCAATATCATTTATCAACAATATCTCAAGGCCTTTAAAAAAGGCGTTTTTAACTACATCAAAGAAGACGTTGATAAATATACCCAACAGCCGATACCCAGAAAATATTTTTCAGGAGGGACCCAGGGATTTTTCAATGTTAACCCTGCTATGTTCACACCCCAAAACCGCCCTCCCGCAAGCCTTGCTTTGTCAGCAGCAAACCGTTCAGGCAGTATTGATCTAGCACAAATACAGTTAACTGAAGATATCCCTAAAATATCACCTGCTCAAAGCCCGTCAGACGCATCAATGTCGGTATATAACTGGGATTTATTACGTCAGGATCCAAGAACGTCAATAGATATTTTCCTTTCCCAAAAGATCCCAGGCACATCACAGACCTTTGGAGAAAAATATAAAGATATTCAATCGATGAGTACTAATCAAAGAGATAAAATTGATCAGGAAATAGCAATGGCATTCTTTTATGCCCATTTTCATAGTGATATGGATGATTTTTTAATAAATGATATCCAGGATGTTCCGGGTTATTTGCGCCCCTTAGTCGTAGATATCCTTAAATTTTCACTACATGCTTACGAAAATGATCCATATGCACAAGATGCCAGGATCATGTTATGGAAATTAGGCGAATTAGCTTTTGATGAAGAAGTTTTTAGGCACGTAGAGAATTATACTCAATTTTATGACTTTCCTTTATATAACGTGATTGGCCATAATAGTAAATTAAAGGACCTGTATATACTAGACCTGGCATCCGGTCCTCGGGCAGCCCGGTACTTTTCAAGTATAGGCGACCAAAAAATTATTGTGGAAGATAGTTCATTTTTCGTTGAAGGTCATTTAAATAGAGCTAAAAATTTTTTTAAGAAAGGAGAGAATATCATTATTCGACGTGTGGATATCCGGGACATTCCAAAAGCAATGCCCGAGGCCCAATACCGGCATATCCGTTGGGGCAATGTCCACCGTTATGTTAATTTTCAGGGAAAGGAAAAAGAATTCGTAACAGAATTAAGGAAAAAGATCGCTCCAGGAGGAACTATATCTTTTGAATATTATAATTCTGATTTAAGAAGTAATTTCGCGTTCCTTATGACAGGAAGTTTTTGGCCCATGACAGAAGGGACGATGGAAGACACTAGTGGCCATATTGGGAACTTCATGTTATTTATTAATGACCCAATACTCCCAGAGGATATTTTAGATACAACTCAAATTTCATTAACACATCATTTTTTGCTTAGAAAATATGTAGCTTCCTTGGGTCAAGATTCACCGATTACTGTAGCTGACTTCGACGACATTATCCTTAAGGACCAAGGGTCAGGGTTCAGTCAATTTTATTTCAAGGGCAATGAAATGCGTGGATTTTTATTGTCTCATTTTGATATTAATAAAAATGCTGTAATTATTTCGTTTGTGGGAGCACAAGCAGGTTTTGAAGATTTACTAACTAAAATATTATTAAGAAAGATGGCCGAAAAAGCCAAAAAAATGGGAATTAAAAGAGTGATTTCCATAGCCAATGGGCCAGATGAGATTTATACTCCGGATGACTTGTTAAACCAGGCGATGATGTCTCAGGAAACAGAAGGTCAAGTGGCTGCTTTGCGTCAACGATTGGCTTTATTGTATAGTTTACGGGGCCATTTGATCCGTGAATGGATAAACGACAAGGAAAAAGGTAAAGATAGAATGCATCAGGATACCTTAAGCCAAATTGCGGATTTAGAACGTCAAATAGCAGATACCAAACATACTACTGAAGCTCAAAAAGAAATTAAACAGGGAACTCAACAAATATTGAAACCCTTAACAGAGGCTAATACCTATCAAAGCATCGTCGATATAGTTTTAAATGGGATTCGACAAACCGAAAAACAATTAAAAGACATCAACGCGGCAATGACAGCGCATTCATTTGAGGGGCTAGTAGAGAAATTAGGTAATGCCAGTAAACTGTTAAATAGCCGGAGAATAAAGACCTCGGTTAATACCAAATTAGGGACTGGAACGATAACATATACCCGAAGGAAAATGGAATATCAGAGCAGGTTTGTTAAGGTTACGCCCATGGCAGAAGGGGTGATGCTTGTAAAATTAATTAATGAAAATGGTGCAGAAACTGATATGCCATTGGCAGTCAACAGTATTAAGGAAATCAAATATGACAATGCGATGGTATCAGAAGTAAAGAAATTCATCGGCAGAACTTTTAGGACCGGTGTACTTGGAGCTGTCGGTATTGTGCCCAATGTAATTCCGACAACAATTCCTGCTACTTTGCCTTCTAACACGGTCTTCCTGGCTCCAAAGTCTGTAGACCTAAAGCATATTAATGACCTAATCGAAAGATTAGGGGCAGATGCATTTAGTGATCGTGAAGCTGCCCAAGGTGAGCTGATAAGAATCGGTGTTCCGGCAATTCAGCCATTACAAGATCGTTTAAGTCAAAAAGGAATTCAGCCCGAAATATCCGGTCGGATTTCAACCATTTTGGCTAATTATGGCATTCAGTTAGCTGATAATCCGGCAGACACTCAAAAGTATTTGGCGACACTTTCTAAGGACGATGCCAAAAAAGGGCTTTTTATGATTCCCATCCGCAGTCTGTTTGAATCCATCGATTTTTGGGGGCACGGCGATCATAGTGACCAGGGAGCAAATTTTAAAGCCGCTAATGAATTGTTGGCCGCTCAGGCAGACCAAGATGCTCAAGTGCGGGGCTTGCTGGTAGAAATAGCAACAAACGGTGTTGTCAGTTCAAACAATTTTAACGAAATGACTGATACGGATGTTCTTAGTGCAAGGGGTTTCCTTGAAGCCATTCATATGCCATTTTATTTTGATCCAGCTAAAGATTCAGATGTACGATTAGCCTTAGCAAGTCAGATGGGGCATTTGAGTGTGATGGCTAACGATGCCTTGTCTCGGGTGAAAGAAAATAAAGAGGATGTTAGGAAACTGCTGTTGTCCCGATTAAATGACAAAAATCCAAGAGTGCGGGTTCAGGTGGTTGGCGCATTATGGTTTACCAGAGCAAAGGACCCGGAGGCAGTAAAAACATACTTAGGGCTCCTTAGTGATCCCGATGATGATGTTGTCATGGAAGCGCTTTATGCAATGCCCAATGACCCGGCTATTGTTGACCCGCTCTTGATCAAGTTAACAGACAAGAATGTGCACAAAAAAATCAGGAGTCAGATCATCATTACTTTGATCCAAGCGGATGCTCCTCAGGTTGTAAATAAGTTCGCCAATTTAATGGCAAATGCAGATTACCGTCCGGAGATCATGGATGCATTAGGAAAAATGGGTGTTCCCGAGGCAGCTCAAGTCTTGTTAAAAGAATATGGGGATATTAAGGTGAGAGACCCGCAAGATCAACAGCTTTTGGATATTGTGAGGGCGCTTGATGAGAACCCAAAGTATATGGGAATTACAAGAAATTGGTTGATCGATCCAGATAAGACTATAAATGACCTAAAGACTGAATTAAATAAAGAAGCTACTTCAAGGCCTGCAACTATGACTTCAAACCCTGCGATGTTCACTCCGGCAAAAGGTGGTATTGATTTTAACTCTGCCAACCTTAATTTACTTATCAAACGCGATGGGGCGGGGGTGCCGTTGCCTTTGGCCCTACAGGACGCGGCCAGCTTAAGCCGTATTGAAGGCTTTTTCCCAGTTATACTTGAGATCAAGTCCGCGGCAGGCCTTCCGATTTTTAGGGAACTTAACAATAATTAGAATAGAGGGATTATTTATTTGACCAGATGTTCAAGATCAAGGACATCAACAAGAGGCTTTATTTTTTGGGAAAGCTTATGATCTAAAGTGATGAAAGGACAGTTTATTTTTAGGGCCAAGCCGACATAGGAGGCATCGTAAAATGAAATATGGCATTTCGCGGCAATATGATAAATGTCTTTAAAATCAGCGTAACCGATACGCATTTTCTCCAGTACCGCCTCACAAGCATCCAATAATTCAGAAGCTTCTTTTTGAGAATAGACGCTTACTAAAACAGAATTTTTCCAGATAATATTACCTAATTCAAAGAAAGATAAAGAAGAGGTGTATTGGCCGGACAATAGAGAGGATTCGCCTAAACTGATGATTTTATAAATGGCACTGCTGTCAAAAACCTTCATCGCTGGCGGTCCTCGCGAAGGGATTTTAAGATATCATCATCCTTCAAGCGGCTGGCTAATCGCGCCACATGTTCCATTTTTTTTTGCTCTTTGAGGCTGTCGCTCTTTGAAACGCGTTTGAAGATTTTATCCTGTAAAGCTTCAATAATAATAGTGCGTAACGATTTCTTTTCTTTAAGGCCGATTTCCTTCAATGTTGATATGAATTCATCTTCCAGGCGTAAGGTGTATACTTTCATAGATCGCCTCCTTGATAGGTCTATATAAAATATACAATAATGATATCATGATGTCAAGATATCAATTCTTGAAGATTTTTGCGGGTACTACCTTCGGCGCAGGCGCATGCGGCGGGGGGTTTGGAAGGCCATCACCGGTGTCTTAGGTTGATGGAATTTCTCCAAAGGTATCGTCGGATGGCTGTCAGTGACAGGCAAGGTCTTATTGATGATCTTCTCGATATTTTTGACATCCAACCGCTGGTCTGGCGTTGCAAAAGACATGGCGTGCCCGGTCAACTCCGCGCGGCCGGTACGGCCGATACGGTGGACGTAATTCTCAGGATCATCAGGAAGATCGTAATTAATGACGAGCTCAATGCCTTTGACATCGATCCCGCGCGCAGCGATATCAGTGGCCACTAAAATGCGGTATTTGCCTCTCTTAAAACCTTCCAAAGCTTCTTTGCGTTGTCCCAGTGAGCGGTCTGAATGGATCTCCGCGGCATTATGCTTCATCCCGCGCAATTGCTTGGTCAAACGGGCCACCGAGAATTTAGTTCGGCAAAAAATAAGGACAGTTCCTTTATATTTATTTAAAACACTTTCTAACAATTGGCTCTTTAGTTCTTTGCGCACGATATATAACTCATGGGTGATCTTATCGGCCATGGTGCCGGTCGGTGCTACTTCCACGCGGACAGGCAGTTTCATATAACTTCTGGCAATATTCATGATCGATTCTGGCATGGTCGCTGAAAAGAGCATGGTTTGGCGGTCATGAGGAACTTGCTTTAATAATTTTTGGATCTGAGGTCCAAAACCCATATCAAGCATACGGTCAGCTTCATCCAGGACCAAGATATGTGCGTCATGGAAACTGATCGTCCTTTGTTCCATATGGTCGATCAAACGGCCCGGAATGCCAACAATGATACGCGGATTTGATTTTAACGTTTGAAGCTGTTTGCCCATGGAATCTCCGCCGATCAAGACTGCGGTCTTGAGACCAAAAGCAGTGGCGATCTTGCGCAGACTTTCATCAACCTGGATGGCTAACTCACGGGTTGGGACAACGATCAGGGCACGGCCTTTGATCTGGGCCAAGCGCTGGATCAGGGGAATACCGAAAGCCATGGTTTTGCCGGTCCCGGTTTGGGCAATGCCCATCACATCTTGGCCTTGCAGGCCTATTGGAATAGCTTGGTATTGGATTTTAGTGGGAACGGTGAATTTCAATCGTTCAATGACGCTAAGGATCGCAGGAGCAATACCCAGCCCGTAAAAGTTTTGTTCTGTTGGTGACATGTCTTACCTTCCTAAAATAGTGTTAAATTTACCTTCAAGCTGCACAGATTAGCACTATTTGGCTAAATAAGCAAGGATAAGGAATGCAGGAAGGTTTAAATCTCTTTGGCGTTTAAGGGCGGTTATGCTATAATTCCCGACTTATGATTTCTGCAAATAATGTTTCTTTACAATTTGGCAAACGCATCCTTTTTGACGGGGTCAACATTACCTTCAATCCCGGCAATTGCTATGGCATCATCGGTGCCAATGGATCGGGTAAATCAACTTTTTTAAAGATCCTTTCCGGGGACCTTGATACTACTTCAGGCGCGGTCAGTGTTGCCGGGGGGAAACGTATCTCTGTGTTAAAGCAAGACCAGTTTGCCTTTGATGAAGTCACTGTCCTCATGACCGTGGTCATGGGACATAAAGAACTTTACAAGGTGATGAAGGAAAAGGAAGAGCTCTACAGTAAACCAGATTTCAGTGATGCTGACGGGATACGTGCCTCAGAGCTGGAAGCTGAGTTTGCCGAGATGAACGGCTGGAATGCGGATTCTGAAGCAGGAAAATTATTAAGCGATCTTGGTATCGGTGAGGAATTGCATCAACAGCAAATGAAGCAATTGGAAGGTTCCCAGAAAGTGCGGGTCCTTTTATGCCAGGCCTTATTTGGCAATCCGGATATCTTGATCCTGGATGAGCCGACCAATCATTTGGACGTTGATACCTGCATGTGGCTTGAGGAGTTTTTGATCAATTTCCAGAATACGGCCATCGTAGTTTCCCATGATCGCCATTTTCTGGATAAAGTTTGCACCTATGTTTGTGATATAGATTTCGGCAAGATACAGATGTTTTCAGGTAATTACAGTTTTTGGGTGGAGGCCAGCCAATTGGCCTTAAGGCAGCGTTCGGACGCGAACAAGAAGACAGAGGACAAACGCAAAGAATTGCAGGATTTCATCGCCCGATTTTCAGCTAATGCTTCCAAAGCCCGTCAGGCAACTTCCCGTAAAAAGATCCTGGAGAAATTGACGCTGGATGAGATCAAACCATCCTTGCGTAAATTCCCTTTTATTAATTTTAAACCGGAACGCGAAGCCGGTAATGATGTGCTGGATATTGAGAATCTGACCAAGTCTATTGACGGTCAATTGATGTTCAAGAATTTTTCCTTACATGCCTATAAAGGTGAAAAGATCGCTTTTGTCGGCCCCAATGACCTTGTCAAAACGACCCTTTTTCAAATCCTGATGGGAGAGGCCAAGGCGGATAGCGGCTCGTTTAAATGGGGAGTCTCAACATCCCAGGCGTATTTTCCTAAAGAAAACAGTAAATATTTCAATGTGGATTTTAATATTGTTGATTGGCTCAGGCAATATTCGGTTGAGAAGGACGAGAATTTTGTACGCGGGTTTTTGGGCAGGATGCTTTTTACCGGTGAAGAAAGTTTAAAGCCTGTGAAGGTGCTTTCCGGCGGTGAAAAAGTCCGTTGTATGCTCTCGCGCATGATGTTAACCGGAGCCAATGCCTTGATCCTCGATGAGCCGACTAATCACTTGGATCTGGAAGCGATCACCTCGTTAAACAAGGGTATGGAAAGTTTTCCGGGGACTATTTTATTTTCATCTCATGACCATCAGTTGGTTCAAACCGTGGCGAATCGGATCGTTGAATTGACGCCTAACGGCTGTATTGACCGGTTGGGTATGTCGTATGACGAATATCTGGAAGACGCCCGTTTAAAAGAGCAAAGACATAAACTGTACGCGGTTACAGTGTAGAGAGGTGGGCATGCTTTTCTTGATTGTTGGATCATGGAAGCATGCACAACACCTCTCCGTTTCTAAATAGATTTGAAAAGTAAGTTCTAAATTTGATAGTAAGATTTTGGTACGGAGAGGTGGCCGAGTGGTTGAAGGCGCACGCCTGGAAAGCGTGTAGACGTCGAAAGGCGTCTCGAGAGTTCGAATCTCTCCTTCTCCGCCATTGATACCAATTCGAACCCTTGTGCTCATCATCCAGGAGCGCAAGGGTTTCGATTTTTGTGTGTGCCACGTAATAAGGCTTGAAATCCTTCTCATGTCCCTCAAATAAGTGATAAAAGTCGGCTTCTTTGGATAAAACGGGTTCTAGTGACACAGGCCCTAATAGTTCTTTTAAAGCCTGGGCAGAGAGAACGGTGCCCTTGTTTAAGGTGTCACTAAAGCCTTCTAGCCTGTTTTTTAGCCATTCTGTAGGGGGCGCCTTAAAGTTGTTATTATTTTGAAATTCAAGGGATTCATTTTCATGCTTTAGATCCCCATCTCTTTTTTCTGCGTCTGCAAGGGCATCCGCCACCGTTTTAGAGAAATTGCCGGCTTTTATAAAGTTCATATAGTTTTGTATTTCAGCTTGAATTTTCTCAATCTTGCTTCTATTTAATTTTAATTGCTCCGGAACCGTATTTAGGATTTTTGCGGCCAGTTTTTCGACATTTTGGTAGACGTAATCAAGGTTCTCAACTGTCAGAATTTTTTCTCTTAGATCTTGAAGGATATGTTCTTCGACCTTTTTGCGGGGAATAAGCAGTGTATTTGTACAGGTTTTCCGTTTGGCGTTGTAGCATCCGTAATATCCGCTTGATTTACCGCTGACAAGAACAATGGCTCCTTCGCACAGGCTGCATTTCATAAGCCCGGAAAAGAGGTGGGTGGGGCTGGTATGAACATAGCTTTTTTGTTTATAGAAACCTTCTTTTTTGGGGCTTACTGGCCATGTGCCCTGGGTTTCTTTTAAGCGTGTTTGTGTTTTGTCCCAGGTCTCTTTGTCGATTATTATGAGATCTTCTCTAAAGAATGTCATTTGTTCCTGGAGCGGACGTTTAAACTGCTTTGGTCTTCCGGATAAAGGGTCGTGAACAACTTTTGATTTTCTCCAGTTCCATTGCCCTATATATTTTTCGTTTCTTACAATTCTTGAGATGTTTGAGTTGTTCCAGCCGTTTTTACGACCCTTTTTGGTAGGGACTTTCTCCGTATTGAGATCAATAACGATCTTGTGGATGCTTTTCCCCGATATAAAATCGCGGAATATACGCTTTATTATTTCTGCCTCCTCAGGATTTATAACATGTATTTTTCCTTCATATTTTGGCTGACCGCGTTTATTTAGTTTCAGTTCGCCTTGTGGTTTGGTGTAATAACCGTATACATTCTCACCGGCACTGAATCCCCGGAGTTTTTGTCCTTCAAGGCCACGTATAGTTTTCTTGCTCAGATCATCTAGATAAAGCTCATTAATAAGTCCACGGATTTGGATGCCAAGTTTAGAGTTTGCATCATCGGTAACTATCCCATCTGATACAGAAATAAGCTTAACTTGATGGAAGTTGAATTTAAGGACAAGGGTAAGCATTTGATGATTGCTTCTCGACAGGCGGGAGAGATCATCAACAACAACAGCTTCAAATTCTTTATTCTCCATTGCCTTTTCAAGGGCTTGGAGGCCGGGGCGGGTGATGAGAGCGCCAGATGTGGCTTCATCAACAAAGAAATGTTTTTCATCTGTGGTTATGCCATTATTGGAGCAATATTTCTTACAAACACGGACCTGGTCATCAATGCTTTTCTCGCTTTGGTTCTCAGATGAATATCGAGCATAAATGGCTGCACGCATAGATTATCCTTTTGTGGCAAACAATTCGGGATGTTCCCGAGCGGTCTTACAGTATTCTTCTGCCAGTATCTGGCACAGAACATCCAGAATTTTTTGAACAGCAACAGAATCCTTCCAGGATAAATTTTTAATGTCGTTCCCAGCGCACTTATTGTCATTCCCGCGAAAGCGAAAATCCAATTTAATAGGTGACTGTTCTTTTATGTCTGGTTGAAATGTTAACATAGTTATTGCCAAAATTAATTTAAGGGTATATATTAAGTACCATAAGGTATATCTCTTCTATTACCAGGTTACGTATAAATTATACCTTAAACGGAATAAAAGTCAAGTGTAATCTTATTATTATGGATCTCAAAAAACTCGGTAAAAAGATTAAAGTTGCCAGGGTGGAGCAAGACCTCAATCAAACTGAATTCGCCAAGAAGATAGGCGCGAATCAAAAAAGCGTGTCTCTCTACGAAAATGGTATTGCAGAACCTTCTCTTAGCACGATGGATAAAATTGCCAAGGTATTAAAAAAACCCGTAGACCATTTTTTGCAATAATCCTAGGTGTTTTTACCGGTTTCCTCAGTATTAAATCTTCAGCTAAATCTGATTTCAAATGTTCCCTAAACAAGCCATTCGCTGACCTTCCCTGTTATACCCTGGTACAATTGATTCATTTTGACTCTCTCCATAAAATGCCGGTATAAAGTTAGAAAAATTAAATGTTATGAAGGAGGTGTTATATTTGTTAATTATCCATTGGTTTTTTAATTAGAAGACGTTCAATAAAGCTGGGGGGTGGGAGATGCAAAATAGAATAGTAGCCATCATTGATGACAACCAGGATTCTCTTAAAGAGCTCGAAAAAATTCTAACAATGGCCGGTTATATAACAATTTTGGTCGATGATATTTTGGGTGCCGTAGATACTGTAATCAATAATAAGCCGCATGTTATTTTAATGGAATTAAAAATGCCCCATAGAAATGGATTTGCGCTTGCCGATGCGATCAACAGGGTTTTTGGTACGAAGAAAATTCCGATCATCGCGATGTCAAATCTATTTAAAGATGAATTTAAATGGCTGATGGATTTTTGCGGAATAAAAAGATGGATTAAGAAACCATTTTTACCCCTTGATGTGATTTGGGCTGTAGAGAATGAGATGGAGGAAGATATTCAATGGGACATGGAAAGTGTAGGAATGGAATATGATACTCAAAAGTCATTTAAGTAAGATAGTTATGTTAGGCGTGGCAGGGATGGCATTTTTGACACAACCGATTCAGGCTTATGAAAGCGGATTGGAATTTAGATCGCCGTCTATGGGCACAGTCGCTTTAGGAACTGACGCTACAAGGTTTTTGATTACTGGTCCTCAAAAATATAATCACGAAGCCATTAACTTTAATTATCTTCCTAAAAAGGATGCGGAAGTGTCTCCACCTGATGGGGCTACAATTATGATCTCATCAGTACCTGTGATAATTCAGACTCAAGTGAGTAAAAATATTTTTATGGTCAATATCCCAAATGATAAAGGTGGATATTCAAGCGTGATGCTTCAAAAATCAGGCAATAGATTTATAGGATTACCAGGAGAATTTCTTCCTGAAATTTCTTAAGCATCTTAATTTTATGGAGGTTTTCAAAGGGCCTATGATTGTAAAAACTGCAAAAGTGATTGTTGCAAGCAATGAGAATTCTTTATGTGAATGTGCCTGTATCTGTGGTAAGGGTAAGTTTAAGGTGTCGTTCAGGATTTATGATAAGGGCAGGGAGGGGGTCGAGCATTTTTGGGAAATCAGCTGTATTCATTGTCGAGGACTTTATGATATCGAACAGAGAGGAAATTTGATAGGTGTTGTTAAGAAAACCGATGAAATACCTTGGGAACATGAGGTTAAGGAAATGGGCAGGGTGAAATCAAAGAAATTATTTCATAAGCCCAAATTTATCAGAATAATTTATGAAATTAATGACGCTAATATAAGAAAGTGAAACTGCTTACTTTATCTTTCCCGTCCTCGCAATAAAATGCAGCATTATACCCCGGTACAATTGAATTACTTCAACTCTTCCCTAGAATACAATTTAAGGATCTTTATTTACTTCATATGGTTACACGAGTGTTTAATAAGATTGGAGATGAAAATGAAAAAAGTAAGTGAGCAGGATTTTGAAGATACAAAGGCGTTAGGAGTGCTTAAGGATGATTTCAGGTTAAATACGACAGGGACAGATGACGACCTGTCTATAGATATTCAAGATGCTATCGACAGAGACACATCTTTATCGCTTGTGACTAACAATATTCTAGTCAATGTTGAAGATGGAATTGTGACTTTAGAGGGTGATGTTTATAGAGAACAGGAAAAGATGATAGCAGGTGATCTCGCGGCAGTATTGGCTGGAGAGGA
>Ga0265336_10001279_pt1 | contig 11856 bp, 11 predicted proteins | sample 42119metaG_FD_193583 | JGI IMG/M metagenome (GOLD analysis project Ga0265336, IMG submission 193583) | Rhizosphere microbial communities from Carex aquatilis grown in University of Washington, Seatle, WA, United States - 4-21-19 metaG | ecosystem: Host-associated > Plants > Roots > Rhizosphere...
GCAGCTTCGTGATGTCGATGTTCGTGACCTGGTAGTGCGTGGTCTCGACGCCGTCGATCGTCTCGACGCCGACGCTCTTCACCGATCCGGCGGCCTCGATCTGCTGCAACGCCTGAGCCGGGCTGCGGGCCATGAGCGACGAATAGTTGATCCCCGTCGACTTCCCGAACTTCGCCATATCGAGCTTCATCCACGTCTTGCCGGCGGGCAGTTGCTTCTTGAAGAGAGGCGAGCTCATGTACATGACCGTGCCGTCCTGCACCGCGTTGAACGTCACGTGGTGGCCCATGAGGGACATCGACATGGACATGTTCGACCTCGGCGGCTTGTTCACGTAGTCGCCGGTGCCGTTCATCGAAAAGCTCTGGCCCGCGGCCGAGACGGTTGCCGTCATCGCCATGTGCTCGCTGAACGCGCCGGCGGTGCGGCTCGCCGCGTGCTTCACGAAGGCGAGCGGATCAGCTTGCACGTGGGGGCTCGAACCGCCGCCGCACGCGGCGAGCGCGAGCGGGGCGACGAGCAGTAGCAGCGCGATCTTCTTCATCTCAGTACTTCCTCTCCTGAGGCTCCCATTTCGTGAAGCGCACGTCGGCTTTCGTGAGCTCCACGCCGCCGTCCTTCCAGCGTGTGATCGAGTGGTGCATGAAGTTCTCGTCGTCGCGCGTCGGGAAGTCGTGCGGGCGCGCGTGGGCGCCGCGACTCTCCTTGCGTGCGACGCCGGCGGTGACCATGCAGAGCGCGGTGTCGAGCATGTTCCCGAGCTCGATCGCCTGCGTGAGGTCGCTGTTGAAGACGTCGCCCTTGTCCTCGACGACGACGTGCTTGTACCGCTCGCGAAGCTCTTTGATGATCTCGACCTGCTTCGCCATCTTGTCCTCGGTGCGGAAGACGGAGAAGTTCTCGAGCATCGACGTGCCGAGCTCCTCGCGGATCTGCCACGGCCGCTCGCCGTCGGTGCGGTCGAGGATCTCCTTGAGCTTCGCCTGGGCATCGCTCTGGGCGGAGTCGGGCAGGTCGACGCCGACGCTGCTCGAGAGCGCCCACTCCGCGGCGCTGCGCCCGGCGCGGCGGCCGAACGTGATCGTCTCCATGAGCGAGTTGCCGCCGAGGCGGTTCGCCCCGTGGATCGAGACGCACGCGCACTCCCCTGCGGCGTACAGGCCGGTCAGCTCGGTCAGGCCGTCGTTGTCGGTCGAGACGCCGCCCATGTGGTAGTGGGCGCCTGGCCGGACGGGGACGGGGTCGTAGATCGGGTCGATGCCGGCATAGACCATCGAAAGCTCGCGCGAGCCCGGCAGGCGGCTGAGGATCTTCTCGGCGCCGAGGTGCCGCATGTCGAGCATCACGCTGCCGTCGATGCCGCGGCCCTGGTCGATCTCCGTCTGCTCCGAGCGGGAGACGACGTCGCGCGAGGCGAGCTCGAGCGCGTTCGGGGCGTAGCGCTTCATGAAGCGCTCGCCCTCGGAGTTGATGAGGTACGCGCCCTCGCCGCGGCAGCCCTCCGTGAGGAGGATCCCGGTCGGGTACAGCGTCGTCGGGTGGAACTGCATGAACTCCATGTCCTTGAGCGGCAGGCCGAGGTGGAGCGCCATCGCCATCCCGTCGCCCGTGCAGGCGTAGGCGTTCGTCGTGACGCGGTACTGACGGCCGGCGCCGCCGGTTGCGAGGACGACCGCCTTCCCGCCGACGGTCTTGAGGCCGCCGTGCATGAGATCCCAGCAGACGACGCCCTGGCAGCGGCCGTCGTGCTCGACGAGCTGCCACGCGAAGAACTCCTCGTAGACCGGGATGTCGCGCTTGCAGACCTGCTCCCACAGCACCTGGATGAGGACGTGGCCGGTGATGTCGGCCGCGAACACCGTGCGCGGCGAGCCGGCGGCGCCGAACGGGCGTTGCGCGAGCTTGCCGTCGTCGCGGCGGGAGAAGACCGCGCCCCAGTTCTCGAGCTGGATGATGTCCCCGGGCGCCTCCTGCGCGAAGAGCTCGATCGCGTCCTGGTCGCCGATGTAGTCGGAGCCCTTGACCGTGTCGTACGCGTGGATCTCGGGACTATCGTCGGCCGCGTTGCCGAGCGCCGCGTTGATGCCGCCCTCGGCCGCTCCCGAGTGGGAACGAGTCGGGTGGATCTTCGAGATCATCGCGACGTCGGCGCCTGCGTCGAATGCCTCGATAGCGGCGCGCATTCCTGCACAGCCGGCCCCGACGACAAGCACGTCGTGCTTCGCGATCACGACGAATGACGCTAGCGCAATGCCCCGATCCGGCGCATCGGGAGCCGTCACACATCTGCGAGGAACGCGGCACACTCACGAAAGTGGCTGCCACCGTGTCGTAGGCGCGTCACGAACTCGTCACTGGAGCCGTCACACATCTGCGAGGAACGCGGCACACTCACGAAAGTGGCTGCCACCGGGTCGTAGACGCGTCACGAACTCGTCGCGGAAGGTAGGCGCGCCGGGCGGCGCGTCGAACGTCGCTTGGATGGACCTCCGCGCCGCTGCCGACCGATTCCTCGAGTCGCCTTCGCTCAGCGAGGGAACGCGCCGTGCCTACCGCGGCGACGTCGGGGAGTTCTGCGCCTGGCTCGAGCAACACCGGATCGCGCTCGAACAGGTCGACATCCGCGTGCTGTCCAACTACGTCGCCTCGCTCGGTGACCGGCGGACGCGGAAGCTCGCGCCGACGACGATCTCGCGAAAACTCGCGGCCGTGCGCGCGTTTCTCCGCCACGCGCTCGGCCCGGAACGCGTCCCCGACGGACGCCTCGCGCCTCGCCGCCCGCGGCGCCTGCCCGATGCGCCCACCTCCGCCGAGATCGAGCAGCTGCTCGCCGCCCTCGAAGGCGAAGGTGCGATCCCGCTCCGCAACCGCGCGCTCGTCGAGCTCGTCTACTCCGCCGGCCTCCGCAGCGCCGAGGCGGTCGGACTCGACCTCGGCGACGTCGACTTCGAGCAGGAGCTCGTCCACGTCCGCCACGGCAAGGGCGGCAAGGACCGCGTCGTGCCGCTCGGGGAGGAGGCGCAACACTGGCTCGCGCGCTACCTCCGCGACGCGCGGCCCGAGCTTGCCGCCGGCGCGAACGACGCGTTCTTCCTCTCCGTGCGCGGGCGCCGGCTCGACACGAGCACTCTCCGCCGCGTCGCTCCGCACCCGCACCGGCTGCGCCACGCGTTCGCGACGCACCTCCTCGAAGGCGGCGCCGACCTCCGCACGATCCAGGAGCTGCTCGGCCACAGCTCGCTGTCGACGACGCAGATCTACAGCCACGTCGATCCGCGCCATCTGCGGCGCGCCTATGACTCCGCGCACCCGCGCTCGTAGACTTTCCCTATGCGCGTCTCGGCCAAGGTCGACTACGCCCTCCGTGCGATGACGGAGCTCGCGGCTGCCTCGCCGTCTCTCATGACGGCCGAGCAGCTCGCAACGGCGCAGAAGATCCCGCCGAAGTTCCTCGAGAGCATCCTCGCCCAACTGCGGAACGGCGGCCTCATCGCGAGCCAGCGCGGTGCCGTCGGCGGCTACCGGCTCGCGAAGCCGGCAGAGGAGATCTCGATCGCCGACGTTATCCGCGAGCTCGAGGGCCCGATCGCGACCGTCCGCGGTGTCCGGCCAGACGAGCTCGAGTACGCCGGCCCCGCGACCCGCCTCCGCGACATCTGGCTCGAGCTTCGCTCCCAGATGCGCGGCGTCCTCGAGCAGACCACGCTCGCGGACCTCGTTCCGAAGCGCTGAGACCTCCCACTTGCGGCGCCGCTCGGCCCGTGGCTATAGTCCCGTCGCTAATCCCTACTAAATCGGTAGACAAACTAAAGAAAGGCAGGACTCGCACCATGCGGAGATTCCTTCTCCTCTCGCTCCTCATCCCGGTACTCGCATTCACGGGGATCGCTGCGGCGGGCGGCACGACGCTCAATCTCGTCGCGTTCTCCACGCCGAAGACGGTGATGGGAACCCTCATCTCGAACTGGACGAAGACGTCCGCCGGCGCGGGCGTCAGCTTCACGCAGTCCTACGGCTCGTCGGGCTCGCAGGCGAAGGCGATCGTCGCCGGGCTGCCCACCGACATCGCATTCCTCTCGAACGCACTCGACATCGACTTGCTCGTCAAGCACGGTCTCGTCATCCCGAGCTGGACGAAGAGTCTCCCCCAGGGCGGCATGGTCGCCAACTCGGTCGTCGCGTTCGTCGTCCGGCCCGGCAACCCGAAGCACATCACCTCGTGGGCGGATCTGACCAAGTCGGGCGTCCAGGTCGTCACGCCCGACCCGTTCCCGTCCGGCAGCGCAAAGTGGAACGTCCTCGCCGCCTACGGCGCGCAGCGCGCGCTTGGGAAGACGGACGCGCAGGCGTACGGGTACGTCAAGGCGCTGTTCAAGCACGTCGTCCAGCAGGACTCGTCGGCGTCCAACGCAATGCAGACGTTCCTGTCCGGAAAGGGCGACGTTCTCCTCACCTACGAGAGCGAGGCGTACACGGCGAAGCTCGCGAGCCAGCCCGTGCAGATCGTCGTCCCGAAGCAGTCGATCAACATCCAGCTGCCGATGGTGCCGCTCAAGACGGCCCCCGCGAAGGCGGCGACGTTCATCAAGTACTGCCACTCGGCCGCGGCGCAGAAGCTCTTCGTGCAAGCCGGCTACCGCCCCGTCCTCACGTCCGTCCTGAGCGATCCTTCGCTCGCGCAGTGGAAGACGCGGTTCAGCACGAAGGGCCACGACTTCTACTCGATCACCAGTCCGTGGTTCGGCAGCTGGCCGAAGGCCTCCACCGTGTGGTTCGGCCCGAACGGCCGCATGCTGAAGATCGAGCAGGCCGTCGGGGGGCCGACGAGCTAACGAGCTCGCGGTTCCGAGAGGTCCGTGCAGGCGGGAGGGCCACGAGGCCCTCCCGCTGCGCACGTCGTAACGAAAAGCTGACAAGTCCCCCTTGCGGGTAGCTCTGCTTATGGCAATAATCGGTCTTGCCAATACCTCCTAAATCGGTAGACAAGCACAGGAAAGGCAGGCTCTCGCCATGCGGAGACTCGTTCTTCTCACACTTTTCATCCCCGTCTTCGTCCTCACCGGCGTCGCGGCGGCAGGCGGCACGACGATCAACCTCGTCGCGTTCTCGACGCCGCAGCCCGTCATGCAGACCCTCATCTCCAAGTGGACGAACACTCATGCCGGCGCGGGCGTCACGTTCACCCAGTCCTACGGCCCGTCGGGGTCGCAGACGAAGGCGATCATCGCCGGGCTGCCGGCCGACATCGCGTTCCTCTCGAACGGACTCGACATCGGCTCGCTCGTCAGCGCCGATCTGGTCCAGAAGAACTGGTCGACGAAGCTTCCGGAGGGCGGCATCGCCGCCAACTCGGTCGTCGCATTCGTGGTGCGGCCGGGCAACCCGAAGCACATACGCACGTGGGCCGATCTGACCAAGTCCGGGGTCCAGGTCGTCACGCCCGACCCGTTCCCCTCCGGCGGTGCCAAGTGGAACGTCCTCGCCGCCTACGGCGCGCAGCGGAAGATGGGCAAGAGCGACAAGCAGGCGACGGCGTACGTCAAGGCGCTGTTCAAGAACGTCGTTCAGCAGGACACGTCGGCGTCCAGCGCGATGCAGACGTTCCTCTCCGGCAAGGGTGACGTCCTCCTCACCTACGAGAGCGAGGCGTACACCGCGCTTGCCGCCGGCAAGTCGCTGCACATCGTCCTCCCGCCGCAGACGATGCTCATCCAGCTGCCGATGGTTCCGCTCAAGACGGCTCCGGCGAAGGCGATGGCGTTCATCAAGTACTGCCACTCCTACGCAGCGCAGAAGCTCTTCACGAGAGCCGGCTACCGGCCGGTGATCAAGCATCTGCTCGACAGCAAGTTGCTCGCGGTCTGGAAGCGGCGGTTCCAGCCCGGCGGCCATCTGACCTTCCGGATCGACGACAAGATCTTCGGCGGCTGGGGGAAGGCGAACTCGGTCTGGTTCAGCCCTAACGGCCGGATGCTGAAGATCGAGCAGGCGGTTGGAGGACCGACCAGTTAGCGCGATCGCGGCTCCGGCCGCCCAGCGCTCACGCAAGACCGGCGCCGGCGGGAGGGGCACTACGGCCCTCTCGCTCGGCGTCATCTCGACGTTCCTGATCATCGTCGTCCTCCTGCCTATCGCCGCGCTTCTCTGGGAGGCGAAGAAGGCGGGGGGGCACAGCTTCTGGCAGGCCATCTCGAACCCCGAGGCCGTTGGCGCGCTCGAGGTCACGTTCGCCGCCGCGTTCATCGTCGTTGCCATCAACGCGGTGCTCGGGACGATTACGGCCTGGGTGCTCGTGCGGGACGACTTCCGCGGCAAAGCCCTCGTCAATGCCGTGATCGACCTGCCGTTCGCGCTGCCGACGATCGTCGCCGGGCTGACGCTGCTGACGCTCTACGGGCCGTACTCGCCGGTCGGACTCCACATCGCCTTCACGCGCGGATCCGTCGTGCTCGCCTTGTGCTTCGTCACGCTGCCGTTCGTCGTCCGCACCGTCCAGCCCGTGCTGCTCGAGCTCGATGTGGAGATGGAACATGCGGCGCGCTCTCTCGGAGCGAGCGATTTCACCGTCTTCCGCAGGATCGTGCTGCCGAACCTCCTCCCCGGCATCCTCTCGGGGTGTGTTCTCGCGCTTGCCCGCGCGCTCGGCGAGATCGGCGCAGTCGTGACGGTCACGGGCGGCCTGCCCTACCGCACCGAAGTCGCGTCGTACTACATCTACAAACAGATTCAGGGTTACAACACCGGAGCCGCAGCCGCCATCGCCGTGGTCCTTCTCGTGACTGCGTTCGTCCTGCTTCTCGCGTTCGGAGCGGTCCGCTTCTTCTTCACGAGGCACGAGCGTGCGTAGACGGTACGGGCTCAGAGCCGTCGTGTTCGGCTACCTCATCTTCGTGCTACTCGCCCCGCTCGTGATGATCTTCTACCGGACCTTTCAGACCGGCCTCCACCCCGTCTGGCAGACGCTCTCCGATCCGAACACGGTCGACGCGTTCAAGGTGACGCTGATCGCAGCGGCGATCGCCGTGCCCGTGAACACCCTCTTCGGCGTCCTCTGCGCGCTCGCGATCGTCCGGCGCCGCTTCCCAGGCAAGGGACTGCTCAACGCCTTCATCGACCTCCCCGTCGCCATCTCGCCCGTCGTGGTCGGGGTTTCCATCGTCTTCCTCTACGGCCGTGGCGGCTGGTTCGGTGGCCGGCTGACGGGAATTGGACACAGCTTCCAGGTGCTGTATGCCCTGCCGTCGATCGTGCTCGCGACGATCTTCGCCTCCGTCCCGTTCGTCGCGCGCGAGGTCATCCCGACGCTGCGTGAGCTCGGCACCGAGCAGGAGCAGGCCGCCGCGACGCTGGGCGCGACGCGCTGGCAGCGGTTCTCGCGCATCACGCTGCCGGCGATCCGCTGGGCGATCGTCTACGGCGTCGTCCTCACGACCGCACGCGCCCTCGGCGAGTACGGGACCGTCGCAGTCGTCTCGGGCAACATCATCGGCAAGACCTGGACCGCCACCGTCGCGGTCGACCAGCTCATCCAGAACTTCAACACCGCCGGCGCATATGCCGTGTCCCTCGTCCTCGCGGCGATCGCCGTGGTCGTGCTCGTCGCGATGACCGTCATTCGACCCCAGGAGAGCCGTTGAGCGCTCCCGACGCAGTGACGGGCGGGCCGACTGGCCGCGCTATGCGGCGCGATGCGGCGTCCTCAGTCGCGCGAATGGCGCTGCCATTCACGCTCCCTGCGTCCTTGCATCGCACTCGCCTATCGCGTCCAGTCGGCGCGCCATCACCACGTCAGGAGCGCTAAATGTCGATCGAAGTCCGCAACATCACGAGACGCTTCGGTGACTTCGTCGCCGTCGACGACGTCTCGCTCGAGATCCCGGACGGTTCGCTCACGGCCGTGCTCGGCCCGAGCGGCTCCGGGAAGTCCACGCTGCTGCGGATCATCGCCGGCCTCGAGCGAGCCGACTCCGGCGACGTGATTCTCGAAGGCAAAGACGCGACCGCATTGTCACCGCAGAACCGCGACGTCGGCTTCGTCTTCCAGCACTACGCCGCGTTCAAGCACATGACGGTGCGCGACAACGTCGGCTTCGCCCTCTCGATCCGGAAGCGGCCGAAGCAGGAGATCCGCGAACGCGTCGACGAGCTCCTCGATCTCGTCCAGCTCAACGGCTACGCGGACCGGTATCCCCACAAGCTCTCGGGCGGACAGCGGCAGCGAATGGCTCTCGCCCGTGCGCTCGCCGCGCAGCCGCGCGTGCTGCTCCTCGATGAGCCCTTCGGCGCGCTCGACGCGCGCGTGCGTGCCGAGCTGCGCGACTGGCTCCGCCGCCTGCACGCCGAGGTGCACGTCACGACCGTCTTCGTCACGCACGACCAGGAGGAGGCGATGGAGGTCGCTGATCGCGTGGCCGTCCTCAACCAGGGCCGCCTCGAACAGGTCGGCAGCCCGATCGAGCTCTACGACCATCCCGCGTCGGAGTTCGTCATGCGTTTCCTCGGCGACGCCTTCAAGCTCGGCGGCGGGTTCGTCCGCCCGCACGAGATCACGCTCGGACGATTCCCGAGCGACGGAGCCGTCGAGGTGGAGATCGAGCGCCTCGTCGTCGTGGGAGCAGACATGCGGATCGAGCTCGTGGACGGAAGCGGTGAGCGGATGAACGCGCGACTCCGCCGCGAGGACGTCGAGCATCTCGAGCTCATGCCGGGCGAGATCGTCTGGGCGACACCCGAGACCTCCCGCATCGTCGCCGCGTCCTAGATCCTAGACTCCTCAACCGTGTCGACCGCCGCGGCCACCGCTGTCGCCTTCGCGGTCGCCGCCGCTCTTTCGTTCTTCGTGCCGCGCCGCCTGCGTTCGCTGCTCATCGCCGGCGTGCTCGTCGTGCCTATCGCACTGGCGACGCCGAGGTTCATCCGCGTGGAACGGCACAACGCGGCGGCAGGCCAAGGAGCCTCGCTCTACTCGACGCCGCGCCCGTTCAGGTGGCACAAAGCGAATCCGGACCTGCTCGCGGGGATCGTCGAACACGTCCCCGCGCGTGACTCCGTGTCGATCGCGAACGGGGATCTCGAGACCGGCTGGCTCCGGTGGCTCGCCTACGTGATCGCGCCGCGCCAGCTGGTGGAAGTCCCGGCGCACTGGACGATCGTCTTCGACGAGACGCCGGCGCAGGCCGGTCTCCATCCCGCGCACGCGTGGGCGTACGACAAAGACTGGCTGGTCGAGCGCTGATGCACGTGGTCGGGGCGCTACTCGCGCTGCTCGCCTTCGCCCCGCTCGGGGTCGGCGCGCTCCTCCTCGCCGGAGCGTGGCGGCTCGCGGCCGGCGTCCTCCGCGCAGGGATCGCGCTCTTCGTGGGGCTCGCCGCGGGCGCGGTCGCGCTACCGCCGCTCCTCTATCTCGGCCTCTCGCCGACCTTGCCGGTCGTGCTCCTGCTCGGCGCGCTCGTGCTCGGCGCCGGAGTGCTCGTGGCGAGGCGCCGCCCTCCGCGCAGCGACGACCGGCCCGTGCGGATCGGCCCGCTCGGGCTCCTCGTCATCGCCGGCCCCGTCGTGCTGCTCGCGGTCGATCGCGTCCAGACCCGGATCTCGAACTACGACGCGTTCTCGATCTGGATGCTCAAGGCGAGGCTCCTCTACCGCGACGGCGGCTGGTTCCTCGGCGCGCTCGACCACCGCGCCTTCGCCGTCCAGTCCATCGCGCCGCCCGTGCATCGTGAGTACCCCCTCGGCGTCCCGTCCCTTGTCGCCGCAGTGATGCACGGCTCGCGCGGGAACGTCCCGGACGCGGCGCTCCTCTACCCCGTGCTGCTCACCGGCTTCGCGTTCGTGATCTGGCTCGTGCTCGAACCGCGGGTGCCGCGGCTGCCGCTTCTCGCCGGGCTCTCGCTCGTCCTCTGGCTGCCGGTGACCCGCGAGCTCGGCCTTGCCGCCACCGGCGATCTGCCGCTCGGCGTGTTCTTCGTCGCCGCCGCGCTGCTCCTCGGGATCTGGTTCGTGGAGGAGACGCCCGGCACGCTTCCGCTCGTCGCCCTGCTCGGCGCGGCGGCACTCGCGTGCAAGCGGGACGCGATCGCGGACTGCGGCGTCCTCGCCGTCCTCGCCCTCGTCGAGACGGCTCGCCTGCGGCGTCCCGACCTCGCGCGACGTCTCGCCGTTGCGCTCGTCCTCATGTTCCTCACGATCGTCCCGTGGCGCGTCTGGGTCTCGGTCCATCACATCCGCAACCAGGACGTCGGGATCGGGAACGGCCATCTCTCGAGCAACGTCCACCACCTCGGCTGGATCGTCAGCCGGCTGTGGGACTTCCTCGTGGGACGCGGCTACGTCGGCGTCGCGCCGCTTGCGGCGGGCCTGGCCGCGCTCGCGCTGGTGCGGACGAGACAGTGGCGGCTGCCGGTGTCCGTGCTCGTCTTCGGGGCGGCGCTCTTCGCGGCGCTCATCCTCGTCTACCTCGACGCGACCGCAGCTCTTCCCTACCTCGTCCACTACTCCGGCGAGCGGACCGTCTTCCCGCTCTGTCTCTTCTCGGCCTCCATCCTTCCGCTGCTGCTCGTCAGGGCTCTCCGGGCAGGCTCGGACCCGTAGATCCCGAAGTACGAGGGTCGGTGGACAAGTCCGTCGACTCCTTCCTCGCGCTCTCGGCTGCGCGGCTCGCGCCTCGCACGGTCGAGGCATACCGGCGCGACCTCGCGCACTTCGCGGGCTGGCTCGAGCGCTCGCCGGCGACCGCGACCGCCGACGACCTCGCCGCCTATGTCGCCCAGCTCCGCGCCGACGGCAGAGCCGCGACGACGATCGCCCGACGGCTCGCGGCGATCCGCTCCTACTTCCGCCACCAGGTGCTCGTCGGCGCCCGAGACGACAACCCGGCTGCGCAGGTCGAGCTGCCGAAGCGCCGCCGCGCGCTCCCGCGCACACTCTCACCCGGCGAGGTGGAGCGGCTCCTCGACGCCGCCATGGGAACGACGCCGCTCGCGATGCGCGACCGCGCGCTCGCCGAGATCCTCTACGGCGGCGGGCTGCGCGTGAGCGAGGCGACCGGCCTGGACAAGAATTCGGTCGACCTCGAGAACCGCTTCGTCCGCTGCATCGGCAAGGGGAACAAGGAGCGGGTCGTCCCGATCGGGCGCGCCGCGGTCGAGGCGCTGCGCCGCTACCTCGCGCACGGCCGCGCGCACCTCGAGCGCCAGCCACGGCCGGAGCTTTTCCTCAACGCGCGCGGCGGGCCGCTCACCCGCGCCGGCGCCTTCCTCATCCTCCGCAAGCTCGCCGACAAGGCGGGCCTTGAAGCGGGTCGCGTCCATCCGCACCTGCTGCGCCACTCGTTCGCCACCCATCTCCTCGAAGGAGGCGCAGATCTCCGTGCCGTGCAGGAGATGCTCGGCCACGCCGACCTCGCGACGACCGAGCTCTATACGCACGTATCCGACCGGCGGCGGCGCGAGTTGTATTTCCAAGCGCACCCGCATGCGCGCCGCAAGACGGGTTAGTGCTTCTCGCGAGCCTTGCGCTTGAGCTCTTGCGCGACGGCCGCAGCCTGGCGGCGGAGATCCGCGTCCGCGTCGTCGTCGGCCGCTGTGCCCTCGAGGAGGACGATTGTCTCGCGCTGCGCCGAACCGTTCTTCAGCGCGAGCACCGCGAGGCGGCGCACGGCCGCGTTCTCGTCGGGATCCGCAAGCATCTTGTGGAGGAGCGGCCGCACCGAGTTGACCGAGCTCGGATGGTCGCGGGCGAGGAGCTCGATCGAAAGGAGCGCCGCACCACGCGCCGCGGGGCTCGTGTCGTCGAGGCCGAGCCGCAGTAGCTCCTCCTTCGCGCGCCAGCGGAACATCCCGATCGCGCGAAACGCCA
>Ga0265336_10001280_pt1 | contig 11850 bp, 9 predicted proteins | sample 42119metaG_FD_193583 | JGI IMG/M metagenome (GOLD analysis project Ga0265336, IMG submission 193583) | Rhizosphere microbial communities from Carex aquatilis grown in University of Washington, Seatle, WA, United States - 4-21-19 metaG | ecosystem: Host-associated > Plants > Roots > Rhizosphere >...
CGCCCTCGAGGAGCTCGAACTCGAGCCGGACCAGACGGACGACTTCCACCGGGCGCTCGACGAACTCAACGTCGAGGTCGTCGTCGCTGCCGTGGCCGCCCAGCCGAATCTCGGCGAGCCGACGCAGGAGATGTCGACGGATGCGCTCCAGCTCTTCCTCAAGGACATCGGCAAGGTCGGCCTCCTGACCGCCGCCCGCGAGGTCGAGCTCGCGAAGCGCATCGAGCGCGGCGACCTGCGCGCGAAGCAGGAGATGACCGAGGCGAACCTCCGTCTCGTCGTCTCGATCGCGAAGCGGTACCGCAACCAGGGGCTGCCGTTCCTCGACCTCATCCAGGAGGGGACGATCGGTCTCGTCCGCGCCGTCGAGAAGTTCGACTGGCGCCGCGGCTACAAGTTCTCGACGTATGCGACGTGGTGGATCAGCCAGGCCGTCACGCGCGCAGTCGCGGACAAGGGCCGCACCATCCGCATGCCCGTCCACATCGTCGACAAGCACAACAAGATCGTCCGCGTCGAGCGGAGGCTGCGGGCCGAGCTGCACCGCGACCCGACGACGCTGGAGGTCGCGGCCGACCTCGACATCCCGTGCGCCGAGGTCGAGCGGATCATGCGCAGCGCGCAGGTGCCGGTCTCGCTCGAGCGTCCGGTCGGCGACGCGGAGGAGACCGAGTTCGGCCAGCTCCTCACCGACGAGAACGCGCCGCTTCCCGAGGACGTCGCCGACGTGACCGTCCGCGAGGAACTGCTCAACCGCGTGCTCGCCCTCCTCACCGACCGCGAGCGCCGGATCCTCGAGCTGCGCTACGGCCTCGCGGGCGAGATCCCGCGGACGCTCGACGAGGTCGGCCAGACGTTCAACGTCACGCGTGAACGGATCCGCCAGATCGAGAACCAAACCCTGAAGAAGATCCGCGCGATGGCAGGCGCCAGCTTCCTACAAGACGTCGCTTAACGCTCGAGCTCGAACTCGACGGGGTGGATCTCCGCAGGCCTGCCGGTTGGCAGCCAGCCGCGGCCTTCCTCGACGAGGATCAGCGTCCGGCCCTTCTCGCCGACGAACGCGAGCCGGTCGGGGTCGTCGATCGTGCCCGACCAGAGCGGGAGGTCCAGTGTGCGGAGCCGGTCTGCACGGTTCCCGACGAGGCCGAGCTCGGAGAAGCCGACGATCTCCCCGGCTCCGAACTCGCCCTCGCGGCCGTTCTCCTCGAGACCGCGGTGCGCGATCAGCTCGACGATGTTGCCGGCCGGATCGAGGAAGTAGACGGCGCGCGCGTCCCAGTTCTCGAAGTCGAACACGCCGCCGAGAAGCTCGAACCGCTCCTGCGCCCAGGCGTGAGCGGCGTCGAAGCGGTCGCCAGGGACGAGTAGCGCGAAGTGGTAGAACGGCTCGCCTTCGCCGGCGCGGAACCTGAGCGTCGTCTCCCCGGTCATCCCGTCGTAGAACCTCTCGAGGTCGGGGAGAAGCGCGGCCGGCGCTGCGAGCGTGACCTCCACGAACCGCATTGCGTGGAGCATAGGATCGGCGCATGGACGACGTCGCCCTCGCCGAGCTCCGGGAGTTCATCGCGATCCCGAGCATCAGCGCGGACCCCGCGCACCGCGAAGACGTCAAGCGCGCGGGCGAGTGGGCGGCGGAGTTCATCCGCTCGAAGTGCGGCGGCACCGCGCAGCTGACGCCGTGGGGCGAGAAGGAGCTCGTGCTCGGCGAGGTTCCGGCCTCGACCGACCCCGCGAACGCGCCGACCGTCCTCGTCTACAACCACTTCGACGTCCAGCCGCCGGCACCGCTCGACCTCTGGGAGAGCGACCCGTTCGAGCTGACCGTCAAGGACGACTGGGCGTACGCGCGCGGCATCACCGACGACAAGGGCCAGCTCTTCATCATGCTCAAGGCCGCGCAGCGCCTCGTCGAGGCGAACGCGCTTCCGGTCAATCTCCGCTTCGCGTACGACGGCGAGGAGGAGATCGGCGGCACGACGATCGTCGACTGGATCGAGCAGGACGAGCGCGGCGCGGATGCGGGCCTCATCTTCGACGGCGGGATGGTCAGGATCGACGTCCCCGCGTTCGGCCTCGGGACGCGCGGCCTCATCGCATTCGATCTCAAGGTGACGACGGGCGAACGCGATCTCCACTCGGGGATGTACGGCGGCGCCGCGCTCAATGCCGTCCATGTGCTGATGCGCTGCCTCTCGTCGGTGCTCGCGGCCGACAACGGATTGCTGCCCGACGTGTTGCGGCAGGGGATCGTCGCGCCGACGGCCGAGGAGCTCGCGAGTTGGGAGGCGCTTCCGAGCGGGGCCGACGAGCTCGCGCTCGCGGGGGCGCGGCCGCTCGACCCCGACGCGGCGGCGCAGTTCAACATCCGCACGCTCGCCGAGCCGTCCGCCGACGTGAATGGGATCATTGGCGGCAAGCCGGGAGTTCGGAACACGACGCTCTCCGTCCACGCCGCCGGTGAGGTCACCATCCGTCTCGCGCCCGGCCAGCAGGTGGACGTGATCGGCGCCGCGGCGGAGAAGCTCATGCGCGACGCGGCCCCGGCGGGCGCCGACGTCGAGGTCGTCTGGAAGGGCGTGCCCGCCGGTCTCATGCGCCCCGATGCGGCTCCGATCAAACTCTGCGCCGACGCGTTCGAGCAGGTGCTCGGCGTGCGGCCGCTCCTCGTCCGCTCGGGCGGCACGCTGCCCATCGTGCCCGCGCTCGCGGCGAAGGGAATCCAGACGGTCATCACGGGATTCGGCACGCCCGAGTCGAACGTCCACTCGCCGAACGAGCGGATGCTCTACCGGTACTTCGACCAGGGCATCGACACCGCCGCAGCGGTCTACACCGAGCTCGGCAAGCTCACTTAGCTTCACGGTCAGCGCGGCCCCTGAGCGCGCCGTTGGGCTTGCCGGCGGAGAGGCGTAGACTCGCCGCGTGAGAGTGATCGCGCTCGCGGCGGTGCTGTTCCTCCTCTCGGTCTCGGCCGGTTGGGGCGGCGCGGGTCTGGTGTCGCGCTCGGCGGCACCCAAGACGCCGGCGTCGTATGTGAAGACGCGCTGGCGGGCGACCGTGGCGAAGCTGCCCGCGAACGCGGCAACCGGCAAGGAGCGTGACGTCGAGGTCCGCTCGATCTCTTGCGCCTCGCCTGGGAACTGCGCCGCGGTCGGCGCGTACGCGCGCACCGGCGGCGGACAATTCGGCGGACCACTCGAAGGACTGTTGCTGACGGAGACGGCTGGTCAGTGGGAGCCCGGAGTCGAGGCAGTCGTCCCCGCGAACGCGGATTCAGCTGGCTACGTCACCGTCGACTCGGTCTCGTGCGCCTCGGCTGGGAACTGCACCGCAGTGGGCGTCTACTTCCCCACCTCCGGCGGAACTGGCGGCCTCCTGCTCACCGAGAAGCACGGCCGTTGGGCGGCCGGAGTCGAGGCGCTTCTTCCCACGAATGACCCTCACCCGGAGAAGGACAGCGCCTCGCTCAGCTCGGTCTCGTGCGCCTCGGCCGGGAACTGCACCGCCGTGGGCACCTACGGCTACGGCTACGGCCAGGAATCCGGCCTAGTGCTCACGGAGAAGTCGGGGCATTGGGCAAGAGGAGTCAAAGCGCCCCTACCGTCGGACGCCGGTGCAAACCAATCGCAGCTCGAGCTCCGTTCCGTCTCGTGCGCCTCGGACGGAACCTGCGGCGCGGTCGGTACATACAACTTCATCTACGGCCGGCAAGATGCTGCCGGCGAGGGGATGTTGCTGTCCAACATGGGGGGCACGTGGCGAGCAGTCACCGCGGTCATGCCGCCGGACGGGCCGGGCGAAGGGAGCATCCTCACCTCGGTTTCGTGCGCGCGCGGCGGTAACTGCGGGGCGATCGGTCTCTACAACATCAACCTCGATGGCGAGTCCTATCCCGAGGGCGTTCTGCTGACCGAGAAGGCGGGCGTGTGGCGGCGCGGCGTACGGGCGAGGCCGCCCGCGGATGCGAACTTGCCGAACTACGTGGACCCCCTCGGGATCTCGTGCCCCTCCCCAGGGAACTGTGGCGCCGTCGGCGACTACGCCGCCATTCGTGGCCGTGGGGTGGCGCTTTTCTCGCAGGTCGCCGGCACGTGGCGAACGGGAGTCGAGCCTGTCCTGCCCTACGCCAGCGGGGCTCCGGACGCCAACGCGATCTCGTGTGCCTCGCCGGGGAACTGCACCGTCGTGGGCAGCTACTACGGCCCGGCGAGCTCCGGCAATACAAGCGGCCTCCTGTTGACCGAGCTTGGCGGCCGCTGGGCCCGGGGAGTCCAAGCCCCGCTCTCGGCATACTCCGTCTCCTCGGTCTCCTGTTCCGCGCCCGGAGATTGCGGGGCCGTCGGTGCCGACGTTCAGGGGAAGGCGATTCTGCTCGACAGCACCACCGGTGCGTCGCTCGGGTGGTCACGGTCGCGGGGAGGGCCGGCCATCCTTGCCTACCACTTCGGAGGCGTCCCCGCCGGTGCGAGTGCCTCGAGGTGGTTGCGGCTCTGGAACCCGCGTTCGACGCCGTCTGGGAAGTTGGCTCTCACGCTGACCGGCTCGCCGGCGTTCTCGATCACGTCCGACCGGTGCGCGGGCCAGAGCATCGACCCAAACCACTCGTGCTGGGTCCGCGTCGCGTACGCGCCGCCGAGCGCTGGAGCGAGCGACAGCGCGAGGCTCCAAGCCACGGGTGACCACGGGGCGGAAGCAACTCTTGGCCTCTCCGGCTGTACGCCAGGCGCGTCTCCCGGTCGCGTCTACTGGGTCAACAGCGGGGACGGGAGTGTGAAGGAGGTTTCCCCCGACGGCGGCTGCGTGACCACCATCGCGACCGGCCAGGACGATCCCGTCGCGCTGGCGGCGGACGCGACGCATGTGTATTGGCTCGACCCCCGCGACGGGACGGTCAATGCGATGCCCGTGGGCGGGGGCGCCGTGACCATTCTTGCGACGAGGCAGCTGGCCCCGAAGTCGTTGGCGGTGGACGGCACGCACGTCTTCTGGGTCGACATCGAGAGGCGCGGAAACGGAACCGTGAAGGAGGTCTCGGTCGACGGCGGCACGGTGAAGACCCTCGCCAGGAACCAGGTCTATCCCAGCTCAGTGGCGGTTGAGGGCAAGTACGTCTACTGGACCGACAGCGGTATCGGGGACGCCCTGCCGGGAACGGTGAACAAGGTTCCGGTCGGCGGCGGCGCCGTGACCACCCTCGCGACCGACGGCACCGGTCCCAGCTCTCTCGCGGTGGACGGCACGCATGTCTACTGGACGAGCTTCGGCACGTGCTGCGGGTTCAACACGGGGACGGTGAAGGAAGTTCCGCTCGGCGGCGGCACCGCGACGACTCTCGCGAGCGGCCAGACCGATCCCGGATCGGTCGCGGTGGACGGGACGCACGTCTACTGGACGACGTGGGCACCCTTCCGCCGATTCACGCCCGCGGTGAAGGAGGTTCCGCTCGGCGGCGGCGCCGTGACGACGCTAACGCCCGGCGGCGGCGGGTACTTTTCCTCGTTGGCGGTGGACGGCACCCACGTCTTCTTGATCGGTCCCGGGGGCGAAACCGTGAAAGCGGTTCCGGCCGGCGGTGGCGCCGCGACGATTATCGCCAGCCGTCAGTTCGGTCCCGTGTGGGTCGCGGTCGGCCAGTAGTTCGCTAGCGGCGAAACGGCGCGGGGCACGCGTCGATCTTCGGGATCGAGAAGCGCGCGATCGTCCCGAATCCTTCCGCCGGCTTGCACGCCTGCGCGACGCCCGCGTCGCACGCGACCGAGAGGAAGATGAACGCGTCCTCGATCGAGAAGCCGTGCTCGTCTACGAGCAGTCGCGCCGCTTCTTCCGAGACGAGCTGCAGCGCCTCGCCGTACTCGGGCGCGGTCGCGTGCGGGAGCCAGCGGTCGGCGAGCTCGGTCACGGGCCACGTCGCGTGCTTGCCCTTCAGGAGGTCGAAGCGGATGTCGACTTCGCCGGCGATCTCGACGCCGGTGAAACAGATCTCGCCGTCGCCCATCGCCGCGTGCATGTCTCCGACCGCGAACATCCCGCCCGGCTGGCGCACCGGGAAGAAGATCTTCGCGCCCTTGCCGTGCCAGTGGTCGTCGAGGTTGCCGCCGTGCACTCCGGCGAGCCCTGTTGAGATCGTTTCACTTGCGGTCGCGACGCCGACGACGCCGACCATCGGCATCGCCGGGAACGAGATGCGGTCGTTCATCTTCACGATCCCGTCCTTCACCTCGAACAGCCGAGTCAGCGGCGCCTTCACTTCGTCGATCAGCTGGCCGAAGCCGGGGATCAGCGTCGCGACGCCCCACTCGATGGGGCGGACGTCGAGGATCTCGGCGATGAGCGAGTCGCCCGGCTCGGCGCCCTCCACCGCGACCGGCCCGGTGGCGGAGTTGATGCGGGAGAGGTCGATGTCGGTGACGAGGTCGGATTCGCTTTGGATCTGGCCGGTGAAGCAGTCGTTCGTCTCGAACGTGACGACGTCGCCCGGCTCGACCTCGAGCACCGGCTCCATCTCCGGGCCGAAGGCCCAGACGACCTGCTCGCGGCCTATGCGATGGTGCGCCATCTCTCAGTCCCTCGCGGCGGATTATGTCCCTCGCGGACACGTCCAGTCGTCTGACGCCTAGACGTGGCTCGGTTGGACACGTCTGCGGAGACGGGCGCGGCTGAGGATGGGATCGTGACGGCCGGCTTGACCAAAGCGGACTCGTCCAATCGTCTGACGACGGGACGCGGCTCGAATGGTCAGTTCCACGGGGGAGGGTTGTGCGTCCAGTGGCCGCCGAGCATCGTCGCGACGACCTGCACCTCGCGTAGCTCCTCGGGCTCGCACGCGAGCGGGTCGCGGTCGAGGACGACGAGGTCGGCGTAGCGCCCGGGGAGGAGCGTGCCGCGGGTGCGCTCGTCGTGCGAGAGCCAGGCCGGCGCGACGCACGTCGCATGCAGCGCCTGCTCGACCGTGAGGCGCTGATCCTCGCGCCAGTGGTCGAGGACGCCGGCGACGACTCCGCGCCACGGGTCGAGCTCCTCGACAGGCGCGTCGGAGCCGTTCGCGACGACGGCGCCAGAGTCGACGAGCGAGCGGAACGAGTACGTGCCCTCCAGCCGGTCTGCCCAGAAGCGCTTCGCGAGGTGCTCGTCGGAGGGCGCGTGCGAGAACTGCGCCGACACTGCGACCCCGAGCTCTGCGAAACGCGGGACGTCGGCCGGGTCGAGGCACTGCGCGTGCTCGATCCGCTGTCGCAGTCCGGCCGCGCGCCACGCGTCCTGCGAGCGCTCGAACGCGTCGAGCGCGGCGCGGTTCGCGGCGTCGCCGATCGCGTGGACGCCGACGGGCCAGCCGGCCGCGGCGCCCTCGCGGACGATCTCTTCGAGCTCCTCGCCGGTCGTGATCACGACACCCGAACCGTCGCTCATCCACGCGGTCTGCGAGCCGAGCGTGCCGTCCATGAACGTCTTGAGGTAGCCGAGCCGGAGGAGAGGCGAGCCCGCGCCGCTGCGCAGGCCGAGCTCGCGCAGCGCCGGAAGCCGGTCGGCCGGCGTCGACTGCCAGACGCGGAGCGGCAGGCTCCCGCTCTGCTCGAGCCGCTGCCAGAGCCCGATCGCGCCGAGCCAGCCGTCCTTGTCGTGGAGCGCCGTGACGCCGCGCGACGCCGCCACGCGCACGCCTTCGCGCATCGCGGCGAGGTACTCGTCGTCGGGCGTCACGACGAACCGCGCCTTGAACCGCCACGCGGACTCCTCGTACAGGACGCCGGTCGGCTCGCCTGCGGCGTCGCGCGCGACGACTCCGCCTTCCACCTCGAGGTCGCCGCCCGCAAGCGCAAGGGCCATCGAGTTGAGCCAGAGCCCGTGGTAGTCCTTCGAGATCAGCACGGCGGGCCGGTCGGAGACGACCTCGTCGAGCGCGGCTGCGGTCGGCGGCCCGTCGGGCCACTCCGCGTCGCGCCAGCCCTGGCCGCGCAGCCATGCGCCCTCGCGCGGATGCGCGCGCACGCGGTCGAGCGCCTCGGCGAGCGAGCCGGAGCCGTCGAGCCGCACGTCCTGCTGCGAGAGCGCCCACGTCGGGAAGTGGACGTGCGAGTCGGTGAAGCCGGGCAGGACGCAGCGTCCGCCGAGGTCGACAGTGTCAGGGCTCGGCAGCGCGGTTTCGTGAACGCCCACGCCGCCCGCGATCCGGTCGCCGGCGATCCAGAGCGCCGCGACCGTCGGCAGCGACGGGTCGAGCGTGCGAATCGTCCCGTTCCGGAGGATCATGTGTCCGAGACTACGAGAAGGGAGCAGTCATGTTCGACCATGTCGGCATCAACGTGAAGAACTTCTCCGCGAGCCGGGCCTTCTATCAGCAGGCGCTCGCGCCGCTCGGCTGGGCGGAAGTGATGGCGTTCGACGAGTGGAAGGCCGCCGCCTTCGGAACGGACGAGAAGCCGGTCTTCTGGGTCTGCGAGCGGGAGCCGTACGGAACGGGCACGCACGTCGCGTTCCAGACGGACGATCGCTCGGCCGTCCACGCCTTCTACGACGCGGCCATCGCCGCGGGCGGCACGGACAACGGCGCACCCGGACCGCGGCCGCAGTACACGCCGACGTACTACGCGGCGTTCGTCCACGACCCGGACGGCAACAACGTCGAGGCGGTCTGTCACAAGGCGGAGTAGCTCGTCGGAAACGCTCGGGCTCTTTCCGGACATGCTGTTGGTGTGACGCCGGAGACCAGACGCGAGCGCTTCGAGCTCCTCTACGACGGCCTCTACGCGCCGATCTCGGGGTACGTGCTGCGCCGGACGCGCAGTCCCGAGGACGCGGCCGAGGCGATCGCCGAGACCTTCGCCACGCTCTGGCGGCGGCTCGATTCCTGCCCCGCGGGAGACGAGGCGCGGCCGTGGCTCTTCGGCGTCGCGCGCCGCGTCCTCGCGAACCAGCGCCGCGGGGAGAGGCGGCGCGGCGCTCTTGCGGAACGGCTTACTGCGGACATCGATCCATCCGAGGTCGCTGCCGCCGTCAACCCGGGATCCGATGGTCGCGTGACCCGCGCGTTCGCGGCGCTGAGCGAGACGGATCGCGACATCCTCGCGCTCGTCGCCTGGGAGGGCTTGACCCGGGAGGAGCTGTCGGTCGCGCTCGGCGTCTCCCGGCCGGTCGCCCGTCTCCGTTTGCACCGCGCGCGTCGCCGTTTCGAGGCGGCGCTCGACGCGCCCACACGACTCCAGCTTTCCGAAGGGAGAACACCATGAGTGCATCTGACCCGACCGAACTGCTCGCGCGGCTTGCGCCCATCTCCGACGCGGACGCAGCCGAAGTCTTCGGCGCCGGGAAGGGCCGTTTGCTCGACGCGATCACGCAGCTCCCGCACGGCCGATCGCGGCGTCTGCCTCGCCGCCCGCTCGTGATCGCCGTCGCGGCGCTCGTCGTCGCCGCGGCCACGGGCGCCGGCTGGGCGCTCACGCACGGCTCGGCTAGGAACACGACCTCCGTCGACTGCGTCGTCCAGGGGGTCGACTCGATCGTCGACGCGACTTCCGGCAATCCGGCCGCCGATTGCGCCGTCGTCTGGCAGGGCGTCGTCGGCAGTCCGGCGCCTCCGCTCAGCGCGTACGACAACGGGCTCGGCGGCGTGGCCGTGATCCCGAGCAGCCAGACGCCGCCGGCGGGGTGGACGCCGATCGTCTCCCAGAACGTCGCGCTCATCGAGCTGCAGGAGTCCCTCGACGACAACATCGCCGGTCTCGCGTCGGCGTGCTTCAGCTCCGACGCGGCGACGACGTTTGTGCAGTGGCAGTTCGACAGGCTCGGCTTCGCGCAGTGGCGCGTCGACGTTCGGTCGAGTGACGGCGCCTGCTACGGCGGCTTCACCGAGCCGGCCGCGAAGACCGTCGTCCTGGCGGCGGGCGGCGACCAGGCGGGTGCGGCGACGTGGCCGCCGCACGAGCTCGCGGCGAGTCTCCGTCCGCTGACGCAGCAGTGCCTCTCGCTGCCGGCGATGAAGAGCGCGGTCGAGCAGCGGGCCGCGAGCATTGGGATGTCGCAGACAGTGGAGAACGACACCAACTACGAGCTGAAGGCGACCGAAGACAACACGATGACCTGCGCGACCGTGTACGAGACGGCCGGCGGTACGACCGACGTGACAATCAGGGGTCCCGTAGTCGTATCTTCCCCGTGATGTTTCGCACGCTGATGCTCGGCTGCGCTCTTGTCGTGGCGATCGCCGTTGCCGGCAGCGCGTCTGGTGGAGGTGCGGGATGGCCGCAACCCGACTCCCGCGACAAGGCGCTCCTCGCGTCCGTACTCCACGGGATGAAGACCGGGCTGCAGACGGTGCGGCTCGAACGGCTCGAGGCCCAGTGGCACAAAGGCAGACCGCAGGGGACGTTGCAGCTCGTGACGACGACCTCGGACAGTCGCAAGGACACCGCACGGTCGACCCGGGAGGATTGGGACACGCTGCTCATCGCTCATGGGTACAACGAGCGGTGCGTTCGGGCCGCCGTCCATTGCATTGCCGCCGATATCGGGCCGAGCGGCGGGGGCGTGGCCGGCCGGAGCGGTGCGAAGCGCCCGTTCTGGAGCGCACGCCATCTGGCTCAGGTGATCCGACGTCAGTTCGCCGCCGCTGGGCTTCGCGTCACGTCGATTGCGTTTGAGCATCCGAATGCGTTCGCTCCCATCGTCACCGTCCGTAGCTCACATCCCCGGCGCGCCTACAAGGCGGAGAGAAGCACGTGGGTCGCGCTGTTGCCCGCGCTGCGGCACACCGAAGGTTGGTTCGTCCAGATGTTCGACGCACGCGGACGCGTCTTCTACGTCGGAGCCGGGTCCGGGAACACCGGCGAGGGCTGGTGCGCGCCGTACCTCGGGTGCGCGCACCTCTAGAATCCGCGTGTGGCCTGGGACGTCCTCACCGATGACCAGCGCGAGCTGCGCGATCTCGTTCGCCAGGTCGCGCGGGAGCGGATCGCGCCGCGCGCGGCTGAGATCGACGAGACGCACGAGTTCCCGTGGGACGTCGTCGAACTCTTCCGCGAGAACGACATCTTCGGCCTCTTCTTCGACGAGCAGTACGGCGGGCTCGGCACCGGCACGCTCCTCTCGCTCATCGCGATCGAGGAGGTCGGGAAGGTCTGTGGGACGTCAGCGCTCATCCTCGCGGTGCAGGAGCTCGGCTCGCTCGGGCTCAAGATCGCCGGCTCCGACGCGCAGAAGGAGAAGTACCTACCGCGCTTCGCGAGCGGCGAGTGGCTGCCCGCTTATGCGCTCACCGAGTCGGGCTCCGGATCCGACAGCGCGGCGATGCGCACGACGGCGCGCCGCGAGGGTGACGAGTACGTCCTCGACGGCTCGAAGCGCTTCATCACGAACGCCGGCGTCGCGAACCTCTACACCGTCTTCGCGAAGACCGACCCGGAGCAGGGCCACTCCGGCATCTCCGCCTTCGTCGTCGAGGCCGATACGCCGGGCTTCGCGGTCGCGCGGCTCGAGCCGAAGATGGGCATCTCCGGCTCGACGACCGGCGAGCTGACATTCGACGGCGTGCGCATCCCCGCCGAGAACCTCCTCGGCGCCGAGGGCGACGGGTTCAAGATCGCGATGCGGATCCTCGACCGCTCGCGCCCCGGCGTCGCGGCGCAGGCGCTCGGCATCGCGCAGGGCGCGACCGACTACGCGCTCGAGTACGCGAAAACGCGCGAGACGATGGGCAAGCCGATCGCGCAGCACCAGCTCATCCAGGCGAAGCTCGCCGACATGGAGACGGAGTGCGAGGCGGCGCGCGGCCTTCTCTACCGCTACGGCCGCATGTCCGACGAGGGCGTCGATCCGGCGGAGCTGACGAAGGCGTCCGCGATGGCGAAGCTCAAG
>Ga0265336_10001288_pt1 | contig 11789 bp, 9 predicted proteins | sample 42119metaG_FD_193583 | JGI IMG/M metagenome (GOLD analysis project Ga0265336, IMG submission 193583) | Rhizosphere microbial communities from Carex aquatilis grown in University of Washington, Seatle, WA, United States - 4-21-19 metaG | ecosystem: Host-associated > Plants > Roots > Rhizosphere >...
CCTCGACTTCGCCCAGCGGGTCAAGGCCCCGCTGGTCGTGCTCCATCTCGGCAGCATGGAATTGAAGGATTACACCGGCAAATTGAGCGACCTGCTGGAACGCGACGGAAAAAAAACGCCCAAATACGAAAAACTGCGCGCGGAAGCCGCGGCCAGCCGTGAAGCGGCCAAAAAAAAAGCGGTTGAACGTGTTTACGAAACCTTGCATCGCCTCCTGCCCGAGGCCGAAAAACGCGACCTCAAGCTCGGGATTGAGAACCGGCAGGGACTCGAGGAAATTCCGCTGGAGGCCGACTTTGAATATTTTTTCCGCGAGTTCGACAGCCCCAACATGGTTTATTGGCACGATACCGGCCACGCACAGATCAAGGAAAACCTCGGCTTTCTGGATCACGTCCGGCACCTGGAATCACTGACGGGCCGGCTGGCCGGCTTTCACGTCCATGATGTGAAATTTCCCGCCGGGGACCATGCGCCGCCCGGATCGGGCACGGTTAACTTCGCCGCGCTCAAGCCGTTTGTAAAACCCGGCCATATCAAGGTCTTTGAACTCAGCCCGTCGTTGCCGGTGGAGGTGGTCAAATGCGGCGTGGCCCATGTCAAAAACATATGGGGCGATGAGTGACCGTTGATGCAACGCGGCATTGCCGGAGGTTGGCCGTTCGGTAGCGTCCTAATTTCGGTAGGGCGCGTCACTCCGTGCGCGCCGTTCTCCGTGTTTGCGGCGGGCAGAGGACTGCCCGCCCTACCCAATTTTTGGAATTAGGATACTACCGGCCGTTCGGCAAGCTTGACAGCCAACCGGACAAAGCAAAAAATGTCGGTGGTGGATACGCCAGCTTAGCTCAGCGGTAGAGCAACGGTTTTGTAAACCGTGGGTCGTCAGTTCAATCCTGACAGCTGGCTCCATCTTCCTGTTTCTTGTGTTTTACCTGAATATTTGTCTTTGCCGGCTCAGCGTGGCCGGGCGCAATTCTGACAACACCTTCATCAAGGATATGCTCGGATGGGAGCCCGATACAAAACTGGGCAAGGGCCTCGCCGAAACTTTTGCGTGGATTGAAAAATTATATCGTGCCCGCAAATGCAGCAAACGCGTGGGGGTCGGCTGATGCAAAAGTCACCAGTGGCTAGAATGCTGGGTGCCATTCCCAACCGCCTGCAACTGGCAGGTGGCTGGATTGACCAGCCGTTCGTTTCGCGGCACAACCCCGCGCCGCCGGGGTCAATGGTAGTGGTGCAAATCGAGCCGGATTTTCGCCCGATGGACCGTTCCGGCCTCGCCAGCGGGACGCGCGCCGTTGCCATGAAATTGTGGAAGGGCAAACTGCCCAACCGGCCGCCCGACGAACTCGTCCGTGAACTTTACGAGGCGGAGAACAAGGGCAAAGCCGATCCGAGCGGTTCGCAAGACATGATTGGACTGGTTTATCCCGGCATAAACCGTCTGGATTACGACTGCAACATCCATGGCGGGGTTTTTCCAGCGCACATCGAATCGTGCCATCGCCCCGATGTGGGCCGCTGGCTGGGCCGGGTGTTGCATTTGATACCGGTCGGTCCGCGGCCGGACGGCTATAATCCGCTGGAGGTTAAAAATCTTGAGCCGAAATGGGTCGCCCGGCTCGGTCAATCTGGCCAGCATTGCTACAACGCGATTGTCAAAAAGGACGCCGAAGCGCTGGGCGCCTCGCTCAATTTGACCATGAAATGCTGGGAAACGCTGTTGCCGTACGTGGTCCGTTATCCGCAACAGCCGGTGGATTTGAAATCGCTGCTCAACGTGTATCAACAACAGTACGCCGGCGCGATGTATTCCGGTTGTGGCGGCGGTTATTTGATTGTCGTTTCCGATGAACCGGTTCCCGGGGCCTTTAAAGTCAACGTCCGTGTCGGCCAACAAAAATTATGAAACCATCGCAAAAAAACCTGACCGCTCTGTTGCTCGGACTGTCACTCATCGCGGCGTCCGCCCAAACCAATCCTCCGGCCACATTGAAACTGCCGCCGATTGCCGCCGGGCCATTCAAGCCGGACTGGAGTTCGCTGACGAATTACCAGACGCCGGAATGGTTTCGCGACGCGAAGTTCGGCATCTGGGCGCATTGGGGGCCGCAATGTGAACCGGAACACGGCGACTGGTATGCGCGCGGCATGTATGAGCCGGGCAGCGCCGACTACAAATCACACCTGGTTGAATACGGTCATCCCTCGACCAATGGCTTCAAGGAGGTGATCCACCAATGGAAAGCGGCGAATTTCGATCCCGACAAACTGCTCGCGTTCTACAAAAAGAACGGCGCGAAGTATTTCATGGCGCTGGCCAACCACCACGACAACTTCGACAATTTCAATTCCAAATACCAGCCGTGGAACTCGGTGGTGCTCGGCCCACAGAAGGATTTGATCGGCGGCTGGGCCCGGGCCGCCAGAAAAAATGGACTGCGCTTTGCCGTCAGCGTCCACTGCTCGCGCGCCTGGTCATGGTATGAGCCGGCGCAGGGCGCGGACAAGGCCGGCCCATTTGCGGGGGTGCAATATGATGGCAAGCTCACTAAGGCCGATGGCAAAGGCCTGTGGTGGGATGGGCTCGACCCGCAGGACCTCTACGCGCAGAACCATGCGCCCGGCACCCGGCTGGAATGGAGCTGGGACCCGGCCAAAGGCAGCAGCGTTCCGGAGGTGGCCTACATGGAGAAATTTTTCAAGCGCACCCAGCAACTGTGGGACGACTATCATCCCGACCAGATTTATTTTGACGACAGCGTACTGCCGTTTCATGGCGTCACGGATGAAATTGGATTGAACCTCGCCGCGCACTTTTATAATTCCAGCATCCAGCAGCATGGCCGCAACGAGGCGGTGATGAACAACAAGATGCTGAATGAAACGGAACGTCAGGCAATGGTCTATGACATCGAACGCGGCAAGTCTGCCGGTATTTTGCCCCAGCCGTGGCAGACCGACACCTGCATCGGTTCATGGCATTATGACCAGGCAATTTTCGCCAAGCACCAGTACAAGTCGGCCGCGTCCGTCATCCGGATGCTCGTCGACATCGTCAGCAAAAACGGCAACCTGATGTTGAGCGTGCCGCTACAGCGAGATGGCACGCCCGACACGGATGAAATCAAAATTGTCAGTGAAATTGGAGCGTGGCTGACGGTGAATGGCGACGCCATTTATGCGACGCGACCGTGGAAAATATACGGGGAAGGACCTGCAACGGTGGTGGTTGAGAAAGGGCAGTTTGGCGGCCAGCGTGACGTGCAGAACAAACCGTTCACCGCGGAAGACATCCGTTTTACCCAGTCCAAGGACGGCAAAAAAATCTACGCCATCATCCTGGCCCCGCCTGCGGACCGTAGCGTGACCATCAAATCGCTGGCCAGCAATGCGCAGTATGGTCTGGTCAAAATCGGCAGCGTGCGACTGCTCGGGGTCGCCGGCAAATTGAAGTTCAGTCGCGACGAAAACGGATTGCACGTGATGTTGCCGGAAAAACCGCCCGGCCAGATTGCCTTCGCCCTTAAAATCCAATCCTGATCATGCCTGCTCAAGTGCTGGCCAGCGGCGGTTTTGACGACATCCGGTCGCGCGATCTTCGTTTTCTGGAAGAGGCGGCGAAGCTGGGGGAACTCGTCGTGCTGCTCTGGCCGGATGCCGTTCTACAAACGCTCACCGGGAAGCCGCCGAAGTTTCCCCTGGCGGAAAGGAATTATTTCCTGAACGCCACGCGCTTTGTCAGCCAGGTGCTGGAGGCGGATGCGGCCGGAGATTTTAATGCGCTGCCGAAATATTTGCGTCCGGACATCTGGGCGGATGAGCAATCCACGGCGAATGCCGCGCGCGAAAGATATGCCGGGGAAAACAAAATAACTTATCGCGTTTTTTCCGCAGATGACTTGAAAGGTTTTCCGGAGCCGACGGCGAGACCCTTCGCACCGGGGAAAAAGAAGGTGATGGTGACCGGTTCATACGACTGGTTCCATTCCGGTCATGTCCGGTTCTTCGAGGAAGCCGGCAGCCATGGCGACCTTTGTGTCGTCGTCGGCCACGACCGGAACATACGCCTGTTGAAGGGTGAGGGGCATCCGCTTTTGCCGCAGGACGAGCGCCGTTACCTGGTCGGGGCCATCAAATTTGTGAAACAGGCATTGATTTCAACCGGTGACGGCTGGCTGGACGCCGATCCGGAAATCCAGCGTCTGAAGCCTGATATATATGTTGTGAACGAAGACGGCGACCGTGGCGGCAAACGCGAATATTGCCAGGAACATGGCATCCAATATATGGTGTTGAATCGGATGCCCGCGCCCGGTTTGCAGCGGCGCAGCAGCACGGATCTGCGAGGCTTTTAACGATGGCAAACCATCATGTGAATCGGCATTCTTAGCCCGCAAACCAACCCAAACCGAACCATCCGCAGACAATCATGACACCCACTCCTCAACTCGGTTCGTTTCAAGGCCAGGGCGGCGGCGGCTTGTTCCGCTCGGACGATGGCAAAAGTCTTTTCATCACCTTTGCGCTGGTCACGTCGTTGTTCCTGCTGTGGGGCTTTTGCAACGGCATGATTGATATTCTCAACAAGCATTTTCAGGATTCGCTGCACATTAACAAGGAACAGTCCGGCCTGGTGCAATTCGCCAATTATCTGGCGTATTTCCTGATGGCGATTCCCGCCGGTTTGATTGCGCGGAAATTTGGTTACAAAGGCGGCATCTTCGTCGGCCTGGTGCTGATTGCCGGTGGTGCTTTCTGGTTTATCCATGCGACCGGTACCGGCACGTACTCGGCGTTTCTGCTCGGGTTGTTCATCATTGCGGCGGGCATGACCTGCCTGGAAACTATTGCCAATCCCTACACCACGGTGCTGGGCGCGCCCGAAAGCGGAGCGACACGCATCAATCTTGCGCAGACGTTCAACGGTGTGGGCTGGATTCTCGGCCCGATTGTCGGCGGACATTTTGTTTTTGCCGGTGGTGACGGAGCGAATGCCCACGCCGGTCTGTCCACCCCCTATCTGGGCATCGGCATTTTTGCGGCGGTGTGGGTTCTTGTTTTTGTTTTTGCGCCGGTGCCGGATTTGCACGCCGCGGATGACCGGCTGAAATCCGCCGATCTACAAAAAAGTGTCAAGCCGGCCGGCGGCCGCCTCGCCGGCATCGGCATTGCTTTGGCGGCGGTCTGGGGTCTGTTGTATTTATTCATCTCGCCGATTTTGAGACTGGTCTGGGCCCTGCTGAACCTGCCTCCGGAATTGCTCCAGCCAGCCAAAATCGGATTGCTCGCCGCTGCCTACGTCGCTTCGTTTATCGTGGTGGTCCGGCACTGGGACATGTTCCGGCGCAAACATTTTACGCTGGGTGTCGTCACCCAATTTCTCTATGTCGCGGCGCAGACGGGCATTTTCAGCTTCTGTGTCAATTACATCATGGAGAACGACGCCAGCGTCACGGCGCCGAAGGCGTCCTACTGGCTCGGGGCGATCGGTTTTGTGTTGTTCATGGTTGGGCGGGCGTGTGGCAGCGCGGTGATCAGCCAGTTCAAACCAAATCTTGTGCTCGCGGCCTACGCTGCCATCAACGTGGTGCTGACCGCCGTGGCCATCGGCGGCGGCAAGCCGGGCTTGGTCGCCATGTTCGGCACCTTTTTCTTCATGTCCGTCATGTTCCCGACGATTTTTGCGCTGGGCATTCGCGGACTCGGCGATTACACCAAGCTCGGGTCGTCGCTCATTGTCATGTCCATCGTCGGCGGAGCGATTGCGCCGCCATTCATGGGACATATCGCCGATGTCCAATCGATGCGCATCGGTTTTGTGGTGCCATTGGTCTGTTTTGTTTTCATCGCCCTGTACGGTTTTTTCTGGCCCAGGCTCTGCAAAACGGACTCGGAAAAACCTTGAGAAACCGGTTCGGCCGGCTCTTCAACGGTCAATCTTAAAGCCCTGAGAAACTGTTTCTGACTTCTCAGTCAGACAACTTTCCTGGGTTGACCTGGCCGGGGGTTTGCCCATTAATAACCTCTTGAAAGCAACCAGGTTTCGTCGTTTGACGGAAAACCGGATATTACGGGAGCAGCGAACAAATCATGCAACGCGCGTTTCAAATCTCACGGCGTTCGTTCATTAAAAAATGCACGATGGTGGCTGCCGCGACGGGTTTGCCGCTGTGGTTTGTCGAGCGTGAGCTGGCTGCGGCGGAAGTCACCCCCAAAATTCCCGGCCCCAACGATCGTCCTGGGGTTGCGCTGATCGGATGCGGCGGGATGGGGAAGGGTGACACCAGGAATGCGTCGCAATATGGCGACATCCTGGCAGTCTGCGATGTGGATCAACGGCACGCCGATGCGGCTGTGGAACGTTTCACCACAAACGGCCGGACACCGGCGAAATACGGTGATTTTCGAAAACTGCTGGAGCGCGACGATATCCACGCCATTGTGCAAGCCGTGCCGGACCATTGGCACACGCTCATCAACATTGCGGCTGCCCGGGCCGGCAAGGATGTTTATGGCGAAAAGCCGCTGACCCTCACGATTGACGAGGGCCGGCATGTCATCAAAGCCGTGCGCGAAAATAAAATCGTTTTTCAGACCGGCACGCAACAACGGAGCAGCAAGCGATTTCATCTTGCGTGCGAACTGGTCCGCAATGGACGCATCGGCACCTTGAAACAGGTGAATGTGTTTGTGCCCGCCGGAATCCGGGGCAACCACTTCAAAAAAGTCCCCGTTCCCGCCGGTTTCAATTACGACTTCTGGCTCGGCCAGGCGCCCTCAGCCGAATATTTCACCGAACGCTGCTTTGCGACGTTCCGCTGGTGGTACGATTATTCCGGCGGCCCGGTGACCGACTGGGGAGCGCATCATAACGACATCGCGCGCTGGGCCATCGGCCTGGATGGCCCGGTTTCAATTGAGGCCCGCGTGGTCACTCCGCCTTTGCCCAACGGCTATACCACGCCCAGCGAATATGAAGCCACGCTGACCTGGGCCAATGGCGTGAAACAGATCGTCAAGACCACGGCCGACGACAGCCCGTTTGGCGAGGTCATCAATGAAAACGGCCAGCGCAACGGCGTGAAATTCATCGGCACGGACGGCTGGATCTGGGTCAACCGTGACGAAATCGAGGCCAGTGACAAGCAACTGCTGCTGACGCCGCTGCCGGACAACGCGATCCGGCTGGAGGTGAGCAACAAACACATGGAAAACTTTTTTGATTGTATGCGTTCGCGGAAGGATCCGATTGCCAGCGTCGAAACCGGCCACCGGTCCGCCTGCATCGGGCACCTGATCATCGTTGCTTTGCGGACGGGCCGCAAACTGGCGTGGAACCCCGAAAAGGAAATTTTCACCGGCGACGGTGCCGCTGCAGCCAGTCCCTTCCTTGCCCGGGAAATGCGCGCGCCTTACGACTACAGTTTTGTGGGTTAACCCCCCCGACGACCGCTCCGGCTTCGGCGATGGAGTCATCGGCAGTGAGTCAGTTTGAATGTAGTGTCGGCTGTCACAGCCGACAGTGCGCTGAGGACAGCGCACACTACAGCAAACCGACCCGCCACTGAACCGTCAAACGTCATTCAAGGTTCGTTCACCACCGGCACCGGGCGCACCCAGATGTTGCGGAACGAGACCGAATCGTTGTGATACTGGAGGCCCAGCGGACCGGTCGGGCCATGCGGCGAATATTTGCCCGGGTTCTTCCAGCCGGTCGGGCCACGATATGCCTGGTGATTCTGCACCACAACGCCATTTAAAATCACCGTGGCATAAGCCGGCGATACCACTTCTCCATTCGGGCCGAAGTGCGGCACGTTAAAAATGATGTCGTAGGTCTGCCATTCGCCGGGTGGACGGCAGGCGTTGGCGAGCGCCGGATGCTGGCCGTATAACCCGCCGGTGGCGCCGTCGGCATAGGTTTTGTTGCCGTAGCAGTCGAGCACCTGGACTTCATATTTGTCCATGAAAAACACGCCGCTGTTGCCGCGCCCCTGACCGTCACCCTTCGCCGGCACCGGCTCGCGGAACTCCAGATGAAGCTGGATGTCCCCGAAAACCTTTCTACTGACGATGTCGCTCTTGGCGGAAATCATCGCGCCGTCCTCCAGTTTCCACGGCGCCGGACTGCCTTGTTTGTCAACCCATTCGGAAAGGTCTTTGCCGTCGAACAATACAATCGCATCGGCCGGCGGCGTGGCGTTTTCGCTGAACGTGCCCGGGGTCACGATCGGCGGTTGCGGACGGGCCGGGTCATGCACATGCCATTTGCCGTCCGGCTGCATCGGCGTATCTTGAAAACCGGCGATGCCGTCAATGACGACTTCGACGTTCTTCGGTTTGTCTTGCGCGCGCGCGGGAACAGCAGCGGCCACCGCCGCCAGGGTGATTACAAGGATGAGTTTTTTCATTTTGGTTTCAGGTTTTTGGAAATTTGGTCCACCGGCCGTTGGCCGCGGCGGATTTGACGGCGGTTTCAATGAACGCCATGCCGATCACGCCGTCGTCCACCGTCGGGAAATCGAACGTACCGCGCTTGGCTTCATTGCGGGCGCGAATGGCGGCGACGGCCTCGAGATAAATATTGGCAAACGCCTCGATGAAGGCCTCCGGATGTCCGAACGGCAGCCGGGTGAATTTCTTTGCCGTCTCGCCGACATAGTCGTTGCCGCGGCGGAGAATGCGCGCCGGTCCGCCTTTGGGCGTGAATTTCAATTCATTCGGGTGTTCCTGCTGCCACGCGAGCGATCCGAGCGTGCCGTAAACGCGGATGTTCAAATTATTTTCCTCGCCGCAGGAAATTTGCGAGCAGTGCAGGACGCCCTTCGCACCGCCGCGATAGCGGATGAGCATGTTCGCGTCATCCTCCAGCTTGCGGCCCGGCACAAAGGTGGTGAACTCGGCGCATAATTCGTCAATCTGCAGCCCGGTGATGTAGCGGCCGAGATTTTCCGCGTGCGTGCCGATGTCGCCCACGCAGCAGCTCGCCCCCGCCTTTTTCGGGTCCGCGCGCCACGCCGCCTGTTTCTGCCCGGTCGCTTCAATGCGGTCGAGCAGCCAGCCCTGCGGATACTCGGCCACGACTTTTAAAATTTTCCCGAGCTTGCCGCCCCGGACCAGGTCGCGTGCCTCCTTCACCATCGGATAGCCGGTATAATTGTGCGTGAGCGTAAAAATTTTTCCTGTCTGGCGCACGGTTGCGCGCAGCGCCTTTGCCTCGGTCAAGGTCAACGTCATCGGCTTGTCGCAAACCACGTGGAATCCCTGCTTCAAAAATGTCGTCGCGACGGGCGCATGCAGGAAATTGGGCGTGACGATGGAAACAAAATCCATCCGTTCGCCCGCCGGCAGCATCGCTTCGCGCCGGGCCATTTCTTCGTAGCTGCCATAGACGCGCCGGGGATTCAGAAAAAGCTGGTCACCGGTCGTCCGCGAATTTTTCGCGTCCGAGGAAAAAGCGCCCGCGACCAGCTCGATTTGACCGTCCAGATTGGCGGCCATGCGATGAACGGCGCCGATGAAGGCATTTTGGCCGCCGCCGACCATGCCGTAACGAAGTTTGCGTTTGGCGGGCATAATTTATTTCATCCGGGCAAAGGCCTCGTCGAAGGCGGCGGCATTCGGGGTGAAATCCAGTTTGCGGACGAAGGCGCAGCTTTCCGTGGCGCCATGAACGCGGTCCATGCGGCCATCCTCCCATTCCACCGAAAGCGGGCCGCGATACCCGACGTCGTTCAATGCCACGATGATCTCCTCGAAATGGATGTCGCCGTGGCCGAGCGAACGGAAATCCCAGAACCGGCGCGGATCGGTGAAATCCGTATGCCCGCCGAACATACCCACCGTGCCATCGCCGTGGCCCCACCAGACATCCTTCATGTGGGCGTGAAAAATGCGGTCGCCGAATTCGCGGATGAATTTCACGTAGTCCACGCCCTGATAGCCGAGATGCGACGGATCATAATTGAAGCCGAAGCGCCGGTGGTTTTTTACAGCCTGGAGCGCGCGTCTGGCCGAAGCGATGTCAAAGGCGATTTCCGTTGGATGCACTTCGAGCGCGAAGTTGACGTTTTCTTTTTCAAACACGTCGAGAATCGGCCGCCAGCGCTTTGCGAAATCGGCGAAACCTTTGTTGAGAAAATCCTGGTTCGTCGGTGGAAAGGCATAAACCGCATGCCAGATGGACGAACCGGTGAAGCCATTGACAACGGCAGGCGACGAGGCGGCGCGGCCGCTCCCACCGGGGCGCGCATTGAAAAACTTTCGGGCCGCGCGGGCGGTGGCCTTCACTTTTTCCGCGGCGCGCCGGCGGACACCTTCGGGCTCGCCGTCGCTCCAGACGTCGGCAGGTAGAATGGCTTGATGGCGTTCGTCGATCAGATCGCACACGGCCTGGCCGACGAGGTGGGTGGAGACGGCGAAACAACTGAGGCCATGCTTTTGCAGCAGCGCCCACTTCTTTTTGACGTAATCCGGTTCGGCGAGGACGCGGTCCACCTCGAAGTGGTCGCCCCAGCAGGCGAGCTCCACGCCATCGTAGCCCATCGCTTTGACTTTGGGGGCGAGTTCGACCAACGGGAGGTCGGCCCATTGGCCTGTAAAAAGTGTTATCGGTCGTGGCATAAACGGCGGCTTTTAAGTCAGGCCATCTTGCCAAGCAAAACGGTCAGGTCAAGCATGTGATGCAAACGGCGGCGGTTTCCGGCCGACCGGCGGGGAAATATAAATGGGTGACACGTATTTGAATTTTTGCCGTTGACACTTTCCCGCTGGTCGCGAGCATCTGTCCATTCTGAACCCATGAACAACCGTCACGACAAAATTCTCTTCTGGGGCTGTTTCATCGCTCTCATCACCACCAGTTATGCTTTCATCAGCCGCATGATTTTGTGCGGCGGCCAGTTCAAGGCGGATTTTGGCCTCGACAATGTCGTCGTCGGCCAGCTTCAAGGCGCGGGCGTCTGGCCGTTCGGCGTGAGCATCATCATCTTCAGCCTGTTCATTGACCGCATCGGCTACAAGGTGGCGATGGTCTTTTCCTTCGTCAGCTATCTCGTCTATACCGCGATGGCGTTCCTGGCCTACCAGACGATTCATGGGGTGACGGGCGACGCGCTTCCCGCCGCGCAGAAGCATGGATTCCAACTGCTCTACTGGGGCAGCATCATTCTGGGCTTGGGCAACGGCAGTGTGGAATCCTACGCCAATCCCATCGTCACCACCATGTTCAACACGGACAAGGCCAAATGGCTCAATCGCCTCCATGCCGGCTGGCCGGGCGGCCTCGTGCTGGGCGGACTATGCACCATTGCGCTCGCTGCGAACTCCGACTGGCGTATCACGCTGGGGCTGATTTTGATTCCCGCATTCATTTTCTTTTTCATCCTCGTCAGCTTGAAAATTCCGAAGAGCGAACGCGAACTGGCCGGCGTCAGTTATCTGGCGATGCTCAAGGAACTCGGCGTGTTCGGCGCGCTGGTCGGCTTCGGTCTCGTATTCGCACAGATCGGACAGGTTTTCGGCTGGAGCAGTGGCGTGGTTTGGGGGTTGACCGGTGCTGTGGTCGTCATCTTTGCCGCCGTCACCAAATCCTTTGGCCGTCTGCTGCTCGCGTTTCTCATCATCATCATGATGCCACAGGCGACGACGGAACTGGGCACCAACGGCTGGATCACCGCGCTCATGGAAGATCCGATGAAAGCCGCCGGATATAATTCCGCCTGGGTGCTGGTTTACACCTCGGCCATCATGCTGGTCTTGCGCTTTGTCGCCGGACCTCTCAT
>Ga0265336_10001290_pt1 | contig 11766 bp, 9 predicted proteins | sample 42119metaG_FD_193583 | JGI IMG/M metagenome (GOLD analysis project Ga0265336, IMG submission 193583) | Rhizosphere microbial communities from Carex aquatilis grown in University of Washington, Seatle, WA, United States - 4-21-19 metaG | ecosystem: Host-associated > Plants > Roots > Rhizosphere >...
CGCTCGCAGCCAACAATCCCCTGCTGCAGGCCTGGTTCGTGCGGACCGGACACCCCGCGGGTCCCGATCCCTATTTTCTCTATGCGTCGTCGAATATCGGCAGCTTCCTGGCGTTATTGTCCTATCCGTTGCTGATCGAGCCGATCTTCAGCCTGCGCATGCAGAACATGATCTGGACCGGCGGCTATGCCGTGCTGATCGCGCTGATCGCCGGCTGCGGCGTGTTGCTGCTGCGCGCGCCGGTCGCGGTGATGGCCCTGCTGCCACGTGTGGACGGCGACGCGCCCGCGCCGAACTGGCTGTTGCGCGCGCGCTGGATCTTCCTGGCCGCGGTGCCCTCGGGCCTGCTGATCGCGGTCACCGCGCATATCTCGACGGATGTGGCCGCCGCGCCATTGCTCTGGGTGCTGCCGCTCTCGCTCTATCTGCTCACCTGGGTGCTGGTGTTCCAATCGCGGCCGCTGTTGCCGCACAAATGGATGCTGGCGCTGCAGCCGCTCGCGATCGCCGGCGTCGTCATGCTGCTTGCCTTCGGCGGCGAGCAGAACCTGGCGCTCACGCTCGGTGGGCATCAGCTGTGCTTCTTCGTGATCGCGATGGCCTGCCATGGCGAACTGGCCCGCACGCGTCCGGCCGCGAAATACCTCACCGGCTTCTATGTCGCGCTGTCGTTCGGCGGCATGGTCGGCGGCCTTTTCGCCGGATTGATCGCGCCCTACAGTTTCTCCTGGGTCGCCGAATATCCGATCCTGTTGGCGCTCGCCGCGCTGTGCCGGCCCGGTGAGAAAGCCGAACGGCTGCCGCGGATCACGCGCTGGTACTGGATCGCGCTGGCGATCATCGCCGTCGCGCTGCTGGTGCCGGCGGGGCTGACCGGCAAGGTCACGACCTATCTCGCAGATCACCGCGTCTATGTCGCGGGTGCGGTGGGGGCGCTCGCAGCGCTGATCGCGCTGCTGCTCGATGCCGGCCGCTGGAAGGTGTTCGCGACGGCTGCGCTCGCGCTGGTCCTGATCCGCGCCTATCCGGCCGATGACGGCCGCGTCGAAACCGTGCGCAGCTTCTTCGGCGTGCACAAGATCGTGGTGACCTCGGACGGGCATTATCACGTGCTGATGCACGGCACGACCATCCACGGCGCGCAGAAATATCTCAACGCCGACGGCTCCAAGGTGACCGGTCGCCCCGAGCCGATCACCTATTATCACAAGGATGGCGGCATCGGCCGCGCCATCACCGCGATCCGCGAGCGCAAGGGCGCGCCGCTCAAGGTGGCCGTGATCGGCGTCGGCAGCGGCACGCTGACCTGCGCCGCCGAGCCCGGCGAGAACTGGAAGTACTTCGAGATCGACCAGACCATGGTCGATACCGCCAGCGATCCGAAATATTTCAGCTACATCAAGAGCTGCGCGCCCGACTTCAAGCCCGTTATCGGCGATGCGAGGCTCACCTTCGCCAAGGAGCCGGATGGCGTCTACGACCTCATCATCGTCGATGCCTATTCGTCGGACGCGATCCCGATCCACCTTGCCACAGAAGAGGCGATGGCCATCTACAAGGCCAAGCTGGCGCCGCAGGGGGCCGTGGTGATGCACGTCTCCAACCGCCATCTGGAGCTCGAGAGTGTCGTGGTCGGCATCGCCGACGCCAACGACATGAAAAGCTGGGTCTACAACGAGGACTCCGGCCGCGACGACGAGTACATCTTCTCGACGGACGTCGTGGTCAGCGCGCGCGAGGAGGCCGATGTCGGCAAGCTCGCCTCATCTGACAAATGGACCGAAACCGAGCCGACCGATGGTGAGCGCGTCTGGACCGACGACTATTCGAACATTCTCGGCGCGGTGTATCGACGATTGCGCGACGGCGAATAGCGGCGCGAGGAATCCCGGTCGCTTCGCATGGGCCGGCGCCGCGGCGCATGCGCCTGAGTCCGGCCTTGCCGTAAAATCAGAGGTGCGTGCCTCGCCGTGACCGCCTGCTCGGTCGCAGCGCCGTGAGCGGCGGGTGCATGGCTGCGCCGGCTGAGGCGTGCCGCACCGCAAAATGCAGGTTAGATGTTTCGTCACGGCGATTAGTTGCGAGCCCGCGAAGACCATGCTACCTTGAGGTGCGTGCCTCAATCGGATCCCGTGTTTGAGGTCTTCTGTCGGGCGCCAGCGCGGCACGCGGGCATTGAAGCTCGGTTGATATCTCCATGACGACGGCCGGCCTGACGACGCTTTGCAGAGCGGACCGATGACGCGCCTTGTTCAGATCGGATCGACCGGGACGTGCCGTGAGTCCAGGCGGAGCCTCCGCCCGGACGGAGGACGTCGTGAGTGCAAAAATGCCGGCCGCATCAAGCAGGCCGGCTTCACATGGGAGGGGTTCGATGAAGCGTCTTTGGATGGCCGGCGCGTCTGCGGTGTTGGCGATGGTGCTCGGCGTGGGCTCGGCAGGAGCCGCCGACAAGAAGGTGCTGGCCTTCGTCGTCAACGGCGCGTCCGATTTCTGGAAGATTGCCGAGGCCGGCGTGAAGAAGGCGCAAGGCGAGCTGCCCGATTACAGCTTGCAGCTCAAATATCCGGAGCAGGCGGCCGCCGCCGTGCAACAGCGGATGCTGGATGACCTCGTCGCGGCCGGCGCGGCCGGCATCATGGTGAGCGCCGTCGATCCGAAGAACCAGACCGAGCATCTCAACAAGGTTGCCGCACAGACGGTGCTGTTCACCACCGACAGTGATGCTCCGCAATCGAAGCGCATCGCCTATATCGGCTCCTCCAACACCGAGCTCGGCAAGGATGCCGGCAAGCTGATGCTCAAGGCGCTGCCGAACGGCGGCAAATGCGTCGGCTTCGTCGGCCTGCTCGGCGCCGACAACGCCCGCGAGCGCATCGAGGGCGTCAAGGAGACCATCAAGGGCTCGAAGGTGGAGCTGGTCGACGTGCGTGGCGACGAGATCGATCAGACCCGCGCCAAGCGTAACGTCGAGGACATTCTCGCAGCCATGCCCGACGTCAGCTGCCTGGTCGGCTTCTATTCCTACAACACGCCGCGCATCTATGAGGTGCTGAAGGAGGCGGGCAAGCTCGGCAAGATCAAGATCATTGGCTTCGACGAGGATCCGATCACGCTCGGCGGCGTGAAGGACGGCGCGATCGAGGGCACGGTCGTGCAGCAGCCGTTCGAGTGGGGCTATCAGGGCATGAAGCTGATGGCGAAGGTCGTTCAAGGGGACAAATCAGGCGTTCCCGCCAACGGCATCATCATCGTTCCCGGCAAGGTCATCGAGAAGTCCAACGTCGACGACTTCATGGCGCAGATGAAGCAGATGTTGAAAAAGTAGTGCGACGGCCGGCGTGGGCGAGCCCTTCCTCGAGCTGATCGACATCGGCAAGACCTATCCTGGCGTGGTCGCGCTCGACCACGTCAGCCTGTCGGTCGCGCCCGGCGAGGTGGTCGCGCTGCTCGGCGAGAACGGCGCCGGCAAGTCGACGCTGATGCGTGTGCTCGGCGGTGTTGTCGCGCCGAGCAGTGGGACGATCCGGATCGATGGCGTCGCACGTACGAGCTACAGCGTGGCGGATGCGATCGCGGCCGGCATCGCGTTCGTTCATCAGGAGCTGAACCTGTTCGACAATCTCGACGTCGCCGGCAACGTCTTCATCGGTCGCGAACCGGTCCATGGCGGATTGCTGAAGCTGATCGATCGCAAGACCCTGCGTGCCAAAGTGCGTCCGCTGATCGATCGCCTCGGTGCGGATTTCGCGCCTGACACGCCGCTCGCCGAATTGTCTCTGGCGCAGCGCCAACTGGTGGAGATCATCAAGGCGCTGTCGCTCGACGCGCGCTGCGTCATCATGGACGAGCCGACCTCGAGCCTCACTCTGTCGGAGACGGAGCGGCTGATGCAGGTCATCGCCGGCCTGAAGGCCGACGGCGTCAGCGTCATCTTCATCACCCATCGTTTGAACGAGGTGATGCAATGTGCTGACCATGCGATCGTGCTGCGGGATGGCCGCATGGTCGGCGCGCTCACGCGTGAGGAGCTCAATCCAGCGGCCATGATCCGGTTGATGATCGGCCGGGACCTGAGATCTCTCTACGTGCCGCCGGCGGCGCCGCCGGGTGAGACCATCCTCGACGTTGCCGATGCCGTCACCTCGACCTATCCCCACCAGGCCGTCAGCCTGCAACTCCGCCGCGGCGAGATATTGGGGCTCGCCGGGCTCGTCGGCGCGGGACGCACCGAGCTTGCGCGCGCCATTTTCGGCGTCGATCCCTTGCTGGCGGGGGGTATCAGCGTCGACGGTGAGCCGATCCGCATCGCGTCGCCGCGCGCGGCGATCGATCGCGGTATCTACCTCATTCCAGAAGACCGCAAGGCTTGCGGCCTGCTGCTCGAATTGTCGATGGCGCAGAACGTCTCGCTGCCGGATCTCGCATCCTATTCGAGCTTCGGTCTGGTCGACACGGTTCGCGAGACCGCCAATGCCGACCATCAGCGCGAGCGCCTCAAGATCCGCGCGGCCGATGTCAAAGCGCCGGTTGGCACATTGTCCGGCGGCAACCAGCAGAAGGTCGTGCTCGCCAAATGGCTGTCGATGCGGCCGAAGGTCCTGATCTTCGACGAGCCGACGCGCGGCATCGACGTCGGCGCCAAGCAGGAGATCTACGACATGCTGCGGCGGCTCTCCGATGCGGGAGTGGCGATCCTGATGATTTCCAGCGACATGGAAGAGGTGATCGGGGTCAGCGACCGGATCGCCGTGATGCATGAAGGCCGCATCTCCGGCTTCCTGGCGCGCAGCGAGTTCAGCGAGCACAATGTGCTGCAGCTCGCCGTCGGCCATACCGTCTGAACGAGGCGCCCGTGCACAAGAAAGATCTCAGCCTGCTCATCCTGATCCTGGTGGTCGGCACGGTCGTGGCGGTCATCAATCCGCGCTTTCTCCTGGTCGGCAACCTTTCCAACACCGCCAACCAGGTCGGGATGTTCGGCATCTTCTCGATCGCGGAGGCTTTCGTGATCATCGTCGGCGGCATCGAGCTGGCCGTGGGGTCGGTGATCGCGCTGCTCGGCGTGCTGTTCATCGACCTGATCGTGAACCGCGATGTGAACTGGATGGTGGCCTTCGCCCTGATCATCGCGGGCGGCATCGCGATCGGGATCATGCACGGCACCCTCACCACCAAGATGCGCATTCAGCCCTTCGTGGTGACGCTGTGCGGGCTGCTGATCTATCGCGGCGCCGCGCGCTATTACACCGAGGATTCGACCGCCGGCTTCGGCTATGGTGCAAGCTTCCCGACATTGGAATGGCTCACCGCCGGACGGACCAATGTGCTCGGCTTTCCGTTGCCGCACAGCGTCGTCGCGCTGGCGATCGTGGCCGGCATCGCCTGGCTGGTGCTGCACCGCTCGGTCTATGGCCGCTATTTCTACGCGGTCGGCAAGAACGAGGAGGCCGCGCGCTATTCCGGCATCCGGTCCGACCGGGTCGTGATCTCGGCCTATGTGATCTGCGGCGGTCTGACCGCGCTGGCCGCCGTCCTGATCGCAATGTACACCCGCTCGATCTCGCCGGCCGTGCACGGCTCGTTCTACGAGCTCTACGCCATCGCGGCCGCCGTGCTCGGTGGCTGCTCGCTGCGCGGCGGCGAGGGCTCGATCATCGGCGTGGTGCTCGGGACGATCCTGCTGCAGGTGCTGCAGAACCTGGTCAACCTTCTGGGGATTCCGAGCTCGCTGAACTTCGCCGTGATGGGGACGGTGATCCTGATCGGCGTGCTGGCCGACCAGTATTTCGTTCAGCGCCGGCAACGCAGCGCGACGGCCCGGGGGCAGGTCGGCGCCAAGCGGAGCCCGGCGCCGCTGGAGCGCGTTGGCGCGGAATGAAGGACGGTCAATCGCATGTTCCGGCGAGCTCAGCTGCGCCGGACAATGCGGATCATCAGGCGTCAGTCCTGATAGGTGTAGTAGCTGCGCGGCTGATAATAGGATCGCGGCTGGTAATAGCGCGGCTGCGCGTAGCTCGGATTGCTGTTGTCGTAATAATACGACGGGTCCTGCTGCGACGGATATGCCTGCGCGTCGTAGACGCGACGGCTGGTGCCGCGCGGGGCCGGATAGCGAACGCCATTGTCGCTGCCGTCGGCCGGATAGATGTAGCCGTCGTCCGGGCGCTGCTGTGGAGCGATCGGCCGTCCCGGCAGCAGTTGCGGCTGCGGCGTCAGCACCACGGGCTCGCCATTGTCGTCATATTGCTGCGGCGCCTCGCGGCGGGCCACGGCGGTGCCGCGACGCGGATTGCGCGCCAGCGCCACCTCGGCCGATCCGGTCAGCGTCACCGTGGTGTTGAGCACGCCGTCCTTCTGCACGAGATCATACAGCGTGGTGGCGTTCGCCTTGGACAGGCGCACACAGCCATGGGACGCGGGCGTGCCGAGCCGACCTTCGGAATCGGTGCCGTGAACGGCATGACCGACCTTCGTGAAGAAAATCGAATGCGGCATCGGCGCGTCGTCGAACTCCTTGGAAAAATGGTCCGCTTCCATGCGGAAGGCCCGGAATGTGCCGTTCGGCGTCTCGCGCGAGGGAATGCCGGTCGAGACCGGCCAGCGATAGCGCTCCACGCCGTCAACCGCGACCGTCATGATCTGGTTGTTCTTGTCGACGGTAATATCGATCTTGGCCAGTGCCGGCGTGGCCGACAGAAAAGCGAAGCCGGCAATCGCAAAAAGAGTGGTACGCATCGAACCTCTGGCCTCCAGGCCGTAGACTGTCATTCGCGCCGCAGCTCCCCAGCCGGCAGCCTGCACTATGTCGCAAGACACGCATTTGTTCCAGCCGGTGCCCGGTTCAACCTTAATTGCGGAGGCCGCGCAGGCAAGTCGACCGGCCGGGCGCGATGGTGACAATTGCGCGATTGTGTCGTTGTTTAGGAAAGCTCTAAATCGGCCGAATTCGTGCGGGCGCCGCAACCTTTTGGCCGCATCTGCGTTCCACATATCCCTGATGCAGATACCGGGACTGAAAATGCTCACGATGAAGGCCAGGACCGCGGTCCTCGACGACCGCGCGCCGCAGCGGCTGACTTATCTGCTGGCCGCGCTCGCCTTGATCGTGCTGGCGCTGGCTTGGTTCGCGCTGCCACAATCTGCCCATGCCCAGGGCATCGTCCGCGGCGCCCGGGAGGGCGCCCATGAGGGCAATCGGATCGGCGGCCCGGTTGGCGGGGTCGTGGGCGGCGCAGTCGGCGCCGGTGTCGGCGGGGCGGTCGGCGCCGTCGAGGGCGCGCTGGGCATCCCGCATCGCTCCTATTACCACCGGCATTTCCATTGCCGCGGCTATCGCGACGGCTACGGCCGCTTCCACTGCTATCGCTGACCTGATCTGCCGCTGAGCTGATCTGCCGAGAGCGGCTCCGGCTCAATGCTTGAGCCGGTAACCGGTCTTGAAGATCCACCAGATGATCGACATGCAGATCACGAGGAAGCCCAGCGTCATGGCGACGCTGATTTCCACCCTGACATCGGCAATCTCGTAGAAGCTCCAGCGAAAACCGGAGATCAGGTAGACCACCGGATTGAGCAGCGCGATCGTGTGCCAGGTCGGCGGCAGCATGTTGACCGAATAGAAGCTGCCGCCCAGGAAGGTCAGCGGCGTCACCACCAGCATCGGGATCATCTGCAGCTTCTCGAAGCCATCGGCCCAGATGCCGATGATGAAGCCGAACAGGCTGAAGGTGATGGCGGTCAGCACCAGGAAGGTCAGCATCCAGACCGGATGCTGGATGTGCAGCGGCACGAACAACCCGGCCGTGGCGAGGATGATCAGCCCGAGAACGATCGATTTGGTGGCGGCTGCGCCGACATAGCCGAGCACGATCTCGAAATGCGAGATCGGCGCCGACAGGATTTCGTAGATCGTGCCGATGAATTTCGGGAAGTAGATCCCGAACGAGGCGTTGGCGATGCTCTGGGTCAGCACCGACAGCATCACCAGGCCCGGAACGATGAAGGTGCCGTAGCTGACGCCCTGGACCTCGCTGATCCGCGAGCCGATCGCGGCGCCGAACACCACGAAATACAGCGAGGTGGATACGACCGGCGACACGATGCTCTGCAGGATCGTGCGCCAGGTGCGCGCCATCTCGAATTTGTAGATTGCGCCGACTGCCCGCAGGTTCATTGCCGCACCAGGCTCACGAAGATGTCCTCCAGGGACGATTGCTTGGTTTCGAGGTCGACGAAGCGGATGCCGGCGGCCCTGAGATCGCCGAGCAGGCTGGTGATGCCGGTGCGGTCGCCCTTGGTGTCGTAGTCATAAGCGAGCCGCCAGCCGTCCTCCGACAGGGTCAGACGATAGGGCGCGAGCGCCTCCGGAATGGCATCGATGCGCTGCTGCAGATGCAGGCTCAGCCGCTTGCGGCCGAGCTTCTGCATCAGCTTGGCCTTGTCCTCGACCAGCACGATCTCGCCCTTGTTGATGACGCCGACCCGGTCGGCCATCTCCTCGGCTTCCTCGATGTAATGCGTGGTCAGGATGATCGTGACGCCGGCGGCCTTCAGCTCACGCACGACGTCCCACATGCCTTTGCGCAGCTCGACGTCGACGCCTGCGGTCGGCTCGTCCAGGAACAGCACCTGCGGCTCGTGCGACAGCGCCTTCGCGATCATCACGCGCCGCTTCATCCCGCCGGACAGCGTGATGATCTTGGCATCCTTCTTGTCCCACAGCGAAAGATCCTTGAGAATCTTCTCGATCAAGGCCGGGTTCTTCGGCTTGCCGAACAGGCCGCGGCTGAAGCTCACCGTCGCCCAGACGCTTTCGAACGAATCGGTGTGCAGCTCCTGCGGCACCAGCCCGATCAAGGCCCGCGCGGCGCGATAGTCGGCGTTGATGTCGTGACCGCCGACGGCGACCTGGCCGGACGACGCATTGACGATGCCGCAGATGATGCTGATCAGGGTGGTCTTGCCGGCGCCATTCGGGCCGAGCAGCGCGAAGATCTCGCCGCGCGCGATCTCAAGATGGATATTGTTCAGCGAGGTGAAGCCCGACGCATAGGTCTTCGACAGGCCGGAAACGGATATGACGGGAGCCATTCGACGGATTTCGATGTGATTCGGAAATTGCGCGGTCGGGTATCCGCGACGGCGGGCGAAGCGTTCAGATAGGAACGGCGACGTGGTCGCGCAATCGCGGCCGTCGTCGCGATCGTGTCGCTTGCGGGGCTTTTCTGTGACCGTGAAAGGCAAGTGTTGCCGTGCGGCCACGTCGGGGCGACGAACGCCGGCGGCGATGTGGGACGATGTTGCGTCTGCGAGCGTGTCGGGTACGGTCGCGCCGTCTCGATGTTTCCGCCTTGGAGAAGGACCGATGACGCCACGTTCCAGCACCATTCGATCGACCTCGCCGCGCAGCATCCCGTCGCGCAGCCTCCCAGGGCGCTGGTTCGGCATGGTCGCATTGGCGGTCGCGTTGGCGCTGCCGCTCGGCGCCGGTTCCGTGCATGCGGCCCCGAGCCCGGTCGCCGCGCCGGCCGCGAGCACGACGCATGTCTATCTGCTGCGCGGCGTGCTGAACATCTTCTCGCTCGGTCTCGACGATATCGCAGCCAAGCTTGACGCGCAGGGCATTCCGAACACGGTCGCCAATTTCGTGTCGTGGTCCTCGCTGGCCGATGAGGCGGCGGCGGCCTATCGGGCCGGCCGCATCAAGACCATCATCCTGGTCGGCCATTCCTCCGGCGCGACGGCGCTGCCGGACATGATCAACAAGCTCGGCCAGCTCGGCGTGCCTGTGAAGCTCGCGATCGGCCTGGACTCGGTGTTCAAGACCAAGCTCGTTGGCGGCAATGCCGAGCGCTACATCAATTTCTACATTGCGAGCGGTGCCGGCGAGCCGGTCCGCCGCGACGACGGTTTCCACGGCAAGCTCGAGAATGTGGACGTGCAGTCGGTTCCCGGCGTCGGTCACATCACGATCGAGAAGAACCGGATCATGCAGCAGAAGGTGCTGGGCGCGATCGATTCCGTGGTGTTCGGCGCAAGGGCCGTCCGGCCCCGCCGCCGAATCGGATGGCTGGCCCGCAGCGCGCCGCCAGCGCCAACGGCTACCGTTGATCCTCGGCGGGGCGCCGTCATGCGCCCCAAAATGCTCCCATTCGGCGACGACAAGCGGTATGGCAGGGGGGCATGACCCTGCTTGATCTCAGCTTTGAGCTTTCCCGGGAGCGCGAATGACCGGCGTGGCGCGAATCACGAGGGGCTGGCTCGACGCCGCCGAAACTGCAGCCGGGCGATGTTGGCCCGCGCTGCTGGTCCTGTTTTTCGCGGTTGCCGCGATGCCGCAGGCCGCGATCGCCGGTGCCGCTTCGGCCACCGCGCCCAGCAAAACCGCCAAGGCGACGACGTCGCCGACCCAAGCCGCCATCCGCCCCGGGGCTGAGCTGCCGCCCCAGCCGGTCCAGCAGCTGCCGCCGCCGCGGGTCTACCTGTTCCGCGGCGCGCTCGGCCCGCTGTTCTCGACCGGCATGGACCGCCTCGCCGAAAAGATCGAGAAGGCCGGATTCTGGGCCAGCGTCTACGAGTTCACCTTGTGCGACCTGATCGCGCTGCAGGTGGCGAAGAATTACCGTGAGGATCAGGCGCCGATCGTCCTGATCGGCCATTCGATGGGCGGGCTGTGCAGCGTCCGCATCGCGATCACGCTGCAGGAGCAGAACATCCCGGTCAGCCTGGTCGTCACCGTCGATCCGGCGCATGCCACCAAGAGCGTGCCGCTCAACGTGCAGCGCTTCATCAACCTGTTCCTGTCGGACAACATCCTGGGCGGCGGCGACGTCAAGCCGGAGCCCGGCTTCCGCGGCCATTACGCCAGCTTCGACATGAAGGACCATGACGAGGTCACGCATATCAACATCGACAAGATGGAGGATGTGCATGCCCAACTGGTCACGATGATCAGCCAGCTGTCGCAGACCTCGGCGACCGCCGACTCCGATCCGGTGCCGCTGCGCTATTTGGTGCCGCCGAAGACATCGGTGGAATTGTGGGACAGTGGCGTCGCGCTGCCGATCCGTCCGGGCGAGACCGTCGATCAGATCGCCGCCAATTACCGGGTTCCGTTATGGGCGCTGCAGCAGTCTAATCGCGGGATCGCCACCACGCCTCTGATCCCCGGCCAGCGCATCATCCTGCCAAGGCACCTGCTCCCGCAAGCGGCGAACCAGCCGGCGGCGGCAGTATCCCCGGAAGCGCCAGTCCGGCGCTGAGCCGCGAGAAGTCCGGCGTTGGGCCGCCAGATCAACCCGGCGGCAAGAAGGGGATGATCATCGGCACGCGCTGGCGGTAGGCGACGTAATCCGGTCCGAGCTCCTGGGCGAGGAAGACCTCTTCCATCTTGGCCTTCCAGGCCATGCCGAGCGAGATCAGGATGGCGCCGAGCACCGCGCTGACAGTGCCCACGGCGATGCCGGTCGCGATCATCCCGAGGATCAGGCCCGTATAGATCGGGTGGCGGACCAGGCCATAGGGGCCGGTGTCGATCACCTTGTGACCTTCCTTGTGGGTGATCGCGTTCGACCAGAACCGGCCGAGATGGATGCGGGCCCACCAGGTGAAGGCGATGCCGGCGAGCGTCACCACGGTCAGCACATAGACCCCGGTCTCGCCGGGGTTCCAGAACGGCGTCTCGCCGAGGATCCGTGACGTCCAGGGCGTGAACAGGATGCCGCCGAGCACGATCAGCGCATGATAGCGGCTGGTCTTGAACCC
>Ga0265336_10001291_pt1 | contig 11762 bp, 6 predicted proteins | sample 42119metaG_FD_193583 | JGI IMG/M metagenome (GOLD analysis project Ga0265336, IMG submission 193583) | Rhizosphere microbial communities from Carex aquatilis grown in University of Washington, Seatle, WA, United States - 4-21-19 metaG | ecosystem: Host-associated > Plants > Roots > Rhizosphere >...
AACAAACATAACTGCATTCCTTCCGCTGTACAGATCTTCGGATAAATCCCGCTGGCTCACTAGCAGGTTCTTTTGCGCAACAAATCATGTCATAGACAAGTGATAAGTTACTTCACGCCTACTTTCAACTCTCTTCCCATATTCCGAATCTCTTTATTTACGGAAATCGATCTCTATGCCCAGACGCCATAGTCGAAGCCGCGAACGCGGCGGTTGATGCGCGGCATACAAACAACGCCGGCGAAAGCCATGTCCACGAATAAATCGATTTTTCGGGGTGAAATAGAGCCCTCTCCTACTACTCTGAACAAGATTACACCCCGGAGTGACTGGATGCACACCTCGAGATGCGGCTGTCAGTGCCGCGGAAATCATCTCAGGCGCACCGGGGCTTCATATCAGGCCTGTGCCTCAGCTATTTTTAAGATCGCGCATCGCGCCTCTGGGAAATCCAGTGGATTCTCGCACAACTAATTGGGTCTCGATGGGGTATTTGCGTTTCGGCACCGGCGTCCCTTCCACGTGGGCCATCAGCGCCATCACCGCTGCCCGAGCCAATTCGAAGCAGGACATCTGAATGGTGGTCAATGGCGGCGTTGTCATCTGTGTGATATGGATATTGTCAAAGCCGATGACGGATAGGTCATCCGGCACGCGCAGTCCGGCGCGGTATGCCTTATGCAATACTCCGATCGCCGTCATATCGTTGGAACACATAACCGCCGTAGGCAGCTTGGCGCTGGCAAACAACGTTTCCGCCGCGGCGATGCCGCCTTCCATAGTGTGGTCGCCTTCGACAATTCTGCTGGGGTCGATCTCGATGCCACACTCCTGCACTGCGCGATGAAAAGCTTCAAGTCGAGAGTGTGCCGAATGCAAGCGGAGCGGCCCGCTCACGAAGGCAATATCACGATGTCCCAGTGCGGCCAGGTGTTGTACGCCTTGCCGGATTCCATGATGATAGTCCACGCCGAGCAGGCTTATGCCGGGCCGATCCGGGCCTACATCCACAAACACCAGGGGCACCTTGCGGTCTGCCAATTGGTCCAGGAGCGGCTCTTCAATGCCGAAGGTCATCACAGCTACGCCTTCGGCTTTGCGTTCAACCATGCGCCTTATGCAGCTCTTCATTCTTTCAGGGTCGTAGTTGGTTGAGCCGATCAGAATCTCATATCCTTGCTCTACGGCTACGTCCTCGAAGCCTTGAATCAACTCGGGGAAAAATGGATTTGTAATCTCAGAGACGATGAGCCCCAGGAGCCGACTGCGGCCAGAGACCAGAGCGCGGGCCTGTGTATTGGGCAGATAATCCAGTTCCCGGACCACTTCCCATACCCGCTTGGCCATCTTGGCATTCACGGTGGGAACGTGATTGATAGTGCGCGAGACCGTAGCAATGGAAACGTTGGCTAACCGCGCCACAGTATGAATGTCGATGCGAGCAGGATTTCGTGTTGAGCGGCGCTTGGGTTTCGAAGAGTGATCTGTCATGGGAGCAGGAGTAGAATGCGTTTACAGAATACGCCATGCTGATGGGAACTTGACAGTTGAATGGAATAAAATATAGATTCAGTTTTTCGGGGATAGAAAAGGTTTACCGGGCACGAGCGCCGAGTCTAGATTCCAACTGCTCGGAAAAGTCCGGCCATCTCGTCCTGCGGTTTGGAGCAACACCATGGATTTATTGAGTTTGCAAACTGAAGTACTGGAAGCCAACCTCGAACTAGTCCGCCGCGGTCTGGTTCTCTACACCTTCGGCAATGCCAGCGGAATCGACCGCGAAACCGGCTTGGTGGCCATCAAGCCAAGTGGTGTTCCGTATGAACAGATGACTCCAGCCGATATGGTGGTCTGCGATTTAAGCGGCAAAATCGTTGAAGGCCGGCTCAAACCCTCTTCAGATCTCGACACTCATCTTGAACTCTATCGCTCCTGGCCCGCCATCGGCGGCGTCGTACACACCCATTCCGAATACGCCACGGCATGGGCCCAGGCTGGCCGCAGTATTCCGGCCTTTGGCACTACCCATGCCGACTATTTCTATGGTCCCGTGCCGGCCACCGAAGCGCTAAGCGACGAGGAGATTCAAGGCGATTATGTGCTGAACACCGGCAAAGCCATTGTGCGCCGCTTCAGTGGCATTGACCCCATGGCTACGCCAGCCGTGCTGGTTGCCGGACACGCGCCCTTCACATGGGGCAAATCTACCATAGACGCCGCACACAACGCAGTTATTCTTGAGTATGTGGCCCGCATGGCCTGTTCGACTGCGCTTCTGCGTCCGGACAGCAAGGGCGTCTCTCAGGCGTTGCTGGATAGGCATTACTTTCGCAAACATGGCATGGATGCTACCTACGGACAGGCATAGGCATCCGCTTTGCCGCCTCTGCTCGGCCACTTGGTTTTTAATAGAGGCCGAAGCTTGACAAGTATCGTAGTAAAGCCATTTACTTAGGGCTGACGTCTGTGGAACTGGCGGACGATCTCACCCCATTCAGGTGACGTAATGATCGGTTTTCTCTCGTCTTTTCTCGCCGCAAGCTTCTTTGCTCCCTTGCCGGCTCTCCTGGCCTTCAGCGCCGCGCCCATAGCGCATCTAAGTATCCTCGACATGATCGTGATCGCCGTCTACTTCGGCATGGTCATCTGGATCGGCTTTTACCTCAAAGGCAAGTCCAACACCAGCGAAGAGTTCTTCATGGCCGGTCGCGAGATGACCGCCTGGATCGCCGGTTTGAGCTTTGTTTCGGCCAACCTGGGATCGCTGGAGTTGATGGGCTGGGCGGGCGCGGCCTACCAGTATGGCATTCTAGCCACCCATTGGTACTGGATCGGCGCCATCCCCGCCATGCTCTTCCTGGGCTTGGTCATGATGCCCTTCTACTATGTATCGAAGACACACTCAGTTCCCGGCTACCTGCATCTTCGCTTCGGCGAGCACGCTCGCATTCTGGCCGCCATCTCCTTTGCCACCGAAATGATCCTGATGAGCGGCGTCAATATGTTCGCCATGGCCGTGGTGATGAAGGTCGTATTGGGTTGGAGCCTCACCTTCAGCATCCTGATCTCCGCAGCCGCTGTGGCGATCTACGTCACGCTGGGCGGCTTGCGCTCGGCCATCTTCAACGAGGTGATGCAATTTGTGTTGATCTGGGGCGGCGCGTTGCTGGTGCCGATCCTGGGACTGATTCAGGCTGGTAGCGTCGCCGGGCTGAAACGGCAAATCATTGCCAATATGCACACCGATAGCTACTTCCATATGTGGCGCGACACCGGCCACTTTGCCTCCAACCCCATGGGCGTTCATTGGACCGGCATCGTCCTCGGCCTGGGCTTTGTCATCAGCTTCGGCTACTGGACCACCGATTTTCTTGTTGTCCAGCGCGTGCTGGCCGCGCATAATCTGCGCGCCGCGCGCATGGCTCCAATCATCGGGTCATATTTTAAGATGGCCGTTCCGTTCATCGTCATTCTTCCCGGCCTGCTGGGCCTGGTACTCTTGCAGAATCCCGATGGCAGCCGTATGCAACTGGTGGGCCAGGACGTAGTCAAATCCTGCACGGCGGATGATTCCGCAAGTCATGTGGACGCCGCGGATTGTGCCGCAGCCATGTCCAAGACCACTCTCCCAGCCGACTATCAGCAGAAGGTGCTAACCGGCGCTCCGGGAACGGAGCTGCACAGCTACAACGATGCGCTGCCGCTGATGATGGTGCGCTATATGGGACCCGGCTTGCTCGGCTTAGGCATCACCGCGCTGATCGCAGGCTTTATGAGCGGTATGGCTGGCAACGTGAGTGCCTTCTCCACAGTCTGGACCTACGACATCTACAAGCCACTGATCAAGAAGAACGGCAGCGACAGCCACTATGTGCTGGTGGGCCGATGGTCGATCTTCTTAGGCGTCATTGTCTCCATCGGCGCGGGATACTTGGTGCAGCATGCTCACGGCATCATGGATTACGTGCAGGCGCTCTTCAGCTTCTTCATCGCGCCTCTGCTGGCCGCCATCCTGATGGGCATGTTCTGGAAGCGCGCTACCGCACCGGCCGGTTTCCTCGGCCTGCTGATCGGCATCAGCTCTTCGGTCGGCATGTTCATCTACGTCAAGATGAATCCCGCCGGACTCGCGACCATTGCTCTTTCGCCCGATGCCAAGCCGATGGCCGAGAATCTCTACCGCGCCTGGTGGGCCTTCTGCATTGCCGCCATCGTTATCTTCCTGGTCAGCCTGGTCACCAAGCCCAAGCCGGTCGCGGAGTTGGATGGATTGTGCTACAGTTGCACGGTTCTGCCTAAGGAAGAGCCGGTTCCCTTTTACAAGAATGTCTGGATTTGGGCTCTTCTGGCGGTCTGTATCTTTGCCGCGCTCAACATTTTGTTCTGGTAACGAGTTGTTCGTCCTCTCCGCTTGAGGAGAGAAGAAAGGATCACGAGTTATGCACGGATCAGGAATTCAGATCTGGTTTTTCATTGGAGTGCTGCTGCTGATCTACGGAGTGCTGATCCTTGGCTATGGAATTTTTGAGTTGGCCACGGGATGCTATCCAGTCGGGGTTCAACTGACCAGCCTGCACACGCCTATCTGGTGGGGCGGATTGCTCACTGCGGCCGGCGTGCTTTATTGCGTCAAGTTCCGCCCCGGTCGCGCGTAGAACTTTTTGCCTGTTTGCATGCGGGTTGCCGGTCGCTGAAAGAAAAGGTAGCGCCGGCCTCCTGGCCGGCTGTAGCGTGGACCTCCCGGTCCACGCCGCACTCTACACAAACAGGAATGCTTTTGACAATGGAAGGTATCGTTTCAATCACATTTCACCTGCCGCAAACGCGGCAAGAATCAAGGGAGCAAACATCATGGCAGCACAGAAAAAAGTTACATTTGGCGTGATCGTCGGCAATCGCGGATTCTTCCCCGACATGCTGGCCAAAACCGGTCGCGAAGAGATCATCAAAGTTCTGGAGGCGGTCGGCGCGAACGTTGTCGTACTCAGCCCGGAAGAGTCCAAGCATGGCGCGGTGGAAACCTACGCCGAGGCGCAGCGTTGCGCCGAGTTGTTCAAAAAGCACTCGGAAGAGATTGACGGCATCATCGTCACGCTTCCCAACTTCGGCGACGAGCGCGGCATTGTGGACGCCATCCGGCTCTCCGGCCTCAAGGTTCCGGTGCTGGTCCAAGCCACGCCCGACCGCTCCGAGGAGATGACCATCGCCGTCCGCCGCGATAGCTTCTGCGGCAAGATGAGCGCCTGTAACAACATGATGCAATACAAGATTCCCTACACGCTCACTTCGCTGCACACCGAGTCGCTCACCTCGCCGGAATTCAAGGCCGATCTCGAGTCGTTCACCGCCGTCTGCCGCATCGTCAAGGGTCTCAAGAATCTGCGCATCGGCGCCATCGGCGCGCGTCCCGCGGCCTTCAACACAGTGCGCTACTCGGAACGCCTCTACGAGTCGAGTGGCATCTCCATCGAGCCGATTGATCTCTCGGAAATCTTTGGCCGCATCGCCAAGATGAAGGACAGCGATGATGCCGCGCAAGCCAAGCTGGCCGCCATCAAGAGCTATGTCAGCACCGGCAAGGTTCCCGAAGAGGCTCTGCTTAAAATGGCCAAGCTGGGCGCGGTCATCGATACCTGGATGAAGCAGACCAATTGCGCCGTGACCGCTGTGCAGTGCTGGACTTCTTTCGAGGAGTACTTCGGCGTCGTCCCCTGCACCATCATGAGCATGATGAGCAATGATCTGATTCCCTCGGCCTGCGAGGTCGATGTGCCCGGCGTTCTCGGTATGTATATGATGACCCTGGCAAGCGGAAGCCCTTCGGCGCTGCTGGATTGGAATAACAACTACGGCAGCAATCCCGACAAGTGCGTCTGCTTCCACTGCTCCAACCTGCCCAAACACTTCTTCGCGCAGCCTCCGACGATGGATTATCAGGCGATCATTGCTGGCACCGTGGGCATTCAAAACACCTTCGGCACCTGCGTGGGCCGCGTCAAGTCTGGCGTAATGAGCTATGCGCGCTACTCCACTGACGATAACCACGGCATCATCCGCGGCTACACCGGCGCTGGTGCATTCACTGACGATCCGCTAGATACATTTGGCGGCGCAGGCGTGGCAGAAATCCCGCAACTGCAAAAGCTGTTGAAGTTCATCTGCCGCGAAGGCTTCGAGCACCACGTGGCGGCCAACTTCAGCGATGTCAGCAGTGCCGTTCATGAGGCCGCAACTCGCTACATGGGCTGGGATTCGTACCATCACGCGCACCAGGAAGACTAATGCGTTTTCACCAACCGTAAGCAAATATGTGTCCCATTCTTTCGCCGTATTTATGGCGAAAGAATGGGATTGAACGCGAATCGAAATTACAATCAAGAAAACGTTCTCCGGGAGAAAGATTATGACTGTCGTTGCTGGTGTGGACTTCGGAACGCTCAGCGTTCGCGTCTCAATACTTGATAGTGAGCGGGGGCGGCTCGGCTCTGCGGTGGCTGAATATCCACTGCATCGCAAGCGCGACGATCCCGACTTTGCTACCCAGTCGCACGAAGATCAAATGAGCGCGCTGGCCAAGGCATCGCATGATGCCGTGAAGAATGCCGGCATCGAAGGCTCACAGGTTGCCGCGATTGCGCTCGACACCACCGGCTCCAGCGTCATCCCCGTCGATGCCAAGATGCAGCCGTTGAACGAATATTATTTATGGTGCGATCATCGCGCCCACGCCGAGGCCCAGCAAATTACCGAACTGGCGCGCAGTGAAAAGCTCGAAGCCATCGATTGGTGCGGCGGCGTCTATTCGCACGAGTGGGGCTTTGCCAAATTGCTCCACTGGCTACGCTACAATCCTGACCAGCGCAGTAAGTTTGCCTCTGCCTTTGAAAACTGCGACATGGTGGCGGCCACGCTGTGTGGCGTCACCGATCCCAGGCGCGCCAAGCGCAGCATCTGCGCCATGGGCCACAAATGGATGTGGAATCCCAAGTGGGATGGTTTGCCACCACAGTCATTCCTCTCCAAACTCGACCCGCTCTTCGACGGTGTGCGAGAGAAACTCGCGGGCGACTACCAAACCTCAGATCAGCTCGCTGGTCATCTAGCGCCCTACTGGGCAGAGAAGCTCGGCCTCAAGGCCGGCATCCCCATCCCCGTCGGCGCATTCGATGCGCACTGGGACGCGCTCGGCGCAGGTTGCCGCGAGGGTGACGTCGTCAACGTCGTCGGCACCTCCACCTGCATCATTGCGATGAGCCGCAAAACCGAGCTGATTCCCGGCGTCTGCGGCGTGGTTCCCGGCAGTGTCCATCCGCAATTTACCGGCATCGAGGCGGGCCTCTCAGCTACTGGCGATATCTTTGAAGCCATCGCCCGCCGCGCCGGCACAAAGGTTGCGGAGCTTTCCAAGGGCCTGGAGGCCTACAAGCCCGGACAGACTGGCCTCTTGCGCCTCACCTGGGACAACGGCGACCGCACCGTGCTGGTCAATCCCGAACTCGGCGGCGTCACCCTGGGCTGGAACCTGGTGCAGACCGCGCAGGACGAGCTTTTCGCGGCCATCGAGGGAACTGCTTTCCATACTCGCATCATTCTTGAGCGTATGGCTGAGTACGGCGTGCCGGTCGAGCGCGTCATCAACGCCGGTGGAATTCCGCAGAACAATGCCGTTCTCAATCAGGTCTATGCCGATGTGCTCGGCAAGCCGGTGCTGGTTCCGGCTGGCGTGCCCACTAGCCTTGGTTCGGCCATTATCGCCCAGCTTGCTGCCGGCACTTTCAAAACCATAGAAGCTGCACAGCAGAAGTTGTGCCTGGAATTCACTGTCATTTCGCCTAGGCCTGCCGCAACGGCTATCTACGAGCGTCTCTTCGCGTTGTATCGCAAGGCATACTTTGCGCTGGGTACGCGCTCCGCGGAGGCTGTGCCATTGGGGGAGATACTGCCTGAGTTGCGCAAGATCGCCAGTGAGGTTGCAAGACAAGCATAGACGCCGTTAGGCCTGTCAATTTCTGCACCTCAACTTCAACAAGACGGTAAAGCTGGGTGCCCCATCCTTCGCGCTTTTTGCGAAGGGTGGGATACCTCGAACCTCATCCGGCCTGATCCACAAGGCACTTCCCCTCAAGTCGGCTGGATATTTTCCACCGCAAACCATTCTTCGTCGATTTTCGCCCGTAACAACAGAAACTGTGCATCCAGTTCAGCCAGACACTCTTGAGCGGTGCTCATCTCTCCGCAGTCTGCTGATTTTTCCATCTTCAGCGCAACTCTGCGCATCTGTTCTCCACCCACATTGGCCGCCGCGCTCTTAATCGAGTGAGCAGTTCGTCCGGCGCCGTCCTGATCCCCGGCCTCGAAATATTCCCGCAAAACCTGTATCTGCTGCGGCATATCCTCAAGAAATGATTCCATCATCCACGCGACCAAATCATGGTCGTCCATCATCCGGTTCAGCACACTCACTTTGTCAAAGACCGGCGTTTCGCCCTCAGCTGCCGGGGAAGGGACTACTTCTTCTGTAGCCACAATGACTTTTTCCTCGCTCGGACGAAACCATTTTTCCAGCTCATTCTGCAAGGCCTGTGGCGATACAGGTTTGGGAACAAAGCCGCTCATCCCCGCAGCCATGCATATCTCCCGATCCGATTGCAGAGCATTGGCAGTCAACGCGATGATGGGCACCTCGTGATCCAGAACCGCCGATTGCGGGTCGCGGATTCGCTGGGTCGCCTCAATCCCATCCATCACTGGCATTCGCACGTCCATCAGCACCAGGTCGTAGAGAATCGACTCCAGCGCTCTAATGGCTTCGGCTCCGTCAGCCACGGCGTCGGCATGCAGTCCAAGCTTCTTCAGAATTGCCATCGCCACCTTCCGATTGGTGGCGTTGTCTTCAGCCAGCAGGATCCGCGCCGTGACGCCCGCAAATGGTTGCAGCCGTTTATGAGACGAACAACTCGTTTTATCGCCATCAGGTTCTTCAGCCTGTGCACCAGCCGACTGACTTGCCATCTTAAGCCGCACCGTGAACCAGAACTCCGAGCCTTTACCTTCCTGGCTCTCAACTCCAATCGTGCCCCCCATCAACACCGTAAGCTGCTTGCTGATGGCGAGACCGAGCCCCGTGCCGCCAAATTTCCGTGTCGTCGATCTCTCCACCTGGCTGAACTTGTCGAATAAAATGCCTATTTTGTCTGCCGGAATCCCTATGCCCGAGTCGCGCACATAAATGCGCAACAGGCAATCGTCCACGTTTTTCTCCAGCAATTGCGCTCGCACCACCACTTCGCCCTTGGCCGTAAACTTCACCGCGTTGCCCACCAGATTGATGAGGATCTGCCGCAGCCGGCCCGGATCCCCGCAGAGCCGCTGTGGAACCGTGTCTTCACTGCTCACCCGCAGTTCAATTCCTTTGGCGCGAGCTTGCGCTGATACAGCGGAGGCTACATTCTCCATCAGAATGCCAAGATCAAACTCCTTTGCCTCCAGTTCTAGCCTCTTGGCCTCGATCTTGGAAAAGTCCAGTATGTCATTGATCAGCCCTAGCAGAGATTCCCCGCTCTCTTGCACGATATCTGCGTAGTGGCGCTGTTCTTGCGTCAACTCCGTATCCAGCAACAGGCCGGTCATGCCGATCACACCATTCATGGGTGTGCGAATCTCGTGGCTCATATTTGCCAAAAACTCACTTTTGGCCTCATTGGCCTGTTCCGCCTCCCGTGCAAGCCTTTCCGAACGGACGATTGCCTCTTCCAACTGGCGATTGGTTTCTTGCAACGCGTCGGCCACCTGTTTCTGCTCGGTAATATCCACAAAACTTTCCACCAGTACTCTGCGCCCGTTCTTGTTCACGGAAATTACGCTTTTCAGCACTGGCAAACGCATGCCGTCCGCGGTGATGACAATCCTTTCGGATTGGTCGATTATCTGCCCAAGGTCAAGCAGCGGGCAGGCGTGATCCGCCGCAGGACAGACTACCTTGTTGCAGATGTTGCCGATGATCTGGTTCTTCTCCAATCCAATCAGATTCTGCGCATGGGGATTAATGTCCATCACCGTCCGCGTGGCGGCATCAACTACCATTATGCCGACCGGAACTGCATCAAAGAGAGATTGCAGGTACATCGTGGCGTCTTGAAGTTCGGCCCGAGCAGCTTCAGCCTCCAGAGCAAGCTGATTGGCGCGCTTTGATTCCGTTGCAAAACGCTGATTGCTTTCCAGCAGCGCGTCAGCCGCCTGTCTCTGCGCCGTGATCTCCCAATTGGTGCCGACCATATGCACGGCTTGACCCGTTGCATCCCGCTGCACCAGGGCAAGGGCGCGAATATTGTGGATGCTGCCGTCCGGCCAAACTACACGGAACTCTGTGTCGAAATCTTTTTCACCGCGGATGGCCGCATTAAGCTCTGCCTCTTCTCGTTCTCGATCTTCTGGGTGCAATCCGTTCTGCCATACCTCGTAAGCGCCACTGAAACGTTCGCGCGTCATGCCGTAGAGGCTAAACATCTGTTCGTCCCAAATTAGCCGGTCGACCACAAGATCATAGTCCCAAACTCCAACTCCGCCCGCTCTCGTAGCCAACGCAAGGCGATCTTTAGCCTCTAGCAGACCAGCCTCAGCTTGTTTACGTGCATTGATGTCTTCGACAATGCCGATATGGTGAAGGACGCACCCTTGCTTGTCCCGTTGGGCGGAAACTGTCAACCTTATCCAGGTGATGGTGCCGCCCTTGCGCACATAACGCTTCTCGATGCTGGGCAGGTTGACCGCCCCAGCCTCCAATCGTTGGAATATCTCTGCGGTCCTGGGCTGATCTTCTGGGAAGTTGATCTGTGAGAGGGCCATGCCGGGGACTTCGTCTTGTGAGTAACCGATAATCTCGGCGAAACGCGAGTTGCAGCGCAGGAATATGCCTTCGGCCGAGGTATGAACGATGCCCACAGCGGCCTGCTCAAAGGTGGCCCGATAACGTTCTTCGCTCTCCAGTAGTTTTCGTTCCGCTTGCACACGCTTGCTGATATCGCAGGCAATGGCTGAAGCGCCCACCACATCTCCTATTGAATTCAGAATCGGGGAGAGTGAGAGTGAAACATCGACCTCGCGGCTATCGTTGCGCAAAAGGATCGTATCATAAGCGCCGATGACACTTCCCAGACGAATAGTTTCAAGCATATGCGACATGTAGCCCACGCGGCTGGACCTGACGAGAACGGTTGCGCTCTTGCCGATGATTTCCTGTTCTGTGTAGCCAAACAGCGCTTCAGCACCCTGGTTCCAACTGACAATGATTCCGTTCTTGTCCGCGCCAATAATAGCGTCTTCCGAAGATTCCACAATCGATGCCAGTAGGGCATGAGTTTCTTCGGCGCGGATGCTCTCGGTAATGTCTTCCGTGACTCCAACAACTCGAGTTACGCAGCCTTCAGCGTCGAGAATGGGAAAGGCTTTATCCCTTATCCATACTTCTCTGCCTTCCACCAGCACTCTGAACTTCAATTCTGTGGATTCGCCGCGCAGTTGCCGATGGAAGGTTTCCCGGGCGGCATTGCGGTCATCGGGATGAATCGCCTCCATTAGCCTACCGATGTTGTGATAAATCTCTTCACGAGGCACTCCCCAGATATGCTCAAAGGATGGACTGAGGAACTGCATCTCGCTCCCGGTTCCGTTCATAATCCAGAAAAGCTCATGGATGTTTTCTGTCAGTTGGCGGAACATCTCCTCGCTCTTCCGCAACTCCTTCGTTTGCTCTTCAAGCTGGT
>Ga0265336_10001295_pt1 | contig 11732 bp, 11 predicted proteins | sample 42119metaG_FD_193583 | JGI IMG/M metagenome (GOLD analysis project Ga0265336, IMG submission 193583) | Rhizosphere microbial communities from Carex aquatilis grown in University of Washington, Seatle, WA, United States - 4-21-19 metaG | ecosystem: Host-associated > Plants > Roots > Rhizosphere...
CGGCGGTGAACGAGGACGACTGGCAGATTGCCGCGGACATCCGGGAAGGTAACATCAGCCAGTTCTTGCTCAAGCCGATTGATTATCTGTGGTACCGGCTGTGCCTGTTTTTCTCCGGGCGCATCGTCTTCATGTCCATGGCGTGCCTGCCGCTGGCGGGATTCATTTTCTGTTTTCGCGGCTATTTTGTAGCGCCGGCCACCGGACCGGCCTTCGTGGCGTTCCTGGTTTCGCTCGTTCTGACGGCCCTCCTGCAATTTTTCATTTCGTACACCATGGCGATGCTGGCGTTCTGGTTCCTGGAAATTTCCACGCTTATCTTCATCCTGTTCGCGTTCGAATACCTGGCCAGCGGCCATTTGTTCCCGCTCGACCTGTTGCCGTCGGCGTTGCAACACGCGCTGTCCTTCACACCGTTTCCGTCCATGCTTTACGTGCCCATTGCCATTTACATGGGCAAAATCGATGGCGCAGGAATCGGCCGGAGCCTGGCCGTGCAATTGATGTGGCTGGTTCTGTCGTACGCGTTGGCACGGTTCGCCTGGCGTCGTGGTATCAGAAAATATGCAGCGTTTGGAGGGTGAACTGGAAGGTGACGCGAAGAAAAATCCCGGTGCCTGCACCATTACACGTCGCAGATATGGACGCCCTGTTTCAAGGAGGCCAGCGCATCCGGACGTTTGGGGATGAATTCCTGGGCGACGTAACCTTTGAACCCGGTGGCCACAATGGCCTGCATGATGGCCGGGTAATACAGTTCCTGCGTTTCATCAATCTCATGCCGACCGGGAACGCCGCCGGTGTGGTAATGCCCGATGTATTGATGGTTGTCCTGGATGGTCCGGATGACATCGCCTTCCATGATTTGCATATGATAGATGTCGTAGAGGATTTTGAACCGGTCGGAGCCGACGCGCTGGCAGAGTTCAAAACCCCAGGCGGTATGGTCACCCATGTAATCATTGTGGTTCACCTTGCTGTTGAGCAATTCCAGGCAGATGTTCACCTTGTTTTTTTCGGCGAGACCCATGAGGCGTTTAAGCCCGACGGCACAATTGTCCAATCCTTGCTCATCGCTCATGCCATTGCGGTTGCCAGAGAAGCAAATCATGTTCGGATAACCAGCTCCGGCCACTTGCGGCAGGGTGGCAGAGAAAAAGGCGGCCAGGGCGTCGTGATTTTCCATGCGGTTGAACCCGTCGGGAATGCCGCCGGGCACGCCGGTGACCATGGCGCAAATGAGGCCATACTTTTTCAGGGTGGGAAAATCCTCCACGGTCAGCAGTTCGATGGATTGAAGTCCGATTTCCGGTCCGGCCTGGCACAAGGTTTCGAGCGGAATCTTGTCGTAACACCATTTGCAGACGGAATGGTTGATGCGACCTTTGAGGCCGGCGCCGGCGGCCGACTCCGCGGCGGCGAGCCGTTGCACAAGCGAGGCCATGGACGCCGCCAGCATTGCGCCCCCGGCGAACCGGCCGAGGGCGGACCGGCGCGTGATCATTGATTTGGGCATGGGATAGCAATAAGACGTCTCTGCCGGAGTTACAAGTGAATCCGTGGTTTGGCCGGAGAAAGCAGTTGCGTGGCGCGCCGAAACGGGCCAATTTTCTGGCCGGTTTAACGATGAATTTGAAACGTTATCTCAGCATTTACGCGGTGTTGTGGAAAAATTCCGTCACGCGGGAGATGTCGTTCAAGGGTAATTTCCTGCTTTGGATTGTTGTCGAACTGGCCTGGTTTGGATTGCAACTCAGTTTTGTGGGTGTTTTGTTCAGCCAGACTGACTTCGTGGGGACCTGGTCGGTGTGGCAGGTGGTGTTGCTGACCGGCGCCAGCAATTTTATCCAGCAGATTTACCAGGCATTTTTTCTGGTGAACTGCACGAATCTTTCGGAGCTGGTCCGGACCGGCAAGATGGATTTCCTGCTGTTGCTGCCGGTAAACACCCGGTTCATTGTGTCCCTGCGGCAGGTGGACATTTCGTCGTTTGCCAACGCGGCATTCGCCGCGTGCGTCATGGTTTACGCGGCGGAGAAACTGCACCTGCACCCGACGGCGTGGCAGCTCCTGGGTTTTGCCGCATTATGCCTGGTCGGTTTGATGATTCACTATTCGCTGATGTTCATGCTCGCGTCGGTAAGTTTCTGGACGGTGCGGGCGCAGGGCATCGTGTGGGGTTACTACAACCTTTTCAACATCGCACGAATGCCCGATGATGCGTTTCGCGGAGTTTTCAAGGCCGTCTTCACCTTCGCCTTGCCGGTGCTGCTGATATCCAATGTACCGGTACGAGTACTGGCAAACAAGTTGGTGTCTCCGTCTGCGTGGCTGGTTCTGCTGGGCCTGGGCATTGCCTGGGCGCTCATTTCCGAACGATTCTGGCGGTATTCCATCCGGCGTTATACCAGCGCGAGCTCGTGAACTTCCAAGGCCACACCGCCGGCAACCGCCGGAGATTGAAATTGTTTCACCGGCGCCAATGTTTTATCGTCGGCGCATGAGAACAATCCTTCGTTTGATCCTCGTTTCGTGCGTGACGCTGGCCGGTTTGGTGGCCCCGGCCTCATTTGCCCAAAACACAAATGGAGCCGCTTCCAATGCTGTACCAGTCCCAGGCACCAACAGCGTTGCCGTAAACGCCGCCATCATTCCTGTGCCGCGCACCGACCCCACCAATTGGCTGGCACGGCACGAAGGTTTCGTACGCGAAGCGCAAAAGGGCGGCATAGACATTTTATTCATGGGCGATTCCATCACGGACGGCTGGCGCAACCGGGGTTTGACGGTCTGGAGCCAGTATTACGCGCCCCGTCATGCCGCCAATTTCGGCATCGGCGGCGACCGCACCGAACATGTGCTCTGGCGTTTGGAAAATGGCGAACTGGACGGCATCAAACCCAAAGTCATCGTGCTCATGATTGGCACCAACAACACCGGCAAGGACCGCAATTCCGTCCCGGAAATCATTGCCGGGGTGCAGGCGGTGGTGGGTGAGTTGCGCGCGAAGTTGCCGGACAGCAAAGTTTTGTTGCTGGGTATTTTCCCACGCAGCGCTCTGGGCGATTTACAGCGCGCCCAGGTGGCCTTGGTGAACACCGTGATCGCCAAGCTCGACGATGGAAAAATGGTGAAATATCTCGATATCGGCCCGAAGTTTCTCGAAGCCGACGGCACGTTGCCCCGGAGCATCATGCCGGACCTGCTGCATCCCAACCGGCAGGGTTATGAAATCTGGGCTGAGGCGATGGGGCCGACGCTGGATGAAATGCTGAAATAACGGCCGACGCCATTATTTGCCCAGGGCCTTGGCGACAGCTTGCGTCAAATCGTCGCCGCGCAGATCCCGGCCGATGATTTTGCCATTGGCATCAAGCAGAAAAGTCGCCGGGATGCTCTCAACTCCATATTTGGCCGCCAGCTTGTTGCCCCAGCCCTGGCCGTCAAAAAACTGCGACCAGGTCATTTTTTGTTGCTGGGTGAAATCCAGCAACTTTTGCCGGTCTTGATCAAGGCTCACGCCGATGATTTCAAAACCTTGGGTGTGATATTTCTGGTAGGTGGCCACGACATTGGGGATTTCAGCGCGGCAGGGCGGGCACCAGGTCGCCCAGAAATCGATCAGCACGATCTTGCCTTTGTAATTGGCCACGGAAAGCGGTTTGCCGGCAACGTCGTTTTCACTGAAGTCCGGGAACAGCGCGCCTGGCACCAGGTTTTTCTGAATCGCTTCTGCCGCTTTTTGCTTTTCCTCCTGTTGCTTTATGTTCGTGGCCAGCTGGGTTCCGGCAAAATCGGTCTGGATTTGTTTCATCAATTGATCGGCTTTGGCCGGATCATTCAACACTTCCGCATAAAGCCTCGCCTTCATGAGAAGGATTTTGGCCACCGCGTCCGTCTTTTCGCCCTTATGCTCGGCCAGGAGAACATCGAACTGCTTGAGATCATCGGCCAGATCGGCTTCCGTCTTTTTGCCGGCCTGGATGTCGGCTTTGACTTTTACGACCAGGCCCTTCAATTCCACAGTCGCGTCCCCGGCCAGTGCCGAAGCGGTAAAGGGATTTGCTGACATCAAAACCGCCGTCACGAGGGCAGGAAAAAGTTTTATCTTCATATTACAAGGATGATTGGAGCCAATGATGCGGCCCAACTATCGTCCTTCAACCGGGCCAAGTCAAACCCGATGAAACCAGGCGTCATTCGTTGTGCGGAATTTTAATTGTACTGCCGCCGATGAATTCACGGATGACCGCGTCGCCCGGGATGAGGCCGCCGGCGGAAAGTTGCTGGTCGGAGAGGCCCTCCACGGATTCCAGCAGTGTCTTGACCCGGTCGTAACGGATGCGCGCGTCAAGAAAGCCCGCGTAAGGCGCAAAATCCTCTGGCGTGGGCAGCAGACGTTCATGGCCGAGAAAAAACGGCCTGAGCGTCGGCAGGTCGAAGGGAAACCCTCCGTTGATGACGTGATCGGCCAGTCCCATGAGGGGGATGATGCTGAACAGTTCGCCGTAGCGCACATAATGCCAGTGCAATATCGTGCGCAACGCGCTGTGATTGCGATGATGTACATCGCGCAACATGCGCCGGATAAGGCGGACGTCGGTGAACCGGGTCAGCCGTTTTGTGCTCCCGTCGCCCTCGTACAACATGTTCAACGTTTCGATATACAGGCGGAATTGCGCTGCGGCTTCAATGCCTTCGGTGATGGGCGGATAAAACCCGTGCAGACAGTCCAGCAACAGGATCTGGCCCGGTTCCAGCCGCACCGGTTTGGTCCCCACGCGCCGGCCTTCCTTGAAACTGTAAACCGGTTTCTCGACCGTCTGGCCGTCCAGCAAGGCGCGCAGGTGCTGGTTCAACAGCTGAATATCCAAGGCTTCGGGCGTTTCGTAGTTCCGATCGTTGATCCAATCCGTGGGATGTTCCACCAACGACCAGAAATAATCGTCCAGGTTCAACATCAAAAAGCGCAGACCCTGCTGCTCCAGCCTTTGGGTCAGTTTGACCGTCGTGGTCGTTTTGCCGGAGGAACTCGGGCCGCTCACCCAGATCATCCGCAGCCGGTCGCCGGCATTCAGCCGCGCCATGACTTTTGCCGCCGCTTCATCCAAAGACCGTTCGTAAACCGCGAGTGCGGCATCAATCACCCCCTTGATGCGCCCGCTGCGAACCGACTCATTCAAGCCGGCCACCGTGTCCACTCCCAGCCTCCGGTTCGCATCGAGGATCTGGCGCATGCGTTCATTGGGAAATCCATTTTCGACGAAATGCGTCCGCGCAATGGCTCCTTCCCGCAGCCAATGCCGGCCCCAACGATAACATTCATAGGCATCGGCCGTGTTCTGAAAACCATAACTGCGCAACGCGTGCAGCACCTCGTCCTGAATGGATTCAATGGTTGGGGGAAAATTGGAGATCAGGTGATGCGGATCCGAATTCAGGCAAACAATGGCGGCATCCGCAAGAAAGGCGGCGATGTTTTCGTTTGAGCTGTGCGCGTTGAATATCTGCTCGTTCACCCCGGGCAGGAGATCGGATTGAAAGCCGCCGATGGATTCCGCCGCGCGAAGGATGGCCTTGCTGATGCGGCTCGAATCGAACCGGACCAGGGCGCGATTCCGTTTCTGCACTTTGACGATGCGGTTTTGAACAGGCATTCGCGCCGATTATATCGCAGCCGGGCCGAAGACAAAGCCGTTTCGCGCCGGCTGCTTAAGCCGAAGTTCTCCTGAAAATTAGCCACTCCTACCAGGCGGGCAATTTCTGGGCGGCCGGGGTGGTGGTTTTGGCGGCTGGCGCCGGGCTTGCCGGGCCGGAATTGCCGGCTGGCTTCTGGGACGACGGTTGGGTGACGGCGGGCGTGAGCGGCTGGACCTTGGGTAGTTCCTTGTAACCGTGTGGCACTCCAAAGAGCGAATCGGCCAACGGCCCTTCCTTGGCCGAAATCAAGGCCATCGTAAGCGTTTCGCCGCCGCCGGTGACTTGTGACCTTACCACCATGCCGGGCAGTTTGCTCAACTCGGGACTGGCACCATTGCCGGCTCCGGCGGTCTGGTCCAATACAGCGAGGTCGGCCCGGATCCGCGCATAATCCGGAAAAGTTTTGGCCACCCAGGCCGTCCCGGTGATGCCGTTGGCCTTGGACCAGGTATAGAGCGCCGTGTCATATTCGCCCACTTTTTGGGTCTGGCCCGTGGGGTGGGGCACGGGGGCGGCGCCCGCCTTGTTGGTTTGTTTCGCCGGTGCACCTTGTGTCTTTACAAACATTTTCTGGCCATGGACCAGCGTGATGGTTTCGCCCGTGCTCAAATGCAGGATAGTGCTCAAGGCCTGGGGCTGGCCGGCATTTACATCCAGACGCACCTTGTCCCCTTTAACATTCATCGTGATCACCCCGTTGTAGTCCGGAGTGACAATCTGCTGCTGTAGAATCAGGTCGGCCTGGGCGCTGGCGGCGGCGAGGGCGACGGCGAACAGGATTAAAGATCGTTTCATGCGTGGTTGCGATGTTCGTTACGGTGCAGGATGAAGAAAAGCAAAAAACATGCCGTGAAAGATGGGGTCGGTCGGCGCGCAGACGTGTCTTTTTGTCCGCACGGAACAAATCTGCCATTCCAGCCTCTTAATGAAGAGAACCAAGGGGTCTGGACTCTTGTGAAGAGTCAGGCTGGTGCGCTCTAACCAACCCGTGTGGTTGTTCCAGCCGCCCTCTTCGCAAAATCATCACCGGTGGGAACGTGTCCGGATGTTGGCTCCGGCTCACGATCTGGAGCAGCCGAATATTTGCGTTTGGATCATCACGTTTACGGCGTCATTTTTTTATCCGGGCCGGTTTCCTGTTTCTGGCCGCCACGGCAATCGCGCGCTCCGCCCACGCAACAAGTTCCGGCGCGTTTTCCAAAACATCCAGCGGCACTTCGTGGTAACTCATCGTCATCACCCGCCCCTTCATTTCGTAGGTGAATGGCCCCATGCCGCGCGCCGTGTAGTGCGCCTGCGATGACGCGTCCGTTTTGAAAAACAGCCGGCCCTCGTCCAGAATCCCAAAAAACCGCCCGCCTGAATACAATCCGTGGGCGCCAAACATTGCCCTGGCGCGCAAGTCCGGCACGGCGCCCAGTTGATCCAGGATAAATTCCTTGAAGGATTCGTCAGCCATGTGGCAAAGCCAAAGGCAACCGGCCACGCAAACATGGCTCAATGGGGAGCCATTGCCAAATCCGGTTTATTGGGGTCTCAGTCGCACAATGTATCCCCCCGCCGGGGCCAGATTGGCCGTCAACGTGTCGGCGGCCGTGACCGTGCGGGTTTGCTTCATCAAGCGGTCGGGGTAATCGGCCGCCTCGTAGGCGTCGGCCCAGATTTCAGCCTGGTATTTGCCGGCCCCGAGAAAATTGAGCGGAATTTCAAGCGTGCGTGCATCCGTGCCGGCCATGCTGCCGATATACCATTCCTTTCCCGAGCGACGGGCGACGGTGATAAAATTTCCCACGTCGCCATTGATAACCCTGGTATCGTCCCAGGTCGTTGGCACCACTTTCAGGAAATCGGTGCCCGCCGGGCTGCTGTGATAATTGTACGGGCTGTCACACAGCACCTGGAGCGCGCTTTCATACACCACGAGCATGGCCAATTGGTGGACGCGCGTTCCCATGACGAACGGGCCGGGAGCATCGCCGCCGACCGCGCGGAAGGTTTCCAGCGTTTTTTGCCGAAAACCGCCGGGGGTGAAGTCCATGCCACCCAACATGCCGCGGGTGAAGGGCAGGGTGACGGTGTGCCGCGGGGTGACATTGGTGCTCCATTTATTGTATTCGTTGCCCATGACCCCTTCACGGGTGATCACGTTGGGATAGGTGCGGTGCCAGCCGGTGGGTTTGTAAGCCCCGTGAAAATCGACAAGCAGATGATGCTTCGCCGCCAGCTTGGCGACGCGTTCGTAAAAATCAACCATCTCCTGGTCGTCCCGGTTCATGAAATCAATTTTAACGCCCGCAACGCCCCATTTTTCGTAAACCGGAAAAGCCACATCCATCTGTTTGTCCACACTGCCCCAGTGCAGCCAGACGATGATTTTGACGCCTTTCTGTTTGGCATAGGCAATCAAGCCATGCAGATCCAGTTCGGGAACGATGTTGGTGATGCTGGTGGTGGGATGCGCGGCCCAGGTGGTGTTGCGGGCGCCATCGGCAAAAGCCTGGCCGTACCACCCTTCATCCACAATTTGATATTGCCACCCCATCTCGGCGGCCAGATCAACAAAGTATTTCATCGTCGCCGTGTCCATCCCGGGTTTGAAGCTCAATTCCGGCGCATAGCCGCCGCACCACCATTTGTCCCAGGCGGATTTGCCGGGTTTGACCCACGACGCATCAAAGGTTGCGGGGACATTCAGGTTTTCCAGGATGTCTGATTCAATGAACGCGCCGGGGCGGTCGCCAACCATGATGACCCGCCACGGGGAACTGCGCGGCGCAATGGAGCGCACGACAATATTGGTGTCATCGGGGCGGGGCGAAAGTGCCGTGCGGACGGTATTCGGGGAATCGTCGGCTGGCGTGAAATACATTCCGGCCCAATCGGAAAGATCAGCCTCGGAACAGGCGGCCCAGAGGGATGGCGCAACTTGCACCAGCAACGGACAGCCATATACCTGTCCCGGCTTGAGCTCACTGAGCTTCATCGGCAGGAACTCGGCTTCCTGGGAGGAAACGAAGCCTCCGTAATTGACCGCCCAGACTGCGGCGTCATTGGGAAAGTGAAACGCCGTGTTTTCCGCCGCCAGCTCGAATCCGCCCCAGGTCTTCGGCAATGCATAGCGGAAGGCGACGCTATCGTCATAAGCGCAGAATATGATCTGCACCTGGCGGTTTGGCGCCGTTGTCTCCTGCAAATCCAGGGTCATCTCGTTGAAATGATTGCGGACCTGTTTCCGTTTGCCGTAAACCCGCTGCCAGGACTCATCAACAGCCCGGCGCGATACGTTTTTAATGGCCAGATCCGGTCCGAAAGTCCGGGCATTGGTAAAACTCAAACTCACCGGGGAATTCAGCAGCACGTCCTTTCCGTTGAACTCGATGGCATAATCAAGTTGGTTGCCGGCGGTGACGGTCACCGTCACGATGCCATTGGGAGACGTGAGTATTTCCGGGTTGTTGCCGGCAAAGCTTTGGCCTACCGCAAAGGCGATCAGGGTCAGAATCAGGGCGACACGGAGTGGAGGTAATTGCAGCAGGGGCATGGCCATGTTGGATTGATTGTGAGAGATGCAGTTATTTAACGATTTTGACCGGGGCAAGCAAGTTTTCAGTCCGATTCTAAAAAATTCGCCGGAAAAGGCATTGCGACACATATTCGGAATCCGGGATCGATGTTCCTAGTGCGCATCATCATCATTTTCCAACAGCCGGGCGAAGTGAAAACAACCACCGGCAACAACAATGGAAAAACCCGCGATGATGGCCGCCTGCACCCCGGGTCGTTTCAAGTCGTCGGCCCAATCATCAATCAGGGTCCCCATTTTTCCATAGAGCCTTCCCATCTGCCGTTGTTCGGCCTTGTGATATCCGAGCATGGAGAGGTCATCGTTCAAATCCGGCGAACGGGTTCCCAACCAATAAACGATTCCGGCGCCGATGATTCCCAGCGACAGGATGACGATGCCAATCAGCCAGAGACGATGGCTCCGGCGAGAAGGTTGCGTGCTGGATGCCGAATCGTTTTCCGCCATACCCGGGTGTTTCTACGCGGAACCCGGATGAAATACAAGTCCACGTCCGGTCCCGGATTGCCATTCGGGCCTGAACCGGTTAATGATGTCGGCGCATGAAACACAGCTCCTATTTTGACGGGAAGGTCCAAAGCCTCGGATTGAACACAGCGGAAGGCTATGCCACGGCGGGCGTAATCGAGCCGGGAAAATATACCTTCAAGACCGACTCGGAAGAACGCATGCACGTGGTTGCCGGAACGTTGAAAGCGAAACTGCCGGGTGGTTCATGGGAGATTTTTTCCCCAGGACAGTTTTTTGTGGTTCCAGCCCGTGAATCCTTTGACGTCGAGGCTGCGGCCGACGTCGCCTATCTCTGTTATTACAAAAAATAAAAAAGTGCGGGGCACCTGATAAAGGCGTCCAAATGGCGGGCGGGGGCAATGGAATCGTCAATCGATCGGGCTGAAATCAACCACCTCGTTCAAGGTCTCGTTGGTGAAAACATTTTTCCATGTACCGTCTCGATCGCGATACCCCAGACAACTGAATTTCGGGCAGTGAACCACCACATGCTCGCCTTCAGTCGGTAAGGTACGGCAATTCCGTCCTGATTGTTCTATTTCCATGATTGTCACAACAAATCTCTCAGTAGCCAACTAGCAATACGGGTTTCCCAACTGAATCTTTCATAAAAAATGCCCTAAAAAAACACGCCATTTCATTGGCCTGCATCTCCCCGGCCGATGGGAACCTTTGTTTGGGTTTTAACCATTTTTTGAGAGACATCGCCCAAAAAGTTGGATAAATTGCCTTCACTTTACCCAATCAGAAGGGGCAAAAATGAATGTTGGAGTTGTTGTCAGGAGAAAAAACAGGGTTTCTGCGCCCAAAGGCATTTCCCATTGTGTCAACCGGATGGCCCTCGCCATCCAGAGTCATCGATGGACCCGCCATAGATTGTATTTTTAACATGGCGTCCACCCCAAAACTTTTGCTGGTCGATGACAATCCGGTCATCCTGAAGGCCTTGTTTCCAAGGCTCAAATCCAAAGGGTACGAGGTTTATGCCGCCCTGGATGGGCCCGAGGCTTTTTCCATCGCCCGCCGGGTTAAGCTGGATTTGATCCTATTGGACATATTCTTTCCGCCGGACACCGCGCAAAGCGGCAATACCTGGGACGCGTTCTTGATTATTGACTGGCTCCGACGGATCGGCGTTGGCGAAGATCTTCCCATCATCATCATGTCGGGGAATGAAACGGCCGAAATCAAGGATCGTTGCCGGGCCGCCGGCGCCACGGCGTTTTTATCCAAACCGCTGGATATGGCCCGGTTGCTGGACACCATTGAGAAAACCTTCAGTCATAGCGCAGAAAAAACCGGTTCCGGGCGAAGTCCCCATTTAAAACGGCTTGTCCGGAATTCCAGCTCCCGTGATCAACTTTGGGAACATTCTTCCCACAACTTGAAAATGCCCAGCGCGCGCGCCCAACGTTCGATGTAAACCACGTCACAGCCGGTGGCCGCGAGATTTTTCACATCCCGCAGGTGCCGGAGGGAGCGCGATTTCCGGGCCCAATGCAGTTTCGAGATGATGAGATCCTCCTTGCTCACCATCCAGGTCGTGAAGTTTTCAAATTTGACACGCTGCCTCCGGTTGAATTCGGTAACGCGATATTTAATTTGCTGGCAGAGGATGCTGTTCACTTTGACCCGGTTTTTCCGGTGGAAAAGATTGAAGAACGACTGCCGGGCAATGGCACTGTCCACCGCCTCCCGGGAAATGTCATAATCGACGCTGAACAACCGCACCATGATTTCGGCATCCTGGGGGCGCAAGGCTGCGACAACATCGAGGTTGTGCGGAACGCAGGGGAGGTCGTAAACGTTCAACGCCATCGAGCCGGTGAGCATGTAATCGATTTGCGCCGCGGCCAGCCGGGTGGAAATGTCGCGCATCACGTCGATCTGATATTGCATGCGGACCTGGGAAGCGGTGTTGCCGGTTTCGCCCTTGATA
>Ga0265336_10001299_pt1 | contig 11709 bp, 12 predicted proteins | sample 42119metaG_FD_193583 | JGI IMG/M metagenome (GOLD analysis project Ga0265336, IMG submission 193583) | Rhizosphere microbial communities from Carex aquatilis grown in University of Washington, Seatle, WA, United States - 4-21-19 metaG | ecosystem: Host-associated > Plants > Roots > Rhizosphere...
TTATAAGTTTTCATATTATTCCTATTCTTTAAAACGCTTCACGACTAAGGTTGCGTTGTGGCCGCCGAAACCGAGGGAGTTAGATAGGGCTACGTCCACTTGGACCTTGCGGGCAACGTTGGGCACATAATCCAGGTCACATTCAGGGTCAGGAGTTTCATAGTTGATCGTCGGATGAACGATATTGTCCCTGATGGACATGACACAGGCTACAAGCTCTATGCCTCCTGCCGCGCCAAGCAAATGCCCGGTCATGGATTTTGTTGAAGATATTGGTATCTTCTTGGCATGATCGCCGAATATTTTTTTGATCGCCAGGGTTTCTATCTGATCATTCAATTTTGTCGAAGTTCCATGCGCGTTAATATAATTGATATCTGTTATTTTTAAACCGGCATCCTTGATCGCCATGTCCATGGCCCTGATCGCTCCCAAACCTTCGGCATGCGGCGCTGTGATATGATACGCATCCGAAGTACGGCCATAACCGGCTAACTCCGCGTATATTTTTGCCCCGCGTTTTTTAGCAAACTCAAGGCTTTCCAAGACCACGATGCCGGCGCCTTCACCCATGATAAATCCGTCACGGTTAAGGTCAAAAGGACGGCTGGCCTTTGTCGGTTCGTCATTTCTTTTGGTCAACGCTTTCAGAGCGCAAAACCCGCCTAACCCTAATTTAGAGGTGGCACTTTCTGTGCCTCCGGCGATCACTACATCTGCTTCACCATGCTGGATCAAGCGCATGCCTTCACCGATACAATTATTGGCCGTGGCACAGGCCGTGGCAATGGCAAAACAAGGGCCGGTTGCACCGGTGTGGATGGACACTTGGCCGGCAGCTTCATTAATGATCATCCGTGTGATGAAAAAGGGCGAAATGCGGCCAGGTCCCTTCTCTAAATATTTGTCATATTCTTCTTCGGCTGAGGCGATGCTCCCGATACCGGAACCCACGATCACCGCGGCCCGCGAGGCATCCATTTGCCGGATATCAAGCTTGGCATGATTCAGCGCTTCACTGGCGGCCACCACCCCGAATTGGATGAATTTGGATAAATTACGGGCGTCCTTGGAATTAAAATGCGCCAAAGGGTCATAATCAATGACATCGCCATTGACGCGCGAATCAAAAAGGGACGCGTCAAAGTGGCTGACGGTGCGTACCCCGCTTTGGCCTTTGATCAAGGCCTGCCAAAATTTTTCGATCCCGCATCCCACGGGAGAAACAACGCCCATACCGGTGATGACAACACGTTTATTCTGCATCTATTTTAAAATCCCCTTATTAAAGGTTTGCCCCTGCGTCCTGCCCCGCTGGTAAACGGGGCTGCAGGGGCAAGTCATAAAAATAAATACACTTCAACTATTAAGCGCCGGCCTTTTCTTCGATGTATTTGATCGCATCACCGACGGTCTTCATTTTCTCAGCATCTTCGTCGGGGATTTCGACATTGAATTCCTCTTCCAATGCCATGATCAATTCGACGGTATCCAGAGAATCCGCACCTAAATCATCCACAAAAGACGCTGTCGGCGTAACTTCCTCGGGCTTAACACCCAATTGTTCCGCGATGATTGTCTTGATTTTGCTTTCTACTGCCATGTGTTCCTCCTTGATTGGTAACTATTATACCGTCAACCCGCCATCTATGACTATAGTCTGTCCGGTGATATAATTTGCCGCCGGAGAAGCTAAAAACAAACAGACGCCTGCTACATCCTCAACTTCACCGAAACGGGACAATGGGATACGCTCCATTACTTTTGCCTGCATCACTTCAGATACCTTGGCTGTCATGTCCGTCCGAATATATCCCGGGGCTACACAATTGACCGTGATGTTCTTATAGGCCAATTCTTTTGCCACTGATTTAGAAAAAGCGATGATGCCTGCTTTGCTGGCCGCGTAATTGGCTTGACCGATATTGCCTGTCATGCCAATCACGGACGCGATGCTGATGATCTTGCCCTTCTTGGCCCTTAACATCGCCTTGGCAACTATCTTGGTGACGTTAAAAGTTCCCTTGAGGTTGACCTTGATGACCTCATCCCAATCATTTTCATCAAGCCTTAAGAAGAGATTATCACGCGTGATCCCAGCGTTGTTGACTAATATATCAATGCGTTTATGAATGTCAAGAATTTTATTAACCGTTTCATGCACGCTCGCCAAATTGGTCACATCACAGCCAAAGCCGTCGGCCAATAGCCCCTTGGCTTTAAACTGGGCCGCAACTGCCTGGGCTTGGGTCTCATTTCGGCCAATGATAATGACCAAGGCCCCTTGTCCTGCAAAGGCCTCAGCAACGCCCAATCCTATACCGCGGGTGGAACCGGTGACTAAAACTACTTCGTCTTTAAACTGCATAGGTTTATATTACCAATGAAAATGTTTTGTGTAAGTAAAATCTTAAGAATTTTTAACGTTCGGCTGACAGTTCGAAGGATACGCAGCGGGCTTCAGGCAAGGCATGGGGTTTATCAACGCGCACATGAGCGGCTCTTACCCTGCGGTCAACCATGATACCAGCCAGGATCTTTGCGGTCAGCTTCTCTAATAAGGCATGTCGCGATCGCTTTGTTGTTTGAACGGCCTTGGCAGCTACCGTTTCATAATTAAGGGCATCCTTGATCTTATCGGACCGGCTGGCTTTGGAGGCATCATATTCAATGGTAATATTAATGACCAGCTCCTGCTTATTGACCCTTTCCCAGGAATATGCGCCAATAAGTGCCCTGACCTTAAGATCATTGATCCGTATAATGGCCATTAAATTAAATTCTCCCCGCCATCATTGGCGATGATCTGCCCGGTTAAATAATCATTCTCCAGCAAGAATTGGATGGTCTTAAGGATATGCCCTGGATTACCTGTTTTTTGTAAAGGGATCTGCCGGGCCCTTCTGGCGCGGTCATCCGGCTGATTATTGACCGGAGCTAAGATCATCCCTGGTGATATCCCATTGACCCTGATACGTGGCCCCCATTGGACCGCGGCCATCTTGGTAAACTCCAATAATGCTTTCTTGGTCATCTGATAATCCGCGTAAGGAGTTTTGTTCTTAATGACATTAGCATCGATAAAATTGATCACCTGTCCCTTTTTAACCAAACGGGCAAACTCACAAGTTAAAATGTACGGTGCCTTAAAATTAATGTCCCAGTGGGTCTTAAAAAGCGTCAGGTCCTGGGCACCAAACTTATTAGGTATAAAGATCGAGGCATTGTTGACCAAAACATTCAAGTTGGAAAAAGCTTTAACGGCGTGGCTTGTGAGTTTGAGCACTTCTGATTCATCAGCCAGATCACAGGAAAATAGTTCGCAGCGCATCCCTGTTTTATAAATTTCTTGGGCGGTGGCCATGGCCTCTGCTTTGGAACGATGATAATGTAAGGCGATATGATACCCGGATTTGGCCAAATGCACCGCCACCTGACGGCCAATGCGCTTGGCCGCACCTGTTACTAAGGCTGTACCTTGTATTTTAGAGGGCATAAATTAGGATATTAGTGCCAGGAATTCCAAAGGCCCTATTTCTTCGATTTCGTTGGGGTAATTTTTAATTAATAAGCGATAAAAATTCCTTACGCGTCGAATCATCCTTTCGAAAGGCTCCGAGGAGACAGGAAGTTTTCATGATCGAATTTTGTTTTTCAACACCGCGCATCATCATGCATAAATGCTGGGCTTCAATGACCACCCCGACACCCAAGGCACCGGTGACCTGCATTAAGGTTTGGGCGATCTCCCTGGTCAAATTTTCCTGCACCTGCAGGCGTCGGGCATACATGTCCACGATACGGGCGATCTTGGATAAGCCGATTATTTTTCCCTTAGGGATATAGCCCACATGGGCCTTGCCGAAAAACGGCAATAGATGGTGCTCACAGAGGGAATACATTTCAATATCTTTGACAATGACCATCTCGTCGTTATCCGAAGTGAAGATAGCGCCATTGACTATTTCATCGATATTCTTCTTATAGCCCTGTGTCATGAACTCGAAGGCCTTGGCCGCGCGCAAAGGCGTCTTGACAAGCCCCTCACGAGAGGGATCTTCCCCTATATACTCAAGCATTTTGCGGAAATATTGCTCCATTTTATCTCTCCATGATTTTATTCGGTCATTGAATTCTTTCGCAGGCACGTTTGCCGCCTCCAGCGAGGCGGCTGCACTACGCTCCGGCTGATTTGCCCCGCCTTCGGCGGGGACCGTGCCAAATCAGCCTCCGCAGTGCACTGCTCAAGAACTCAATTCCCTCATAAAATAACAGATTGAGATATTACCATAAAAGGCCCAATTCCTTCGATGGCAAATAGTCTCCTAAAAAGCGATTGCTAACGAACGAAAATTATAGCATAGACAGTGAATAATCAATATGATATTCTTTTGCCATGCTTCCCTATGCCGATTACCATATGCACACTCCTCTATGCGGGCACGCTGTTGGTGCGCCTGAAGAGTATGTTAAACAAGCCATCAAAATAGGCCTAAAAGAAATCGGATTTTCTGATCATGCGCCCATGGTGCATAAGCCTATGCCAGGGATCACCATGACCATGGATGAACTGCCCAAATACCATGCCATGATCCACGATGTTCAAAAACGCTTTGCTTCCCAATTGAGCATCAAGCTTGGGATAGAGGCTGATTTTCTACCCGGTTATGAAAATAAAACCAAGGCCATGCTCGAAAGCTACCCTTATGATTACGTCATCGGTTCGGTGCATTTTATTGATGATTGGGCTTTTGATGATCCTGCGTGCCGTGAATATTGGAAGGTCCATGATGTTGACGAAGTCTACCTTAAATACTATGCCCTCTTGAGGCAATCTGCCAAGACCGGTTTCTATCAGATCATAGGCCATGCTGATCTGCCTAAAAAGTTCGGTGCGAGACCAACCATCGACCTGACCGATGAGATCAAGGCAACGGCCAAGGTTTTCAAAGAGTCGGGCGTCGCTGTTGAGATCAATACAGCCGGATTGCGCAAGCCCATTGCCGAAATGTATCCTGCCCTTAATTGCCTGAAGATCTATCGTGAAGCTGGCGTCCCTTTGACCTTCGGTTCTGATTCCCATGACCCTATCCATGTTGGCAATGACTTTGACAAGGCCGTGGTTTTGGCCAAAGAAGCAGGCTACAGTGATTATTTAATTTTTAAACAGAAAAAAATAGAAAAAAGAATAAAAATTTAATATGTCATTCCCGCGAAAGGTCCTCATACCGGACATGCGCAGTTGCTTCGGGAATCCAGTTCAGGAATTATTAATGATCAACATAAAAGGCATCGATCATGTCGCATTTAACGTTCGGGATTTGGATAGTTCCTTAAAATTTTATACCGAAGTGATCGGGCTTAAGATCACCGAGCGTGAGCCATCCAAGCCCGGCATTGAATATTTCCTGGATTGCGGACCTTCGCTTTTAGGCATTATCCAAGCCAAAGACTTAACCAGCTCTCACCTATTTGCCAATGAAGGTTTGGGGGCCAATCATTTTTCCTTTCGGGTCCATAGCAATGATTTTGACGCCATGATCGCCCATTTAGAAAAGTACCAAGTCACCATTGAATTCGCCAAGAAGCGTCCAAAATCATGGTCCCTTTATTTTTACGATCTCGACGGAAATAAACTGGAAGCCACCTCCTGGCCTCTTGAAGACGGCGTGCCTGAAGCCCGGCGGGTCAAAGAGATATACGATACTAAAACAAAGTCTTGGAGTGCTTATAATTAGCGGCGGGTGGCGAGGAGCGGCGTTCAGGAGCGCACGGCAAGGGTGTCCGGATCTATTTAGGGAAACCTCCTTTCAAGGCAGCTGAGCTATACGATTCTGCTCGCAGGAGCACCTGAATGACGCGACGAGCCAGGACCCGCATTAGTGAAAGGATTCTATGCCAATACCACAAGTTGGAAGTAAATCCCCTGATTTTAATTTACCTGCAAGTACAGGCAAAGACATTGCCTTAAAAGATCTAAAAGGCAAGAATGTCGTCCTGTATTTTTATCCCAAGGATGATACGCCTGGTTGCACGGTTGAAGCCTGCGGATTTCGGGATAATTTCAAAGAAATCGAAAAACAAAACGCGGTGATCTTAGGCGTCAGCCCGGATTCTGTTATCTCTCACGGAAAATTCATCAGCAAATTTAAACTTCCCTTCCCCTTGTTAGCTGATGAAGATAAAAAAATGTGCCAGGCTTATGGTGTATGGGTGGAAAAATCAATGTATGGAAAAAAATATATGGGGGTGGCTCGCACCACCTTTATCATCAATAAAGAAGGCAAGATCGCCAAGGTCTTCGAGAAAGTAAAACCCGAAGGTCACGATCAAGAAGTCCTGACTGCTTTAATGGCCCTATGATCAAACTAATTTGTAATTCTATTGTTCTCCTGGCCTTTTTATCAAATTTCTTCCCTGCTTACGCCGCTACTGCCCCCTTTATTCCTCAAGGCGGTAAATTGCTGATTATTGGCCAGCAAAAAGACACCATCGATGGGTACATCAAAAACGTTGGCATAGTCCCCGGAGGATTTATGGTCTATACCTCCATCCAAAATATGGATGGATTAGACAAGCCGGCTAATTATGGATCTGGTGTCATGTTTGCACGCTATTATGTTGACCATTATCCCAACACCGTCATTCAGCTTGCTTTATATATGGTAGGCGCTTTGGATAAAACCTTGGCGGGAAAATATGACAAAAATATCACAAAGCTGGCCAATTGGATGAAAAGCGTCAAACGGCCGATCTATTTCAGGATAGGCTACGAATTTGACTTGCCGCAAAACGGCTATGACCCTCAAAAGTACCAGGATGCCTACCGTTATGTCGTCGATCATTTGAGGGCCCAGGGCGTTGATAATGTGGCCTATGTTTGGCATACGGCCTGTTTGACTGAATCTCAAGGAAATTATCTTGATTGGTATCCGGGCGATGATTATGTGGATTGGTTTGCCGTGTCTTTATTTGACCCGATGCAAATTGCTGTTGCGAAAAAATTTGCCATCATCGCCCTTGTTCATAAAAAACCGATGATGATCGCCGAGTCCACCCCGGCAGGTGCCGTATCCACCAGGGCCAAATTAGAATGGTTCAGGCATTATTTCGATTTTATCAATGATAACGATGTGCAGGTTGTTTGCTATATCAACAGCAACTGGAATTCATACCCGATGTTCAAATCCCAGGATTGGGCCGATGCCCGTATCCAAATTGATCCCACCATTAAAAAAATGTGGCTGACAGAAACCGCTGCTGGCTATTTACAATCCTCGCCGGACCTGTTTAATAAACTTACCGCGCATTACCAATGGCCCCTATAACTTATTTACTCAAAGGCGCCGCTGATGCAAATGGCGCAGTCATAAAGTGATTCGAGCCGGTGCTTTCTCCGCCGGCATTGACCGCTGTAACATAATAAGTATATGAAGTCCCATTCTTTACCGATATATCCGTGATCGTGTTGGTATAGACGCTGGTAAATGGTATAAAAGAACCTGAGCCGGTGGCCCTGTAGACGTTATACCACGTTGCCCCTGTACTTGTATTCCAGGTCAACAGCACCTTATTATTACCGGGCGTCGCCATCAAATTTGCGGGTGCCGCCGGCTTGGGACATGTTACAGCGATCACCTGCGTGCTGTTGGGACTCATGCTCCTATTATTATTGACAACGATATAACTGGAGACCACATAATAATAAGTCCCCCCGTTAACAATATTTGCATCAGTATAATTTGTGCCGGTTACTGCTGCAATAGCCCCGAATGGTCCTCCGTTGACCATTGATCTTGAAACATAATATATTAGAGATTCATAAGTTGGCGCAACAAGCGGATTCCAATACAAATTCACAACCGGTTTTCCGGCAACGGTACTGACAATGGCCGTCAATCCATTGGGCGTTACTGCCGGCGCAAATGGAATTTCCCACAATTGATTCGAGCTGGGACTTTCACCGCTGGCATTCACCGCAGTAACAAGATAATAATACATCGTACCGTTGATGGCTGTTGTATCGGTATAACTATTGCCTGTTACACCGCTTTTAAGGGTAGTAAACGAGGCATTATTGCCCGTGGACCTTTTGACGTTATACGATACCGCCCCCAGACTCGGATTCCATGACAAAGCCACCTGATTATTGCCAGCTACTGCTGTTAAGCCGGCAGGTGCCGCGAGAATGGCGGCACTTACCTGCGATGAGTTAGGACTTAAATTTCCAACACCGCTGACATTGATATACGTTGAAACAACGTAGTAAAACGTATTGCTGCCAGTAGGCTTGTCCGTATAACTGGCTGAATTTGAGTAACCAATGTAGGTATACGGGCCGCCGCTGACCGTAGATCTTGATACGTCATACCACATTGCCCCTGATACCGCATTCCATGATAAAACGACTGTCCCATTATTGACCACCGCTGATAATCCAGTTGGTGCAACGGCCGGGGCAAATGGGACTGCCATGTACTGGTTAGAGTTCGGGCTTTCACCGGCGGCGTTAACAGCAGAAACAACATAATAATACGTCGTCCCGTTCTTGGCGGTTGTATCCGTGAATGAGTTATTTGTTAATCCTGTTTTTAAAACGGTGTACGAAGTCCCGCTGGTCGTGGTCCTTTTAACATTATAGGATATTGCCGCTGCATTCGTGGTCCAGTACACATTGACCAGATTATTACCGGGCATAGCCAAAATCCCTGTCGGTGCCGGTAAACTGAGCGTCACCTTTACTGAAGCGGAATTAGGGCTTTCGCCGAATGAGTTGACCGCGGTCACGACATAATAATAGGTCATGCCATTGACCATTGAGCTTGTATCAAGAAAATAGACAGATGTAGTGCTCGCGACTGTAGTGAATGGCCCGCTGCTCGACGTGGACTTCTTCACATTATAATAGCTTGCTCCGGATACACTATACCAGCTTAAGGTGATCTGGGCAGCCACCGGCGATGCCACCAAGCCGCCAGGAGCCGTTGGGGCTTGGAAAACAAGCATCGCTTCGTTTGAATTTAAACTTTCTCCGGCCGCGTTAACCGCGGTGACAACATAATAATAGATGGCACCCTTCAGTGCTGTTGAATCTGTATAAGAAGTAGTTGTCACTCCGCTTTTGATGGTCGTATACGAATTCCCGGATACCGTGGACCTTTTAATATTATAAGAAACTGTGCCCTGACTGGCATTCCAGTTAAGGTTGACTTGCGCATTAGCGATCACCGCTGTCAATGCCGTTGGAGCCGGCGGCAGCAAATTCGATACGGTGAGGCTGTTATACAAATTCAATCCATTAAAAGAACCTAAACCGGTGGATAGATCGTAACCTGTCACCGCCGGATAAAACTGATTGTTGCCTGTCACAATATCATGGAAGATCGTGGGATACGAGTTGGTTTGGGCCATCTGATAAAGCAAAGGATTGGCAAATCCCATCATGGTTTGACCTAACTTTAGCCTGCCTTGATCGACACGGGAGATAAAAGCCGCCCAAATGGGTGTGGCTAAACTGGAGCCCCAATACCCTTGCCAAGAGCCGCCGATATAAAACGAATACGAAGTATTAGGATCCGCCGTTAATGCCACATCAGGGACATTGCGCATGGTATTCGATCCCTTTGAAATTGACGAGATCATCCCCTGCTGATAATAAGGAATAGTATGGTCCGCGCTAATCCCGCCGCCGCCATCAAGAGAACCTGATTCACTGCTATAAGACCTGTCGGCGTTGACGGCCAATTTACTGATCCCGACCGCAGTGACATACGGTTGGGAAGCAGGTTCATCGACGGATAACGTAACTCCATCGTCATAAGCCCCGGAATCTCCTGAAGCTACAAAGACTGTTTGTCCCTGCGCTGCCATTTGTTTGAAAATGCCATTATCAAAGATCATCTCATAGGCATAATCTTCCGGAGAACCCCAGGAGCAGCTCACAATATTGGCCAAAAGATTACCATACTGGTCTTTATCATTGGCCAAATGGGTCCATTCATCCACCCAAGCCTGCCATGTGTTGCTGGCTTCATAAACATAGATCTTGTTCAATCCAGGGGCAATCGCTGCCAAAAGCTCGATATCCAGGGTCACTTCAGGGCTACCATAGGGCGTTGCTACTCCGCTGTAACTGTCCACGGGCATATTTTGTAACGGAACATTAGGGATCCCAAAAGTGGATTCATAACCAATGATATCGCTGGGCAAATAACCGTCCAGTTCAAAGAGTGCAACAGATTGACCGCTACCGTTAGAAGGAATAGAATTTAAATTATAAGCGTTATAAATATCCTTAGGCGCGATATATCCGCCCGGGCCTGTGCCGATTTGTTTGGGAGTAATGACCGGCTGTGAGCCAAGAGGTGAAGAACCGGCCGCAGGCGCCGCTGAATAGGAATGGGAGTGGAATTTGACCGCGTTATCCAAACCACCGATGGAATTGATCTTGCCAACCATTTGAGGAGGAATAACAGGGTCTACCGCCGTGGTAAAAAAGGTGGTCCCGTCATTCTTCTGATAATTGTTAATAGTCACCCCAAAGGCTTGCTCAACTGAAGGCACAGTTCCTGATACGTTAAGAACAAGCCCATTGGGTGATTGGCTGGTCACCGTCAATCCCTGTGACTTTAAATAATTGATGACTTGCTGGGTATCACTGCTTGACGGCCCGAACTGCTGCTTAAATTGATCAATAGTAAGGAATTTATGATAATTAGGGCTTTTAGGGTTATAAAGACCTTGAAGCAAGGTGTCTAATTGAGCTTCATTACTGATAGGCATCGTGACGCGAAGGTCCATGGGCAACGTGGAAGAATAGTGCGCCTTTTTAACGGCTTGATTGGTCTCCTTACGCATATGACGTAAAAGCGTCCTGCTGCCGTTATAATTATCTTGATACAGGGTTGGCGGAGCCCCTGCATTTGTTGAGGTGTCTGCCATTGAATTTCCGGCGATAAAGGCCAGGAGCAATACAGTTAGGATACTTAAATTAAATTTATCCATACTACTCTCCTTTTTCTCCCTCCCCCTTCACCCCCTACAAATAAAAAAACCGAATCACTCTTGATCAACACAAAGAATCAAGCTGTATTCGGTTACAATTATCAAATTTTTTAACTGCGCAGCTCGACTACCATGCCCCGCCGTTGGCGAAGTTTAGGCTCGATCCTTTGCGTCTATGGATTTCCCCATATTTGCCGATCGTATCAAAGAACAATAACGGTCTTAAAAAGCCCCTATTGCAAGATTAACATATTTCTACCTAATGTGCAAATCGGTAAGTTCTCCGTCGCTAATCAGTCTATCCCCAGGAACAGCCAGGTGTGCTACCGCAAGTACTTTGATCGAACCCGCTGCATGAGCTGCCATCAGGGGCCCCGTCACATTCATCGCACCCAGAAGATGTGTTACAAAGCCCAAAATCATTAGGGTCTTCAGCACAACCAGGCGTTGAATTGCAGACATCTGCTTGGGAAAGGCCTGAATCGGTAGGACTACCATCCTCATTCTCACAATTTTCCGTGCAATCCAATGCAGAACAAGTACCTTGAGAAGCAACAAAACATCCCGATACACTGCCGCAATCCGGTGGCCCCCCGGATGTTCCATTGCCGATCCAATCACAACCATCAGAATTATGCGAGATCAAGAATGAAGAGCATGATTCAGAAACAGTACCTGAACATGATTGATTAGCGGTGCATTGTC
>Ga0265336_10001302_pt1 | contig 11685 bp, 10 predicted proteins | sample 42119metaG_FD_193583 | JGI IMG/M metagenome (GOLD analysis project Ga0265336, IMG submission 193583) | Rhizosphere microbial communities from Carex aquatilis grown in University of Washington, Seatle, WA, United States - 4-21-19 metaG | ecosystem: Host-associated > Plants > Roots > Rhizosphere...
TTCAAGCGACTCGATGCTAGCAGCGGCAAGATAGGAGTCGATCTGCGCAATCCTTCTTTCGTATCCTTCAAATAAAGCCATGATCTTCTCCTTATTCCTTGCGCGGGTTGATGGTTTTGACGGCGTCGGCAAAACGGCCATAGGTGCCGGTTGCCTTGGTCAGTGCGGTCTGCGCATCCACTCCCTTGGCAATCGATTCCATCATGGGTCCGAGGCGGACAAACTTGTAGCCGATGATTTCACTGTCCTCGTCCAAAGCGAGCTCGGTCACGTAGCCTTCGGCCAGTTCAAGATAGCGCGCGCCCTTTTCGCTGGTGCCGTACATCGTCGCAGTCACGCTGCGCAGGCCCTTGCCCAGATCCTCAAGACCGGCACCGATGGGGAGTCCATCCTCTGAAAATGCGGTCTGTGTACGGCCGTAAACAATTTGCAAAAATAGCTCGCGCATTGCCACGTTAATTGCATCGCAAACCAGATCGGTATTCATGGCTTCAAGAATGGTTTTGCCGGGAAGAATCTCAGCCGCCATCGCCGCCGAATGCGTCATTCCGGTGCAGCCGATGGTCTCAACCAGCGCCTCTTCGATGATGCCTTTTTTCACGTTCAAGGTTAGCTTGCAAGCTCCCTGCTGGGGAGCGCACCAACCTACGCCGTGGGTCAGGCCGGAAACGTCGGTTACTTCCTTGACCTTGGTCCAACGGCCTTCTTGTGGAATTGGCGCCGGACCATGATTCGGCCCTTTGGCAACTACACACATCTGTTCAATCTCATGCGTATGCATTGGGAGTTGTGCTCCTTTGTTCATTTTTGTTAATCGGTTTGGCTGGATAAGAAACAAGCGTTGCAACCAGAGCGATCCGTAAATCACTGTAATTATAGGGCAGCTAAATTGGATATGATGTGACCGTCATCGCTCAAGGTAGGGCTTTCACAGCCGATAAGTTAATGGAGAAATATCGGAAGAGATTTGCGACCAACATGAGGTTGCAGGCATTTTCTGCGTTGCATCCTGCTGATTTGATTAGCGCTCTTTGACGCCGCTGGCAGGACTCTACTCTGCGAACCGGTCCCACATGTTAAAATCCAGAGGCGATACCGCTATGACAGGAAAATGCTTTGTAACTCTTGCTGCTACCCAGCTTCATGAGGGTGCATCTGAGTGGACGGAATAACACTTCGACCTGATGTTGATCGGTTCAAGTCTCTGAGCTGCTTCCTAACTAAGATGGTTGACGACGACGCGGCTGTTATTTTGGCCGCGAATTGCGAAAGGCAATTTGAAGTGCTACAAACCAGATTCTGAACGATCCGGCTTCCAACCGGACGTGTGACTCTCAACTTAGCGATTGATTCCAATTCATTCAGAGGCAAGATGCGCAAGAAAAGTCTGTTGTTCGCACTCCTGGCTTCAACGGCCGTCATAACCGTACCGGTGATGATTACTGGCCAGTCGACAGCTACGCAACCCGCCAAGTCTCAGCCGGCAGGCAAACATCATACAGCCGCTGCAAAAAAAGCAGATGCCGGACCCAGCGTTGCCGAGCAACTCAAGGAAATGAAAGAACTGATCCTGCAACAGCAGGCCGCGACTCAGCAATTACGGCAGCAATTGCAGCAGACGCAACAGCAGTTGCAGCAGACCCAGCAACAGCTACAGCTAACCCAGACGACCGCCCAAGCGGCAGAGGCCAAGGCCGCAGCTGTAGTGAGCGACGAGACTCGCCAAGCGGAGAAGATTCAGGCTGAACTCACCACCGCGAAGAACGAGCTTACGGCTACAACAGCGACTGTTCAAACTCAGGCGAAGAAACTCGATAATCTAGACCATCCGGATACCATCGCTTACAAGGGCATTCGCATCCGTCCCGGCGGCTTTCTGGAAGTTTCCAGCTACTTCCGCTCTCACGCCACGCTTTCCGATGTGGCCACTACATTCAGCACAATTCCCCTGGCCGGCCAGGCCAACACCAAGCTGACCGAGTTCGGCGAATCGTCGCGCGACTCGCGCATCTCGCTGCGCGCCGATGCAGACTCAGGCAGCACCAAGCTAACGGGATACTTTGAAATGGACTTTTTTGCGGCTGGCGCCACATCAAATCCGAACCAGAGCACGAGTTACCTACCGCGCATGCGCATGGCTTGGTCGCGCGCCCAGTTCGGCAACGGTTGGACGATCACTGGCGGGCAGATGTGGAACCTGACCACGCTAAACCGCAAAGGAACCGAAGCCGAGGCCAGCGCCACGTGGATTCCCAACACTATTGAAGCGCAATACTCCATCGGCTATAACTGGGGACGATTTGCGGAAGCGCGCTTCAACAAGCACCTGGGCACAAAATTCAATGCCGCGTTTTCGCTGGACAATCCGTCGTACCTCAACTTCGGCGCAACTAATACCAATGCCGCGGTCGCTGGCGTAGCTTCTGTAGGCGCGGGCGGAGACGGCAACAGCCTTGTGAGCACCTGCACTTCGACGGCTTCCAGCGCCTCGCCGCCGGTAATTACGACCACCTGCACTAATACGCCAACTTACTCGACTAACGTGGCTCCAGATCTTATCGCTAAGCTGACTTATGACGATCCCAAGCTGGGCCATTACGAGGTCAAGGCCCTGGGCCGTCTCTTCCGCGACCGCGCTGTGGCGACGGTGACAGTTCCCGGAGCGAACAATCACGCTGTTGGCGGCGGCATAGGCTTTGGCGCGATCGTTCCCGTGGTTGCCAAGAAAGTTGATTTCATGGCGCAGGGGATCTTTGGCAATGGCATCAGCCGTTATACGGATTCCGGCCAATATGACTTTGTGGTTCAATCCACCGGTCAGAACATGCAGACAGTTCTGGGCCTCAGCAGCCTGGTTGGATTTGAGACTCACCCCACGCCGAAGCTGGAAATTAATACGCTCTTCGGCAACGAATATTACGGCAGAACAACCTACGTTGCCAGCGGAGCGGTGGCCGGTTACGGTTCTCCGACGGCTTTCAACAGCGGTTGTTACTTCGAAACCGCGGCGCTGGCCACTGCGGCGGGCGTAAGTTCGATCTGTACCGGCAACAACCGCGACCTGTGGAATAGCAAGCTCTACGGTTACTACGATGTCTACAAGGGAACCTTGGGCACTATGCGCTTCGGAGCCGAGGTCGATTACGTCGAACGCACCACTTGGTCCGGAGCCAACGGACTGGCGCCGCGCGGCAACCAGAAGAACTTTTTCACTACCATGCGCTTTATCTTGCCGTAGACACGCTCCGCACTCGTAATTCAATCCTGAAGAGCAGTTCGCATGGTGAGCTGCTCTTCAGATAAACCTCATAGGTGCTCTAGTACGAAGAGAAAATAAAAATAGTGTAACTAGATACTGAAATCAGGCATAAAGAGTTATATGGCGACGAAGAGGTTCTCGGCAAATAGCCATTCTCTGTCCACCCATTGAGCAATGCACTCGAAGCCTGTTTGCTTGGCCATTTCTGCGGGTTCGTTCCTCCCATACTTATGACAACTCTCGGTCCAAATGGTCTCATCGCACTGAAGCGTGAAACTGACCCCATCAATGGTGACAATCTGAGTTTCCAAAGAGCGTAGATGCATTTCGATTCTGCGTTCGTCTGCGTTGTAGAGGGCTACATGTTCAAATCGTGTTAAGTCGAAATCCCCTCCTAGTTCCCGGTTGATCCGTGCTAGTAAGTTCCGATTAAATGCTGCGGTCACTCCGAGAGAGTCATCATATGCAGGAATAAGATGTGTCAACGGTTTTTCAAAATCCGTGCCGAGCAACAAGCTATCGCCCGGCTCAATCGTTTGGCGGATTTTACGCAGGAACTCCTCCGCCGGTTCACGGTCGAAGTTACCGATCGAGCTACCCAGAAATAACACCACAACCGCATCACCAGGCTTGCGGCGCGCCACCGCTCTGCTCAAGCCGTCCAGGTATTCGGTTTCAAAGCCAAGGATGCTTACGTGAGCCAAATCATCGAGTTCGCGCTCACAGCTCACCAATGCCGCTGATGATATTTCGATCGGGCAATAAGTCATCGACTTATGGTGAGCCAGGGCTTCAAGTATCTGGCGTGTCTTTCGGCCGCTGCCGCTGCCCAGTTCAATGACCATGCCATGACCGGTGAGGTATTCGGCAATATCTTTTGAATGTCGTTGTAGAATCCTCTCCTCGGCACGGGTTAACCCATACTCAGGAAGTTTGGTGATCGCTTCAAACAAGGCGGAGCCTATGTCGTCGTAAAGATACTTCGACGGTAACTCTTTTTGTCCGGCTTTTCCCAACCCATCGCGAACATCGTCGGCAAATGAGTCCACTGTCTGGATTGCGTCACTTCGAATTAGCATACAGGCTCCATTCAGGTATTCACATAACGGAAGGAGGCGTAAACGAACGGGTAATGCGGCTGAAACCAGTTGCGAAATGAGCGGCGCAACATGCAGGCCGCCGTTCGTGGCGAGGCGCCTCTCACGACAAAATGATTCTGATCGAAGAAATCCGCTGAGTAACCGTGGTAAAAAGGAAAGGGCTCAAAGCCGGGGAAAGGTGCAAATGGAGTAGAGGTCCATTCCCAGCCGTTCCCGAGAGGGTCGTCCAATCCGAATGCACTCCGACCGCGGGGATAACTTCCCACCGCGACCGGATCCCAAAGCTGTAAGTCGAAGTTGCCTCGACCACCATCAGGAGGCTCGTCCCCCCATGGATAGGCCCGCTCCATACCGTTTGGCGTCCCGTACGCGGCGCGATGAAACTGTGCTTCGGTGGGAAGTGACTTATCGGCAAAACGCGCGTAGGCCGATGCTTCAGCATGACTGACATATACCGGCCAATCGAGTGGCAGTGGTACTTTTTCAAACATGGCATGGTAGAACCACTGACCTTCGTGCCTCAGCCAAAATCGTGGATGACTTATCTTCTGCTTTTTGATCCAGGCCCAGTCCGCATCGCTCCAGAACCGCTGATCGTCGTATCCGCCTTCGCGCACGAAGCTATGGAACTCCTGGTTGGTTACTTTGTGGCAGGTAATCGAGAAGGCCGGAACTTGCACGGCATATTCTTCAAACTCGTTGTCCCAGCCAAAGACTTCCCCATTGCGCGGAAGCCCAAGCGTCGTCATCCCTGCAGGTATGTCGATTAACCGGGAATCGATTGGCGACCTAGGTCGAGGATCAATGGGTTGATAGTCGCGAGGCACTATCTTTTGATTGCGACTCAGTTGATGCAGCATGTACGCCAACGTTTCCGCGTGCATCAACCGATGTTCAATGGCCACGTTCAGGATAACTTCTTCAGGATATCGCCAATAACTCTCAGAGATCTGCGCGTGAAGCTTGAGTAGGTTATCAATTTTCTCGCGTACATGTAAGTTATAGGCATCGATTTCAGCAAGCTGAGGCCAGTCGGAAGGTTTGTCATCGGGGAGACCGCTGCCCACTGGGTCGATGCCGAAAGCAAAGAGGCGATCAAATTCCTCGTGAGCAGTTCCGAGGCCGAGCGCTTGACCCGCAATCAAATTCCAGTCGAATGCTTCCAGGTGGCCGATGTAAAAAACTATTCGGTGCCTTTCAGGGATGGGCCGGTCATACAGAGCTTCCATACGCACGATGCGAAACAAGTCATCGGTCACCGATCGCGCTTGAGCTAGGCGCGTCAAGAGCTGATCTCGCGTGTTAATTAGGGTTGCAAGGGCACTCATCTGGCAGTTGATTCCTTTCGGCTCAAAGCTGACACTCGCGAGAACGGTTCAATCATGACCTCGTCGATGTAGCACCATCCCCAGTCTTCGCCCGGTTCAATGGATCGCATGATGGGGTGTTTTGTCTTTCCGAAATGTTTGGTGGCGTGCTTGTTCTTCGAGGAATCGCAGCAGCCGATATGGCCACAAATTTCGCAAAGGCGCAAATGGACCCATGTATCGCCCATCCGCAGACATTCCTCACACCCTTTGGTGTTCGGTGATGGATTTTGTATCTGATTCAGATGAGAACAAGTCTCACGCATCGTCTTTATCCTCCGCTGTTTCGATCACCGGGCTTTTGGGCTGAGTTACAGGTAAATAAACCAGGAAACGAGTATCGCCCGGGCGCGATGCAACCTTAATCTCGCCATGATGATTCCTGACGATGCGGTTAACTGTATCCAGTCCGAGCCCTGTTCCCTCGCCAACTCCCTTGGTGGTAAAGAAAGGCTCAAAGATGTGCGGTAAAACTTCGGGAGCTATACCGGGGCCATCGTCCCCAATCTCCACCAGAACGCGGTCGAGTTCCCGCGCTGTGCGAACTCTCAACGCGCCATTGCCATGCATGGCCTCAATGGCGTTGGATATCAGGTTTGTCCAAATCTGATTGAGTTCGCCGCCAAAGGCGCAAATTTGCGGAAGATTTTCGTCATAATCGCGAACTACTGTGATTCCATTTTTGATCTTGTGGTGCAGAATCGTAAGTGTATTTTCGATTCCCTGTTGAAGGTCGACTTCTTTCATCGCAGCCTGATCCATATATGTGTACTCTTTTATAGCCTTGACCAAATCTGAAATTCTTTGGGTGCTGATTTCAATCTCACTGATGAGTTTGGCAATGGTGAGGATCGACGCAATGCGCGTAAGCGCATCGGAGAAAACATCGTTGCCAACCTCGCTAGCAAGGCTTTCAAGCTTTGGTATTTCCACACCGGCATCCGCTATGGAGGGCGCAATCTTCCACGCATCCGGCACACCGCGCGCTTCAAGCCAAGTGGTAATGCGTTCTTCGCGATCACTCAGTGCCAGCGGATCAGTGGAAGCGTTCGATGTGAGTCCGGCCTGCCTCTCGAAGCAGGTAATCATCTCTCGCTGCTCAATGGTGAGAGCATGACGCGCAAGCCGGATACTTGCGTCTCGCACAGTCTCAAGCGTTTCGCGGAGGCTTGCGGTTGCTCGCTGAGCGGCGGCGGCGGGGTTGTTCAGTTCATGTGCCAAGCCCGCGGAGAGCTTGCCCAGCGCTACTAGTTTGTCGCGCTGCGTCTCGACCCGGGTAGTCTCGCGGATGCGGTCAGCCATAATGGAAACCAGACGCTGGCCGAGCAAGGGTATACGCTGGAGCATTTCTGGGAAAAGGCTCCTGTGGAGGTAAGCGACACGAGTAAAAAGTACGGCGCGAGTTGTGCCACCGTAATGCGTTAACCTCGAGTACGGGAGCAGACCGGTGACCTGCCCCGTGAACCCTCTAATGATGATCTCGTTTGCGCCACCTCCTCGCTGTATGCGAATCTCACCCTCAAGGATTACCGTGAGATTATCAAGCGGTTCACCCTCGCGGCCCATGATCTCCCCCGGCTGAAAATTCGCAACTTGAAGATGTTCAGCCAGCCATGCGAGTTGTTCGTGGGGCAAGTCAGCAAAGACCTCAATCTTGCACAGTTCATCGATTAGACTTGTGCCCGTTGCAGCAGCATTTCTTTCCGCTGTACTTGTAAGATTCTCCGCCAAGTCACACCTCGCTGAGATATTGATGCGTGAACTGCACGGCAATGGAGCCTTCGCCCACGCCCGACGCAACCCTTTTCACTGAACCGTGGCGTACGTCTCCAGCAGCAAAAACGCCGGGCACACTGGACTCTACCCAATAGGGATTGCGCTCCAGTTGCCATCCCTTAGGCATCTTTCCCTCGCGTATCAGGTCGGCTCCAGTCAGAATGAATCCGCGCTCGTCCCGTTCCACCACGCCAGAGAGCCAATCCGTGTTCGGCTCCGCGCCAATGAAGATCGACAGCAGATTCGTTGGAACCTTTGTAGTGTCACCGGTCTCAGCACAATGTATGGAAACGGCTTCGAGGTGCGTATCTCCGTGAACTTCCACGACCTGGCAGTGGGTCTCCACCTTGATGTTCGGTGTCTTCTTGATCTGGTCGATCAGATACTGCGACATGGTTGCGGAAAGGGATGGGCCGCGCACCAGCATAACCACTTGCCGAGCGTATTTTGAAAAATACATTGCTGCTTGACCTGCGGAGTTTGCGCCTCCGACAATGTAAACGTCCTCGCCCTTGCACTCCTGCGCCTCGGTCATGGCCGAGCCATAATAAACGCCGGACCCTTGCAATCGCTCTGCCCCCGGTACGTCTAGTTTGCGGTAGGCAACGCCCGTCGCAATCAGCAGGGCTTTGCAACCAATATCCGATCCCTCAGCCAATTTGATAATGCGCGACGGACCTTCAACATTGAGGCCGGTAACTTGCTGCGGAGTAAGAATTTCCACCCCGAAACGACGAGCCTGGGCCACGGCGCGGCGCGCCAAATCGCCACCGCTCAATCCGGAAGGAAAACCAAGATAGTTCTCAATGCGTGAACTCATCCCCGCCTGACCACCTGGTGCTTCCATCTCAATCAGCACGGTACTCAGACCCTCCGACGCACCATAAACAGCCGCCGCCAAGCCTGCCGGACCGCCGCCAACGATCACCAAATCGTAAAACGCCCCTTCCGGTTTGATGCGTAGCCCAAGCTTTTCAGCCAATTCACCCAAATTCGGATCGGCTAACGATGTGCCATCCGGAAAGAGCACTTTCGGCAGGCTAGCGACTTCAGCTCCAGCCGCTTCCACCAGGCGACGCACCTCGGCAACTTGCCCCGCAGTCTCCACATCGATCCACTGGTATGGCGTCTGGTTACGCGTCAGAAAATCTCGAATCGAGTAGGATCGGGGAGACCAGCGCGTCCCGAGAACGCGAACCCCTTCCATGGGAGGCCGGTAAAACCCCATCCAATCATCCAAAAGGTCGTCGAGGACGGGATAGAGGTGTTCTTCTGGAGGGTCCCACGGCTTCAATAGGTAGTGATGAATTCTAGCGTCGTTAATGGCGCGAATCGCCGCATCGGTATCAGCGTACGCGGTCAGCAGTACTCGTTTGGCATCGGGAAAAATCTCCATCGACTGCCCAAGAAACTCCACGCCGTTCATCTGTGGCATGCGCTGATCCACCAGTAGCAACGCCACCGAGTCACCGCGTCGTTTGAGTTCGCGAAGCGCCTCCAGTGCCGTTGCGCCGGAGTCCGCGCGCAGTACGCGGTAGCGCTCAGCATAGCGGCGCCGCAGGTCACGTTCCACAGCACGCAATACTTCAGGGTCGTCATCAACCGTCAGCAGTACGGGTTTTGCCATTTATTGTCCCTTGTTCGGGGTTACAAAGGTGTAGTACGGGAAACGATCGTTTACTCCCCTGACCTTGATAGATACTTGGATGAACCTCGGAGCTGATCGGTTTCAGTCAAATTGTTCGGACGAATCCTTGACTTGCCCGGACGGCTGCGGCAACCGCTAAACGTGCAATGGAACCTTAAGAACAGCTTCGGGATGGTAGACAATCGTCAACCTTTTGCATTGCGATTTCGGCTAGGATACAGTGATTGGACAGAGGGCAAGAAGGCTGCCGATTGCTCCAAGAGGAGGCGGGTCGATGCGAGCTTTTACCTTTATTGCTGGAGTTGTTTGCCTGTTTGCTGTACTGCTCGATGCTTTTCAGACAATCATTCTGCCACGCCGCGCGACCGGCCGTTTTCGGCTCACTCGAATCTTCTATGTGGTTACATGGACACCCTGGGTGTTCTTTGGGAAACGACTTCGCAACCCGCGCAGGCGCGAGTCCTTCTTCAGTTACTACGGGCCTATGTCTCTGATCTTTCTTCTGGCTGTTTGGGCGGGATCGATGGTCGTTGGCTTTGCACTTATCTTTTACTCCTTGGGTAGCCCATTCAGCGACACAACGCGAGGACGAGGCTTTCGATCCGACCTCTATGTAAGCGGCACCACCATCTTTACGCTGGGTCTGGGGGACGTGACGCCGCAGAGTGCCTGGGCGCGCGAACTCGTTATCCTGGAAGCTGGAACCGGGCTGGGTTTTCTGGCTGTCGTGATGGGATACTTTCCGGTTCTTTACAGTGCATTTTCGCGTCGCGAGGTGAGCATTTCACTGCTTGACGCGAGAGCTGGGTCTCCGCCCACCGCTGCCGAACTGATGCGCCGCCATTCATTTGAAGGCGGTGAGAGCGCTCTCTCCTTGCTGCTGGTCGAATGGGAACGTTGGTCGGCAGAATTGCTCGAAAGCCATATCTCTTATCCACTGCTCTGTTACTTCCGCTCGCAGCATAACAACCAGAGCTGGATCAGCGCCTTGACGGCGGTGCTGGACACTTCCGCGCTGCTGATTGCAGACGTGCAGGGAAACGAGGCGCGTCAGGCTCAGTTGACTTTTGCCATGGCCCGTCATGCGATGGTCGATCTGGCGCAGATTTTCTCTCTGCCCCCAATGAAAGATGCTCCAGACAGGCTCTCACTCGAACGTTATGAACAACTTTACGATACTCTCTGCAAGAGCGGCGTAAGCGTCTGCCGCGACGGTCACTCGTACGAGAGGCTTCGTGATATTCGTGCGCTTTATGAGGGTTATGCCGAAGCCCTCGCCGATTATCTTCATATGCCCCTGCCGCCATGGATCGCAGACCAGCCGCACAAGGACAATTGGCTGACTGTAGCCAAACTGCGCGCCCAAACCGAGACAGCCAACTCACATTCCAATCATGAAGCGCTGATTGAGGACAGGTCTCCTACTGTAGCCTTTCAAAGGGACGACCATCACGATTTTTAAGAGTAGATATTGATCATAAAGTCTACCTGACTATAACCCGCGTCAGTTACGAAGAAAGCCCTCGATAATATTCTTGTCTTATCGATGATTGAGGGAGACGACTGCTTCAAGAGTTACCTTGCGAAAGCAATCCTTCGGCACAAATGTGGATGGGCACACACCTTCAAGAGCTTGAATCCAGTGCTCGGCTGCTGTCGTTACACACTGTTGACCGTTGACTGCTGTCACGGCAAACAGAAACGCCGACATTTCCTTCTCCGCTTCTGTGAATAATCCGGCATCAGGCTGACAAGGAGATGTCTTCAGTGCAACATATTGCTCAACTTTCATCATTCTTCCGGTCCTCAAATCTTCTGATATTTGACATTTTGAAACGCTCGTCCGATTTGGGGAGATACTCACCGGACAATCTCAAATGTTGCGCAAAAGCGATTGCAAACCCAGCAACGTTCTGGTTCAGGCGTCTTCGAAATGTAGCCGCAGACAAGTCGAACATAAAAATCAACTGGCGTGTCAGTCGATGAGTCCGCGCTAACAGCATTCATTCGCTCGATCTCTTCACTTAACAGACGAGTATGAGTCTTTTCTGCTTCAAGCGCCCATGTAAGCGTACGAGCGGCGGAGTTGTTGGCTCTGCCGTTCTCCACAAGTATGCGCGGATACATCGAGTCGACCTCGTAGATTTCATCGCCCAAAGCCGACGTCAGATTTTCCAGAGTGGTTTTCACCTCCGGCGCTTGAATCTGCGCCGCCGATTCGCCGCCTAGTTGCCGAATGACACGGCCGTGATTAGAGGCGTGGATTTGCTCAGAACGCGCAATGGCACGGAGCAGGCTAGCTGCTCTGTGCAACCCTTCGGAGTCCGCTCTATCGGCGTACGCCGAGTATTTAGTGTGAGCGTTTGATTCGCTCTCAAATGCTGTCAGGAGGTTCTTGACAGTGACCTCGTTCTCAGCGGAAATCAGACAGACTGACATAGCATTTCTCCGATCGATCAGATAGAGCCGGATCGCAAATCAACAGGGCGCTCCGCTGGCCAGCCTTGAATCTGTCTGTACCATTGCAAGGGCGAA
>Ga0265336_10001304_pt1 | contig 11672 bp, 8 predicted proteins | sample 42119metaG_FD_193583 | JGI IMG/M metagenome (GOLD analysis project Ga0265336, IMG submission 193583) | Rhizosphere microbial communities from Carex aquatilis grown in University of Washington, Seatle, WA, United States - 4-21-19 metaG | ecosystem: Host-associated > Plants > Roots > Rhizosphere >...
TGGCCGAGGACGAACGTCACCGAGCCCGACAGCGGGGTGCCGAGCACGTCGACGTAGAAGCCGGTGACGGTGATGAGGTTCAGGTCGGCGGGCAGCGTCACGGCCGGTTCCCTTCCTTTCGCATCAGGCGTGCATCCAGAACAGGGCGAAGGCCGGGTTGTCGTCGCCGCCGAGCTGGGTGTTCAGGGCGCCGCCGGAGGTCTGGTAGGTCTGGATCGTCACGTAGTCGCCGGCGTTGAGGAACACCGGCAGCGAGATCGCCGCCGGGGCGCTGGGGATCGCGGAGCCGGCGTTGCCGAACAGGCCCGCGGTGCCCTGGACGCTGGTGCCGTTCTTGGCGAACTTCGCGCCTCTGGCCCCGGTGGCGTTCGCCACGAGGCTGCTGCCGCCGGCGGGCCAGTACCAGCCGGACACCACCGCGGTGATGCGGGCATTGTTCGTGACGTTCGAGTGGGCGCCGTAGGAGTCGACGACGGTCGAGTCCATCGTCAGGTCGGTCCAGGTCGCGCTCGGGATGGACTGGATCGTGTTCTGGAACACCGAGGCCATCGGCGGGTTCAGCAGGAACAGCAGCGCGTCGCGCAAGCTGTTGAAATAGGACGCGACCTCGATCTCGGTGACGCCGAACGTGCGCGGGCTCGGCACCGGAAGGTTGGCCATCAGTACGCCAATCGCAGGGTCGGAGCCAGCGCGGTCGGGTTGGTGACGCCGCCGGGCAGCACGTCGCACACGTAGTCGCCGGCGGTGTGGGAGTGGGCCAGGTTGGCGGTGAACGTAAGGGTGCAGGAGGTGTAGCCGGGCAGCGTCGCCGACACCGACTTGATCGTCACGGTCTCGGCATTCGGGGTGCCCGGGGACAGCGTCACGGTGTCGCCGCCGTTCCACGTCGAGCCCAGGGCGTTGTACGCGGCATCGGCCAGCGGCCCGACGGTGACGTTGTTCGTGCCGAACCCGCCGCCGGACAGGATCGTGGTGTAGGCCGCGCCGGACACCGCGGAGGCGTCCCAGGCGGTCGGGTCGGAGTAGCCGGCCGGGAGCGGCTCGCACACCGTGGTGTTCGCGCCGTGGGTGAACTGGAAGTTGGTGGTGAACGTCAGCTGCGCCGTGGTCCACGGCACCGTCGTGGCCGGGATCCCGCCCGCGGCGAGCGTCAGCGTCTCGTCGCGCGGCGTCCCCGGCTCGAACCGCAGGCTGTACCCCGAGGGCAGCGACTGCACCAGCTGGTTCGTCGCCGCGTCCGCGAGCCCGTTGATCGTGGCCTTGTTCTGCCCGGAGGCGGCCTGCACGTTCAGTGTGGTGTGCAGCGCGGCCAGCACCCCGTAGGCCTGCAGGTCCGCCGGGGAGCCCTGCACGTCCACGAACACGTCGTTGACGTCGCCGGTCCAGTTCCAGTCGACCTTCTGCACGAACAGGTCGAGCACCGTCGGCGGGGCCCCGCCGGGCGGCCGCTGATACAGCCGGATCCGGACGCCCTTCTCCAGCTGCAGGCACACCGCGAACAGGCCCGGGATCGCCGAGGGGTGCAGGCGGATGACGTCGGCGCGCTGCTTCGGGTCCTTCAGCTGCCCCAGCAGGTACGTGGCTGCGTCCTGAACCTCGGCGGCCGACGTGGAGTTGATCGAGCGCTGGTACAGCCGCGGGAAGAACCGGCGCCGCGAGGTGGCGTCCAGGCGCTGGAACGTCGGGCCGGTGTACTGCTGGGCCTGGACGGCGTTCGCCAGGTGCGCCGGGTCGAAGTCGATGCTGCCGATCTCGCACGGCCACTCGCCGAAGTTCCCGACCGGCGAGCCCTCGCCGAACACGAACGCCGGCGTGCGGGAGTTGTACAGCGCCCCGCGGCCCTTGAACGTCATCGCCCCGGACATCGACGCGAACGAGTCGCCGTTCTCGGTCAGGGCCACGTTGTTCAGCGCGTCCAGGCCCGAGGCGCCGTCGGTGTCGGTAGCCGGCCCCATCGACTGCGTCGAGCCGGTATCGATCGCAGTAGGGCCGGTCCAGCCGCACCAGGTGAGGATCCTGCGGTACCGGGCCCCCGAGATGTCCCCGGAGGACGCCGTCCGGAAGGAGTTGTACAGGTTGGCCATCTGGGCGCCGGTGATCAGGAACGGGAACTCCACGGCGAACGCCGCGTCGCCCTTGAACCCGGACTTGTACACCGCGATGTCGGACTGTACGTAGCAGCCCAGGACGTCGCTGTAAATGTCGAAGGCGGAGCCGGTCGATCCGACCGTGGCCACCTGCACCCCGTCGAACCAGGCGGTGGAGGTGCCGGAGGTGAAGTCGACGCCGGCGGCGGCCAGGTGCCAGTTCCCGTCGCACACCGAGGCCGGGCTGGTCCAGCTGACGCCGCCGGTCCCGGCCTGGTCGATGAAGTTGATGAAGATCTGGCCGCCGGTAAGGATCGCGAACTCGAAGAACGAGTTCTCCGAGAACTGCCGGGGCGACGCGCACCAGATCTGGAAGACGTTTCCGCCGCCGCCGGGTACAGCCGGGGCGCGGAAGGCCATCAGCCGGGTCCAGGTCGGCGGGGGCCCGGGCGCGGTGGTCGTCTTGTGCAGCGACACGTACGTCTCGCCGAGCTGGAACCCGGAGGAGGTGTTGTTGACGAACGTAGCTACCGGCCCGGGGGTGCCGATGAACCCGAGCGAAGAGCTGGTGGAGGTGATGGAGTTGCCGAACGTCAGCGACCCGGCCCCGTACGGGCTCTGCTCCACCGGCGCGGCGATGCGATTGCCGGAGGCGTCCGCGCACGTTGTGGATCCGGCCGGGTCGTTGAGCAGATAGGCAAAGTTCGGGCCCATCGCCAGGATCTCGTTGACGAACGGCGATTGCAGCGTGAACTGCGCCAGCGCCGCCAGCGCGTCCACGCACACCAGCTTGGAGGTGCCGAAGGTGCCGTTCAGCTCGTCCCAGCCGCGCGGCCAGCGCTCGACGTAGCCGGTGAACGGGAATGCGGTCGTGCCCGGATCCGCCCACGCCGATGCCGAACCGGCCTGCTCCATCTGCCAGGCGGCGGCGTAGATCGTGTTCGACACGGTGGTGGTCGGCGAGGTGACCGTCAGCAGCATCCGGCCCCACACCGCCCCCGCCGGGGCCGTGCCGGTCGCCGACACGCGGGTCCAGGACCCGGCGGACACCGCCGAGGCGGCGCCGGCCGTCGTCGACAGCGCGGCCCCGCCGGCCACGCCGTACCAGGCGATCGACACCGACACCTGGATCGCGTCCGCGGTGGACACCCGCGACAGGTACGCCGAGGCGGTGTACTGCGATCCGGCCGCCACCTGCACGCAGTCCGCCGCGGGGCCCGCCGGCGCGCCGGACGGCGCGACGCCCGCGTACAGCAGCGCCGTCCCGGCGGTGACCGCCGACGGCACCGTCCACGCAACCGCGGTCGTGCCGTCGACCGGAGTCGCCGTCAGGTTCGTGGCGCGCGCGACCGTGGCCGCACCGGTCGGGTAGAACCAGTTCCCGGCCGAGTCGCTGACCGGGTTGACGGTCTCGGCGCCGGTGGCGACGTTCTGCGGCAGCAGGTTCACGCCGGTGCCCCACGGCATCTGCCAGCGCGTCGCATACGAGCGCGCCTCCAGCTGCATGCCGTCGACCCAGAACACGGTGTTCGCGCCCGGCGTGGTCGCGGTGACGACCCGCAGCACCGCGGCGACCGCCCCGGCCGGGGCCGTGCCCGTCATGGTCAGCTGCGTCCACGTCCCCGACGCGCCGGTCAGCGCCGACCCGGTCCCGGACGTGGTGGACACCGTGCCGCCCGCGGTGTTCAGCCAGTTGACCGCGACGTTGACCGTGGGGTTCTGGCCGGAGGTGCGCACCTGCACCTGCGCGGTGAACGTGTAGACCTGCCCGGCGTTCACCTGTGCCACGGCGACGTCGAGCACGTCCTTGGGCGCGGCGGCCCCGTAGGGCACCGTCACCGCGAACACCTGGGTGCCCTGGAACGACGACCCGGTGGCCGCGACGGACACCTGGTAGCCCGACAGCGATCCGACGCCGGCCCACGGCGGTACCGGCCCGGCGCCCAGCGGCGAGAACTCACCGGAGGACGCCTGGTCCGGCAGCAGCAGGTTGTTGCCGAGCACGCACCGGATCCGGCAGGCCCGCTCGGGCAGCACGTTCGGATAGAACGGGGAGGAGGCGTTCAGCGGGTCCAGGGCGCCGTCGCGATTGTCCAGCTCCACCTGCCACTCGCCGGCCTCGTTCACGTCCAGCTCGTACTGGCGGCCGTGCGTGGTGCCCCAGCCGAACAGCACCCGCGTGGACAGGTCCGTCCAGTACGGCGGCACCGCGGCCTGGTTCGGGTCGGCGTTGAACGCGAACTCGTAGACGACCTGCGGGATGGTCGCGACGCTCACTGGCGGCCGGTTCCGGACAGCGCCAGCCCGTTGCCGGAGTTGCGCAGGTCGCGGCGCAGCGTCGAGCGCTGCACGGCCCCGGCGACGACCTTGCCGTCCAGGATCACCTGGACCACCGTCGTTCCGAGTGCGCCGCCGGCGAACGAGGCGCCGGCGGCGGACGGCAGCGCGCCGGAGCGGCCGCCGGAGTTCAGTGCGTCCAGCACCGGCCGGCCGATCGCCGACACTGTGGCGGCGTTCAGCACGTACTCCCCGTTGGACAGCCACGACAGGATCGAGTCCGACGTGGACGTGCCCGCCCCGGAGATGTAGCCGCCGGCGGCGTTCGTCTGGATCCGCGAGCCGCCCTTGCCGACGATGTTCCCGGCGTCCTGGGCGAGCTGGTAGAACCCGGACAGCGCGGAGGACAGGCCCGGGGTGGAGACGGTGGTGGACATGTCCTTGGGAACCAGTCCGATGCTGGCCGCGTAGTCGTCGACGGCCTTCTTGTTGCCGGTGACCTGCTCCCAGACCTTCAGCAGCTGCGCGGCCTGGTCGCCCGCCGTCTTGTTCGCGGCGTTGATCGCGTCCGTGCTGGCGTTGGTGCCACCGGCGGCTTTGATCTGGGCGTCGCGGTAGTCAAGGATCTCCTTCGCCGCTTTGCCGAAGTCCTGCATGTTGGCGATGCCGGCCAGCGAGTTGTCGTTGAACGCCTTGCCGTTCTTGTTGACCTCGTCGGTGACCGACATCAGGTCCTTCTTGAAGTCCAGCAGGATCCCGGAGCTGGACAGGTTGTCCGACAGGGCCGTGTAGGCGTCGGTGACGGCCTTGATGGCGTCGGTGAGGGAGTTCCCCGCGTCGACCGCCTGGCCGATGCTCTTGGCGTTCTCGTCCATGGCCACGGAGTTGGCGTCAACGGCCTGCGTGCTGCCGTCGGCAGCGGCGGCCTGCTCGGCGCCGGAGGCCTTGAGGTGGTCCAGCGCGGCCTGATACTGCGGGAATGCTGCCAGAACGTTGACGATCTTCTTGCCCTGGGCGTCGGTCGCCGAGGCCATCTGATTGATGACCGCCGCGGCCTGGGCGCCGTTGCCGGACTCGACCATGCTCGCCAGGGAGGCGTCGAGCTGGCCGGTCATCATCGAGGCGTTGCCTATCATCTGGCCGCCGTGCGCCAGGCTGATACCGAGGTCGGCCATCTTGCTGACCGGGGCGTCCAGCTTGTCGCCGAGCAGGTCAACGTTCGTCCCGGCGTCGTTGACGTTCGTCGACAGCGCTGCCGCGGCACCGCCCGCGCCGAGCATCGCCGCCGTCAGCTGGTCGGCGGTGAAACCGGCCTTGTCGCCCTGGCCGACCCAGTCGTTGATCTTCTGGCCGAGCAGGACCATCCCGCCGGCGACCGCGCCGACGACGGGAATGACGTTGCCGAGCTTGGTGCCCATCGACTCGGCCGAGGCCGCCGCCGCGGCCTGCTTGGCCGCGGACCCCTCGGAGGCGTCTCCGAGTGCCTTGACGCCAAGCACCGTCTTGGCGATGGCCGTGATGACGGTCCCCGTCAGGGTCTGTGCGTACTTGATGACGGACAGCGTCAGGACGCCGCCGATGACGACGGCCAGGGACTCCACGGCCCACTGGTTCTTCGCGAACCAGCCGACGACGCCCTCGATGACGGGGATCAGCTTGTTGCCGAAGGAGATGGCCAGGTTCTCGCTTTCGGCCTGGAGCTGCTTGAGCCGGAAAGCGAAGGTCGCCTGCGTATCGGCCCAGTTCTGGTCGAACTTGGTGACCCCGGTGCCGATGTCGTCGAACTTCGTCTTCAAACCATCCAAGTTCTGCATCAGCGACATGATCGCCTTGTCGCTGCGGCCACCCCCGAAGATCTTCGCCAGGACGCTGTCGGCCTCGGTGCCGTGCACGCCCGCCTGGTCCAGCGCGTCCTTCAGGTGCGTCAGCGCCACGTAGATACCGTCGGGCTTCTGCAGGTCCGCGGCCAGCTGGTTCTGGGTGATGCCCGTCTTCTGCAGGACCTGCGTCATCGCCTCCGACGACGCCGACACGTCCGAGGACGCCACGCCCAAACCCTCCAGCAGGGTCGCGGCCTGCTTTGACGGCGTCGTCATCATCGACAGGCCCATCGTGACCCGGGTCGCCGCCTCCTCGGCGGAGTTGCCCCGGTCGGTCAGGTAGGCCAGCCCCGCGCCCATCGACTGGATCGAGATACCCATCTGCGCCGCGGTCGGGGCCCAGTTCTTCACCGAGGTGTTGAAGTCCTGGAACCGCATGTCGCCTTGGCCAACGATGGAGTTCAGCAGCGCCATCGTGTCGTGGGCCTGGGATGCGTCCTGGTTGAACGCCTTCATGACCGAGCTCAGGGCATAGGTGGTGTCGTCCAGCGAGGCGCCGGAGATCTGCGCCTCCTCGGCGGAGAACTTCACCGCCTGCAGCGACGTCGCCAGCTCCAGGCCCGCCGACACCGGGTGGTACAGCGCCTCGGCGATCTGCGTGCCGGAGAACCCGACCGCATTGCCCAGGGCCAGGACCTGGCCCGTTGCCTCCTGCACGGCCTGCTTCGGCGCGCCGGCCGCGGTGTACAGCCGGGTCATCTGCGCGTCGAAGTTCGACGCCATCACCACCGAGGCCACGCCGATGCCGAGCATCGCCTCCGAGGCGGCCTTGCCGACCTTGCCCATCGTGGCCTTGGTGGTGTCGGCCAGCGACGTGGTCGTGGCCTGCGCCTTCAGGGCGCCGGCCGAGTACTTGTCGATGTCCATGATGAGCTCGGCCACCAGCGGCGGCAGCAGCCCGCCCCCGAGCGCCATCAGAAGGACCCGTATCCGCTGCGGAACGCCAGCCACAGCGCCCCGGAGTCGATGAGCTCCTTCACCGACGGCTCCAGGTACGGCCGCGCGGGGAGCACGGTTGTGCCGGTGCTGCCGCCGAGCTCCTGCACGCGGGACTGGACCGCGGTCGGGCCCACCTGCGACTTCCACGCGGTCGCGCCGTACGGCACCGCGGGCACGATCAGGACGCTGCGCCGCATCTGCCCGGAGATGAGAGAAGGCGGCTCCCCGGGCCGCGAGGGCGTCGGGGTGCCGCGCTTGTGGGTGGTCAGCGACAGCTTCGCCTTGACGGTCTTGTCGACCAGCGCCGCGGCGTTGTTCGCGCCGCGCTGGCCGGCCTTGTAGGCGTCGGCGACGGCCTTGTCCAGGGCCGCCTTGAACTCGGGGATCCCGTGCCAGATCATGCCGTCAGCCATGTCAGCGCCCCCTATCGCTCGTCCCAGACCTTCGCGACGTCCGGGTACCGTGCGTCGAAGTGCGCGGGCAGCGCATCGACCTGTTCGGGGGTCCAGTTGTGCCGGCGGGCGTACCAGGCGTAGTCGAGGACGTCGAGATACGGGTCGCCGTCGGGCCACTTGATGCGGGCCGCTCCCTCTCCTCCCTCCAGGGCGGCCCTTACTCGCCGGAGGGCGCTGTAGGGGAGTTCGGGTCGGCGTAGTCGTCGACCGAGACGGGCTTGGGGAACAGCAGCGCGTTGACCTCGGCGATGAGCCCGTCCAGGGCGTCGTCGTCCTCGGCGGGCAGCAGGTCCAGCGACGCCGGGTCCTGCGACGGGAGGGGATGCGGGTAGGACCAGGCGGTGATGAGCTTCTGGTGCACGAGGTCCTGCACCAGGAAGATGCGCCCGGCCGGGTCCTGCTCGTCGACGGTCTGGCCTCGGCGGATCAGCTCGCGCTTGTCGCCGCGGGTGAGGCTGTGCGGGTCCTTGACGACCACCCAGTTGCCCGAGGGCATCATGCGGGCGCCCGCGGGGGCGTTGCGCTCGTACCGGCGGCCGCGGGCCGCGGCGAACTCGAGGGGGAACTTGGCCGCGGCGTGGCGCGCGAACTCCTCGTAGGAGCCGGGCACGACCTCGACGGTGGTGCCCTCCGGCATCATGCTGTGCAGCGCCGCCTCCGGGACGGTGAACGGCGCCGGGCCCGGCTCCAGGACCGCCGCGGCGTCGCCGGACACGGTGCCGCCGGTGGCGAACGTCAGGTGTCCGGGACCCGCCGGCGGGTACTGCTCGTGCTCGTGGGTCATGGTGCTCCAGGTGTGGGTGGGCAGCCGGGGGCCGGGCCTACGTGTAGGACCCGGCCGCGACGGCGTTGGTGAAGGACATGGAGATCGGCGCCGTGCCGCCGGTGTAGCCGGCGTTCGTGGTGTTGAAGACGGTGCCGCCGGTGGAGTCGAACCCGACGGCCTCCTTGCCGAAAGTCGCCTTGGACTCCGTCCACGTGGTCTGCTGCATGTCCACCTGCAGACCCAGGGCGTTCGCGCCGGTCAGGCCGTTGGTGAACACGCACTGGTACTGCGGCTGGTCGTTGTTCTCCAGGTGCGTGACCGGCGAGTCGTCGGCGGCGACGAACGTCGACTTCCAGTCCGCCGACACGTCCCCGCGGACGATCAGGTACGGGTTCTGGGAGTTCTGGCCGGTGAAGTACGCCTTGGCGGCGCGGTGGATGTTGTACTCGGCGGACTCCGAGAACGTCACCAGCGTCCCGCCGGAGGCCGGGCCGGCGATGCCGATCTGCGCGGCCCACGACGGCAGCGGCTTGGCCGCGCTGTACGACGGCGCCGGGATCGAGGCCATGGGGGTGCCGGCCCAGGCGATCGCCTTCGCGGTGTAGGTGACGAGCTCCGTCTCGGCGTTCCACTTCAGCGTGAACTCGGTGATGACCACGCACACGAACTGCCGGGCGCCGGACGTCGCGGCCGGGCCGTACCACTGCGAGATCGCCAGCGTCGACGGCTGCGCGGAGCCCGCGCCCTGGCCGCGGCCCGCACCGGAGTTCATCAGCGCCATGCGGTGCACGAACGGCCCCGTGGACTGGATCGCGGTGATGGCCACGCCGTTGGCGTGCGGCTTGGTCAGCGCCGGGACCGGGATCGTGAAGGAGCCGGTCGGCACCCCGGTGGTGGTGACGATCTCGGCGAGGTTGCCGACGTCGATCTGGATCAGGGTGGCGTTCGGGATCGACACCGACGACGACACCGACGTGGCGCCGACGATCGAGGGCGCCGACAGGGTGCCGGTCGGCGTGGTCGCGGTGCCGGTGGCGGTGACGTCGCCGAGTGCGTTCGCGACCAGGAAAGGTCCGGTGTCGCAGTAGAACGGGCCGTCGAAGTCGAGCTCGCCGATCTCCACGCCCTTAATGACGTTGAAGGAGTCCTTGCCCATGACGCCGCGGCCGGCCATGTCCTTCAGCCACGTCGGCTTGTTGTTCCAGTTGAAGTGGTCGACCGGCAGCCAGAAGTTCGGGGTGCCGCCCGCGCCGGGCGTTGTCTCGATGTTCAGGCCGACGGTCTGCTTGCTTGTGGGCCATACCTGCGGCACCGGGGGCGCGGTCATCGGCTACTCCGTTTCGGTCTGGACCTCGGCCGGCGCCGGGGCGTCGCAGGGTTCGGTGTCGGCGTGGCACGGGTCGTCCGGCAGCCACGCGGCCCCGCCCGGGGCCAGGAGCGCCGCGGGGTAGCCGTCGGGCTGGACGGTCAGCGGGGTGTTGCCGCAGTTGCGGTACCAGCCCGGCCGGGGCGCCGGTGGGGCGTCAGCGGCGGCGCCCTCGGCTTCGCCAGTCGCGGAGGTGGTGTCGTCCGCGGGCGAAGGGGCTTCGGATGCCGCGGATGGCGCGGCCCTTCTTGAAGCGCGCGGGGAGCCGGTTGCGGCCGTGCTTGAAGCGGCTGGGGTAGATGCGCTCCCGGAGGTGCCGGACGCGTCTGGGGGTGTGTCGTCGGCCATGGCTCCTGCCTGCGGACTTGGTGGGGTGGCCCTTGTGGGGGCGTTTCTTGCCCTTCATGCGGGCGCTCTGCGCGGCACGCTGGGCCGCGGTCTTCTTGACGCCCTTGTGGTGCTTGCCTTTCAGGCGCTTGGACTCGGCGGCCTTCTGCGCGGCGGTGCGCTTCACGCCGCGGTGGTGCCGGCCCTTCTGCCGCTTGGACTGGGCCGCGCGCTGCGCCGAGGTGCGGCGCTTGCCCTTCTGGGCCTTGGACTCCTTGGCGCGGGTCTTCGCCGAGGCGTGGCGCCCCCGGGAGGCCTTGGACAGCTTGCGGCGGGTCGCGGCCGAGACGGCGCGGCGTGGGCGCTTAGCCATGTCAGGCCTGGATGACCTCGGTCACGCGGAAGTCGATCCCGTGGATCGACAGCACCTTCCCGGCCTCGTACACCGGATCGTCGGGGCTGACCGCCAGGCCGTTCTGGTTCTGGCCGGCGGCGAAGACCACCGTGCCGTCGGTGCCCATCTGCGGGTCGGAGTGGATCCGGTCCTTGATGGCCTGCAGGATCGCGTCCTCGGCCGTGACCCAGTTGTCCGGGGACACCGGCGCCGACGTCTGCTGCGGGATCAGGTACTGGTACTCCACGACCAGCTGCACCGCGTAGTGGACGCCCTTGTCGCCGGCGCCGGTGTAGCCCGGGTAGGACGCCGGCGCCGACCAGCGGTCCTCGTCGGAGTGCCCGAGGTCGACCCACGCGAACGCGCCCGAGCCGTTGTCGGCGGACAACCTGAGCAGCTCGCCGGGGAAGAACGTCGGCTTGGCCTTGTACACGGCCTGCAGACCGGTGATGCCCGCCCCCGATATGAACGAGGCGATCGCCGCCCGGACGGTGGTGCGGCTCACCAGACCCGCCGAAGCGGCTCGAGCAGCTCCATCGCCAGGTCGATGTCCTCGTCCGCGCCGGGCATCAGCGTTTCGATTTTCATCTGCTGCCGGGGCCCGGACGGCATCACGTAGGCGTCCGACCCGCGGGTCTTGATCAGGGCCGAGGTCATGCAGATCACGGCCTCCCGGGCGAACCCGGGCAGCGCGCTCACCGAGCAGCCGGGCCCGTGGCCGTACTGGGTGGGCGCGGCCAGCGGCACGAACGGCGACCCGAACTGGTACGTCGAGGCGACGACGACCTGCTCGGTGTTGGCGCCGTTCGCGGTGCCGTCGTACACGGTCAGCGGCAGCCCGGGCACGATGCCCAGCCCCGTGCCGGTCACCTGCAGCACCATCGCCCCGGCGGCGCTGCCCGTCGCGGTCTGGGCGTGGGCCCAGCCGTTGACGTAGGTGACGTCGGCGAACACGTAGCCGGCGCGGGAGTACGCGGCCGCGGACGGCGCGAACGGCGGGTAGGCCAGGGACGAGGTCGGGATCGTCACCGTCTTCTTGCCCAGCCGCAGCCGGGACAGGTCCGGCAGCGCCGTGAGCTGGCCCGCGACCAGACCCATGGCCACGTTCGTGACCTGGATCAGGGGCGTGTTGTCGACGGGCACAACGATCGTGCCGTTCCGGGTGATCCGGTACTGCCCGG
>Ga0265336_10001318_pt1 | contig 11596 bp, 20 predicted proteins | sample 42119metaG_FD_193583 | JGI IMG/M metagenome (GOLD analysis project Ga0265336, IMG submission 193583) | Rhizosphere microbial communities from Carex aquatilis grown in University of Washington, Seatle, WA, United States - 4-21-19 metaG | ecosystem: Host-associated > Plants > Roots > Rhizosphere...
GCCCTCGAGAACTCGGCGCGTCTCAAGCTCGCGAAGCGCGAGATCGCCCGCATCCTCACCGTCGTGACAGAGCGTGAAGCAGAGAAGGCAGGAGCATGAGCGAGAACGAAGAGAAAACTGAGGAGACTCCGGTGGAGCCCGAGGCGGTGGAGGAGACCCCGGTCGAGGCGGAAGCCCCGGCTGAGGAGCCCGCCGCCGAGGAAGCCGCTGCCGAGGAGCCCGTAGCCGAGGAGCCCGTAGCCGAAGAGCCGGCCGCGGAGCCCGAGGCTGCCGTCGAAGAGGCCCCGGCTGAGGAAGCTCCCGTCGAGGAAACGCCGGCCGAAGAGCCTGCTGCCGAAGAGGCGCCCGAGCCCGTAGCCGAAGAGCCGGCCGCGGAGCCCGAGGCTGCCGTCGAGGAGACACCCGCCGAGGAGCCCGCCGCCGAGGCGCCGGCTGCCGACGAGTCGACGGCTGAGGAGCCGGCCGCGGCAGCGGAGGAGGCTCCTGCAGCCGAGCCCGCACCGGAAACGCCGGCCGCTCCGCAGCAGCAGTCCGAGCCGAAGAAGAAGGGCAAGCGCCTCCCGCGGCGCCTGCGCCCGGAGAAGACCCGTCCGTCGCGTCCGGCCGCGGCCGGCGAGCGCAAGCCCGTCGTCCGCCTGCCGAAGCCCGAGCACGAGCGCGGCCGGCGTCAGGAGCGCCGCGGCGTCGTAGTCTCGAACGCGATGGACAAGACGATCGTCGTCAAGGTCGACGTGATCACCTCGCACCAGCGCTACAAGAAGGTCATCCGGCGCAGCGTGAAGTTCCACGCGCACGACGAGCAGAACGCCGCCAACATCGGCGACGTCGTCCGCATCGTCGAGACGAAGCCGCTCTCGAAGACGAAGCACTGGCGGCTCGCCGAGATCGTCGAGGTGGCCAAGTGATCCAGCAGGAGTCCCGCCTCAAAGTGGCCGACAACACGGGCGCCCGTGAGATCCTCTGCATCCGCGTCAAGGGCGGCCACCACCGCCGCTACGCGCGGGTCGGCGACATCATCATCGGCACGGTCAAGACGGCCACGCCGCAGGGCGCCGTCAAGAAGGGCGAGGTCGTCACGGCCGTCGTCGTGCGGACGAAGAAGCCGTTCGGCCGCGACGACGGGACGACGATCGCGTTCGACGAGAACGCCGCCGTGATCATCGACGGCCAGCGCAACCCGCGCGGCACCCGCATCTTCGGGCCGGTCGCGCGCGAGTTGCGCGAGAAGAACTTCATGAAGATCGTCTCGCTCGCCCCGGAGGTGCTCTAACCGTGTCCCAGACCATGAAGATCAAGAAGGGCGACCGCGTGCACGTCCTCCGCGGCAAGGACGCCGGCAAAGAAGGCCGCGTCGTCGAGGCTCTGCCGAGCATCGGCAAGGTCGTCGTCGAGAACATCAACGTGATCAAGAAGCACCGCCGCCCGCGCGCGATCCAGAACACGACGGGGATGGGCGGCTCGGTCGTGCCCGGCGGGATCATCGACCTGCCGGCGCCGCTTCCGGTCGCGAACGTGATGCTCGTCTGTCCGACGTGCGGCAAGCCGACCCGCGTCAGCACGGTGGAGAAGACCATTTCCGGCAAGCAAGTCCGCCTGCGCGTCTGCAAGAAATGCGGCGAGGAGATCGACAAGTAATGGCAGCCACCGAGACATACACGCCCCGCCTCAAGGACCTCTACGAAGAGGACATCCGCTACCGCCTCAAGGACGAGCTCGGCCTCGACTCGATCATGCAGGTGCCGCGCGTCACGAAGATCACCCTCAACATGGGCGTCGGCGAGGCGAAGACCGACTCGAAGGCGATGGATGCCGCGATCGAGGAGCTGTCGACGATTGCCGGCCAGCGGGCCCAGGTGCGCAAGGCGACGAAGTCGATCGCGCAGTTCAAGCTGCGCGAGGGAATGGCGGTCGGCGCGCGCGTAACGCTGCGCGGCCCCCGCATGTACGAGTTCCTCGACCGGCTCGTCTCGATCGCGCTGCCCCGGATCCGCGACTTCCGCGGTCTCAACCCGAAGTCGTTCGACGGGCGCGGCAACTTCTCGATGGGTGTGCGCGAGCAGCTCATTTTCCCGGAACTCAACTACGACGACATTCAGGACGTCCGCGGCCTCGACGTGACGATCACGACGAGCGCGCAGTCGGACGAGCACGCGCTTGCGCTGCTGCTCGCTCTCGGCCTGCCGTTCGCGAACGCCGACGGCGAAGGAAGGAATATCTAATGGCCAAGACCTCTCTCGTCGTGAAACAGCGGCGACCTCAGAAGTACCGCGTGCGCAACTACACGCGCTGTAACAGGTGCGGCCGCCCGCGCGCCGTGTTCAAGAAGTTCGGCCTTTGCCGGATCTGCCTGCGCGAGCTCGCGCACCAGGGCGCCATCCCCGGAATGACGAAGTCGAGTTGGTAGGCATGAACGTAGGCTTGACGGAGTTCATCAAGAGCGGAGACGCCGGCTCGGCCGGCGCCGGAGCGGAAAGTAGGTCGCCGTGCTGACCGATCCGATCGCAGACATGCTCACCCGCATCCGCAACGCCAACAAGGCGCTGCACGAACACGCCTCGATGCCGACCTCGCGGATGAAGGTCGAGATCGCCCGCCTCCTCAAGGAGGAGGGCTACATCCGGGACTACCACGTGGAGAAGGGCGAGTCGTTCGATACCCTGGTCATCGATCTGAAGTTCGGCCGCGATCGCGAGCGGGTCATCTCCGGCCTGAAGCGCGTGTCGAAGCCGGGCCGCAGGGTCTACGCGCGGAAGGACCGTCTACCGCGCGTGCTGGGCGGGATGGGCGTCGCGATCCTGTCCACCTCGACGGGTCTCGTCACAAGCCGCACCGCGCAGGAGAAGGGGATCGGCGGCGAGGTCGTCGCTTTCATCTGGTAATCCAATGAGCAGAATCGGAAAAGCCCCCATCACGATCCCGGACGGTGTCACCGTCACGATCGAGCCTGCCCGCGTCGCGGTCGTGGGCCCGCTCGGCTCGCTGCAGCAGCAGGTTCCGATGCGGATGAAGATCGAGCAGGGCGACGGCGTCGTCACCGTCACGCGGCCGACTGAGCGCGGCGAGGATCGCTCGCTCCACGGCCTGACGCGCACGCTCGTCGCGAACATGGTCGAGGGCGTGACGAAGGGCTTCGAGAAGAAGCTCGAGATCCAGGGCGTCGGCTATCGCGCGCAGCTCAAGGGCTCCGACCTCGAGCTCGCGGTCGGCTACTCGCATGCCGTCACGATCAAGCCGCGCACCGGCATCACGTTCGAGGTGCCGACGCCGACGGAAATCCTCGTGAAGGGGACGGACAAGCAGATGGTCGGCCAGACGGCCGCTGAGATCCGCAAAGTGCGCCCGCCGGAGCCGTACAAGGGCAAGGGGATCCGCTACGAAGGCGAGTACGTCCGCCGGAAGGTCGGCAAGCGTGCCTAGCCTCACCGTCGCTGAAGCGCGCGCGCGCCGGCATCGCCGCGTCCGCGGGAAGGTGAGCGGCTCCGCCGAGCGCCCGCGCCTCGTCGTCTTCCGCTCGAACCGCGGCATCGAAGCGCAGCTCGTCGACGACGAGACGGGCAAGACGCTCGCGTCTGCGTCCCACCTCGGGCTCGCGAAGTCGTTCAAGGGTGACAAGTCGAAGCAGGCCGAAGAGGTCGGGAAGGCGCTTGCGGCGGCGGCGAAGAAGGCCGGCGTCGAGACGTGCGTGTTCGACCGCGGCGGCTACCTCTACCACGGACGTGTGAAGGCGCTCGCCGAAGGCGCCCGCGAAGGAGGACTTACGTTTTGAGCGGAATCGAGTACACCGAGACGCGTGAGCTCAAGGAGCGCGTCGTCGAGATCAACCGCGTCGCCAAGGTCGTCAAGGGCGGACGGCGCTTCTCCTTCACGGCGCTCGTCGTCGTGGGGGACGAGGTCGACCGCGTCGGCCTCGGCTACGGCAAGGCGCGCGAAGTGCCGCTCGCGATCACGAAGGCCGTCGAGGACGCGAAGAAGAACATGTTCACGATCCCGAAGCACGGGTCGACGATCACGCACGAGGTGCTCGGCCGGTTCGACGCCGCGAGGGTCATGCTCCGCCCGGCGTCGGAGGGAACCGGCGTCATCGCCGGCGGCGGCGTGCGCGCGGTGCTCGAGCTCGGCGGCGTCCGCAACGTCCTCGCGAAGAGCCTCGGCACGACGAACCCGATCAACATGGCGAAGGCCACCGTCGTCGCGCTCCAGGAGCTGCGCCGCCCGGAGGACGTCGCGAGAATCCGCGGCAAGCGCATCAGCGAGGTGCTGCCGTTCCAAACGGCGGTGCCGGCAGAGACCGACGAGGTCGTCGAGACTCCCGTCGCGGAGGCCGCACCTGTGGTCGAGGCCGTCGACGTTCCGGCCGTCGAAGAGGCGCCCGCCGTCGAAGAGCCGGTTGCGGAGGAAGCTCCCGCCGAGGAGCCGGCTGCCGAGGCCGGGGCTGCCCCGGCAGAAGAGCCCGTCGAGGAGGAGCACAAGAAGCGGCTCTCACTCCGTCGCAAGAAGGACGACGCCTAGATGGCCAAGGTCACGATCACGCAGGTCAAGTCCCAGATCGGGCAGTCCGAGCGGCATCGCGGTACCCTGCGCGCGCTCGGGCTCGGCAAGATCGGCCGCAGCGCCGAGCACGAGGAGTCGCCGGTGCTCGCCGGCATGCTCCGCAAGGTCCGCCACCTCGTGAAGATCGAGTCCCATGCCTGAGAAACAGCTCAACCTCTCCAATCTCGCTCCGGCGCAGCCGCGCGAGGACCGCAAGCGAGTCGGCCGTGGGCTCGGATCCGGCAAGGGCCGCTACTCCGGCCGTGGCATCAAGGGCCAGAAGTCGCGCGCGGGCTCGCACAAGATGCCGGCCGGCTTCCAGGGCGGACAGACGAAGCTCTTCATGCAGATCGGCAAGCTGCGCGGCAACACGTCCGCCGACGCGATGCCGATCGGCCCGTTCCGGACGTACACGCAGCCGATCAACCTCCGCGCCCTCGACCGCTTCGACGCCGGAGCGGAAGTGACGCCCGAGACGCTCGTCGAGAAGGGCCTGCTCAAGAACACGAAGATCGACGTGAAGCTCCTCGGCGACGGCGAGCTCACGAAGAAGCTCACCGTCCGCGTCCACGCCATCTCGGCGTCCGCGCGCGAGAAGGTCGAGGCGGCCGGCGGCACCGTCGAGCTCCTCCGCGAGCCGAAGGTCAAGAAGGCGCGCCACCACAAGGTGAAGCCGGCTACGACCGGCGAAGGACCCGCGGGCGACGAAGAGGCGGCTGAGGAAGACACACAGGAGGACGCCTCAGCGTCCGCCACCGAAGAGACCGCAGAGGCGGAGGACTAAAGGCATGTTCGCGTGGCTCGCGAACGCCTGGCGCGTCCCCGAGCTGCGCCGGCGCGTCCTCTTTACCCTCGGCATCCTCGCGGTCTACAAGTTCGGTTCCTGGCTGCCCGCACCGGGTCTCGCGAAGAACGCGGTCAACAACACGGGTTCGAGCGGCGGCGTCTCCAGTCTTCTCAACCTCCTGTCGGCCGGCGGGTTCTCGCGAGGAGCGCTCTTCTCCGTCGGGATCCAGGCATACGTCACGGCGTCGATCATCCTCCAGCTCCTGACGACGGCGATCCCGTCGCTCGAGCGACTGCAGAAGGAGGGTGAGGCCGGTCAGATGCGGATCAACCAGTACTCCCGCTACCTCACGGTCGCGCTGGCCGCCGCCACGTCGACCGGGTATTCGTTCCTCTTCAAGAAGGAAGGCTTGCTCGCGAGCTCGAGCCCAGGGACGATCCTCCTTCTCATCTTGTCGCTCACCGCTGGAGCCACGTTGCTCATGTGGCTCGGCGAGCAGATCACGAAGCGCGGTGTCGGCAACGGGATCTCGATCATCATCGTCGCGTCGATCCTCAGCTCCGCGCCGGCCGCGATCAGCTCCTGGCTCGGACCGAGCACCACCTCGACGGGGAGGCTGTTCATGCCGATCGTGATCCTCGCCGTCATCGTCGCCGTCGTCTTCGTCATGGAGGGCCAGCGCCGGATTCCGGTCCAGTACGCGCGACGCCAGCTCGGCGGCCGTGAGTCGTCGGCCAGCACGTCGACCTACATGCCTCTCAGCGTCAATATGGCGGGAGTGATTCCCGTGATCTTTGCGCTCGCGCCGCTCTCGATCGCGCAGACGATCGGCGGCTTCAAGCCGTCTTGGAACCTCTGGATTCAGGCGAACTTCAGCTTCACGAGTTGGAAGTACCTCGTCGCCGAAGTCCTCCTCATCTTCACGTTCACGTACTTCTATACGTCGGTCGTCTTCAACCCTGTCGAGCAGGCCGACAACCTCCGGAAGTCGAACGGCTACATCCCGGGGATCCGTCCCGGTCCGCCGACGGCCGCCTACCTCGATCGCGTCCTCACCCGTCTGACGTTCTTTGGCGCTCTGTTCCTCGCCGCCGTCGCCGTCGCCCCGTCGATCTTCGAGTCGCAATTCCACTTCCCGCAGACAGCGACCCGATTCCTCGGCGGGACGTCCGTGCTGATCGTGGTCGGCGTAGCGCTGATGACGATGCGGCAGATGGAGTCGCAGATGGCGATGCGCCACTACGAAGGCTTTCTTCGGTAGATGAACATCCTCGTGCTGGGGCCGCAGGGCTCGGGCAAAGGCACGCAGGCGAAGCGGATCAACGCGACCTACGGGATTCCGCACATCGCCACGGGGGACATGCTCCGCGAGATGCGGGAGTTGCCCACGGAGCTCGGCCGCGAGCTGAGCGAGGTAATGGATCGCGGAGACCTCGTGAACGACGAGATGATGATCCGGCTCATTCGCGACCGGCTCTCGCGCGGCGACACGCTCGGCGGCTTCGTCCTCGACGGCTTTCCGCGCACGATGGCGCAGGCCGAGGCGCTCGACGAGCTTTTGCGAGAGCTCGGCCGGGAGCTCGATGTCGTCTTCGACTTCCAGGTTCCCGACCGCGACGTTCTGCTGCAGCGGATGCTTCAGCGCGCGGCCGAGGAAGGCCGCACCGACGACACGCCCGACGCGATCGAGCGGCGGCTCGAGCTCTACGAGCGCGAGACCGCACCGCTCGTCGAGTACTACCGGACGCATCAGGCGAACGTCGTCGGCGTCCACGCAGACCGCGGGGTCGACGAGGTCTTCGAAGAGATCCGCCGCGCGCTCGACTCGGTGGAGGGTCGCGCCGCGTGATCATCCGTAAGTCCGCAGCCGAGATCGAGGGCATGGCCCGCGCGGGCACGCTCCTCGCCGAGACGCTCGCGCTCGTCGCCGAGCACCTCGAGCCGGGCGTGACGATGCGCGAGCTCGACCGGATCGCCGACGAGCATCTCGCCGCGAACGGCGCGACGCCGACGTCGAAGGGCTACAAGGGATTCCCCGCTGCGCTCTGCATCTCGCCGAACTCGATGGTCGTGCACGGGATCCCGAACGACTACGCCGCGCGTGAGGGAGACCTCATCTCGCTCGACCTCGGTGTCACGCTCGACGGCCTCGTCGCCGACAGCGCGGTGACACTTCCCGTCGGCGAGATCTCAGCCGGCGCGCAACGGCTGCTCGACGTCTGCCAGGAGGCGCTCGCCGCCGGCATCGACCAGGCGCGTGCCGGCAACCACCTCACCGATATCTCGCACGCGGTGCAGGTCGTCGTCGAGGATGCCGGCTTCTCGGTCGTCCGCAGCCTCGTCGGCCACGGCGTCGGCCGCTCGTACCACGAGGATCCGCAGATCCCGAACTACGGCCCGCCCGGCCGCGGTCCGGTCCTGCAGGAAGGGATGACGCTCGCGATCGAGCCGATGATCACCGCCGGCGAGCCGGACGTCTATGTCCATGACGACGAATGGTCGATCTCCTCCGTCGACGAGTCGCTCGCGGCCCACTTCGAGCACACCGTCGCCGTCACAAGTGACGGTCCGCGGATCCTGACAACCGCAAAAGCGCCTTTGCTACGATGATCGCCTTCCGCGCACGGCTCAGCCGTGCGCGCATTCACGTCTCAACGCTGCTCCACTGAAGGGAATTTGCCTACCAAGGAAGAGAAGATCGAGGTCGAAGGCGAGGTCGTCGAAGCGCTCCCGAGCACCATGTTCCGGGTGCAGCTCGAAGGAGGCCACGCCGTTCTCGCGACCATCTCGGGAAAGATGCGGAAGCACTACATCCGCATCCTGCCGGGCGACAAGGTCAAGGTCGAGCTCAGCCCCTACGACCTCAGCCGCGGTCGAATCACCTACAGGCACAGGTAACCGCTTATGAAAGTCCGTCCTTCCGTCAAGCCCATGTGCGAGCGCTGCCGCGTCATCAAGCGGCACGGCACGACCATGGTCATTTGCACCAACCCACGGCACAAGCAAAGGCAGGGCTAGTGGCACGTATCGCGGGAGTCAACCTTCCCAACCAGAAGCGGCTCGAGATCGGGCTGACCTACATCTACGGGATCGGGCAGCCGACAGCGCGGAAGGTCGCAGTCGCGCTCGGCCTCGACCCCGACACGAAGATCAAGGACCTCACCGACGACGAGGTCACGAAGCTCCGCACGTACATCGACGCCGAGCTCGAGGTCGAGGGCGACCTCCGTCGCGACCGGCAGCAGGCGATCAAGCGCCTGTCCGAGATCGGCGCCTACCGCGGGGTTCGCCATCGTCGCGGCCTCCCCGTGAACGGACAGCGCACGAAGACGAACGCGCGCAGCCGCAAAGGCCCGAAGAAGACCGTCGGACGCGGGAAGAAGGCGTAAATGGCTCCTCCCCGTAGAGCAGCGGCCACGAAGGGCCGCACGCGCCGTCGCGTCCGCAAGAACATCGCGATCGGCCAGGCGCACATCAAGACGAGCTTCAACAACACGATCGTCGCGCTCACCGACCGCGAGGGGAACGTCATCGCGTGGGAGTCCGCCGGCTCCGCCGGCTTCAAGGGCTCGCGCAAGTCGACGCCGTTCGCCGCGCAGGTCACCGCCGACGCAGCCGCCCGCAAGGGGATGGAGCACGGCCTCCAGAAGGTCGAGGTCTTCGTCAAGGGGCCGGGCAGTGGCCGCGAGACGGCGATCCGCTCGCTCCAGGCCGCCGGCCTCGAGATCCTGTCCGTCAAGGACGTCACACCGCAGGCGCACAACGGGGTCCGCCCTCGCAAGCGGAGGCGCGTCTAATGGCTCGCGATCTCGGTCCGAAGTGCCGCATCTGCCGCCGCGAGGGGATGAAGCTCTTCCTCAAGGGCGAGCGGTGTCTGACGGAGAAGTGCGCGATCGAGCGCCGCTCGTATCCGCCGGGCGAGCACGGCCGCGGGCGTATCAAGCAGAGCGAGTACCTCCTGCAGCTGCGTGAGAAGCAGAAGGCACGCCGCTACTACGGCCTGCTCGAGAAGCAGTTCCGCACGTACTACGAAAAGGCCGCGAAAGGCACCGGCGTGACCGGCGAGGAGCTGCTGCGCATGCTCGAGACGCGGCTCGACAACGTCGTCTACCGCCTCGGCTTCGCGGCGTCGCGCGCGCAGGCGCGCCAGCTCGTCCGCCACGGCCACTTCCACGTCAACGGCCGCCGCGTCAACATCCCGAGCTACCAGGTGCGGCCGAACGACATCGTCACCGTGCCGCCAAGCTCGTCGGCGCAGCAGGTGATCCGCGATGCAACCGATCTCGTCTCGACCGTTGCTCCCTGGCTCCAGGCCGATCACGACGGGCTCACGGGCAAGGTGCTGAAGCAGCCCGAGCGCGCCGAGATCGACACGCCTGTCCAGGAGCAGCTGATCGTCGAGCTCTACTCGAAGTAACGGAAAGAGGGAATTCGTTGGCAACTAGAGAGATGAACTTCCAGATCCCGAAGATCGTCCACGAGGACGTCGACGACCACCGCGGGGTCTTCGCAATCGAGCCGCTCGACCGCGGCTTCGGCTACACGTTTGGCAACTCGCTCCGGCGCGTGCTCCTCGGCTCGCTCGAGGGCGCAGCGGTCACCTCGGTCAAGGTCGAGGGGACGGCGCACGAGTTCACGACGCTGCCGGGCGTCCGCGAGGACGTCACCGACATCATCCTCAACCTCAAGAACCTCATCGCGCGCCTCCACGGCGAGTCGCCCGAGATCGAGGTGCACATCGCGAAGAAGGGCCCGGGCATCGTCACGGCTGCTGACATCGAGGCGCCGGCGGATCTCGAGATCCTCAACCCCGAGCTCGAGATCGCGAACCTGTCCGAGAAGGGCCGGCTCGAGATCACGCTGACGATCGGTCGCGGTCGCGGCTACGCACCGGCCGACATGAATCGCGGTTCGCAGCACACGATCGGCGTCATCCCGATGGACTCGATCTTCTCGCCGGTGCGCCGCGTTGCGTACCAGGTCGAGGCGGCCCGCGTCGGTCAGCGCACCGACTACGACAAGCTGACGATGGACATCACGACCGACGGCTCCGTCGATCCGAAGGACGCGCTCGGCGAGGCGGCCGAGATCCTCATCCGCCAGCTGGCGATCTTCACCGATCTCGATCGCATCGAGGGCTTCGGCGAGGCGGCTCCGGTCGAGGGTGGCGCGACTCCCGAGACCGCGCTCGCGCACGGGATGGAGAACTTCCCGATCGAGGAGCTCGAGCTCGGCGTCCGCTCGTACAACTGCCTCAAGCGGGTCGGGATCGAGACGATCGGCGACCTCGTGATGAAGAGCGAGCAGGAGCTGGCGGCGATCCCGAACTTCGGCAAGAAGTCGATCGAGGAAGTCCGCGACACGCTCCTGCAGCACGGTCTTCACCTCCGCGGCGAGAACGGTTCCGGCGGGTTCGCGGCCGAGTAACACGTCATGCGTCACGCCCGCACAGGAAAGAAGCTCGGCCGCGACTCGGCGCACCGCAAGGCGCTGTACTCGAACCTGACGTGCTCGCTCATCGAGCATGGCCGGATCCGGACGACCGAGGCAAAGGCGAAGGCAGTCAAGCCGTTCGCTGAGCAGATGATCACGCTCGCCCGGCGCGGCGACCTCCACGCGCGGCGGCAGGCGCTCGCCGAGCTTCGCTCTCAGGAGGTCGTCCACAAGCTGTTCGCCGATGTCGGGCCGCGCATGGCCGACCGTCCGGGCGGCTACTCGCGCATCGTCAAGCTCGGGGCGCGGCAGGGCGACGCCGCGGAGATGGTGTACCTCGAGCTCGTCGACTTCGACCCGGCCGCGCGCTAGCCGCTTAACCGGCCGCGCCACTGCGTGACGCGCAGGTTTCCTGCGTCGTTCGTAACCTCTCCGTCGTGGTGGAGGGGGACGCCGGTCTCGGCATCTAGGTCAATCTCATAGAACACGACGAGGGTGTAGAGCGCGCCGTTGTCGGCTGAGAACTGGCGTTCGTTCTCGGACAAGAAGAAGCGCGGCACAGCGAGCTGGGTTCCCTTTACTTCGATGTAGCGTGCCGCCTGTCGATCCGCTACGACGAGGATGTCGTATCCGGGGTTGTTATGCGGCATTCGCTGAATCACAGCGCCCGGAAATGCCTCTGTCGCCCAGTCCAGCGCGAGTTCCATCGCGACGCGGTCGACTTCCCTCGCTACGGCGGGCGATGCGTACGGGTAGACGCTAGATTCGACGCCCGACTCAGCCTCCGCACCGCCTTCATCTGGCGGTGCGATCACGCCACCCTGAGTCGCAACTGGAGCGTCGGCC
>Ga0265336_10001320_pt1 | contig 11580 bp, 9 predicted proteins | sample 42119metaG_FD_193583 | JGI IMG/M metagenome (GOLD analysis project Ga0265336, IMG submission 193583) | Rhizosphere microbial communities from Carex aquatilis grown in University of Washington, Seatle, WA, United States - 4-21-19 metaG | ecosystem: Host-associated > Plants > Roots > Rhizosphere >...
ACTCCGCGCGTGACGTCACGCGCCGCCACTGGCGCGCTCAGACCACGCGCCGGCTGGAACGCAGCGGATTTGAGTGTGAAGCTGCCCGGAGACACGCCGGACTTGCCCGGAGCCGCAAGCGCCGGCGCACCGGACTCAGGCACGGGACGCAATAACGCGCCCACGTTGCGCGGGTCTTGGCGCATCGCCAGCATCCGGCTGTCATTGGCGATGCGCGGGACATTGTAGTAGATGCTGCGCGCGGTGACGTGACGGAAGAACAGCCGATCGGCCCGCCCGGGAACGACATCCGTCGGCTTGACCGTGATGGTCTGCTGCGCCGAGGCGGCATCGGCCACCATGACCGTGAGCAGCAGCACCTCGACCAGCGTGAGCGTAACCCCGCGCTGTGATCGCGTCACCATCAGCCGCTTCGTCCGCACGGCGAACGCGCCGGTCTTGTGGGATGAATGAGTTTGCACGGAAAGCCGAAGATACACAGGTCTCGCGAGAACGTCGGGATGCGCCCGACATCGTCCGCAACATGTGCAGCCAACGCGCTCCCCTTGTGACCAGATGACTGGCAAAGGTCGGCGGAAATTTTGCCGAGCCGGGGAGATTTCATGTGGCAATGAGGAGCATTCGCAACACGCAGGATCGAAGCGATCTGCAGACGCCATCGGCGCTCGCTGAACGAACTAATTAGTCATTTTTTGGTTCGACCGCCCTGCCGGCGCCGTAAACCGAACAATGCGGACCGACCACGCGAATCGGGCTCCGCGAAAACGAGAGGTCGTGTCTTGAGTTGTCAGGACCGGATGCAGGACCCGCCACGCCGTCACAGCCAAGGCCGGTGTGTTTGCCAAGGGGCGCGGTCAGATCATCGACGACAATGATCGCGAAGCTACTTGCCGAACTCTTCGCGCATCTTGGCCTGGATCTTGGCCATGCCGCCGAGCCAGCGATCGTAATTCTCGGTCTTCTTACGCATATAGCCGAGCACCTGCGGATGCGGCAAAATCAGAAATGTCTCGTCAGCGAGCCCCTTCAGCGCATCCTGCGCCACCTGCTCGGGCGTCAGATCGCCGTCACCGGATTGCGGGCCCTTCGGGATCGACCGCAGCATGTCGGTGTCGACGCCCTGCGGGCACAGGATCGAGACCTTGATGTTGTCAGCCTTGTGCGAGATCGCGAGATTCTCGGCGAATCCCACCGCGGCGTGCTTGGTGGTGGAATAAGGCGCGCTGCCGACCTGCGACAGCAGGCCCGCCGCCGAGATCGTGTTGAGGAAATAGCCGCCACCGCGAGCCTTGTAGCGCGGGATCAGGTGCCGCGCCGCGTACACATGCGCCATCACATGGATCGCCCAGCTGCGCGCCCACGGCTCATCCGTCGTGCCTCCGACATTCACTGCGAGCGGGTCGAAGCCGCCGCCGATGCCGGCGTTGGAGCAGAACAGCGCGATCGGGCCGAACTGCCGCTCGGTCTCCTCGATCACACGGCTGATGTCGGTTTCCTGCGAGACATCGCATTTGAACGCCGCGCCCCCGACGCTCTCGGCAACCGCCTTCGCTGCAGTCTCGTCGAGGTCGGCCACGATCACCTTGGCCGCGCCGGCCCGCGCAAAGGCCTCGCACAGCGCCTTGCCGATGCCCCGGGCTCCGCCGGTGACCACCACGATCTTGCCGGTCACCTGCATGCAAAGCCCTCCCCGCGGAATTTCTATGTCAAGACCAGATCGAGCACCGCGGTATAATGGAAGCCGGCGCCCAGCAAGACGAAACCATGCCAGATCGCGTTCTGAAAGCGCAAGCGCCGCCAGGAATGGAAGATCACGCCGAGGCTGTACAGAATGCCGCCGGCAAGCACGCAGGCGAGCACCGAGGTCGGCATGACCGCGATCACCCGGTCGTACATCATGATGCCGCTCCAGCCGAGCGCCAGATACAGCCCGATCGACAGCGTATCGAACCTGCCCGGCCAACGCAGCTTGAGCACGATGCCAAAGATGGCGACGCCCCAGACGCCGAGCAGCAGCGCGGCCGAGAACAGCGTATCCTTCAGCGCCGCGATGAACGGCGTATAGGTCGCGGCGATCAGCACATAGATCGCCGAGTGATCGAACCGGCGCAGCACCCATTTGGTCGGCGACACCGGCCACAGATTATAGGTCGCCGACAGGATCAACATCGACAACAGGCCGGCGACGTAGACCGACACCACGACGATGTCGACGGGACTGGCATAGATGGAGGTCAGGACGACGAGCACGGTCGCAGCGACCAGGCCGAAGCTGATCCCGACCGCATGAACGATGCCGTCGGCAATCATCTCTACCTTGTCGTAATTCCAGCGGACCGCGCCGGCGGCGGCGTGGACGGAGGTCGAGGGGAACTGTTTCAGTTGGAATACGGTCATGGAGGAACCTGGCGCTGGCTTGCCAAGACAAACTTGCCCGGACGATTATGGTTTCCAGAGGTCAACGATCCGTTCAATCGCTGTTTCTATCCGCAAATGCCGCGGACATGTGAGCTTGATTTCAGCGTTTTTCATCGCCACCTGTCAAAAATCGCTCACGCGCTTTTCAACTGGCGAATTCTTTCCTCCTCATGGTGTCTTTTTCCGAAATCGTCGAGGAAGCGCGGCTCTCCGCCCGTGCCCTGCTCGATTATGGCGAGAGCTTCTTCAACCCGACGATCCGGCTCGGCGTCACCGGATTGTCACGGGCCGGCAAGACCGTGTTCATCACGGCGCTGATTCACGGCCTCATTCGCGGCGGTCGCATGCCGGTGTTCGAGGCGCTGTCCTCCGGGCGCATCGCGCGCGCCTTTTTGGCACCGCAACCGGACGATGGTGTGCCGCGCTTCGCCTATGAAAGCCATGTGCGGGCGCTGGTCGCCGAGCGGCGCTGGCCCAGTTCGACGGTCGACATCAGCGAGCTCCGGCTGGTGATCGAATTTCAACGCGGCAACGGCGCGGAGCGGACCCTGACGCTCGACATCGTCGACTATCCCGGTGAATGGCTGCTCGACCTGCCGCTGCTCAACAAGAGCTATGAGCAATGGGTTCGCGAAAGCCTCGCGCTGTCGCGCAGCGAGCCGCGGTCGCACTTGGCCGGAGCGTGGCACGCGCATCTGGCGACGCTCTCCGCCGAAGGTCGTGAGGACGAGCCCGCGACGCTCGAGTCAGCACGCCTGTTCACCGACTACCTGCGCGCCTGCCGGGACGATCGCTTCGCGATGAGCCTGCTGCCGCCGGGGCGTTTTCTGATGCCCGGCAATCTCGCGGGATCCCCCGCGCTGACCTTTGCGCCACTCGATGTGCCGGCGGACGGCCGGGCACCGGATGGCTCGCTATGGGCCATGATGGCGCGCCGCTACGAGTCCTACAAGGATATCGTGGTCCGGCCATTCTTCCGCGACCATTTCGCGCGGCTCGATCGCCAGATCGTGCTGGTCGACGCACTGGCGGCGTTCAACGCCGGACCGGAGGCGTTGCGTGATCTCGAAGCCGCCCTGACCGGCATTCTCGACTGCTTCCGGGTCGGGCGCGGCTCGGTGTTGTCGGCACTCTTCCGGCCGCGCATCGACCGCATCCTGTTCGCGGCCACCAAGGCCGATCATCTGCACCATACCAGCCATGATCGACTCGAGGCCGTGCTGCGGCGGGCCGTCAACCATGCGGTCGCCCGGGCGGAGAGCACCGGCGCCGAGATCGACGTGGTGGCGCTCGCCGCTGTCAGGGCGACGCGGGAGGCGCTGGTGGCGCGTGGCCGCGACAAGCTGCCGTCCCTGCTCGGCACCCCCGCGGCGGGCGAAAGCGCCAATGGCGAGATCTTCGACGGACAGACCGAAGTGGCGACGTTCCCGGGCGAGCTGCCCGCCGATGCCGAGGAGCTGTTCAAAGGCGGCGCCTATAGGGGCCTGTCGAGCGCCGGCGCCGACGGTACCGATTTCCGCTTTCTGCGCTTCCGCCCGCCGCTGCTGGAGCGGGAGGCTGGCGGCGAGCCCGCGCTGCCCCATATCCGTCTCGACCGCGCCCTTCAGTTCCTGATCGGAGACCGGCTGCAATGAGCGAACGCGCCAAGCCCCGCCGTCCCCAGACATTCCGGCTCGACGATCCGGACGTCGTTGTCGTCGATGCCGAGGATGCGGCCCGGCCCGGCCGCGGCACAATTCAGATCACGCCAGAAGCCGACCCGGCGCAATTGCCCGTCCCGGTCGAACTCGCTCTGCCCGCGCGGCGCGGCTTCCGCTGGGGCGCCCTGTTTTGGGGATCGGTCGCCGGCCTCGTCCTGCTCGGCCTCGGCCTCGGGGTCACGCATCTGATCGAGGATCTGTTCGCGCGCAGCGAGGCGCTCGGCTACGTCGGCGCCAGCCTTGCCGCAGCCGCCGCCGTCGCACTTGCCGCCGTGATCGGCCGCGAGACCTACGGCCTGGTGCGTCTCGCCACGATCGAGAAGCTGCATCAGCGCGCCGCTGCCGTGCTGATTTCTGACGACCGTGCCGAGAGCCGCGCCGTGGTGGCCGAGCTGCTGCGTATCGCCCACGCCAATCCGCGGCTGGCGCGTCCGCGCGCCGCGCTCACCGGCCATGCCGACGACATCATCGATGGCGCCGACATGATCAAGCTCGCCGAGCGCGAGCTGATGGCGCCGCTGGATGTCGAAGCCAGGCGGCTGGTGTCGCTGGCAGCGCAACGCGTCTCGGTCGTGACCGCGGTCAGCCCACGGGCACTGATCGACGTGCTGTTCGTGTTTGTGGCCAGTTTGCGGATGATCCGGCAGCTGGCGCGGCTCTATGGCGGCCGCCCCGGTGCGCTCGGCATGATCAGCCTGTTGCGCCATGTCATCGCCCATCTCGCCATCACCGGCGGCATGGCGGCAAGCGACAGCCTGATCCAGCAGGTGCTGGGTCATGGCATCGCCGCGAAGCTGTCGCAGCGGCTTGGCGAAGGTGTGCTCAACGGCCTGCTCACGGCCCGGCTCGGCCTCGCCGCGATCGACGTGACCCGGCCGATGCCGTTTGCAGCGCTGCCGCGCCCGGCTCTCGCCGATCTCGCCAAGGATCTGCTGCGCAAGCAGGAAGAGGCGGAGTGATGCTCAGGCGCAGTTCGCCGCGTCGAGATCTCCGGCCAGCCACCGCCACTGGTACAAGGGGGAGTCCGGCGGCGGTGACAGATCCGGCGTCCACCCCGTCAGCTTCTTGATCGCGTAGGTCTCCATGACGGTGCCGCGCCACGACCGGGTGACGTTGCCGAGCGGCGCGAGGCGCGCCGTCGTGCCGGCCCAGAGCAGGCCGGAATCGTCCGGGCCGCGGACGACATAGAGGCCGGGATGCGCTGCGATCAGGTTCATGCCGGGATCCCGAAAGCCCAGGAAGCGGGCGCGCTCGTTGACCTGGACGACCGGAACACGCCCCCTGAAGAACCATCGCATCATCGCATAGGTCCGATAATCGGAGGTGGCGATCCAGGTAGCGCCGGTTTCAGCCAGCTCATGCTCGACCTGCGCCGCGACCTGCTGGTACCCCGCCTCGCTCCCGATCGGGTCGGCCCTGCCGAGAAAATTCCAGGGCGCCGCGACATAATAGAGGAAGATCAGAACGACCATCGCGAGGCCGCTCGCGACTGCGATCCGCGCCCAGCCGACGGTCGAGCGAATCATCCATGCCGGCCAGCCCTCCTGCGAAAGTTTCACGATGTTGATCGCCACCGCGGCAAAGCCGATCGGCCACATGAACATCGGCCAAGTGTCGCCGATCCGCAGAGTGAGCGACTTCCACAGGAAATACAGGAACGGCACGAGCACCGCGGTCGAGAGCAGAATGGCGACCGGCTCGCGGGTGCGATAACCGCGCCAGGCTGTCAGCGTCAGCGCGGACAGCGTCACCGGCAGCAGGACGAAGCCGACCTGTCCGAGCTGCAGTCCGATATAGTCGCCGACCGTCCGCCAGGAAAAATCGCGCGGCGCCGTGGCGCGAACGAGCTGGAATCGGAACGAGGCCCAGTCATGCTGCACGTTCCAGATCAGCACCGGCGAGAACACCGCGAGCGCGATCAGTGCTGCGCCCCATGGATAGGGGCTCGCGAGCCAACGGCTCCGCCACGCCGGAACGAGCAGGAATGCCGCCACGCCCGGCAGCAGCATCACGACGGTGAATTTGGACAGCAGCGCCAGACCGCCGAACAGTCCAGCGACGAGCCACCAGCGGCCATCGTCACTCTCGACCAGGCGCATCAGCGCCCAGATCATCGCCAGAGCAAAGGGGATCGCCGCAATATCGGGTGCCACCTTGGCCATCAGCAGCCCGTAATACAGCGCAGCCTCGGGCAGCAGCACGGCAAGGATCACGGCACGCGCATTGTGAGTGACGCGGCGAACGATGTCGGCGAGCAGAAGCTGCGATGCCGCCATCGCCACGATTCCCGCGAAGCGGACCCCGAGATTGGTGTCGCCAAACAGAGCCGTTCCAAGCCGGACAAACCAGGCGATCATGGGCGGATGATCGAGGAAGCAGAGCTGCAGTTCCTTCGACCAGGTCCAGTAATAGGCCTCGTCAGTGCGCAGATCCAGCGCGCTCGCATAGACGATCCGGAGCACCGTCATGCCGGCGATGATCGCCGCAGCCATGAGCCACGCGGCGCGCAAGGAGCGGGAATCTGGACCTGCGATGCTGGGGGAAATGGCCGTCACGCGGTGCTTTTCCCCGACTCTGCCGGGCGAGTCAACGCTCCCCCACGCAGGCGGGATTGCAGGCCTTTGCCCACGCTCCGCCCCACTAGGCTACCAGGGAATAAATCTCTAGCATCACTGTTCATGACCACACGGGCCGTATGACCATCTCGATTTCTCATCATCTGCGAACGGCGCTGCGCGGCATCGGCCTGCGTCAGGTGCGGCTGATCTGCGGCATTATTCTCTTCAGCTACCTGCTCAGCCATTTCCTCAATCACGCGCTCGGCAATGTGTCGCTGCATGCGCTCGCCGCGGGGCTGTCCTATCACGTGGCATTCTGGCAATTCCTGCCGGTCGCAGTGCTGTTCTACGCGGCGGTTCTCATCCATGGCGGCCTCGGCCTGTGGGCGCTTTATCAGCGCCGGCAGTTCAGCCGCAGCCTCATCGAGCCGCTGCAGCTCGTGCTCGGCCTCAGCATCCCGGCACTGATCTTCACCCATATCGCCGGCGTCCGCCTCGGTCAGACGCTGTACGGGCACGAGAAGTTTTATCCGCAGGTCCTGTACTCCTACTGGGCCGGACCGCCCTGGCGGGTCGGACTGATGACCACGGCACTGCTGACATCCTGGACCCATGGCTGCATCGGCCTGCATGCCTGGCTCCGCCTCAAGCCGCTCTATGAGCGAGCCGCGCCCTGGCTTCTCGCCTGTGCCGTGCTGATCCCAACGCTGGCGCTGCTCGGCTTTTATCGAGGCGGCCGTGACGTGATCGCTGCAAGCACGTCCATGGAATGGCGCGCCGAGAACCTGACATCGCGGCAGACCGGGATCCCCTCGGAGCAGGCCGCGCTCGAGACCATCATGAACGGCTTCCTGATCGGCTATATCGGCCTGATCGGCGCCGTGCTCGCGGCACGCGGCGTCAGGGCCATCAGCGAACGCCGCGGCGGCATGATCACATTGTCCTACAACAATGGGCGCATCGTCCGGGTGCCCAAGGGGCTTTCGATTCTCGAGGCCAGTCAGCGCAACAACGTGCCGCATGCCAGCATGTGCGGCGGCCGTGCGCGCTGCTCGACCTGCCGGATCAGGGTGATCGGCGATCACACTGCGCTGCCGGCGCCGTCGCCCCGCGAGGCCTTCGTCCTGTCCCAAGTCGGTGCCGCCGATCCCTCGATCAGGCTGGCGTGTCAGCTGCGCCCGACGGCCGATCTCTCGTTCTTTCAGCTCTTCATGCCCAACCTGACCTCCGGCGAGCGCGGCAAGCCAAGGACCCGCATTGGACAGGAACGGTATCTCGTCAGCCTGTTCGTCGACATGCGCGGATCGACCAGCCTCGCCGAGAAACGATTGCCGTTCGACGTCGTGTTCATCGTCAACCGCTTTCTGGAAGCCGTCTCCCAGGCTGTGCTGCGCAATGGCGGCCAGCCCAATCAGTTCGTCGGCGACGGCATGCTCGCGCTGTTCGGACTATCGGCAACCCCTCACCTGGCCTGCCGTCAGGCGATTCAGGCCGCCCGCGACATCGCGGCCAACATCGCCGCGCTCAACCAGGTTCTCAGCCATGACCTGCAGGATCCGCTGCGTTTTGGCATCGGCATCCACGGTGGCGAAGTGATCGTCGGTGAGATCGGCTACCGCGACCACATGGTCTTCACCGCGCTGGGAGACGCCGTGAACGTCGCCTCGCGGCTGCAGGACATGACCAAATCCCTCGGCTGCCAGTTCATTATTTCGGAGGATGTCTATACGCGGGCCGGCATTGCGCACGGCTCGCTGCCGCAGCAGGAGGTAGAGATCCGCGGCCGCGCCGAGCCGATGCGCGTCCGGATCGCGATGGAGGCCGCCGACATCGCGGCGTTGACGCCATCCGATGAAGGCGCGGTTGCGTGAGAGATCGGCGTTGAACCTGTTTGCGCCATCAACTGTCATACGAGAATGGTTGCCGCGGTTGGGCGGCGGCTGGCGAAGCGGTGGGCGGCGCGGCAGCCAAAAGCCGCAAAGCCGCCACGATATCGATCAATTGGGGCCGAAAGCGCCCGCTGTTTGCGCTATCAAGGCCGTCCCAACCGCAGTATCCTTAATTTCGGGCCTGACGGTTTGCGGGGACCGCCGGCTCGATCTGGATTGATCCCGCGGAGGCAACGTATGGCTAAAGGTACGGTCAAGTGGTTCAACCCGACCAAGGGCTATGGTTTCATCCAGCCCGCGGCCGGGGGCAAAGACATTTTCGTCCATATCTCTGCAGTGCAGAAGGCCGGGCTCACGACCCTCAACGAAGGCCAGACGATCGAGTACGAAGAGATCGCCAATCGCGGCAGGAGCTCGGCCGAGAACCTGAAAGTGTAATAGACGAGCTCGCGCGCCTTCTGCCTCATGGCCCCCCTGCCTCACGGCCCTTCGGCGCACATCGTGCCGCTTGCCGAGCAAGCACAACACGAGCCACGAGGAACCAGACAGGAGCGGTGTCCGCTCCTGATATTGTCATGCATTTTAGCTTGCACTTGTTTGTAGGTTCAGCTCCCTCCCGCCATTGCCTTGCTGGCCCGACATGAGTCAAATGGGCATCAAGCCGCGCAAAGAACAAAATTCCAGCGCGCGGAAAGCAAAAAACGGGAGCAGCGTCTCATGGATGAGAAGGGCATTTTTCACGGCCTGAAAGTGCTGGATTGCGCGAGCTTCATTGCTGCTCCCGCCGCGGCGACGGTGCTTTCCGATTTCGGCGCCGACGTGATCAAGATCGAACCGCCCGGCGCCGGCGATCCCTATCGCAACCTGCCGAACCTGCCCGGCTATCCGCGCAGCGAGCATAATTATGCTTGGTATCTCGAAGCCCGGAACAAGCGCAGCATCGCGCTCGATCTGGCGAAGCCAGAGGCCCAAACCGTCCTAAGGCGGCTTGTTGCGGAGGCAGACGTCTTCATCACGAACTACCCCCCTTCGGTCCGGGCCAAGCTCGGCCTGACCTACGAGACACTCGCGCCGCTCAATCCGCGGCTGATATATGCGTCGTTCACCGGTTATGGCGAAAAGGGCGAGGAAGCCGACAAGCCCGGCTTCGACAGCAACGCCTATTGGGCGCGGTCCGGCCTGATGGATCTGGTGCGCGCCGACGAAAGCACGACACCGGCGCGCTCGGTGGCCGGAATGGGCGACCACCCTTGCGCGATGGCGTTCTACGGCGCGATCGTCACCGCGCTGTATCAGCGCGAGCGGACCGGCAGAGGCAGCCACGTCGCCTCCAACCTGATGGCGAACGGAGTTTGGGCAGCCTCGGTCCTGGCCCAGGCGAAGCTGTGCGGCGCGACTTTCGTCGAGCGACGGCCGCGCGAGCGCGCATTGAACGCGGTGGCCAACCATTACAAATGCCAGGACGGCCGCTGGATCATGCTGTCGCTGCTCAACGAGGAGAAGCAGTGGCCGATTCTCGCCCGTTGCCTCGGCCGTGAGGATCTGATCGAGGATCCGCGCTTCGTCACCAAGGCCGACCGCCACGCGCGCTCGGTCGAGCTGATCCAGGAGTTCGACGCGGTGTTCGCGACCAGACCGTTGGCGGAGTGGCGCAGGATTCTCGATGGCAGCGGGCTGGTGTTCGGGGTGGTCGGCATTCTCGACGACATCCCCCATGACAAGCAGATGATCGAAAACGAGGTGCTGGTGCCGTTCGAGAACGACACCATGCTGACGGTCAACAGCCCGATCTGGATCGACGGCCAGCGCAAGGTCGTCCCGCGCAAGCCGCCGGGACTAGGCGAGCACAGCGACGACATTCTGCGGCAAGCCGGCTTCGACGACCAGGCCATCCGCGAATTGCGCGCACGCGGCGCGGTCGCCTGACCTATCGTGTCGCGATGAAGCACATGCCGAAGCGCGTCGCGGGCCCGGTCTGGCAGGACAGGTTCGAGGCGCAAGTCCAGGTCGAGAAGCTCTTGTCATTCTCTGCAGGATCGGTGCGGCCCGCATAGCAATGCGCGCCCCAGCCGTCATTGTAGACGGTGCCGGCCAGCTCGTCGCTGCCGCGCAGCTGCGGACGGCTGGCGAAACCGCGCGAGAAGTCCGGCGTGCGGCCTTCGGCAAGAGCGGTGAGGATATCGCGGCGGCGCACCTGATCGCCGAAGAAGTGCGGCGAGCCCGGCACCACAACAGTGTTGGACGGCTTCTCCGCCATCCAGTCGACGCCAGGGAAATGGAAGCCGCCGATACCGCGCGTCTGATGACAGCCGCCGCAGCTCGAATCGTTGAGGCGGCGCTCGAAGCCCGCGACCGTCTGGATGTTCTGCAGCCTCCCCCCCTGCGCGGCCGCTTGTTCGAGCGCGCCGACCACGTCGGCCTGGGTGAACAGCGGAGCAGGACCGCTGGAATCTCCCTGCACCAGGCCATAAGCGGGCAACAAATCGGAATTGACGAAGCCGACCGGCGTGGGCGCCACGGCGACCTTGGCCAGGAACTTGTCCGGGATCACCGCCGTGCCACGGTCGAGCTCGCCAAGATGCACGGGATCGAGCAGCCACGCCTTGAACTCGCGCGCGAGCGCGGCATCCACCAGCAGCCGGTCGCGGTCGACCTGGTCCTCCAGCACCGCCTCCTCGAAGGTGCCGCTGGCAGACTGATAGTCGAACACCTTCATCATGTAGTCGGTGCGGAAATCGCGAACGTCGGATTTCGGCGCATGGGCGATCTGCAAATTGGTCTCGATGCGGTGGATGTTCTCCGGCCTGATCAGCGCCAGCGGCCCGTCGGGCGCAACAAGTCTTGCGGCCAGCTCGGGCCCTGTCAGCTGCAGGTCCGAGGTCGCCAGCCAGCGCTTGGCGATGTCGGCGCAGCTCGGCGCGTTGCTCCGGGCCTGCTCGTCGCTCCGCGCCTTGAGCACGATGTTCAGCGTCATCGGCAGCCGCGGCGACGCCAACTCGCCGCCTTATGCTTCCG
>Ga0265336_10001324_pt1 | contig 11561 bp, 7 predicted proteins | sample 42119metaG_FD_193583 | JGI IMG/M metagenome (GOLD analysis project Ga0265336, IMG submission 193583) | Rhizosphere microbial communities from Carex aquatilis grown in University of Washington, Seatle, WA, United States - 4-21-19 metaG | ecosystem: Host-associated > Plants > Roots > Rhizosphere >...
ATCGATGAAGAAGCGATCAGGAAGGTATTTTTAAAATTTACCGGCGACATTGAGCAAAGGCCTCCGATGGTATCGGCCGTTAAACATCAAGGTGAGCGTTTATATAAAATTGCCCGTCAAGGCTTGGAGGTCGAACGCACGGCCCGCAAGGTGCGTATCGATGAGCTTAGGATCCTTCAATGCCGGCTGCCGGATGTTGAATTTATCATGAGCTGTTCCAAAGGGACCTATGTGCGCCAATTGGCTGAAGATGTCGGCGAAGTGTTAGGCTGCGGGGCGTGTATTTCCCAGATCGAACGCACCAAGGTCGGGCCTTTTGAGATCAAAAACGCGGTGACCCTGGAAAATTTGAATGAAAATCATATCGTTAAATGGTAGTCCGTCCTTAAAAAATACCTGTGCCGCTATCGGTATTTTTGACGGAGTGCATCGGGGCCACCAATTTTTGATCAGGAAGATGTTATCGGCGGCCCGGCGACTTAAGGCCCAACCGATCGTCATCACTTTTTTCCCCCATCCAGCCCACGTTATCCGGCCTGATGTTAAATTGGAATATTTAACATCTCTTGAAGAACGTTTTCAATTACTTAACAAGCTTGGCGTTGCCGCATGTATCGTCCTTCGTTTTGACAGGAAATTTGCGCGTATCCCGCCGGAAAAATTCATTAAAGATATTTTAGTCAAGAAATTAGGGGTCAAAGCCGTCTATGTTGGGCATGATTTTCGATTCGGAAAGGACAGGAGAGGGGACATTGCCTTGTTTGAACAATTGGCCCGCGAATCGGGCTATGAGATACATGCCGTGGCGGGATTCAAAGCAGGCGGGGAAGTGATCAGCAGTTCACGGATACGAAAATTAATTATTGATGGCCAAATAAAATCAGCTGCCAAATTATTAGGAAGACCGGTATCAGTATCCGGAAAGATCGTAAAGGGATCCAAGCGCGGCAAAAATTTGGGCTATCCCACCGCTAATGTTGATTATGGATCAATAATCATTCCACCCCAAGGGGTTTATATTGTCAGTGTTCTTGTGGGGGCAAAGAAATACCCTGCCATCGCCAATATCGGCATGCGCCCCACTTTCAAAGAACGGTCCCCTAAATTGCTTTTGGAGGTCCATATCCTTGATTTTTCCAGGAATATATATGGAAAAGAGATGCGGGTTGAATTCTTACAGAAGGTCCGCAATGAAATGAAATTTGAAGGCCTTAAAGATTTGGTCCAGCAGATCAAAAAAGATGAGGCTTTAGCCCGAAGATATTTTTCCCGCCGCAGTATTTAAGGAAGCGCTTTCTCAATAACAGCTTCCTGACCTTGTAATCAATAGATTATGTGCCATACTTTATATAAGAGGGAGGGAGACTTCTTTTTACTTTAAATAAGATGTTTACTAAAATTAGACGATCAATAGCTGTCGCTACTATAGCGGCATTTTTCTTCACATCCCTGATGCCAGCGGGCGCTTATGCCCAGATTTCTTCTTTTCAAAATCTCCCTTGGATGCCGCAACCCGGAGTTCGAGTTTCTTTAAGTCCGGAATTTGAGCCTTCCCATTTGGTGGGTATTACTATCCATCCTGATAATGCCCTGCAATTTGATTTTTTGATCCAAAAGGGGAACAAGAAACTTGACCCAAGCCAGAAGCAAATTGAATATAAGAAACTGATCAAATATTTTCTGGCCTCCTTGACCGTACCGGATGATGAGCAATGGGTGAACCTTTCTCCGTATGAAAAGAACAGGATCATCTCTGGTGATTTTGGCAAGACCGAGATGGGCCGTGATCTTTTGGCCCAGGATTATATTTTAAAACAGATCACCGCGTCCTTGATCTACCCCGAAGAAAGTCTGGGGAAGAAATTTTGGGACACGATCTATGAGCGGGCGCGCCAGGAATACGGGACAACGGACATACCGGTCAATACCTTTAATAAAGTTTGGATCGTGCCTGACGAAGCGCTTGTCTATGAAAGCGGAAACACAGCCTATATCCTCAAAAGCCATTTGAAGGTGATGATGGAAGAGGATTATTTATCATTAAATAAGCACACAGGTTTAACAAATCCATCCACCAAAACCCATACCCTGGCCTCCAAGGTCGTCAAAGAGATCATCCTGCCCCAATTGCAAATTGAGGTCAATGAAGGCAAAAATTTCGCTCCGTTGCGCCAGATGTATAGCGGCATGGTCCTGGCGGCGTGGTATAAAAAATCATTGAGAGAATCACTGTTAGGCAAGGTTTACGCAGACCGCTCCAAGGTCAAGGGTGTTGACCAAGACCCCAAAACCAATGAACTGATCTATCAGCGTTATCTGCGTGCATTTAAGAAAGGCGTGTTTAATTTTATCAAGGATGACATTGATCTCTACACAAAGCAGACCATCCCCCGGAAATATTTTTCGGGCGGATTTGTGAACCAGGCAATGCGTGTGATGGAAAATATCCATGGGACAGCAGATTTGGCCCAATTACCATTAAATGAACGCACTGAGGTCGCAATAGCAGCAAGATCGGTTGATCCTTCACAAATAGATTATGCTATGACAGACCTAAATACATATAAATTTGAGGGGCCGGGAGTGATAATGAATGCCATTGAGTTGAATAAACAAGCAGAGAAAGGCTTACCAATATCGAATGAAGTGCTGCTACAACAAGCTGAAATGCTCACGAGTTCATTTGAATATATTAATGGAGAAGTAAGGAGAAAATTTATCGCGGCACTTGCATCAGGAAATGCGAGTTCAAAGTATGAATTACAGGTAAGGGAAGATTGGAAGAATTTATCCAAAGGGCTAAATGACAGTTATCAAAAATTAGATTTTGCATTAGATTTGTTCAGGGCCTTGCTCTCAAAAAAGGTCGTTGGAGATACGTCTGAGAAGGATGCTAAGGCCCGAAAAATGTACGCAGAGCAATTGCAACTGACTTTAAAAGGTTTAATGCCTCTTTTAAAAAACAACAGGCAATACAAGGCACTGATACATCTAATAACTAATCTAAGATTATTACAGAAGAGGGCCGCAAGACCCCTGACTGAGGAAAAGACTAACAACGGCACGACGAGTCAGGCGATGAACTCGTGGACCAGGGGATTGATGAATTTATTGTCCGGCGCGATCTTGCTTTCTGCGGTATCTTGCGGAGTCATTAATCCCGGTGTGACTGATACCCGTTATCGTGACTTTTTTAATTTTCCGCCGACATATTCCATTGAAGCTAAAGGGCCGGTTTATTTTATGGGACAGGCCCATCTTAAGGAAGATTCCCTGTTAACTTTACGCGATCAAATGCGTTCTGTAGACCCTCAGCAGGGGCGTGTTTATGTGGATAGTTATTTAAACCAGAATGAGGACGCTCTAAAGAATTACCAGGACCAAGTTCCCGAGATCAGGGCATTATTATTAAAAAATGGTCATGTTCATTTTATATTGGAAGGATCTCCCAAAATTATACGATCAAGTATTGCTGAACTGCCAAAAGCATATAAGGACGCCCAAGAGTTAATGGTGAGGATGGATTACCATGATCCCCGGATTAGGGCTGATCGATATTTTTTGTTAATGGAAAATCCTGTTCGATACCTTCTTTATAAAGAACCCTCGCTATTTCGGCATGCCACCATTGAAAGTTTTGATATTACCAGTCTTTTGTTGGCTGGGTTAAATAAAGTAAATGAGGCGAATGAAGCTTCGAAGGATATGGTATCTAAACTTCAAGAAAAAGGTGTTAAGGACCAGGATATTAATAATATTTCGCTTTTATTCCAGGATGTTAGAAAAGACACGCTGAGCGATGAACAACTAAGAAAGTTACTCTTGCCTTACACCAATGACGAAGAAGTTTTCAGGTTAACAAAGAATTTTATGTTATTGACTCGTGAAGCGATTAATTTTGCCTCGATCCGTTCCCAAATAATTGCCTATGGGATCCACAGGTATCAAAAACCAGGGGAGGTTTATTTTGAAACTATAGGCGGTTTTCATGTCATAGATATATCGGATGGAAAGGGAGGCCAGATCTTGAGCATTGCCCATGAACTTGAAAAAATGAATGCCGCACCAACGACACTTCCTGTTTTATGGCATGGCATGGAAAAACAAGCTGTTTTGGATGCTCTCAATCAAAAATCTTTTTTGGGCCAATTTTCCATGCCTCAGTTAGAGTCTTCTATGAAAGAGGGAGAACAATACCAAGCCCTGGTCACTGCTGCCAAGGAAGCGCTTGTTCAATTAAAAATATTCAGTGCAAAGGACCTGGATGGGGTAAATTTCTTATTTATCAAGGGATTAAATGAAAGCGACTTATTAAAATTACACCAGCATCTTACATTGGAAAATCAGCGTATCATTATTGTCAATGCTGACGCATTTGGACCTATGAATGTTGAAGGACAATTTAATGCAATAATGCGGCGAATGACCGAAGATGGACAGCATATCAAAGATTATCATGAAAATCCGCAGATGCCCTCTTTAGAAGATGCCGCCAAAGAATATAAAGCTTGGACTGATGTTTTGGACAAGACCAACAATACTCAAATAGACCCGGAAAGCGGGCAAGAGTGGAGTCAAACGACTAAAATATCAGATTCCTTTAATTATTTGCTGGAGAAAAATGACAGGGTAAAGCCAGGGAGTTATATTGCACAAGTTCAAAGTGATATTAATGATTGGAAATATACTTCCATCGGTTTTGAAGAGGATAATTTAGGTAGATTTATCACAATTAGATTATCTAACTCTAAAACTGGTCAAATTTTGCGGACATTTAATGACGGCGTTGAAACCACTATCATGCCCGTCACCGGCAAAGAGAAGATAACGCCTTATGATGAGCATCTCGTTGAGACTATGGTAGAACAGGGAGAGGCATCAAAATCACCGGCGATGGCGGTCGAGGGGATCAATAATAATCGACGCGTTGAGCCTTTAGTGGGAGCAAATCCTACGCGTCCGGGACTTGATCAAAAAAGCCCTGATCTGGGCAAGAAAGGGACAGCACGGGGAAAAGGATTTGAGGGTCAATTACAAGAAGCAAAAAATAAACTTAAGCCCGCTGCTCAACAGGCACCTGTGAGTTCGAACGAGAAACAATTAAACGATTTAAGATTGGAAAAAGACCGATTGGTTGTATCTCTTGGAACATTAAAATCACCAGCTCTAGAGTCACAAAGGAAGGCGGCAACTGAAAGACTCGCAGTAATAAATGAGCGATTAAAAAGTTTGGGCGGCGATAGCGCCATGTTAAACGGTGGTATCGATCTAAACGCGGCGAATTTGGATTTAGAGATCAAGCGTGATGGGCGTGGTGTGCCTTTGCCGTGGTCTAAACAGGACATGGCGCAGTTAAGTCGCATTGAAGGATTTGTGCCTGTCATTATTGATATCAAACCTGTCAGTGAACTTCCTTTATTAAACGAACTGCAGCAAAAACTCCAGTCCCTTTCAGTTTCTTGATCCTCGCGATCACAGCTTCAGCAGCGCATTAAATTTTAAAGAAAATTTGATTAAAATTGTATATTGACAACACATTTGCCTAGGACTATACTCACTCTTAAGTGGAGCAAAGTGGAGGGAAGTGGAGTTATGTTTTACGGCGAATACAGCCATGGCATTGATAGTAAAGGCCGATTGATCCTGCCTGCGCGTTTCCGCGAAGTGGCCAAGGAAAATGGCATTGAGAAATTTTTTGTCACCCGCGGTTTAGATAAATGTATTTTTATGTTCGCCGAAGGTGAATGGCGTCTGCAGGAAGCGCGCTTTAAAAATCTTTCTTTCACCAAAGGTGAGGCGCGTTCATTCAACCGCATGTTCTTCTCCGGGGCCGTCGAGGTATTACCGGACAAGCAGGGCCGTTTTATCATCCCCCAATATCTTAAGGATTTTGCCGGCATCAAGAAGGATGCCGTTGTCATTGGTATTTCTAATCGCATTGAAATTTGGGAAACCGCCTCTTGGCGGGAATTCTTTAGCAAATCAAGCGGGGACTTTGAAAAGACCGCGGAACATATGTTGGATGTGGAATAGGTATGGGGCATATACCTGTAATGCCTGCCCAAGCCCTTGAAATTTTGAGCTTGCCGCAAGGCGGGGTGGCGGTGGATGGGACGCTGGGGATGGCAGGTCATGCGTTATTGATGGCCAAGGCATTGGGGCCCCATGGACATTTGATCGGGATCGATCGCGATGGCGCTTCTTTAAAGATCGCTCAAAATAATCTTGGGTTCCTTGGTTTAAAGGTTGATTTGTTACAGGGGAATTTCAGCAGTCTTGATAAAATTTTGGCCGGTCTTGAAGTAAGCGCTGTCGATGGAATATTACTGGACCTTGGTATCTCGAGTTTTCAGCTGGATGATCAAGACCGTGGTTTTGCCTTTAGGACCGAAGGCCCTTTGGACATGAGGATGGACAGGGCGTCAAAGGGACAAACAGCGGCAGACCTGGTCAATTCACTTAAAGAAGAACAGCTTGAGAAGATCATATTTGAATTCGGAGAAGAGCGTTTTGCCCGTCGTATAGCCGCATTCATTGCAATGAACAGGGCCAAGGCAAAGATCACGAACACCAAGGAATTGGCGGATATTATCCTGCGTGCTTTGCCCAAAGGTTATACCCGTGGCCGTATCCATCCGGCCACACGGACATTCCAGGCTTTAAGGATCGTCGTGAACGACGAATTAGGCGAGCTGGAAAAGGGATTGGAAAATTGCTTTAAGCTGTTGAAAAAGGGTGGGCGTTTGTGCGTGATCTCCTTTCATTCGCTGGAAGACCGGATCGTGAAAAATAAATTTAAATTTTGGGCGTCGGGGCAGGAAGGCATCATCCTGACTAAAAGGCCATTGACGGCCTCTAATGAAGAATCAAGTGCCAACCCGCGCAGCCGCAGTGCCAAAATGAGGGGCATTGAAAGGAACTAGATGAGTTTAAAAGTATATTTTAAGATCGCCGCCTTTGCTACAATCATGGCGTTGTTGTATATCCATATGCAGATGAGAATATTTGAATTGTCCTACAACGGTAAAGATAAAGAAAAGATCATCCATGAATTAAATGACACTAACGGTGCTTTAAGCCATCAGATCCTGACATTAAGGTCCGCCAATAATTTGGGCAATCAGCTTTTGGACCATGACAATAATAATTTGCAGTTCATGGACCAGGAACGTGTAATGACAGTAAGTGCCTCGGCGGTTGGGATGCGGCATTTGGCACAACCCAAGCCCAAGGTTGCAAATCCGGTATGGAGTTTGTTTTCATTTTTAGGCGCTCAAGAAGCCAAGGCCTGGGAATAAAACTTTTTAATAAATTTCCAATAGTTTAAACAGAGGTTAAATTGTTCCTGCGCAAGTATCCACTACGTTTTGCCGTGGTGTCTATATTTTTATTCGTAGGTTTTGCATACTCCATCGGTTTTTTGATCTTCATCCAAATCTTCCGGGCCGATTTCTTAAGTAATCTCGCCTTGCGCCAGCATGAACACTCCATTGTCCTGGAACCACGACGGGGAACGATCTATGACCGCAATATGAGGGCCCTGGCCATCAATTTGCCGGTTTACTCGGTCTATGCCAACGCCCGGTCCATGCACCAGGAGCATGATGAGGCTGAGGCGATCGCAAAATTATCCGCCATTTTGAAAGTCGATCCAAAATCGATCAGCGATAAATTGGACAAGGACAAATATTTTGTTTGGATATCCCGCAAGGTCCCCGAAGACATTTATCTTCAGATCAAAGACCTTAAATTACCCGGCATTGGTTTTATCAAGGAAAGCAAACGCTTCTATCCCAATCAGGAATTGGCGTCGCATTTGATCGGTTTTGCCGGATTGGATAATAATGGCTTAGACGGGCTTGAACGTGATTATGATAAATATTTAAAAGGACAGCCGGGCCACGCGATCATCCTTCGGGATGCGCATTCAAGGGAATTGATGTTTGATAAAGGTTACATCGCGCCGGTGGATGGGTTTAGCGTTGTCTTGACCATTGATGAAACGATCCAGTTCATTGCCGAGCGCGCCTTGGACCGGATGTATAAAAAATTTAATTGCAAGGGGGCCAGCATTATCGTGATCGATCCCAGGACCGGCGAGATCCTGGCTTTTGCCAACCGACCCACCTATAATTTAGAGCAGGCATCCAAAAGCACGCCGGAATCGCGCACGGACCGCGCCATTGTATTCACGTATGAACCTGGATCGGTTTTCAAGATCGTGACTGCCTCGGCGGCACTGCAGGAAGGAGTGATCAAGGAAGGGGACATGATCAACTGTGAGCACGGGGCTTATCGCGTGGGCAATCATATCCTGCATGACCATGAGCCGCTCGGCACGATCACCTTTAAACAAGTTATTGAACAATCGAGTAATATCGGGACCACCAAGGTAGCCCAGCGTCTGGGCGCCCAACGGGTATGGAATTACGCGCATCATTTCCGTTTCGGGATGAAGACCGGTATTGACCTTCCCGGCGAGGCTTCAGGGATATTAAAGCCGGTCAGCCGTTGGTCCAAGACCTCGATCGGGGCCGTGCCTATAGGACAAGAAGTGACGGTAACCCCGATCCAATTGGCCGGGGCCATTTCTGCCATTGCCAATGATGGGATCTATATGAGGCCATTTGTGGTCAAATACATCAAGGACAGCCAGGGTCAGATCATCCTTCAGCATAGTCCTCAAATTTTAGACAAGGTCATTTCCCAAGCTACTTCCAGAAGGATGAAGGTTATATTAAAAGGGGTCGTGGATGAAGGGACAGGGACAAAGGCTAAGATCCCCGGCGTAACGGTGGCGGGAAAGACCGGGACCGCGCAAAAAGTTGTCAGCGGTATTTATTCTCATTCACATTTTTATGCGACCTTCGCAGGGTTTGCGCCGGTAGAAAATCCCCGGCTGGCCTGCGTTGTTGTTTTTGATGATCCTCATCCGGCCTACTATGGAGGCTCGGTATCTGCTCCTGTATTTTCTGAGGTGGTGGGAGATTCATTGAAATACCTCAATACCCAGCGAGACGTCGCTACAGATGATGATTCTCCAGGCTAGACGAAAGGCCCATGCGTTTAAGTGAATTGATCAAAGGGATCTATACCAAATCTTTACCTGCCCTCTTAAAGGGGCTTGAGATCTTGGCTGTTTCATGCGACTCGCGCGAAGATCAAAAGGACGGATTATTTGTAGCTTTAAATGGCGCCAAATTCAATGGCGAGGATTTTATCAGGGATGCGGCGGCTAAAGGGGCCAAGGTCATTGTCCGTTTTCGCCCTGACGTTAAACATAGTAAAGAGTCTTTGGGGGAAAATTGTTTTTTTCTGGAAGTGGATGACCCTAGAGATTTTTTGCACAAGATAGCGCCACGGTTCTATGGTAAACCATCCGATAAGATCAAAAGTATAGGCATCACCGGCACCAATGGGAAGACCACGATCACCTATTTGATCGAGTCGATCGTCCACGCCGCTGGCAAACATTGCGGAGTGATCGGGACAGTTAATTATCGTATTGGTAAGAAAATATTGCCTTCGAAGAATACGACCCCGGGATTCCTGGATAATCAGCGGTATTTGGCACAATTGGTTGATTTAAAGGCTGATTATTGCGTGATGGAAGTCTCTTCTCATGCCCTGGTCCAGGGGCGCCTTAGCGGTATTGATTTTGCCGCCGGTATTTTTACAAATTTAACCCAGGACCATCTGGACTATCATAAGGACATGGAAAGTTATTTTAAGGCCAAGGCCATCTTATTCAAGGGATTATCATCGAAGGCTTTTGCTGTTATCAACATTGATGATGCTTATGGACGTCGCCTCTTAACAAGGAGCAAGGCCAAGGTCCTGACCTATGCCATTGACCGTCCGGCGGATGTTCGTGCCGAGGGGATTATTTATCATCTAAGCGGCAGTGTATTTGAAATAGTTTACCCCAAGGGCAAGATCAAGCTTTCCACCCGCTTTATCGGCAAACATAACATTTATAATATCCTGGCTGCCTTTACGTGGGGATTGACTGAAGGTATGAAGCCTCAGACCATCGGTCAAGGTATTGAGAATTTAACCCACGTACCCGGCAGGCTTGAGGCTGTTGAGAATAATAAGGGTATCTATATATTTATCGATTACGCGCATACAGAAGATGGGCTGCTTAATGTCCTAAGATCATTAAAGGCTGTCAGCGTTGAAAAGCTTATTTTAGTTTTTGGATGTGGCGGGGACCGTGACCGGACTAAAAGGCCCAAGATGGCCCAAGCAGCCTGTGAATTGGCTGACCATTCGATCGTGACCAGCGACAATCCACGCAATGAAGATCCCCAGGCGATCATCAATGAGATCATCACCGGATTTACCAGGAAAAATTATGAGGTCTGTGTCGACCGTCGTGAAGCGATCGCCCGGGCACTTAAATTGGCCCAAAAAGAGCAGACTGTCCTTATTGCCGGTAAAGGGCATGAAGATTATCAGATCTTCAAAGACCGCACGATCCATTTTGATGAACGAGAGGTTGTGAAAGAATGTTTACAATCGATGAAATCCTAGAGGCTGTAAATGGAAAATTGATCCATGGGCCTGTTAATGTTAAGGTGGGAGCCGTTAGCATAGATTCCCGTATGATCAAAAAAGGCGAGTTATTCATCGCGGTCAAAGGGGATGTATTTGACGGCCATGATTTTATCGATGGAGTTTGCGCCAAGGGGGTGCGTGTCCTGGTGGTCCATCAACCGGTTGTCGTCAAGGACCCGAAGGTCAGTATTATTCTGGTCAAGGACACGATCAAAGCCTTAGGGGACATTGCGCGTTTTCACCGCTTACGGTTCAAAATACCGGTGATCGCTTTGACCGGGTCTGCAGGGAAGACCACGACCAAGGAAATGATCGCCGCGGTGTTAGGCCGTAAATACAGGATTTTAAAGAATGAAGGTACTCAAAATAACCATATCGGCGTGCCCTTGACCTTACTTAAATTAAAATCCTTGCACGAGATCGTTATTTTGGAATGCGGAACAAATCAACCGGGGGACATCATTTGGCTGGCAGATGTGGCGCGCCCCAATGTTGGGATTTTTACTAATATTGGCGAATCTCATTTGGCCAAATTAAAGTCTACCAACGGAGTCCTCCAAGAGAAGTGGCATTTAACATCTTTTATGGGACGGCAAGATATGGTTCTCCTTAATTCGGATGACGCGCTGTTATCCCGTCAAACCCATCGGAAGAATATTTTTAAGCTCAAGACCTATGGCATCAAGTCTAAAGCTTTTCGTCGAGCTTCAAACATCCGGATCCACGGCGGCCGGTATTTGAATTTTAAAGTACGCGGTAAGCGGTTTGAATTAGATTCCTGCGGCGTTAACAATGTTTATAATGCTTTAGCCGCCGTATGCTGTGGTGAATTGTTTAAAGTGCCTTTGCAGGATATTGTTCAAGCACTCAGATCATTTGAATTTCCTCAGGGGCGCGGGCAGATCGTCCGCTTAGGGCAAGGGTGGCTCATCAATGACACGTATAATGCCAATCCGGTGTCCATGAGATCGGCCTTACAAACCCTGCAGGCCATTGAAACC
>Ga0265336_10001325_pt1 | contig 11544 bp, 10 predicted proteins | sample 42119metaG_FD_193583 | JGI IMG/M metagenome (GOLD analysis project Ga0265336, IMG submission 193583) | Rhizosphere microbial communities from Carex aquatilis grown in University of Washington, Seatle, WA, United States - 4-21-19 metaG | ecosystem: Host-associated > Plants > Roots > Rhizosphere...
TGGAGTCGTGCGGCGGAGGCGGCGAGGATCGCCGCGAGCATGAGCCCGTCGTTGGCGAGTCCCGGGCGGCGGACGGCGCGCAGCATCGTCCACACGGCGAGCAGGCAGAGCGGATAGGAGAGGCTTTCGCTCATCTCGAAGCCGCTGTAGAGCATGAGCGGCGCGAGCAGCGACAGGGCGGCGACACCGATCGACCGGCCACGCGAAAGAACGCTCCGTGCGATCCCGTACACGGGGAAGACGGCGAGCGAGATGAGGACGGCGTTCTCGACCTTCGCCCACTCGTACGCGGTGTGCATCGAGGACGTGAGCGCGTAGACGGGGGAGAGGACGATCGGATAGAGCGGCGAGTAGGCGAGGCCGCCCTTGCCGAAGAGTGAGAAGTGCCCCGTGTGCGCGAACGTGAGCGCCATCCGCTCGTAACCGAGCTCGTCCATGAAAACGAACGGGCCGTGCACCTGGCCGACGAGGAAGGCACGCAGCGCTGCTGAAACCACGGCGAGGCCGAGAAGAACGGCCGTTACGGCGGCCGCCGAGAGCGGCCGGCGCCCCACGAGCTCATGGGACTCAGCTGTCACCAGTGCGGAACCGACCTCCCCGTCCACGCACGGAAGTGTGGCGCCAGCGGCGGACCTTGTCCCACGTGCTCTCTAACGTTCTGCCCGAATGCCGTCCGGACCGACGCCACTGGCGGACCCACCCTCGCGCCGGGTGGCGATCGTCGTCACCTGTTTCAACGACGGCGAGACCCTTGGCGCGGCGGTCGTGTCGATCCTCGACGGCGCACCCGAGGCTGAGCTCGTGATTGTCGACGACGGCTCGACGGATGAGAGGACGCTCGCGTTGTTGTCCGAGCTCGACGAGCAGAGCGGGATTGCGGTGATTCGGCAGTCGAATCAGGGCCAGGCGCGTGCGGCGATGACCGGTCTCGAGGCCTCGGTCGCTCCTTACGTCATGCGCTTCGACGCGGACGATCTCCTTGAACTGGGTGCCGTGGACGCGCTCGCCGACGCGCTCGACGAAGCGCCGCACGCCGCGGCGGCGTGGGGCGATGTCGTGACTACCGGGCTGACGAACTTTCGCCTACACGGTGTGCCCGCGCTCGACCCATGGCTCATCACCTACACGAACTGCATCACCGGGAGCGGAACTCTTTTCCGTCGTGCTGCACTCGTCGCCGTCGGCGGTTGGCAGCTCCGGGAAGGCTTCGAGGACTGGGACCTTTGGATGGCTCTCGCGGATACGGCCCACGAGGGCATCTACGTGCCTCGCCTCGTCTTTCGGTATCGACGGACCGAGACGGGCCAGCTCGCGACCTGGTTGAGCGACACAGCGCGTCACTACGACGAACTTCGTTGGCGTCACAAGCGGCTCTTCTCGAGCCGCTCGCAGAACCGCCGGAATTCGGCCGCCCCGCTGTTCTTGAAGGTCCTTGTGCCAATGACGGAGTTCCTTCCCCTTTCGCGTCTCTCACGGATCAATCTGTGCGAGGTCTTGACGCGCGTTCTCTGGGGGGGCGGCTTGCGCGCAACGCTGCCGATGGTCCGGCAAGGGACGTCCATCCGCGTCCGTCGACTCGTCGCACGCCAACATGAGCCAGCCTGAACCCGAGCCACGCGTGAGCATCGTGATGCCCGTCTTCAACGGCGGCGCATACCTGACGGAGGCCGTTGAGAGCCTTCTGGCCCAGACGCTCTCGGACTTCGAGCTAGTTGCTGTCGACGACGGCTCGGACGATGGCTCCGTCGCGGTCCTCGAAGGCTTTCGCGAGAGGGACAGACGGGTCAGGCCGATCTTCGCGGCCCATCAGGGCATCGTCGCGGCGTTGAACCGTGGTGTGACAGAGGCTCGAGCCGAATACGTCGCGATCGCCAATGCCGACGACGTCTCCATCCCCGAGCGTCTCGCGCGTCAAGCGCGGTACTTGGACGAGCATGAACAGGTCGCCGTGGTCGGCTCCGCAGTGGAGACGATCGACGAAGTCGGCCGGCCGGGGCATCGGCTCCGCTTTCCGTCCGAGCCGGGAAGAGTGCGTGCGACGCTTCGTAAACACAACTGTTTCGCCCATCCCTCGGTGATGTTTCGGCGCTCGGTGGTTGCTGCGGTGGGCGGCTATCGCATCGATTACGCCGAGGACTACGACCTCTGGCTGCGGATCTCAGAACGGTTTGATCTGGCCAACCTGGAGGAGGTACTGGTGCTCTACCGAGTCCATCCGGGCCAGATTTCTCTCTCGCGGATCGACGAGATGGAGCGCCTACGGCTGGCGGTGCGCGCGGCCGGTCGGGCTCGTGCGTCTGGCCTGCCTGACCCATTGGACGGCGTGGACGCAGTCACACCAGCAGTTCTCGCGCGGCTGGGGATCGACGACCGCGAGGTGGAACGCGCTGCTCGCGCCGAGTGGTTCTCGCGGGCTGCCATCCTGGCCGAGCTCGACGGCGGCAGCGCGCGCGACCTCGTTGGCGAGGCTTCAGCGAAGCTTGGCCCGCGCGCCGCGCAGTCATTCGAGGCAGCGCGCGAGCTCCTCCGGGCAGAGTCATGCCTCGCGTCCGGTCGGCGGCTGCGAGCAATGGGTTGCGTCGCGCGCGCGCTCGTCCGCGCACCTGTCTACACCTCCACGCGTCTTGGTGCATGGCTCGCCGAGCGTTCTCGGGGAGCTCTCGCCTCGTGAGAAGCGGCGAAGATCTGAGGGCGCGCCTCCGAGCTCGTTCGCGCGGCGTGCGTGGGGCGTGGGCGTCGGCGCGAGTGGTCGCGGCGCGAGCCAAGCCGAGAGCGCCGTTGACGATCCCGGGGGCGATGTCGGCGCCTGCGGTCCGCTGCATCGTCTTTTCGAAGGACAGGCCTATGCAGCTCGACGCCTGTCTTCGGAGCATCGAGCGGTTTGCCCCCTATGGCGGATCGGTCTCGGTCCTGTACACGGCTTCAACGCCCGATTTTGCCGAGGGATACCGGATCGCAGCGGCAGGCGCGAACGCCGAGTTCGTAGTGCAATCCGAGGACTTTCGGCGAGACGTCCTCGAGTTGGTGGATGCCGGCCTCGAGCACACGGTCTTCCACACGGACGACGACGTGTTCTACCGCCCGGTGCCGGCGATACCCCTTCACCTCGACCAAGTTGCTTGCTTCAGCCTCCGGTTGGGTCAGAACACAACCTGCGTCTACACGGCCGGCCGACCGCAAACCGTCCCCGATCTCATCCGTGAGGGCGAAGTTCTCGCCTGGGACTGGACCCGGGCCGAACACGACTTCGCCTACCCGTTGTCGCTCGACGGCCACGTGATTCCGACGCGTCTCCTCCTTAGGTTGCTCGAGCGGATCGGTTTCACGAATCCCAACGAGCTCGAGGAGGAGCTGGTCTTCAAGCGCTATCTCGCACCGCCCTGGATGATGTCGTTCCGTCAGAGCTGCCTGGTCTCGATCCCCGTGAACATCGTGAGCGCGACGCACGCGAACCGCGCCGGCGCGGATCCAGAGATGGCTCCCGAGGTACTCAACGCGCGCTTCCTCGCGGGTGAGCGGATCGATCTCGACGCCATGGACTTCGGCGACGTGCGCGGCGCACATCAAGAGATCCCGCTTGCGTTTGTGCGCAGTCGCGGCTGAGCCGAGCGCGTCGCGTTCTAAGCGCTTCTTCTCCGCCAGTTCTCCCAAACGAACCGGAACTGGTAGGTCGGCTCGTGAGTTAGGGCCAGGTCGGCGAGGATCTCGTCCATCCGGCGCACGGCATCGGGCACGACGTCATGGAACTGCACCTGGATCTCGTCCACGTCCGCGATCAGGCCGCACTCGATCAGCCGTGGCAGCACTTCGTACTCGCCGCCTTCGATGTTGATCTTCGCTACCGCCACGCGGCCAGGCTCTGCGTCCCGCCACCACTCGGCCGCGTCCTTGACGAGCACGTGTTCAGTCCGCTCGCCCCGGGTGTAGGTCGACGAGGCGTCGTCAGCAATGCTGATCGTCTCGGTTCTCGTCCTCGCCCCGAGTCCGAAGGGGCAGACGACGACCGACGGCTCCTCGGCAAACAGGCGATTGAGGGCCGCGACGTAGTCCTGCACGGGCTCGAAGATGTAGGAGTGGCACCCGAATCGCTCGATCATCCCTAGCGTCCAGTCGCCGTGGTAGCCACCGAGGTCGAGGATCGTCGCACCCGGCTCGAGGTCGTAGCGGTAACGGAAGGCGGCGTCGCCGCCGGCAGCGAGGTAACGGCGGTGGGAACGCTCGCGCTCGGTCGACCGCACCAGCCGGCGCAGGCGGACAATCACTTCGGACGGCAGGCGCATGGCGACCGGCATCCTCACTGGCACAAGAGTAGGAGGCCGGCTACCGCGGCGGGCTGCCGTGACGCGCGCGCCGCCAGGAGGAGACGAACGCATCGCCGACCTCGCTCGGAATGGCTCGCGTAAGTGCAAGGACGCCGAAGTACGCAATCGTCGCTGTCACCGCAGCAGCGAGCGCCGGTAGCCCGGTCGGGAATGAGACGGCGATGCCAAGTGCAGAAGCAGCTGCCGGTTTCCAGAGGAAGCCGAAGCGGGGCAACGACGTCCCCGGCTCCCGCGCGAGGACGACAACGAGACACAACACGGCTGCGGCCTCGGCAGCGACGGCGGCCACTGCGGCGCCCTTCGCTCCGTAGGCAGGGATGAGCGTGAGCCCCGACATAAGGCCGACAACGAGCGCGAAGCCGGTCGACCACACCATTGCCGACTGCCGCCGGACCGAGATCAACGCCAACTGCCAGACGTACGTGACGAAGATCGGGATCAGGGCGACGAGCTGGATCTGCAGGATCGGTGCTGCAGCTCGGTACTGAGACCCTCCGAGAAGGGCAAGGACCGGACGAGCGAGGACCGCGACGACCAACGCGAGGTAGCAGGACCCGATTACGGCTATCTCCGTCATGCGCTGGACGATGTAGTCCAGCCGGACGCGATCGGCTGCCGCGACCGCGAGCACTGGGAGCGCGGTCGTGGCCATCAGGCCGCCAACGGCGTAGAGCATCTCGACGATCCTGGCCGACGTTGCGAAGAGGCCCGTCGCGATTGCAGACGTCAGCAGCGACATGAGCACGATCATCAGCCGGAAGTAGACGGCGCCCAGTGCCACTGCCGCGCCCAACGGAAGCGCCTCTCGTACGAGCGCCTGCCAATCCCGTCGGACGAACGTGGGACGCCAGACGAACTCGCTCCCGACGAGGCTCGGCGTGATTGCCAGACCGACAGCGGCAGCCGCGATCGTGATCCCGAAGAACGGGAGGAGTCCGGCCCCAACCGCTACAAGCAGGACGATCGCCACCAGCATCGCCGCCTGCTTCAACACTTCGGGAGCCGTCGCCCTCCCGATCCGCAGGTCGATCGAGAGTGGCAGCGCCGCGGTCGTCTGGTACGTGCTCAGCGTCGCTCCGATCCCGGCGAGCACCGTTCCTGCCACGAGCACCCTTTCGTAGCCGGCGGCAACCGCGAAGGTCGCGGCGGCTGCGACGCCCAGCGGAGTCAGCACGAGCCGAAGGCCGAGGAGGTTCGCGAGGAGCTCGCGGCGCTCCTTGCCGGGTCTCCGAAGCGTGAGGTCGCGTCCCGCTATCGCAGAGAGCCCGGCGTCCGTGAGCCCGCCCGCGATTGCCACAAGAGACGTGACCGTCGCGTAGCGGCCGAAATTCGCGACGCCGAGATACCTGAGCAGGAAGATCGAGCCGACCGCAGTGAAGAGCATTCCGAGCCCGTAGCCACCCGCACGGATGCTTGCACCGCGCACGACTCGGAGGCCCACATCCGGTCCGGCGAGGGCGTGAGGTGCATCGTCGAGGTCGGGACTCGCACCCTGCAACTGGGGGTCGATCTTCATCGCTTTGCGAGCACGTCCTCGTAGACCGCTCGCGTGCCCTCGAGCATCTGGGAGGCGCCGAACTGTTCCCGTGCGCGCTCGCGGGCGCGCTCACCGAGAAACTTGCGTGCTGCATCGTCGCGCGCGAGGTGGTCGAACGCGGCGCGATAGCCCTCGACACCGAGTTGCCGGACCACGATGCCGGCGTCGCCGACCGCGTCCGTGTTGCCCGGCGCGTCCGAGACGACGGGCGCGAGGCCTGCGGCCATTGCCTCGAGCAGCGAGAACGAGAGCCCTTCTCGGCGTGACGGAAGGACGAAGAAGTCCGCAGCCGCAAGCACCCGGCGCACGTCCGGTTGGAACCCGATGGCTCGCACCACAGGCCCATCTGCTGCGAGCGCCTCGAGGTCGCTGCGGAGCGGTCCGTCGCCGGCGAAGAGCAGGACGAGCTGCACGCCGTCGCGCGCCGCTTCGAGTGCACCACGGGCTGCGATCATCGGCTCCTTGTGCGGATCGAGCGCCGCGAGGTAGAGACCGACCGTCGCCGTCAGGGGGAGTCCGAGTGCGGTACGGGCGGCGGCACGCTCTTCGTCCGTGGTGGGGGGCACCGGGTCGACGCCGTTGCGGACGAGGACGAGCCGGTCCGACGTGCCGACAAGCGAGGTCACCTCGGCGAGCTCGGCGTCTCCAACGCAGATCGTTCTCGACGCCGCGCGGACGATCAACCGCAGGTTCGTCGCGGCCAGCCTCCTCGAGTGGCCCTCGAGCCGGCGTACGACGTGCAGGCCGTGAATCGTCAGGATCGAGGGGCGCGCCCCTAGCGTGGGCAGACAGAGCGAAGCGGCGATCTCGCCGTGGACGTGCAGCAAGTCCGAGCTCCGCGCCGCCAGCTGCGCCCGGAGGCCCCCTATGAGCGCGGCCACGCGTGGGGTTGGTGCGGGGGCGAGGAACGTCCTCTCGAAGCGGTAGCCGTCCATCCGCGTGAGCCGGTCGACGTACGTCTCGCCACCGCCGCCTGGATACGGGAGCACGTGAAGAACCGCGGGCCGATCAGTCACGGTGGGCCCGCTCTCGCTCGCTGTCGTACGCGCGGACCAGTGTCGCGAGCGAGGGTTCGAGCGAGAGACGAAGCGAGTTGCGCGCGAACCATGCGAGCGTCGAGCCGCGGAGGCCTGCGCCGCGGTCACAGACATTCGTGACCGCCGCCGCGAGAGCGTCTGCGTTCGCGCCGGCCGCGACGAACCCGTTCACGCCCTCCTCGATGAGCTCGGTCGCCGCGTTGTCCTCCCCGCGGACGAGCACGACCGGCGTCCCCTTCGAGAGCGCCTCGACCACGACGAGGCCGTAGCCCTCCCGTTGCGAGGGGAGGCAGAGGCACAGCGCACGTGCGAGCGCGTCGTCGATCACCTCCTCGGCGACGAAGCCGGGCGCTTCGATCACGCCTTCCAGGCCATGCTCGGCGATCGCGGCCAGCACGCGTGGACGCTCGGGGCCGTCGCCGTAGATCGCGCCCCGCAGCTCCGGGATCGCCTCCCGCGCTTTCGCGACCGCGTGCACGACGGCAACCGGATCCTTCTCCCGGACGTGGCGTCCCGCGAAGACGACGACCGGCTCGGCCGGACGCGCCGCAACGGATGTCTCGCCCTCGAACTGCCCCTCGAGCCGGGTGACCCCGCCGTGCACTGCGGCCTCGACGAGCCGTCCCTCGACGAGTCGCGAGAAGCAGAAGGCGTGCTGCGGCACGCGCAGACAGAGCCGCTGCACCGTCCAGCCGAACCAGCCGCCGAGCCGGCCGAGGTACCCGCGCCAATAATCCTGCGTCCACAGCTCGTGCCAGTCGACGACGATGCGGTACCGGCCGACGGGTCGCGCGAGTGCCGCCGCGAGCAACGAGAAGTACGGGAACGAGGCGGTGTGGACGACGTCGTACCGGCGGCCGTGCCGGATCAGATGGCGTAGGACGCCGAACCCGAACACGAGCGGTGGCAGCAACCGGCGGCGGCCGCCCGAATACACCGGCATCCGTCCCGCCACCGCGATGACACGGACGCCCGGGAGATCAGGCGGCGCCGCGGTGTCCCATTGGCGCATGGTCAGATACGTGACGTCGTGACCGTCCGCCGCGAGGCGCAGTGCGATGTTGCGGTACCAGCGCTCGGCGCCGCCGACCGTGTGCGGGTAGAGGACGTCGTAGACGAGGCAGACCCGCATGCAGAGAACCTAATCCGCTGGCATGCTCGTCCGATGGCCCGTGCGTCGCTCATGCGCGTTCTCCGCGGCGCGGACGGTGCCGTCGTATGCGAACGCTGCGAGATCCCGGAGAGCGCGTTCGGCCGGATGCGCGGGCTCCTCGGCCGTGATGGACTCGAGCCGGGTGGCGGGATGCTGATCGACCGAGCTCCCTCCGTCCACATGTTCTTCATGCGCTTTGCGATCGACGTGGTCTTCCTCGACCGGAATCGGAAGGTCGTCCGTGTCGTCGCGCGGCTCCGTCCGTGGCGCGTCGCCGGCGCTCGCGGTGCCGTCGCCGCGCTCGAATTGCCGGCCGGAGCCGCGGCCGCACAAGGCGTTGAGGTCGGCGACGAGCTTGTTCTCGAAAACTTTATGGAAATTTCCTGAATTCCTCGCATAATGAGAGGTGTGAGCGTTGACGCGACTCAGGCTTTCGAGACCGAGCGGGGCCCGCTGGCCGCCGGCGACCGCCGCCTTCGGCGGCTTGCCTACGACCTTCACGACGGCCCGCTGCAGGAACTCGTTGCGCTTGCGGAGGAGGTTCGGCTCGCAGCCCGCCAGATCGACGGCGTGGTTCCGGAGGCCGAAAAGGCGCGAGTTCGCGGACGGTTCCAGGACATCGAGGCGCGCCTCGGAGCGCTCGAGGAGTCTCTGCGTGAGATCGCCCACGGCGGGCGCGCGGCAAGCCACGTCCAGGAGCCGCTCGAGGAGATGATTCGGCTCGAGCTCGCGGTGCTCGAGGAGACCGGCACCGCTGTCGACTTCAGCTCCGAAGGAGACTTCGACGAGCTCACGGACTCGCAGAAGATCGCGCTTCTCCGCGTCGTCCAGGAAGGTCTTTCGAACGTCCGGAAGCACAGCGGAGCGAATTCAGTTTTGGTCCTGCTGAGCGATTCGCCGGAGGGCACGGAGTTGACGATCCGCGACGACGGATGCGGTTTCGACCTGCGCGCCCTCGGCCAGGGCCGCCTCGGACTGGCCGGAGTGAGCGACCGGGTGAGGATGTTGGGCGGGGAGGTAAACGTGGATAGCGCCCCGAATGAAGGCGTTACCCTTTGGGCGAGGCTCCCGCGATGGCGCCCGCCCGGATCGACAAATACGGAGTCCGACGAGAACTGAGGGGGATCTGAATGAAGCGTTTTGTCACACTCGTTTTCCTCGCGGCAGCCATCGCCGTGATCAGCGCAGCCACGTCCGCCCATGTCGGCAGTTCCGCCACGCGTGCGGCCCGCGTCGTGGTCGAGACGAAGTTCCCCGCCGCCGGACTGCTGACGGTGAACTCGGTCGTCGTGCGCCGCAGGCCTGCAACGACCGGGGGCAAGGTCACGACGATGACCTACTTCCGGCCGGATTACCGCGCCCAGGAGATTCTTGCCGTCACGGCCGTCACCGCCCCGAACGGCACGCCGTGGTATCGCATCAGCGTGCCGGGGCGGCCGAACGGGAGGTACGGCTACATCCCGGCTGCCGACGCCGCGGTGGCGCCCACGGTGAGCCAGATCGTCGTGAACGTCAGCAAGCGGACGATCGACCTCTTCCGGAGCGGTAAGCACCTTCTCCACGCGCAAGTCGCCGTCGGGGCGCCAGGCATGGAGACGCCGATCGGTCATTACTACGTCCAGGTCGCCTTCAAACCGGTAAACGATCCGTTCCTCGGCGTCTGGGCCCTCGAGACGAGCGCGTACTCCAAGCTGTCGGACTGGCCTGGAGGCGGCGTCGTCGGGATCCACGGCACGAACATGCCTTGGCTTCTCGGCCAGGCTGTCTCGCACGGTTGCGTCCGCGTCTCGAACGCGACGGCGTCGCGGCTCAAGCATCTTGCGCCGGTCGGCACGCCGGTCTGGATCAAGCCTTGAGCGCCTGAGAAATAGCCGGTACTGGCAGAGGCGCGTCGTCCGGACGGACGGCGCGCCTCTTCCGCGATTGAGGGCACTGCGTTCGGCTGCGGCCCGGGCTTTGGCGAAAGTCGGAGACTAGGCTTCGCGAGGGATGAGGCTCGGACTGCTCAGCGCGGTCGCTCTCTCTGTCGCACTGCTGGCTAGTGGCTGCGGCGGATCCAACAGACCGGGCTACATCACCCTTGGAACCGTCACACTCAGCTTGTGGTTACCGCTGTCCTTACGTGCGCGCGGTAGCCGTGTTAGGCGCCGTTAGGTCAGCGGTGCGCGTGGCAGACCTGGCGCTCGAAAAGGCGCATCCTCTGCTTCCGTGCCTTCGGAGCGTCGTGGATTCTCGGCCAGACGCGCAAACACCTAGCCTCCTGCCGAAGCAACTGCCGTCGCAGCGACGGGGTCGGCGTCCAGTTGCGGGGCTGTACCCAACACACTCCGGATTGCTCAGCTGCTCCGACGGTCGAGTCAGCTCTGAATCGGCAATGCACGGAGAAGGTTGGGAGCGGGGCGTCGATGATCGCGACGATGCGGTTCGGCGGCGGCGACGCCCGGCCGCAGCCGCTCGCGAGAAGAACGACGGCGAGAGCGAACGAGCCGAGCAGTCCAGGCCTCATCCCTCGCCGATTCTACTCCCCGAATTTCGCCAAATCCGTAGTAGGCACCACCGTCGCAGAGTGGCCCCGACGCGGCTGAATCCCGGTGACGGCTCTTCCTGGGTCATCCAAGTCGGAGGCGCGACCGGGCGACCCAGCTGCCAGAGGGATCGGCCCTCGCCGATCTTCGTTACGGCTTGAGCAGCAGGAGCGACTGGAGGAGCAGCGACCGGACGGACGGCGCGCCCTCCGCCGCGATGAAGGTCCCACCAGCGCGCTGCATCGTCGTTTTGGCGCTCGTGATCTTGTAGCCGCCGACGAAGTTGTGGAACAGACCGCGGGGCTTGTGAGCGATCTTGACGTGCTGGAAGCTGTAGAGGAAGTTGTTGCAGACGCCGCCCGTGCCGCCGTCCCAGCTCTCGGCCGTCGCGATCGGCATGAACTGATCGTGGCTCTGGGGGAGGTAGATCGACGGCGAGACCGGACGACCGTTGAGCCAGACACGCCACCAGTTCGGCCGGCTCTCGAGGACTGCAAAGCGGTACGGGTGGCCGGCCGGCGGGTTCGCCACGACCTCGTGGTACACCGGGTTACGGTTCGGCCGCGCGACCTCGTAGTAGACATCGGTGTAGAGGCCCGGGAAACCGCTGAGGCCGATCTGGAGCCACTCGTTCGTCCCGTGCGGGCCTTCTCCCGGCCCACCGACACCCACCCAGCCGGCGACATGACCGTTGGGGATGGCGAACGAGCCGAGCGGAGTGACGACCGCCGAGATACCGGATCCCCGCATCGGGGCGCCGAGGCCGGCGTACGAGTAACCGTTCCGACCGCAGGCGCTCGCGGTGGCGACGCCGCCGACCAGCGCGAGTGCGGCGACGGCGGCGGTGGCGAGCAGGAGGCGGGGTTTCTTCATCTCGCCGTTGAGATCGACCGTCCGCCGGTTCATGCGCTCCCCCGTGTGAGGGATCGAGGTGCTAAACCCGTGGGGATGGATGCCGAGGGGGACTTCG
>Ga0265336_10001327_pt1 | contig 11537 bp, 10 predicted proteins | sample 42119metaG_FD_193583 | JGI IMG/M metagenome (GOLD analysis project Ga0265336, IMG submission 193583) | Rhizosphere microbial communities from Carex aquatilis grown in University of Washington, Seatle, WA, United States - 4-21-19 metaG | ecosystem: Host-associated > Plants > Roots > Rhizosphere...
GTTTAACTTGCCGAGACGATTCGCGCGTTCCGAAGCTATGAGTAAGGCTGCCAGGTACGCAGGCGCAAACTATTCGCTAGAACGCTGACCGAACTCAGGGCCATGGCAGCGGCGGCAAGCCAAGGGCTGAGCAAGATGTGAAAGCTGGGGTAAAGCACGCCCGCGGCTAGCGGAATACCGAGCAGATTGTAGCCAGCGGCCCAGATCAGGTTTTGGCGCATCACGCGCAGAGTCGCCGTGGCCAGATCAATGGCGGCGGGGATGGCGGCGGGTCGGGCTCTCAGTAGCAGCACATCACCGGCCTCCTGAGCCAGATCTGCTCCGGAACCCATCGCGATACCAGCGTCGGCTTGAGCCAAAGCGGCAGCGTCGTTGATGCCGTCGCCCACCATGGCTACGCGTAGACCGCTCTGTTGCAGGGCGCGAATACGGGCCAACTTGCCGGCCGGGTCGAGACCGGCTTCGATTTCTGTGATGCCAGCTTGTTGACCGATTGGCGCGGCGGCGGTGGCCGAGTCTCCTGTCAGCATTAGCACTCGCATACCGGCGCGCCGCAACGACAAGACGGACTCAGCGGCATCAGGGCGCAGCGCGTCGCGAGCGTCAAAATACCCGGCAGGTGTACCGTCGAGAGCCATCCAGAGCCGAGTTACACCCTGCCCCGGTGGCACTATTTCCTTTGGCAGTGGAATTGCGAATTCCTGAAAGAGCGCATCGTTGCCTAGCAGGCAAATGCGGCCTTCAACTTTTGCGGTGAGCCCGCGACCAGGAAGAACTTGCACTTCCTCAGCAGACCGCCAGACGAGGTGGCGGGAACGCACGGCATCCACAACGGCGTGTGCCAGCGGATGGTTAGACCGTTCTTCGGCGGCAGCGGCCAAGCGCAGCAGATCGTTTTCGGAGTTGCTGCCCAGCGGATGCACGGCGATCAGCACTGGCCGGCCCACGGTCAGCGTACCAGTCTTGTCCAGCACGATAGCGTCCAGATGGGCCAGGCGCTCCAGCGCCTCGCCGCCTTTGAAGAGAACGCCGAGTTGTGCGCCTCGTCCCACGGCTACGGTTAGCGCGGCGGGCACGGCCAATCCCATGGCGCAGGGGCAGGCAACGACCAGCACAGCGACGGTCGCGGCCAAGGCCATTTCGAGCGAGTGCGTGGCGGCGATCCAAACAATAAATGTGAGCGCGGCCAGAGCCAGCACGACCGGAACAAAGATGGAACTGGCGCGGTCGGCCAGTCGCTCCATCGGCGCGCGCGAGCCCTGCGCCTGCGTGACCATGCGGGTGATCTGCGCCAGCATCGTGGCCTCACCTAGGGACTCGGCACGGCAAGTCACCGCGCCTTCGTAATTCAAAGCTCCAGCCAGCACGCGTCCGCCAACTGAGCGGTCGAGCGGCGTGGATTCGCCGGTCAGCATCGATTCATCCACGGTGGTGCGGCCTTCAAGAATCGTTGCATCCACCGGAAAGCGTTCCCCGGGCAGGACCAGCACACTGTCCGCGATTTGAATCTCTTCCAGAGGGACGATGACCTGCACGCCGTTGCGGAGGAGGCGGGCGGTAGCGGGGCGGAGCCGGGAGAGCGAGTCAAGTTGAGCCAAAGCGCGGCGCTTTGCTCTGGTTTCGAGCGCTTTGCCAAGCAAAAGAAACCCGATGATCAACAGAACCGCATCGAAGTAAACTTGACGGTCAGGTGCGGGCCAGAGGGTGGCGTAAGCGGAATAGAGAAATGCAACGCCGGTTCCCATGCTGACCAGCGTGTTCATATTCGTGGTCCCATGGCGCAGGCCGCGAGCGGCGCTCAGATAGATGTCACGTCCCGCCCAGAGCATCATCCCAGCCGTGAGCGCGAGCAGAAACCAGCGCAGAAGATCGGGCGGTAGCGCAAAGAGCCACGGCGTGAGATGCATCAGAGCGTGATCGAATGCGCCCATATTTGTGCCGAGCGGCATGGCCAGTAGCATGGCTGCCGCACCTGTAATGAGCGTGGCATAGGCCTTAAATTCGGCTTCAGAGGGAAGCGCGTCGGCTGAAGCTTCAGCCGATGCATTGGGGCGGGGAAGCACTGCATCGTAACCCGAGCCGCGAACGGCTTCAACGAGTGAACTGGGTGTGACGAGCGTTGGGTCGAAGATCACGTTGGCGCGATTGGCCATCAGATCAACGTGCGCGGACTCGACTCCGGCGGTTGAGCGCAGCGCCTCTTCGACATGATGCTGACATGAGGCGCAGGTCATGCCCAGAATGGGGAGCGTGAGAGATTCTGTTGCGGGTGCGTTCATGGCTTGATTCAGGCTTCCAGATGCGCCGCGAAGCCCACCTTGGCGAGCGCGGCAACGGCAAGATCGATAGGCGCAGGAGCAAGATTGGTGCTGAATCGCGCCGTCCCCACCCTGACCTCGCTGACCACCACTCCCTCGACCGCGGTCAGCGCTTGCGTGACGCGACGAACGCAGGAGCCGCAGTGCATTCCATCAATGTGCAGCGTGAATTCAGCCATCGTTTCTCCTGTTTATATTGATGATACGCCGCGAGAAAAGACGCTATCGTAAGAGAAGGTTCGATTGCCGGAGGATTATGCAGAGAGAGTTTCCCTCAGCACCGCTGGTTGGCGTGGGAGCGGTGATCGTAGAGCAAGGCCGCGTCCTGCTGGTCCGTCGCGCCAATCCGCCGCTCAAAGGCCACTGGTCGCTGCCGGGCGGCTTGCTGGAACTGGGCGAAGGACTGCACAACGCAGTTGTGCGCGAAGTACGGGAAGAAACCGGCCTGCTGGTTGAGCCGCTGGAACTCATCGAAGTGCTCGACCGAATTCATCATGAAGGCAAGCGCGTCCGCTACCATTATGTGATTGCCGATTATCTATGCCGCGTTGTCGGCGGCGCATTGCAGGCGGCATCTGATGCTGACGCAGTGCGATGGGTGGAGCGTGCGGAATGGAAGTCGCCGAGTACGCTTCAGCTTGATCCAGTTACGGTGCGAGTCATCGAGGCTGGCTGGCAGCGAGCGCAAATACTGAAAGAGCAGTGCCGATAATGAAAGAAAATGCACGGCGCAGGTGGCTCCGATATACGGTGCTACTGCTTTTCTCGACGATACTGCTGATCTTCTGGGTGAGACCGTCAGTATTGTTCGAAGGGAAAAATTGCGTGGTCGAAGCAATTCGCGGCATCGAGAATCGTTCCGTGGAGGTGTCCGGCCGCCGCGTACACTACCTTGCCGAAGGGCCTGTTGCTGGGCCGGTAGTAGTGTTGGTGCATGGGTTGGGTGGCGACGCCGATGACTGGCGCAATCTGGCTCCTTATCTGGTAAAGGCTGGCTTCCGGGTCTATATGCCAGAGCTAATCGGATATGGTCGCAGCGAAAAACCTGCTGATTTCTCCTATTCGGTGCAGAATGAAGCCAATATTGTTGTTGGATTTCTGGATGCGCTCGGGCTGAAGCAAGTCGACTTGGGTGGATGGTCGATGGGCGGCTGGATTGTGCAGCTTGCAGCCAGCGAGCATCCAGAGCGTGTGCGGCGGCTGATCCTTTTTGCCAGCGGTGGGCTTAGAGTCCAGCCCGATTGGGATACTCGGCTGTTCACTCCTCAGACACCTGAAGAAGTGAACCAATTCTTTGCATTGCTGATGCCAAATCCGCCTAAGCTGCCCGAATTTGCCGGACGATTGATTTTGCACATTAGAAAAGATGAAGATTGGGTCATTCATCGCGCAGTGGCATCGATGCTTTCCGGCCAGGACGCCATCGACGATCTCCTGCCGCAACTCAGAATGCCGGTGCTGATTGTATGGGGCGATGTGGATCGCATCTTTCCGCTCAACCAGGGAGTGACAATGCATCGCCTGGTTCCGCAATCGCAACTGGAGATCATCCCTGGCTGCGGACACCTGGCTCCCGTCCAGTGCACCGCCCTGATCGGACCGAAAGTGGCAGAGTTTGTGAAGCGATGAAGCGTTGCCACGGCCTGAAAATCAATGGTTTCGGTATGTGATAGGATGCGTTCATGTTGCCCTTCTGAGCCATGATGGAATGCGATGAACAGATTGAATCGGTGATGCGGCGAGCGCGATGATGGTTGGGGGTTGGTAAATCTATTCAAAACACTTAAACTGTAGAAAAGCAATGGCAGGTCCTTCGACTTTTGCCCCGGCTCACGATGAAAGATGTTTTCGGAGCCAGGGGTGATAGATTTGTCTTTCACGAATTGATGGGACGATCCACTTGATGGACACATTGATCGCCGAGGGAATCGGCAAGAGCTATAAGGGACGGCAGGTGGTCCGCGGAGTCGACCTCAAGATCTCGCGGGGCGAGGTGGTGGGTTTGCTGGGGCCGAACGGCGCTGGCAAAACAACCATCTTCTACATGATTGTGGGGCTGGTGCAGCCTGAGACCGGGCGCGTGCTGGTGGACCAGACAGAGATTACGCCGACGCCGATGTACCTCAGGGCGCGCAACTTTGGGATAAGCTATCTGCCACAGGAGCCATCTGTTTTTCGCAAGCTGACCGTCGAGGAGAACATTTTGGCGGTGCTTGAGGCGCAGCCGCTGGGCAGCCGGGAGCGGCGCACACAAGCTGAGCAACTGATTCACCAGCTCAACCTGGGGCACATCCGCTCTACCCGCGGTTATGCGCTGAGCGGGGGCGAACGCCGCCGGGTGGAGATTGCACGCTCGCTCTGCATCCAGCCCAATTTTATTCTGCTCGATGAGCCATTCAGCGGCATCGACCCCATCGCCGTGCTGGAGCTGCAAAAGATCATCTTTGATTTGAAGGCCAGCGGCATCGGAGTACTGATTACCGACCACAACGTACGCGAGACGTTGAGCGTAACCGACCGGGCATATATTATCGCGGAAGGAAGAATCTTCCGCGCCGGAACGCCGCATGAGCTGGGTAACGACGTGGAGGTACGGAGAGTTTATCTGGGAGAGGGCTTTACGCTGGGGTGAAGCGGGATGCTGGCTCATCAGGTGGAAATACCGGTTGATGGTAAGATGCATTTCGTCAATCCCTCAGAGTTGAAAGCTGAGCAAAACATTCCAGAGAGAGATTTTCGGAATGAGTGCTGCCCAATCCGGAACAAATGAATCGGCTTGCGGCATTTTAACCTTTAACAATTTTCTCATCCGGCTACACTAACGGTTAGTCCAAACGGGAATCGAGTCCTATTATGGCGCTGCTGCAACCCAAATTAAGCTTGAAGATCTCGCAGCGTCAGATTTTGACTCCGGGCCTGATGCAGATGGTGAGCGTGTTGGCGCTCAACAAGATCGAACTGAAGGAGATGATCGATGCCGAGATGGTGGAAAACCCCGTCCTGGAAGAGATTGACGAAACGGTTCCGATGCTGGATGAGGTTGCGGGCCGCGAGGAACGCATGGAGCGCGGCCTGGATGAGCGTGGGGCTGAAGTGCGCATCGTCGAGGAACCCGCGGAACCGCCCAAGGATGCTTTCAGCGAAGTCGATTTTGGATCGTACTTTCAGGATTACCTTGATCCCGGTTACCGTACACAGCCGGAGTACGAAGAGAGCGAAAAGCCCTCGTTTGAAAACTTTCTCTCCCAGCCTACAACTCTCTCAGATCACCTGGCGTGGCAGTTGGGAGCTCTGACCCTGGAGCCAAGCCTGCACGCGGCAGCTGAGTTTATTATCGGCAATTTGGACGGGGATGGGTATCTAGCCAGCAGCGAGGAAGAGCTGGCAGAGGCTTTCAGCAGCATCCAGGATGAACTAGAGACAGGGGTAGTTCTTGAGTTGCTTCGTCGCGGCATCGACTTGGTGCAGCATCTTGATCCGGCTGGCGTGGGAGCGCGCAACCTTCGTGAGTGCTTGTTAATTCAGATCGCGGCTCAGCAGCAGGAGTTTAGCCAGTTGTTTGCCAGGACGGTGGCTGAGTAGGATGAGGATGTGCATCGCAGCTTCCGCGCTGAGGCCGAGGCTCAGCTAGAGGAGCGGCGACGCTGCATGGAAGTGGGGGCGCTGATTGTCGATCAGTACTTGCACCTGTTACAGAAGCGAGACGTGAAAGATCTGGCGCACACGGCTCAGATTACTGCTACTGAGGCGCAAAGTGGAGTAGAATTCATTCGCACGCTCGACCCCAGGCCCGGCCGTCAATACAATCGCGAACAGTCGCGCCTGATTGAGCCCGATGTGGTCTTTATCAAGCGTGGCGACACCTGGGTGGTGTCAATGAACGAAGAAGACCTGCCCAGTCTCCGGCTCAGCCGGCGCTATCGTCAGATGCTCACTGCCAAAGAAACAGACAAAGAAGTAAAGGATTACGTGAAGGAGCGCTTCCGCTCCGCGCTGCAACTGATGCGCAACATTGCGCAGCGCAAAAGCACAATACTCAGGACCTGCGAGGTTATTGTTCGGCGCCAGGGAGATTTTCTGGAAGTTGGCATCGAGGGACTCCGCCCGATGATGATCAAGGAGGTGGCCGAAGAGATCGGCGTTCATCCCTCGACGGTTAGCCGCGCGGTGGCCAATAAATATGCACACACCCCGCAAGGTGTTATCGAGTTGCGGTTCTTCTTCTCCGAGGGTTCGAACGGGCCGGAGGGCGCGGACACGCCTCTATTGGTTCTGAAGCGCAAAGTTCGCAAGTTGATCGAAGAGGAGGACGCGAGCCATCCGCTGACTGATGACCTGCTGGCCGCCATGCTTCAGTCCCAGGGGATTCAATTAACCCGCCGCACCGTGGCCAAGTACCGCGAAGATATGAACATTCCCAGCACCCATCAGCGCCGTCGACGGGAACGCTAATTCCTGCTTTTGTCGATTCTCGATACATTTTCTTGACAGATGCTATAGAATCCAGAGTTCTCCAGCAGAAAATTGCCGCGAGAACCGAAAACAAGAAGCGGAGGCTGACCATGGAAGTGGAGTACACCGCCCGACAAGTGAAGATCTCCAAGGCACTGCGCACGCAGGCCGAGGAGGGGATGGAACGGATTGCCCGCATACTGGGCAAAAGCGCGCGCGCCAGCATTGTTTTTGGCGCGCTAAAACGTTTGCAGGTTGCCGAGTTGACCATCCAGGCTCGGCTTCTGACTATTGCCGCCTCAGGCGAAGCCGACACACTGGAGTCTGCGCTGCGTAAGGCTTTGGTAAACGCGGAAAATCAAGCGCGCCGCCATCGCGACCGGCGTATAGAGGGCAAGCGGCTGCCCAAGGAGGAGAAGGTGCTTATGGCGCCTCCTGTGTCTCGCCCCAAGGCCCGCGCCACGCAACAAGAGGAGGAAGCCGCAGAGACCAAGTCTGTTCGCACTCGCAAGAAAGCCGGCGCGGTAATCGCCGTGCATTCCTTTCCTGCCGGCAAAACGGTTGTCGAGCCGCACATTGTCTCCGGCTCTGAGGCCATCGCTCTCAAGGCCATGACGATAGAAGAGGCGGTCAAGGAGGCTGAATTTCGTGATCGCGACCTGCTTATCTTCCGCAATCTGTCGGGAGAACAGTATGTACTCCACCGCCGCCGCGACGGCCAGATGGAACTGGTCGAGCTTCCCTAAAATTCCCACACTGACAGTTCTCCCATTCTGCGCCAGCCCTAAGGCTGGCGCGAGGATGTGTGCGTTTGCTCACCTCGTGGTTAGGGCTGAAGTTTGGTAGCATAAAGTGCCTGCTCCAATGAATTTATTCGATTTGGCATTCTGTGGAGAAGCCGCGTGGGCGAAAAATGTAAGTGGAGCAGGCTGGGCCAAGTACCTGGCCGTTCATTGCCTAAACGTTCCTTGGAGGATCGTGGGGTTAAATCTACCAAACTCGGATATCACTCCTCCGCTGGCGGTGGATCTGTTGGCCTGCCTTCCTGAGGCTGTAGCCGTTGTGCGTGATAATCATGTGCTGTACACCAATGCGTCCTTCACGCGCATCTTTGGTTACACAGTGGAAGAGCTCAACGGCGCCCGACTGCGGGATCTAATTGTGCCAGAGGATCGCCAGCAAGACATCGCGCAGGTGGAAAAGGCCGTCGATCAGTATGGTTATGCGATGCTCGATACGGTGCGCAAAGCCAAGGATGGCACTCTGGTGGATGTGGCTGTTCATGCTGGGCCACTGGTGGTGAACGGCGATAAGACCGGCTACGTTCTCAGTTACCGGGACATAGGCGACCACAAGCGGGCAGAAGCCAAGCTGCAGCATGATGCCCTGCACGATCCGTTAACGGGATTACCCAACCGCGCGTTGTTTCTTGACCGCTTGAAGCAGGCATTTGCGCAAAGATCGCGCCGTCGCGGCCAGAATTGCGGCGTGCTCTTTTTAGACCTGGACCACTTCAAGGAGATTAACGACACACAGGGTCACGCGGCGGGGGATGAGTTGTTGATCGCGGTTGCCGAGAGGCTACGCGCTGCTTTGCGTCCTCAGGACACGGCAGCCCGCCTGGGCGGCGACGAGTTTGCCATCCTGGTTGAGAACATCCTGTCAATCTCCGATATTGAACACGTGGCAAGCCGTGTTCTGCAGGCAATGGCACGCGATTGCATGGTTGGTGGCAGCGCGATTCACGTTGGCGCATCGATTGGCGTGGCGATAGCAGGACCAGATCACACGGCGCCTGAACTGCTCATTCGCGATGCCGATTTTGCCATGTATAGGGCCAAGCAGGCGGGCGGCGGGCGTTTCGAAATCTTCGACAAGCAGTTGGAGGTTGCTGTTGCCAGTATTCAGGAGCGCGAACTGGAACTGCGTCGGGTGCTGGATAACCACGAGTTTGAGGTCTGGTATCAGCCTATCCACAGTCTTCAGACAGGCAAACTGGAAGGCTTCGAGTCGCGGCTCTGCTGGCGCAGGGCAGACGGCTCAGCGGCCGGCTTTCACGACCTGTTGCAGGTAGCCGAGGAAACGGGACTTTCCATCAGCTTGGGACGCGAGAAGATGCAGACGGTTTGCAAACAGTTGCGGACCTGGACCGAAGCTCTGCCGCTTGCGAGACTCACCTTGTCCATCAATTTGACGGAACGGCAGTTCTACCACTCCGATCTTGTTACGCAGGTAAAGAAGTCTCTATTGGCCAGCGGGGCAGATCCGGCGCGACTCCTCATCGAGGTTGGTGAGAGCGCGTTGAGCGAGAATCCCGATGAGGCTCTGGCAATCTTTGAGCGTTTGCTGGCGTGCGACGTACGGCTGGCGGTGGACAATTTCGGTTCCGGTTTAATGCCGCTGAGCCACTTGGTCCGCCTACCCATCGACGTACTTAAACTGGACCCCAAACTATCCTTGTCCGCAACCCAGTCCGGCCACCAGTCAGCCGTACTGGAATCCCTGATTCATTTGGCAGCCAAGCTTGGCGTGCAGGTGGTGGCGCAGGGAATCGAAACCAGGGAACAATTGGAGGCGCTCGTCGGTATGGGTTGTGAACTTGGCCAAGGACCGTTGCTCTCGCCAGCTTTAGAAGCCATGTTGGCACAGAAGCTCGCCGAGCAGGGCTTGTGGAAGCTCGCTCTCTAGTTTCGGGCCTTCATCTATCTCCTCGCTGACTTAGCGCGAACGGACCGTAATTGGTGTAGGATGTTGCCCATGACGCCTTCCAAACCATCGCCCCCGGCAACCAAAGCCCGTGAGGCCGCCAAACTAGATAAGGCAGCCAAAAAGCCCCGCAAAGAACTGATTATTGTCACTGGAATCTCCGGCTCAGGCAAGGCTTCGGCGCTCAAAGCCTTTGAAGATCTGGGCTTTCATGCCGTGGATAACCTGCCCTTGGAGCTGTTGCCCGACTTTGCCTCACTGGTTGAAAAATCCGCCGAGATTCAACGTGCGGCGATTGTGGTGGATGTCCGCGAGGGCCAGACACTCGACCGTCTTCCTGAGATCCTCAAAGGCGTGAAAAAGCTGTTGCACACTCGCGTAGTTTTTCTGGATGCGCAGGATGCCGCGCTGGTCAGGCGCTACTCTGAGACCAGGCGGCCGCATCCGTTGGGCCGCATGGAGACGGTCGCTCGCTCCATCGTCGAAGAGCGGCAACTGCTCGATCCCATCCGCAACGTGGCCGACACATTGATCGACACCTCGAACTACAACGTACATGAACTGCGCGCCAACATCCAGACCCGCTTTGGCAGGGAAGAAGAGACCAAACGGCTTCTGGTTTCCTGTCTCAGTTTTGGCTTCAAGAACGGCGTGCCGCTTGACGCGGATATGGTCTTCGATGTGCGTTTTCTCCCCAATCCGCATTTTGTTCCGGAGTTTCGCAAACTGACAGGGCTCGACACCCGGGTGGCTGCCTATGTGCGTGGCTTTCCGCAAACGCAGGAGTTTCTTGACCGGGTTACGAACCTTTTGCTTTATCTGCTGCCTCACTACATTGAAGAGGGCAAGAGCTACTTGACTGTTGCCTTTGGGTGCACCGGGGGCCAGCACCGGAGCGTGATGATGGTCGAGGAGATTACAGCGGCGCTTAAGCAGGCCGGATATCAGGTGAAGGCTCTGCATCGGGATACGCCGCGGTGACCGATAATCTCATTCTGATTACTTTACTGGTAGAGCTGGCTGTAGTGGCCGCAATGGCCAGTGTGCTGGCGCGCGTTATTACTTTTCGCAGGCTCTTCTTTGCCGAGCGGCGCACTCCCAGCCAGACCCTGGCTCTCTTAGCATTTTTTCTTGTACCGTTGACGCTCGGCGTATGGATTCGGATCGAGGTCCCCAACTTTCTAGCCGCCGACATTTCTTTTGCCACGGTGATTCTGTTGGGATTGCTGTTGGGGCCGGGCTGGGCGATGTTGGGCGGCGCGGTACTCGCAGGGCCGGCGATCTTTCACCACGAGTACCTGGCTCTGCCCTTCAACGGTGCGCTCGGACTGGCTGCGGGTTTGCTGGGCCGCTTTGTTGAGAAGGAAGAGATATGGTCTTTCACGCCTTTCGTCGACCTGAGCCTTTACCGCTGGATTCGCCGCAACCTGATCAAGCCGCGCATCGACCGCCAGTTTCTCATGCTCTTTCTTATTGTGGCGGCCGAGGCCATCCGTGACTGGATCGCCCATGCCTTTCCCGACCGGCTCTTTGCATTACTCGCCAGCCAATGGTGGATTCAGGCACTGGTTTGGCTCAGCGCGCCCATCGCGGTGGGCATTGCGCTGAAGGTGTGGAATGCGCTGCGTATTGAACTCAAACTTGAAGAACAAAAGCGCCTGCTGCTGGAGGCGCGGCTTGACGCGCTGCAACGCCAGATCAATCCGCATTTTCTCTTCAATACACTGAACTCCGTCGCTTCACTTGTGCGCTTGAAGCCGGAGTTGGCCCGCGAGATGATTGTCAAGCTGGGCAACATTCTTCGCGCGCTGCTCAAGGAGCACGACAGCTATGTGCCGCTGAGTGAGGAATTGAAGTTTACTGACGACTATCTGGACATTGAAGTAGTGCGCTTCGGCGCCGACAAGCTGCGTGTGGAGAAAGAAATTGACCCCCGGACGCTGGGAGTTCTGGTTCCTAGCATTCTTCTTCAGCCGCTAATTGAAAACAGTATCAAGCACGGATTGGAGCCGCGTCTGAAGGGGGGAACCGTCACGCTCCGTAGCCAGCTTGAAGGCGACC
>Ga0265336_10001328_pt1 | contig 11530 bp, 35 predicted proteins | sample 42119metaG_FD_193583 | JGI IMG/M metagenome (GOLD analysis project Ga0265336, IMG submission 193583) | Rhizosphere microbial communities from Carex aquatilis grown in University of Washington, Seatle, WA, United States - 4-21-19 metaG | ecosystem: Host-associated > Plants > Roots > Rhizosphere...
ATTAGGTATTTATCACCAACTGCGACGCGTCCCGCTCGATTGAAAGCGTGGGCTGAGAGCTGCAGGGTGATTGTTGAGTGTGTTGATTTTGTAGCGTGTTTGGGGGAGTGATGATGATGGAAATAGCCGGTGGTATAATATTAGCAAAGTTAATTTGGTGGTTAGGTTGTGCGGCATTCTTAGGAATTTGTGCTTTTATCGCATGGATAATGGAAGGAGTCAAAAATGCTAAATCATATAATCGTGATTCAATTGATTAACATTGTGTGGTTGTTTGAGATCGATAACTTCGAATTGCATAGTTTTAGTTACGAGTCATCGCTCTCAGCAATTTTAACGTTAATCATTGTGATTGTTAAATTTATGAGGAAAAAATGACAGATAATTTATATATGAACTTAATCATTAAACTTAAAAGTATGGACGAGAAACAATTACTCGAACTATGTCATGACATTGAGGATATTGATGTGATTGACAAGATAGCAAATTGTTTTGATTATTATGCCGAAAATTTTGACCGTACAGTTGATGAAATTGTAGAGGGAAAATCAGAGTTAGAAGACTGGAAACATCAAGATGATGCGTTGCGCTATCTCGATTATAAATCAACCGTGGAGTTATAACGATGGATACTGTGTTGCACAATGGGAAGTGGTGGTGGGCTTATTTGGACGATACCGGCGTCGTTAGAGTATTGCCTTACACAACAGATAAAATCATACAAAACACTGAGCAATTGCCTTTTTGCAAAGGAATTTTTGACCCATTTACTGCGTTAAGTAAACAACATGCTCAGCAAAAAATAGCCGAATTCCTAACAGAAGAGAAATTAAAAGAAGCTCAGAAAAACTCATTTACTAAACAATTCATGGAACAGTAGAGATGATTTACATAATCACACCCAACCTCAAAGACTTTAAGTCAATGTGTGTTTTGAAGAAAATACCGTACAAATTTAACTTTAACCGAATCACATTTCATCCTGATGTTATTTGGGTGAGCAACGTTTTGCAATTAAAGACGCTCAAAATAAGTCAAGATGATGATGTTTTTTACGGTTTTAAATTTAGTGATTTTAAAGCTGATGAGCAAGCAAAGATACAAGCGATACTAGGAAAGAGGAAGCCGCAATGATGGAGTCAGGTATATATTTAAACGATGCGCTATCAAGCGACGCTTATCACGCAGATAAATCATCAATATCTCGCTCCTCACTCATGGACTTCAAGCGTAATCCCAGGAAGTATTGGGCGAATCACGTCAATCCTGATAGACCGCCGAGAAAATGGAAAGAGTCGTGGGAGTTTGGTTCAGCATTTCACACTTTAATCCTCGAACCGAATTTATTTGATGAGCAATATTTTGTGATGCCTGAGAAAGTTTTATTAAAAAATGTAGGCGAGGTGTTATATCGTGAGTTCAAAAAGATTGAAGAAGAAGCTGCTCAAACGACAAAGCGTGTGTTATCACAAGCAGATTATCAGAAACTTATCGCTATGCGAGAAAGTTTGTTTGCTCATTCGCGCGCAACGGGACTACTTCAAAAAGCTGTATATGAATCTTCTTATTTTTGGCAAGATGAAAACACGGGATTAATGTTAAAATCACGGCCTGATATTCTACACAGCAACATCTATGTTGATTTAAAGACCTGTGATGATGCATCACCGCAAGCATTTCAAAAATCTATGGCTCTGTATGGCAATCATATACAAGCAGCTATGGTGCAAGATGGCGTCCATGCGCTAACAGGTAACAAGCTTGATGCGTGTATTAATGTTTGCGTTGAGAAAACTTATCCTCATTGCGTCGGAATATACATCATTAGTGAAGCCGCGATTGAGTTCGGCAAATGCGAATATAAACAAATCTTACTCGACTTGAAAGCTGCTATGTGCGAGAATGCTTATAGTGATTATCCCATTCAAACAATTGATTTACCATCCTGGTACACAAAATAATGAAGATTGAAATTATATACGAGCAATTAGACGGGGAATTTCACGCTGAAATTAAAGCGGGGAATATTACTAAACTAGTGGTAGCAGACAATTTGAGTTCTTTGTTTTACGAGATGCACAAATTTACAGTTAAATTCATGACGAGAGAATCTAATAATGAGTAACGAGATACAGGCATTTAATTTCCAGATAACATCACTTGATCAAGCAATGAATTATGCGAAGATGATTGCTGATAGTGATTTAGCGCCCAAGGATTATAAAGGCAAAGCGGGAAACGTTTTAATCGCGATGCAATTCGGGAGTGAGATAGGTTTAAAGCCCCTACAAGCGATTCAGAACATCGCTGTCATTAACGGGCGTCCAAGTCTATGGGGCGATGCAATGATCGCTCTCGTGCAATCTCACCCGCTTTGTGAGTACATAGAAGAGAGAATTGAGAACAATGTGGCATATTGCACGGTTAAGCGTCGAGGTGATGAAAAGCCTTATACTTACGAATTTAGCAAAGAAGATGCAAAGCTTGCTGGCTTACTTGGCAAAGCTGGGCCTTGGGCGATGTATCCTGATCGCATGATGCAAATGAGGGCGCGCGCTTTTGCTTTACGTGATAAATTCAGCGATGTTTTAAAAGGTATCGCGATGCGCGAGGAAGTTCGTGATTATGTGATTGATACCACGCCAGAGGATAATAAAAAGAATTCATCTGAGATACTTGATGGTCTTTTAATGGCAAAAGATCAACCCAGAGTTTGCTTTGAAGATGTGCATTGTATGATATCTGATGCGTCAAACATGGAAGATTTAGATATTGCCGCTACTTTTGCAAAGCATTTAACAGATGCGGAAAAAAATGAATGCCGCATTTTATATAAAGCTAAACTAGCGTCATTTGTAAACACAATTACGGGGGAGATTAATCAACATGATGTCCAAAAAGAGATATCTCACAGCTAGCGAAGCAGCTCACGAGCTTGGATTCACCGCAACCCATGTCCGGCGCTTGATCTATCAAGGCCGGATAAAAGCGGTTAAGATAGGTAACCAGTGGATGATAGAGCCGCGCGCAATCAAGGGCATCGAACGAGTAAGGAATAGTGCAGATGGAATTAGCTAATGATACAAGTAAAGCGCTAGCACAAGTCATTGAGAAGTTGAGATCGATCTTAGGTGTTGATCGGTGTAATGACGATGATATCAACGAGTGCTTAATTATTTTAGAATCGGCACTTGATAAGCTACTTGTTAAGATGTAAATGTTCTATGTGAAACATTCGGGAGATCTAAAATGGCATTAAAGCAAATTTGGGGATTTTTCAGATGTAAGAATTGCCGCGCTTTCTCGCGTGTTGGAGTTAAATGCGAGCATTGCAATTCTCACGCTCGAAAGGCTTAACAGCCGATTATCAAAAGACTCCAACGAACGCGCGCCATTCGCGATTGGCACCCATCCTCGTTCTGGGCAAAGTCACGGCCAGCAAAATCTGGCCGTTCGTTTAATTAATTCTAGGGGAAAATCAAATGGACGTCGAAAATAAAGAGTGGGAAGAGTACGGATTAGGTGTTTTTAGAATGAAAGTTGAGGGTGGTCATTTGTATAGCGTGAGCTCACCCGCTGGGATTGCGATCACACACGTGCCAGATGTCGATTTAACCCGTTATAGCGCGCATCTACGCGACGCTTACACTAAGGGCTATCAAGATGGACAAGCGCATGCAAATGTTGATTGTGATGTAAATTTAGCGACACCGTGAGGAGCAACGGCCGAGAGTTGCATCAATCGGCCGTTTTAGTACTACTTCTTTTTTTTCTTTGGCATTTCTTTTGCTTTTTCGTCGCGCTTCTTCATCGTTAACACCCTCAAGTGAGTAAACTACAAAATTATTAGATATCATTTAATGATTGTTGGCAATATAATAATCAGAACACATGGGGGGTCGCTTCTATGTTTATCGTCTTCGCTGACACAATTATCATCATTTTGCTACTCGTCGAAATATGGATTCTCTACCTCGCAGAACAAAATCAAGCCCTCAGCATGTCAATCCTCATTCATGAATTACGCAAGATAGAAAAGAAGCTAAAATAAGACTTATGCACAAAGTTATCCACAGAAATTGTGGATAAGTCGTTGCTATTGCTAAGTATTTGTTAAGTTAAGAGTATTTGAGTATCATGAGCAATCCCGCCCAAGTGCTAGCCTGAGCGGGCGAATCCGTGCAGTAGAATGAAGCCATACGAATCTTCATTTTATTGCATCCTGAGGTTGATAGCAACAAGGAATGCACATGTCAGCGAACACAAAAGAAATTCACATAGTTTTCCAAGTTTTAAACTTTCTGCACGGCGATCACTACTCAGTAACGCTTTTAACGCCGAATGAAAAATTACTTTTAATTGCACTTGCGTCGCACAAAGGGATTAAAGGAATTTGTCCTTCCATCTCTTTACTTGCCAAAGAATTAAAAATAACTATCCGTTCTGTTGAGAGACAATTAAGAAAAATGGAAGCATTAGAATTAATCCAAATTCAAGAAAATATTGGAAAGCCACATGATTATTTTCTGTATATTCCTTTACCAACCCCCGTCACCCATGACAGGGGTGGTAAATATACTACCCCCGACGCCAGTGTCAGGGTACCCCCGACGCCAGTGTCGCTAACCCCCGACGCCAGTGTCGCTATATATAACAAAGAAGAACTAAGTAATAACAAAAAGCTTTTATATGCAAAAAGCGAAAATGAAAAAAAGCATCCCTTTGCAGACAGCATGAACCGAATGTCATGTGAGCAAAAACATATCAGGCAACATGAAGAGATTAAAGCGATCGAAATGCAAAGCAAGCGAACTGGCGTACCTCAAAACATAAAAGACATGCTTAGGAGCAAATCAAAATGACCGATACAGATACAACGCCAACCACAGAAATCAAAAATACCAGAATCGACCAAATCGACTCAGCTCTGGGTTTGGCGATCTATGTGTTCATTAAACGAGCATACATGAACGAAATTGATATCAAGCGCATTGCGAGGCGGTTTAGAATAACCGAATCGATAGTCGCGTATGAGTTGAAGGAATTGAGCAAACTAGGGATATTCAAAAAATGATCGAGATAGAATTGCCATACGCCCCGAGCGTAAATCACTACAAGCGCGCTGGTAGAGTGGTCACTATGGCCTCTGGCAAAAAATACCAGCTTAGAGTCAATACTGACGAGACAAAACAGTTTTACTATCAAGTGGGGGTTAAGATCGAGGCATTACTTGCCAATCTAGCCGTCAAAACCTTCGATAGCGCCACGATCTTGTCTGTGGAGCTAGATGTGTACCCCCCAGACCGAAAAAAGCGGGATATCGATAATTTGGCGAAGGTGACACTCGATGCGTTGGTGAAGGGCGGATTGATCGTTGATGATTTTTCGATTGCTAGACTTTTGATCACAAGAATGGATATTATAAAGCAAGGTAAAATTATCGTTCGTATATCGGAGCTTAAATAATGCACATATCGGATGTTGAGAAGTATCGTGCTGAAAAAGAACACCAACAAAGGCATGGTCACTTAAGCAAAAAAGATCGTGACGAAACCGCTTATCACCGCAGCTTCCCCGATAAGATGGACAAAAATTACCACTCACCTGAAGCGAACGGTGAAGATGAAAACGGTTACACACCATGACCATTTCCGAAGAGCAAATGCGTCAAAAGTCCTTTGCTCAAGATGAAGCGAATCGTCACTATCGCTATGCGAGAGTCGATGGAATGCGTAATATTGCTTTTGCTGGCGAAACAGCTTTGCACAATGTTGGCATGGGTGGGTCACATGGCGTTGACCAAAACGAGCACGGAGTGGATATGATATGACGATGAGTTTAGAGCAAATGAGAAAGAAATCCTTGGCCGAGGACGAGTCACTTCGTCATCAACGATACGCACAAGCCGATGGAAGCATGAAATCGATGAATACACAGCCGATTAACTCGACTGCTATCAGCGCTCAGGTTGCGAGAGTAAATGCCGCTACAGCGAAGGAGGACGCGTCTATCGGCGCGCCTGATCAGAGTCCTAATGCAAGTATCAGATTTGGAGACAAAGGATGACACCTAGCCAACAGGAACAGAAAGATCGTGCAAGAGCGGAAGCGGAAGAGCATTTGAACTATGCCGCCGTTGATCGTATGCGCGATACACAGCTAGCCGCATATGAAGCAAATGATGCGCGCTCACAAGCCGACATGCGCGCGAATGCGAGCGGTGTTAGAGATATGAACCATAATCTCGCGCAATCCTCATCATTGATGATTGGATCAAGCGAGTAATTTTGTTAATATACACTTACTCTGGAACGGAGTTGCTTAGCTCGCTAAGTATAGGGCGTGGAGACAACGTGAGACATGATTTGCTTAACGGCACACATGCAGTGTCGATGAAACGTCAAAAAAGAAAAGAACGGTGAGCAATCACTTGGTATTGGAAGCTCATTGCTTTAGCTATGAGTAGTTCACTGGTTACTCAACAGCAGATAAGGGATAAACGATCATGATGAGCGAAAACCAAAAGAAACAACTCGAAGACGCAAGAAAAGCAGCTATCGAGAACACCGACGGCATTTGTGCCACGGGCGAAAAGTCCCCACTTAAAGAATTCGACGATTTTTCTAACCAAATTAACAACGAATAGGAATTAAAATCATGGCTGATATGAAAGTTGATCAAGATCGTCCAATGCTAGAAGACAGACACCCAAACGCGCCACAAAACGATAGCCCTGACTCAATCAGACGCGCCGGTGGTGAAGACCCACGCCGCTATGACGCTAAAATCGCTATTGATCGTGTTGTGAAAGACAACGATATGTCTGGCTATAACCATAATGCAACGTCCTCACAGCCTTCAAATAACGGCCGTGAGAACAATATGCAAATGGATAGAATGGATAAAAAATCTGCGGGTATGGGTATGCCAAACTCAGACGGCACATATCGCTATTAAAGCGGTACAGGCTCAAAGTCTTTTGCCAAGACCGATTGCTCCTCGCGAGTGTCGGCTCTTTGCGCTACGATTTGCCATTCGTGATCTTGATCATTTAAAAATACGAGAGAGATGCCAGGAAATTCTTCGTCATCATAAGCTTTGACTATCCAACCACCGATCACTCTCGCTCTTTGCGTGAAATTGTCCAGCTCTTCCCACTTCCACTCTAATTTTGTTCTCACTAAAACATATCCTTGATGATCGCCTTTACAACCTTCATGACGGTAGGGTGTGTGCCAGCTAACGACGCTTGCAGTTGCTTTACAAGATTAATTGCAAGCTCTACATCGGCAACGATGTTTGCAGTTGTTGGCGCCTCTGCGGTGTTAATAGCGGCGCTTGCAATTTCAATTGCTGGCGCGTTGGGGTCAATTGCTTCTGCTACACTTAAAGCTTCACTTGTTACGTCTGTCATTATCATTTTCCCTATTTTGTTTAATTGTTGAATCGATTTGATCGAATAATTTTAACAATAAATATACCTCAGATTTTCCGTATTGCTCACAAACTATATGAAGTATCATTTGCTCGATATCGTTAAGTGCAGCATTATAACCTAATTTATAAAACTTTTCGCTTCCTGCGTATGTCATATTTAATTCCTAGTCTGGTAAATCAACACCACTGCAAAACAGATAGCTACTATTGAGATTGTAAATGCCTGTGGCCAGGTTGTTATTTCGTTCATGCTTCACCTATTTCTTTTAATAATTCTGTCGCCTCTCTTGACATACAGTTTTCCCAATTTCTACCTGATTCTTTCACGAATTCTAATAACTTATCATAATCTTTACTTCTTTTGAGGATGCAATAAATGCAAATCTCACGTGATTCACCGTGATCTTCTTTGTGATCTATCATTCCACTGCCTCCAAGTTAAGTTTTCTCCAATCCCCGCCGAAACGGGGATGTTTTTTATTCGATTACTTCATACTTAAGACATAAACCTTTTATTGCATATTGCAATGCTGATTCAATATTTGTTCGTGCAATTGAAAATGCTCTTTGACCTGGTTGATTATGTGTTGTTGCCCATAATGCACGTAACTCATCATCAAGAGCGATAAACTTCTTTCTTATCTCGGTCATTTCTTCAACTGCGCCATCTTGAAATTCACTAATAAAATCTAATCTGTTATCCATATGTATCCCCTAAGTTAATAAAATCAGTGATGGATGCTGATTTACAGGTGTTGGTACGGTGCTGTAAAATACGTTTTATAGAACGCTCAACATCCATCACTCATTTCACTTACAAAACTTATCGCATCGCAGCAGCAAGCATTTCTTCAACATCTTCCTTCTCGTAATGACAATATCTACATCGTCGAAATATCGTTACTCGGTTACCAACATCTTTACCATGTAATTCGGTTATAAATCCCGTTGTATCTAACAGCTTATATGTAATGTTTATACGTTGCTTGTATATTTCGTGATATCCAAAAAAGCATTTAAGTTTTTGCAGCATTATCAACCCTCTTATTCCACGAATCTATAACCGGTTGTTTATCAGGATTAATGTGTGTCTCAACGCTACATTCAGCGCATGTGATATAATATCCTCGACCACCACCGAACAGATACGTGTTAAAAATATCAGCTTCTCCGTCACAAAACGGACATGGTTTAAGTGTATTCATTATCTAACCCCACAATTCATTAAAATAGTTATGATATTCACGTTCTATTTTTTCTCTGATCCCCTCAATTTCCTTAACGAAACAATCGTAGCCATTTAAAAAATCATTATTTAATTCGTTCTTTTCAGTAAATGACAAATATTTGAATTTTGTTTTAAAGACAGCAAACCAAGAATTTAAATATGGCATCCAATAAAAAGTAGAATCACAATCAACATATCGACAATGAAATATTGCATTAGCAAATTCTTGATGTACTTGAGATAGATTACGTTGCCAGCCGGCCATTATTTAATCTCTCTATTATATTTCCGCCCAATAACACACCAACCCAACTAAAAATGGAATGGTAATTAATATTGTCCAATGCCACAACTCATACAGAGATAAACATAGCCCCACTGATAAAATACTAATAAAAGCAAATAAAAACGCTGGTATAAAATATTCTTTGAATTTATTCATTTATAGATATCCTATATTCTAACCACTGTTTTTTAATACACGCACCACACAATCGCCAATAGATAGGCTTGCCCATTGAGTAGTAAGCTAGGTATTTGTTTGGCGTTTCTATTTCACATTTGCAGGATTTACATGTCATGATTTATTTTCCAGCGCTATAATTCTATCGTGCAGCGATGTAATATATGTGTTCATGACCACCCTATCTTTTTGGTAATTATTCAATACGAAATTCTCTAACGCGATAATACGTTTATGCAAATGTAAAATATGTTCTTCTTGCTCGTCGTTCACATCAATTTCGAGCATGAGATCATGTGCACCTTCTGTCCTATCTGACCAATAACTACCGTCTTTGTGATGACTGTTTGTAAGTAGTGAATTATCGCGAAAATAAACTGAAAGCAAACACTCACCATTTGCATTAGGAATATAAATAACCTGTATAATATCTTCTTCAAGGTTTCTATAAACAGCTTTCTCACCAGCTTGATACTTCGCATAATCAAATGCGATTAATTTTTTCATTCAAATCCTCGTTTAATATACGCGCCGCACTCAATAATCAAAGCTAAAATGTAAGATACGGCAAAAATAGCGAAAAATAACTTCACGACGCTGAATAGAAACATGACGACCAAATAAGCTATAATCATTTAACATCACCTGTTTCTTTCATCATAAGATTCACACCTTCTAGCATCACATTATTCAACGCTTGAGAAATATGATTATAATAGTTGTATGCTCCCGCTTTCATGCCGTCATTAAAGCCTTTCTCGTAACCCTGTTCATAAGCTTCTACTACACCCGCCATTTCTTCACTCATTAGTGCGCCCTTCTTCTTTCTGCGTCTTGTCGTGCATATTCAGAGATATATTCTGCAAAAGCTTTAAAAGTTTGCGCGCTCAAATCGTTTAATGCGCGTAAATCTCTAGCAGATGCACTAGCAACAACGCGAGCGAGTATATCAGTAAGCGCTGATATTAAAACAACCTCAAAACACATACCGCAAATTTTATCATTACCCTCTTTTTCTACTATTTGAATATTGCCTAGATATTCCAGCATTTTATCAGTCACATTGTCGATAATCTCTGGCAGGTGGTTTCTTGCGTTACAATTGTGATCTTCCATCTAATATTCCCCATCCTTTCTAAGTTTTAATAATTTACAATGCTTGCACTGATCATACTTTTTATATGCGTAATCTCCCCACTCATGAGCGCACCCGTCGCGCCTCAATAATATATCTATCCCTTTTTCTAACTGGCGAATACTGTGCATAAGTGTTCGCACACAATCATGCTTTAAATGATCGTCGATCGCATCATGACATATGCTGCACAATTTAATCATTCCCTATCTCCAGCTCATCATCGCATGAGTAACGCCCAGCAAACACCACGAACCAACATTTATACACACAGACAACACAATACGATCAAATTTGCTAAATTCCATCATCATCACTCCCCCAAACACGCTACAAAATCAACACACTCAACAATCACCCTGCAGCTCTCAGCCCACGCTTTCAATCGAGCGGGACGCGTCGCAGTTGGTGATAAATACCTAATCTGTATTGCTTTCATCTATTATATCCTCGTTATGGCAGTCTGAATGGTTAACCCTCTTCGACTTCAAAATGAGCCTTAAAATCATCAATCTCAGATGGTTCTAGCTGTCTGTATTCAATCCAACGTAACACCTCCTCTTTATCAAGCAATCGCATGTCAGTAGTTGCGTCCTCCGCGTATTCCAATTGCGTATTCCCGGTGATAAAAAATTGACCCTTTTTAGTCTTGTATAAATTACTGTAATCATAATAAAAATCATTCTGAAATTTACCGTTTGACCACCGCGCTAAACGGTCAGCCGTTTCAGTGTCGTATAATTTACCATCTAATATTTGTTGCATGTTAAAACCTCGTTGTTATGTTTAAGTTCGTACGTAGTATAAGTGTGCTGGCGAACATAGTCAAGGGGTGATTTAGGGGTGGATGGATATTGTTTGGATGACATCGCCGTTGCTTATATGATCGCGCGAGCACTAAACGCGGGAGAAAAAACTGGAAAATGGCTGGATTTTGGCGAAAATTTTGGAGGGGTACAAAGGGGAGGCGGGGGTTCGGATTTGAGTCCGGTCCCCCACAACTCTCCCATCTCTTCCGCCAGCTCACCCCTTAACGCATTTAAAAGCTGTCATCCAAAAGAGATTTGCCCCTCAACTCCGACCTTCATTAACTTTAACGTTCCACGCTGATGTTCCACGCTATGAGTTATGAGTCGGTACTGAATTGTCACCGACTTAACGCCCCCCGTTCATGCGTTCATTGCTACATACTCGTTTGGTAGGTCTGAGGAGCTTGTGGAATGTCGTAGAGGCGTTTATATTGGACGCCGAGGTAACGGAAGGCA
>Ga0265336_10001330_pt1 | contig 11522 bp, 7 predicted proteins | sample 42119metaG_FD_193583 | JGI IMG/M metagenome (GOLD analysis project Ga0265336, IMG submission 193583) | Rhizosphere microbial communities from Carex aquatilis grown in University of Washington, Seatle, WA, United States - 4-21-19 metaG | ecosystem: Host-associated > Plants > Roots > Rhizosphere >...
TCCGGATAACTCAGTAACTGTTTACTTAGGTTATGGGCGCAAGACGGGGCGCGTCGCGGGCGGCGCAGGCTTCAACGCTTATTTGATTCGCACTTCAGATGCGCCGTTCTATGCCGTGGGAACGATGAAAAAGGTGCCGGGGAAATGGGGCGTGGCTGTAACCAAGAGCCACTATCAAGATCACAGGCCAAAGGTATTCGGAGGACAGGGAAACGGTAATAATTCGATTGAAGCGGATGAAGCGATTGGCGAACGCGGCATTATTCGCTATGCGACCTTGGAAGAATATAAGGCCAAACCGGGCTTTGCGAATGAAGGCGAGACGCACGCGACGACCGACAAAAACAACACGATGTTTCCTAACTGGGAGTACATGGATTATACGTGGGGAATGTCGATTGATATGAATAGCTGTACGGGCTGCAATGCGTGCATTGTGGGATGTTATGCGGAGAACAACATAGCCGTTGTGGGCAAACAGCAGGTGCGCATTGGACGCAATATGCAGTGGCTGCGCATCGATACTTACTTTGAAGGCGATTTGGCTGCGCCACGCGCACATTTTCAGCCGATGGCTTGCCAGCATTGCGAGAACGCGCCGTGCGAGCTGGTTTGCCCGGTGGGCGCAACGGTGCATACGCCAGAGGGGCTGAACGCGATGGTCTACAACCGCTGCGTGGGCACGCGCTATTGCTCGAATAACTGCCCATACAAGGTGCGACGCTATAACTATCTGCTTTATTCGGATTTTGAGACGGAAAGCTTGAAGCTGATGCGCAACCCGGATGTTACGGTACGTTCGCGTGGAGTGATGGAGAAGTGCAGTTATTGCGTGCAGCGGATTTCCACGGCGAAGATCGAAGCCGATAAAGAGAACCGCTCGATTCGAGACGGCGAGATTGTGACGGCTTGTCAGCAGGCTTGCCCGGCACGGGCGATTACCTTTGGCAACATCAACGACAAGAAGAGCAAAGTGGCTACATTGCAAGCTGATGAGCGGAGTTATCAGGTACTTGCCGATTTGAATACGCGACCGCGGACAAAGTATGTGGCCGCGGTGTTGAATGTGAATCCAGAGCTAGTAAGTTAGTGGGGCCGGGATGGCAGTCGAATTGAAAGACAAACCGGGGATTGATAAGGCGACGGGCGAGTTCCGTGTGATTGCGCCGGGGCAGAGCTTTGTGTCGGTGACGGAGAAGATTACGCGCATTGTGCTGACGCCGAAGACGCCTCTGGGCTGGTTTGTACTGCTCGGCGTGGGCGGTGCGCTGACGACTGTGCTGATGGTGGCTCTGACTTGGCTCTTTCTGAAAGGTATCGGAATCTGGGGCGTTTCGCAGCCGGTGGCGTGGGGCTTTGCGATTATTAACTTTGTGTGGTGGATTGGCATTGGCCACGCGGGGACGCTGATTTCGGCAATCCTACTTTTGTTCAAACAGAGCTGGCGCAATTCCATCAACAGGTTCGCCGAAGCGATGACGATTTTCGCGGTGGTATGCGCGGGAATGTTTCCGCTGATTCACATTGGGCGGCCGTGGCTGGGCTATTGGCTGCTACCGTATCCGAGCTCGATGGCGGTGTGGCCGCAGTTTCGCTCGCCTCTGTTGTGGGATGTTTTTGCGGTTACGACTTATGCAGTGATATCGATTGTGTTTTGGTATATCGGCATGGTCCCGGATTTTGGCACGATGCGCGATCACGCCAAATCGAAGGTGGCCAAATATACGTATGCGTTCTGCTCGCTGGGTTGGCGAGGATCGGTGCGGCACTGGGCGCGGTATGAGATGGCTTCGTTGTTGCTGGCCGGGCTGGCCACGCCGCTGGTGCTGTCAGTGCATACAGTAATTAGTTTTGATTTTGCCGTTGCGGTTTTACCCGGATGGCACACTACGATTTTTCCACCGTACTTTGTGGCAGGCGCAATTTATTCAGGCTTTGCAATGGTGCTGACGCTGGCCATTCCGTTGCGCAAGTTTTATCACCTGGAAGGACTGGTCACCGAACGACATATCGATAACATGGGCAAGGTGATGCTGGCGACGGGCTGCATATTGGCCTATGGGTATGGGATGGAAGTTTTCATGGCGTGGTACTCGGGCTCGCACTGGGAAGCTTTCATGATGTGGAACCGAATGTTCGGACCGATGGGCTGGGCTTATTGGGTGCTGATTACTTGCAACCTGGCGATTCCGCTGACGACGTTGTGGTGGAGAAAGCTGCGCACTTCGATTTCATTTATGTTTTGTCTTTCGATTGTGGTGAACGCCGGAATGTGGTTTGAGCGCTTTGTAATTATTGTGACCAGCACTTATCGCGACTTTTTGCCTTCGGCGTGGGGAAGTTATCGCGCGACTAGATGGGACTACCTGACTTATGCGGGGACGCTGGGATTATTCATGGCGCTGTTTCTGTTGTTTATACGCTTCCTGCCCATGATTCCGATGTCGGAGATTCGCACCATGCTGCCTGTTGCCAAGATGCGTGCGGCGGAAAAGGAGGCTGGCGAATGATGGCTCCACGCGAAGGAACTTACGGCCTGCTAGCCGAATTCGATACCTCGGATGAGCTGATCTGCGCGGTTCGGCAAGCGAGGAAAGACGGCTGGCGGCGCATGGATTGTTACGCGCCTTATCCAGTGGAAGAAGCGGCTGAGGCGATGGGCGTTGGTTGCAGCGCGGTGCCGCTGATTACTTTGATTGGCGGAGTGATCGGCCTTGCGGCCATGTTTGCTTTGGAGGTATGGATTGCGGTGCAGGCGTATCCGCTGAATATTGGAGGACGCCCGTTGTTCTCATGGCCTGCGTTTATTGTGCCCGCATTTGAGTGGACGATCATGTTTGCGGGATTGTCGGCGGCCTTTGGAATGCTGGCACTGAATGGGTTGCCGGCGTTGTATCATCCGCTTTTCAACGCGCGGAATTTTTGTGATGGCGCGACGACGGACAAGTTCTTTCTTTGTTTGGAGGCGCTGGATCCGAAGTTTGATTTAGTGGAAGCGAAAAAGTATTTGGAAAGTTTTCAGCCAGTGTCGGTGGTGGAGGTGGAGTACTGATGGACAGGGATCAGGGACCTGGGATCAGGGGTCAGAGTTCCCGAAGTCTGGGGAACCCGGCTTTGTTCGCTGGTCTTGTTGTGTTGTTGGTTTTTGTTGGTTGCAGGCAGGATATGCAAGATCAGCCGAAGGTGATTGCGCAACGCGGCTCGGAGTTCTTCAAAACAGATCATCGCGGGGCGCGGCCGCAGGTGGCGAATACTGTGGCTCGCGGCGAGTTGCGCGAAGACAGTTATTTTTATACCGGCGTGGTGCAGGCCGCGGATGGCTATCGCGAAGAAAAGAACGAGATGCCGTTCCCGGTGACGATGGATGTGTTGCGGCGGGGGCAGGAGCGCTTCAACATTTATTGCGCGCCGTGCCACTCGCGGGTGGGCAACGGGCAGGGAGAAATTGTGCGGCGGGGCTACAAGACGGCGGCGAATTTTCACGATCAAGTGCGGTTGTCGCAGCCGATTTCGCACTACTACTACGTGATGACGCATGGGTATAACGCGATGCCGGATTACGCGGCGCAACTTACTCCTGTCGATCGCTGGGCGGTGGCGGCGTACATGCGCGCATTGCAGCTGAGTCAATCGGCGACGGCGGCGGATGTTCCTCAGGGCGTGCAAGTGAAAAGCCTAAAAGAGATTGCGCGGGAGAATCACTTGCCGGAGAGCTTTACTGAGCAGTGGCCGTTGCCGGCGACGCATTAGGGACTAATGATGAACGGAATGTCACAGGAGATGAAGACACTTCCAGCGGAACTCAACACACCGGCCTTTGTGGACGGCTGGCGGAGGCGCGCGCTGCTGGTCGCGTTGATCTCTGCTGTAGTTGCGGTGGGGCTGGGCTTTGCGGATGGACGCGGGTTTGACACGGATCACGCGTTGCGCGGCTGGCTGCTGGGGTTGATGCTGACATTTGGTTTTTCTGTTGGCGGGCTCGCGCTTTTGATGGTGCAATACGTGACGGGCGGCAAGTGGGGATTGCTGCTGCGCAGGCCACTGGAAGCGATGAGCCGCACGCTGCCGCTGGTATTTTTGTATTGGCTCGTGATTGCCTTCTCGCTCAAGAAACTCTATTTATGGGCGGCGGTGACTGACGTGACGGCGGCAGTGAAGTCGGGATGGATTAGCACGGCGCAGGCGCACGCGATTGAGTTCAAGAGGCCGATGCTGAATGCGATGGCGTTTGTCGTGGTGAGCATAATTTGCTTTGCTGTTTGGGGTTTCTATGCGTGGCGGCTGAACTCGCTGGGATTGCAACGCGACGGAGATTCGCTGGCGGCGACGCCGGGGTGGATCAAGAGGCTGGAGAGCATCAGCGGGCCGGGGATAGCGGTTTATGCGATTACGATGACGGCGGCGGTGATCTATTGGATGATGTCGCTGGATGCGGCGTGGTATTCGTCGGTCTACGGGCTGCTGTTTCTGGTGGGGCAGGGCTACCAGGTGTTGGCGTTTGCCATCATTGTGGTGATTGCGCTTGCACAGGGCGAGCCGTTCAAAACGATTCTGCAGCAGACCGAGCAACATGATTTGGGCAAGCTGACATTCGCTTTTGTGATGCTGAATATTTATCTCGCTTTCTCGCAGTTTCTGATTATCTGGTCAGGCAATCTGCCGGATGAGATTCCTTGGTATCTGGACCGCGTACAGGGTGGATGGGGCATTGTGCTCACGATGGATTTTATCTTTCACTGGCTGATTCCGTTTACGCTGTTGCTCTCGCGCGATTTGAAACGCAATCGGAAGCGACTGATGTGGGTTTGTCAGTGGATGATTTTTGCCAAGGCTTTCGATTTGTTCTGGCTGATTGAGCCGAACTTCAAGGATGCGGCGCGGAATTTGCATTTCAGCTTTGGGATTTTGGAATACGCGGCGGTGCCGACGACGATGATGGCGATTTGGGTTGCATACTTCTGCGCGCAGTTGAAGACGCGGTCGCTGGTGCAGGTAAATGACCCGCATGTGGCGGAGATTCTGGAGGCGGAACATGCATAACTCGTGCGGTCTAGAAAAGAAGCCGCGGAAGATGGGCGGGGTGGTTTACCTAGTGGCACTGGGCATTTTTGCTGTGGCGATGGTGGCTTGCGGAGTTGGCAAGGCGCACGTAAACAAGCAGGATGTTGCGGCGGGCCATTCGGAGATGAGGACGGTTGATGCGGCAAGTTTTCCGGCGCTGTGGACACAGAGCGGCAGCGGTATGGAGGATGTGGCCGAGCTGCACCTGCGCGAAGAATTGCTGCTGGAGAACTATAGCTGGGTTGATCCGAGTGCGGGCGGGGGTGACGCGAAGGTGCGGATACCGATTGAGCGGGCGATGGAGTTGCTTGCACAGCGCGGTTTGCCAGTGGCAGCACCTGCGGTGCGGCCAACTGCGCCTGCGGCGCGTTCACGGGAATCCGGGCATTATCCATCGGGAATATTGAGCGAGGGGGCGGGGCCGAAGATCGTCGTGCCGCTGACCAACGGATTTGCGCCCACCAGTTATGACCTGGACCAAACTGCTGTGCAGGCTCGGGAGCCGCGCCGATAGGGAAACTCGGAAGATCGACCCAACTAGAGGTTTTCAGGTAAGACGGTAAAAGAAAAAGAGTTCGCATAAAAAGATTGTTCGGACAATCAATCCATTAGTGATCTATAATCCAACCAATTCAATTCCCGTAAACTGCTTGTTTCGCACGTTGTAAGACCATGGATTTCGATCATGTCCCCCTCGGAGTTTGCCGATAGTGGGAGGGGATTCCGGAATCGCAGTCAGGGTGCTTGTGCGAAAAATCTCTGATCAGCGGTATCACGGCGGAACTGCGTTTGGCGGCAGGGCGGGGGAGTGTGTCTCGGCTGTCAGATGGCTGGCGATGCTGTTTTTGGCCGGGCTGGCGGTCGGACTTCTGCACGCACAATCGACAACTGAGAGCATGGGCACGGTGGCGCGTCGAGCCGGTCTGCCTCCTCGCATAATTGCGGCGGAGCGGTTTTTGGCCGGGCGCGGCGGGGTGAGCGGGGCAGCGAAGGTTCTCCGCCGACGCTCGGGGGTGGCCGGGTCTTTGGCGAGAGCGCAGACCACGAGCAGCGGGACGGCAACATGGTTGTCGCTTGGTCCCACAGCCGTTCAGACACAGAATTTTGGGCTGATTACAGGACGCATCTCTTCACTGGCGCTGGACCCTTCTGACGGGACTGGCAACACGCTTTACGTGGGAACCACGGGGGGCGGGGTTTGGCGGTCGCAAAATGCGGACACATCCATTGCTTCCAACATCAGCTTTATCCCGTTGACTGATGATCTGTCAGCGTTGAGCAGCGTCATGGACGCTTCGATCAGCATTGGTGCATTGACGGTGCAGCCGGGCGGAACGGGAGTGATTTTGGCCGGGACCGGCGACCCAAACGATGCGCTGGATTCGTATTACGGCGCGGGGATTTTGCGCTCGGCTGACGGCGGAAATACGTGGAGTCAGATCTCGTCAACATCGGACCATCTCTACAGCTTTATGGGCGAGGGCTTTGCCGGATTTGCCTGGGGCACGGTGAGTTCTGGCGTTCACGCTTGCGGACCCAATTCCGCAAATTCGAATGTGGTCGTGGCGGCGGTTTCACAGGCTTATGAAGGCACACTGGTGAATGCGGAATGGCCGGGAGCGAGCTACAAGGGGTTGTATTACTCCACCGATAGCGGCGCGAATTGGTGCCTCGCGACGATAACAGACGGCACGGGAGCGGACGTGCAGGGGCCAAACGATGGCTTTGCGCAGCCCGGCGGGAACGCGGCGACGGCAGTGGTGTGGAATCCGGTGCGACAACTGTTTATGGCGGCGGTTCGCTATCACGGCTACTATCAGTCGGCGGATGGAATCACCTGGACGCGGCTGACGAAACAACCTGGTGCTGGCCTGCAGTCGAGCCTGAACCTGTGTCCGGCGAATACCGGAGGCACGGGCTCGCTGGGCTGTCCTATATTTCGCGGTGCACTGGCGGTGAATCCGCAGAACGGCGACACCTTTGCCTGGACGGTGGCCGATTACAAGGGCGAGTACAACTACGATTTGGGGATTTGGCAGGACGTGTGCGCGGCCAGCGGCGGCGCTTGCACCAACCAGACGATTGCTTTTGGAACGCAGTGGAGTACGGCTGCGCTGGAGAAGAATGCACCGTTCGATACGTCGATTGCCAATGGGAATTACAACCTGACGCTGGCGGCGGTTCCCTCGGGGCAGACAACGATTTTACTGGCCGGGGCCAATGACCTGTGGAAGAGCACTTGTCCTTATTCGCAAGGCTGCACGTGGCGCAATACCACGAACTCGACGACCTGCATGAGTGCGGCGGTGGGCGAATACCAGCACGCGTTGGTGTGGAATGCGAGCAATCCTCTGGAAATTTTTGTGGGTAACGACAGCGGACTGTGGCGTTCGACCGACGTCGTTGGCGAAACGGGATCGACGTGTGCGGCGAGTGACGCGACGCATTTTCAGAATTTGAACGGAGGACTGGGTTCGCTGGCGGAGGTGGAGAGCATTTCGCAGGCGGGCGCGACACCTTACACCATGATGGCCGGCCTCTCGAATGGAATTGCCGGCGTAAACAGCAGCACTGCGACAACGACGAATTGGCCGGAGATTTTGGGCGGCGCAGGGTCGGTGGCCATTGATCCGAGCAATGTTTCGAATTGGTATGCAAACAATCAACCGGGAGTTTCCATCTATTTGGGTACGCCGCCCAACGGAAGCACGCCGGGAGTGTTCAACGCGGTGCTGAACTATTCCACCGATCCGGGGGCGTTAACAACAACAAACGCGGATGTGGTTCGAGATGGGCTGTACATGGCCGAAGAGCCACCTTACGCCCCGGCGGCATTTCTGGTGGACCAGTTGGACAATTCCAAGCTGCTGATTGCAACCTGCCGGGTGTGGCGCGGTCCGGCCAGCGGCGTGGGCTGGACTGCGGCCAACGCCATAACTCCCATTCTGGACGGTGTTATCGGCGACAACGATTGTTCCGTCAACGCATTGATTCGCACGATGGCGGCAATGGCTCTGCCTGTTTCAACTGCACTGCCCTCGGGCGGCGAAGTGGTTTATGTGGGCATGTACGGGGCTGCGAATGGTGGACGGTCGTTGCCCGGCCATGTGCTAAGCGCAACCTACAACTCCGCCACCGGCGTTTGGTCCGCACCGGTGGATCTGACCCTGGGCACAGTCACCAATGTCAGCAACCCAACCGGAGCGATGAACTACTACGGGTTGGATATATCGAGCATCTTCATCGACACGCACGACACCACAGGGAAGACGGTGTATGTGACAGTAGCCGGGGTTAGGAATCTGTCGAAAAACGTGCGGGTGATTTATCGTTCGGTGGACGGCGGAACAAGCTGGACAGATATTTCCTCTAATTTGCCGGTGACACCGGCCAACAGCTTGGTGGTGGACCCGGGGAGCGCGGGCACAGTTTACCTGGCCACCGATGCTGGAGTTTTTGCTACGCAGGAGATGCTGACGGGAAGCTGCAACGCGGTCTCTCCGGGCTGCTGGGCGCCATTGGGAAGCGGGTTGCCGAACGCGCCTGTAGTGGCGCTGAGCGCACAGCCCGCCTCTGTCACCTCGCCGAATCTTATCGCGGCAACTTATGGTCGCGGCATCTGGATGACGCCTTTGCTGGGCGCTGCGGCGGGCGGCTCTGGAGCGGCTACCGACACACTCTCAACCACATCTCTGAGCTTTTCCAGCACAATTGTCGGGCAGCTTTCCGCAGTGCAATACGTGACGCTGACCAACAGCGGCGGGGCAAATCTGACATCAATTGCAATTTCGGTGAGCGGAGCATTTCAACAGTCGAACAACTGCACGGCGAACCTTGCGCCCAACTCGAGTTGCACGATCAGCGTGCAGTATTATCCGACGGCGCCTGGCGTTCAGGCGGGCGCACTGACGGTCACAAGCATTGCCGCCGACTCGCCGCGGATCGTGGCTTTGAGCGGCACAGGCATTGATGCGCCAGCGCTGGGCGTTAGTCCCACAAGTCTGAGTTTTCCAGCGCAACTGGTAGGCCTATCCAGTTCACCGCAGACACTGACGGTGACAAACACGGGCGGCGCGCCACTCGCCAATCTGGGCTTTCAGGTTACAGGGTTATCCGCTAGCAGCTTTGCATGGAGTGCCAGCACCTGTCCGGCAATACTGAGCAATGTGAGCGGACAAAACAGTTGTACGGTGCAGGTGGTTTTTTCACCGGCCGCGGCGGGAGGAGCAACGGCTGAACTGGCGGTCACTTCGACCACCTCCGGCGTTCAGGCGGTGACGGTGGCGCTCAGCGGCACCGGGCAAGCTGTCGGGCTCAACGTGAATCCGGCGCAGCTTGCCTTCCCCATCGTTTCTCCGGGGCAATCCAGCCCAGCGCAGATGGTGAGCGTGTCCAACACCATCAGCCTTGCGGTCGACTCTCTGACCTATACGGCTACGCCTCCGTTCTCTGTGGTGCAGAACACTTGCGGCAGCACTTTGGCAGGCAATGGAAGCTGCCTGATCGGAGTAGCTTTTTCGCCATCGTTAAATGGGCCTTACACGGGTTCGCTGACCATTGCGTCTGGATCGCTGACGCTGGCCAGCGTACCGCTGAGCGGAACAGGCGGAGTGCCGGGCTCGGTTCAATTTCTGGGTCCAACTCCGCCCCTTCCAACGCAGGTTGGGGTGGGTCTAACCAGCAGCCCTAGCACCGTTACTATCACCAATCCAGACAGCGTGAATAGCCTGGGCAGCTTTGCCGTGGCGGTTTCGACGGGCTTCAAACTAGTGAACAATACTTGCCCGACGACTCTGGCGGCTCTGACCAGTTGCACGGTGGGAGTGGAGTTTGCACCGACCAGCCCCGGAGTGCAGAACGGGAACCTGACGGTGACTAGCAGTTCGCTGCCGACGGGATCGTTTCTGGCGCTCACGGGAAGGGGATTCGATTTTGGCTTTGCGCCCACCGGCTCGTCCGCTGCGACCGTCGCCAGCGGGCAAACCGCCAACTACAAGCTGGTGATTACTCCGCTGCTGGGCGGGCAAGGGGTCTTCACCTTCCACTGCGGCACTCTGCCGCCGTACACATCTTGCACCTTCAACCCGCCCGGCGAAGGCATTACAGCCAACAACACCGGAAGTGTTCTGGTGGAGATTGCAACTGGGCTGACGACGACTACGGCGAGTTCTACGCGCCCGTCGGCGTGGCCTGCACTTCCGCTGGGATGCGGGTTGGCGCTGCTGCCGCTGGCTCTCAGACGGCGGCGAAAGGCGCTGCTGTTTGTTGCATTGATGGCAATGCTTGTGGGCGGCGTCTCGAGTTGCGCGTCCTCAAGCGGCGGCGGCCTGCCGCCGCTTCCCCCTGCTTCCGGTCCGGGAATTACTCCGGCGGCGACTTACACGATTCCAGTCATCGCGACATCGAATGGCGTTCAGCATCAGGTGGCACTTACCCTGACTGTGGATTGATCACCTGCCGAGGGGGAGCGCAGACAAAACCGGCTATACTCTATCTTCGGACATTCATAGGAAATGCACGCAACGGAGCGTTGAGAATGCCGCACATGGGGAAAAGAAGATGACCGCCAAAGTGACCGTGGAAGAAGTGCAGCGGGTGGCCGAGCTGGCTCACCTGGAATTGAAGCCGGAGGAGACTCCGGGGATGCTCAATGATTTGAACGCCATTCTGGATTACGTTGCCGAGCTGAATGAGCTGGACACGCGCGGCGTGGAGCCGCTGGCCCAGGTCAGCGATCTGCTGGATGCGGCGGGCAAAGGCGTGCTGCGTCAGGACCGGGTGCTGCCGTCGCTGGACCGGGCTGAAGTTTTGTCTCAGGCGCCGGAGACCGATGGGGTTTTCTTCAAGGTTCCAAAGGTTATTGAACGGTAAAGAACTGCGTGCTATCCCAGGTCCGACAATCCGGACATGGAGCACCGAAGATTCGATGATAACTGGGCCGTCAACAGGCCAGGAAATGGGGAAGATTCTCTTGTCGAGTGAAGCCAAACCAGTGGAAAATTTTGTAGAACATCCGAAGACTCTGGCCGAGTTGCACGCCGGAATTGTTGCGGGCACGACCAAGGCTGTGGACCTCGCGGCTAGTTATTATGACCGCATCGCCCGGAAGAATCCGCGGCTGAACGTTTATCTGAGCCTGACCAAAGAACGTGCGCTCGCACAAGCGGCGAAGGTGGACGATGCGGCCGCCAAGGGCGATCCGTTGGGTCCGCTGGCGGGCATTCCTGTGGGCATCAAGGATGTGCTGGTGATGCGCGGTGCTCCGGCTACTGCTGGGTCGAAGATTCTAGAAGGCTACCGTCCGCCGTACGACGCGACGGCAGTGGCTAAGTTGGAAGCGGCGGGCGCGGTACTCATCGGCAAGATTAACTGCGACGAGTTTGCCATGGGTTCGTCGAACGAGAACTCGGCGTATGGGCCGGTACGCAATCCCGTCGACACGGAGCGGGTTCCAGGCGGCT
>Ga0265336_10001336_pt1 | contig 11471 bp, 13 predicted proteins | sample 42119metaG_FD_193583 | JGI IMG/M metagenome (GOLD analysis project Ga0265336, IMG submission 193583) | Rhizosphere microbial communities from Carex aquatilis grown in University of Washington, Seatle, WA, United States - 4-21-19 metaG | ecosystem: Host-associated > Plants > Roots > Rhizosphere...
GCATGCTCACGACAGCGCGCTCCGGCAGGCCGATCGCCCGGTCGACGACGACGTGGTAGTCCTCCGCGACGCGCTCGGCGAGAACGGCAAGAACGCGGTCGCGGTTGACGAGCACCGCGTCCGCGCCGGCGGCAACCCACTCGACATCGGGGTCGAGCATCCCCTCGAGCGCGGCAAGGTCGCCGGCGACGAAGGCGTGATAGCCGCGGAGAAGAAGCTCGACGCTCTCGTGACTCACGCAGCTGAGTCTACGGAGCGATCAACGCCACCAAACGCTCTCGCGAGCCCGCTCGGTCCCTCCGGTGCGGTCGAGGGCGTCGAGCGTTGCGATCTCGTCGGCCGAGAGCTCGAAGTCGAAGACGTCTCCGTTCTCGGCGATCCGCTCACGATGCACCGACTTCGGGATCACGGGAACGCCCTTCTCGATGCACCAGCGAATCAGCACCTGCGCGCTCGTCCGCCCGTGGCGTTCGGCGATCGGGGCGACCTCCTCGCTGTCGAGATGCTTCCCGGTGCCGAGCGGGCTGTACGCCTCGAGCGCGAGCCCGTGGGAGTTGCACCATTCGAGGAGGCCGCGCCGGTACTCGTACGGGCTGAACTGCACCTGGTTCACGACCGGCGGCGACGACGCGACGGAGAGAACCTCGCCGAGCTCCTCGACGCTGAAGTTCGAGACGCCGATCGACCGGGCGTAGCCGCGCTCACGCGCCTGCTCCATCCCCGGCCACGCCCAGGTCGCGCCGCCTGCCGGCCAATGGACGATGTAGAGGTCGACGTAATCGAGCCCGAGGCGCTCGAGGCTGCCCTCGATCGCGGCGAGCGGGTCGTCCTGCCGGGGATAGAACTTCGTCGTGACGTAGACCTCCTCGCGCGGGACACCACTCGCCCGCAGCCCCTCGCCGACGCTCACCTCGTTGCCGTACGCCTGTGCCGTGTCGATGTGCCGGTAGCCGAGCTCGAGTGCCCAGCGCACGGCATCGACGCATTCACGGGCGTCGTCCACCTGCCAGACGCCGAGTGCGAGCAGCGGGATCTCATTGCCGTCTGCGAGAGCGTGGAATCTGTCGTTCGAGGTCACCATCGGGTCAACGCGCCAGGCGGGACGATGTTCCGCCCGCGAGCGAAGGAATGGAGCCGAGGGGGCTCGAACCCCTGACCTACTGGCTGCCAGCCAGTCGCTCTCCCAGCTGAGCTACGGCCCCGAGGTGGTGGAGTTTAGCCGCGAATTCGAAGTCCTCAGCCCAGTGGATGCCACGTTGCTGGTTGTTCCTGGTCGGTGCAACTCGGAGCTGAATGTGCGTCAGTCCCGCGAACTCGTCCAGCGGGAGGAAGTAACAGCGCTGGAGCTCTGGGCAATACGCCACGATCGCGTCGACCTCATCGGTCGTGTAGGTGCGACGAACGAACCCCCCCGCCGCTCTCCTGGACGAATAGCAGCGAACAACCAGCACGTCGATTTGCCGTCTCGCTGACTTGACCTGGACGCGAACGAGTCGCTCACCGATGTCGATGACCAGGTCGTAGCGAAGCCCGTCGTTGACCGGCTTCAGAACACCGACTCCGAGCTTGACGGCCTCGTGGATGACCGCGGTCTCGGCAATCGCGCCTTTCTGATCGCTCGTGAGCATCCGGCCACTGTAGTTTACCGCTCGGACAACAGCTAGCCGCCGCCGCAGGCAGGACCGGTGCCGGCTGCGGCGGCGAGCCCTGCCAGAGCGAGAGCTGCCAGCGACGCAACCGCCAACCAGATCCCGAGCTTGACGAGGATTGGAGCCACGTCGATCTCCACGTTGCTGACACGGAGCGCTCGAATGGAGAACGCCAACGCTCCGCCGGCAGTAACCCCCCAGCACGAAACGAGCAGATCCGCTCGGACACCATTCATGTGGTGCGCCCACTTGATCGACGCTGCGAGCAGCGCGAGCGAGAGGATCGCCAACAACACTCCGATCTTGGCGCTGCTCTCGGTCCGCTCGTTCATGACGCCGTCAAGTGACGGGAGAGAAACGCAAGCGACGGTGGCGTCTGCTCGAGGAAGAACGACCCCGAGTGGCAGCCGGCCGACAGCTCGACTACCGACCCCGGCGGTAGAGCCTTGGCGAGCGCGACGACACCGGGATGAAACGGATCGTCGTTCCCCGAGGCGACCCGCACGGGAATCCCCGTGAGCGCGCGCGTATGCGTGACGACGTCAGCAGCGGCGAACGCGGCCGGCGAGGCGTAGGCGGCGGCGTTGACGCCGCTCGCCTGCGCGTAACTCGTCCAGACCGCGGGGCTGATCGCTGCAACCGCGCGAAAGAGCTGCGGGAACTTCTCCGCGAAGAGGATTGCGCCATAGCCGCCCATCGACGTGCCGAGCACTCCGACTTTGTCCGGCGCACGGCCGAGCCCGAGCCCGCGACAGAGCGGGATCAGCTCGTCGACGACCATCGCCATCGGGTCGTCGCCGGGATGCGGGTTCCAGTAGCCGCGCCCTCCGTCCACCGTGACGATCGCCATCGGCCGAAGCGGCGCGCCGTCGACCCGAAGCGCCAGGGCGTTCGCCGGCGACAGTCCACCGACGCCACTCGTATGGTCGCCGCCCTCGCCGTGCAACACGACGACGAGCGGGAGACGGTCGCCCGGCTTGTGCCCGGGCGGGTAGGCGATCGTGTACCCGACCTCCGTGTTTCGGGCGTGCGAGTAGAAGCGCCTGGCGTACGCGGGCCCCGGCGTCGAGAAGTCGAGCGGCGGATGCGGGACGTCGCAGGCGCCGTCGATCGCGTCGAGCGTCTGCTTCCCCGGCAGGACGCCGTGCTCGACGAGCTCGTACAGCGTCGCCCCGCCGACGACGAGCGTGCCGGCTCCGGCCAGACCGAGCTTGAGGAAGCCGCCGCGCGTCACCGCGCGAGCGTCGCGCGTGCGTCCGCGCCGGCCTGCCGCGCGAAGAGGAGCGCAGCGATCATCGCGGCGAGCGCGACGAAGTCGATCGCGCCGACGTGGAAGAGGTTGCGGGGGCCTGTGCCTCCCGTCGCGATCCAGGAGCAGGCCGCAGCGACGAAGACGACCATCGCCCCGGAAGCGAGCCGTGCGAGCGCCAGCTCGAAGCGGACGACACGCGAGGACAGCTCGAGCCGGCGGATCGTCCTCGCGCTGCCGGCGACGGCCGCGACGAGCGCGACCGGGCTCGCCACCATCCAGAGCAGCTCGTCGGACGGGAATCCGAGCAGGGCGCTCGGATGCGCCCAGTACGACGTCACTGAGAGCGTGCCGGCCCAGGCGAGCGCGGCGACGTGGCCCGGGAGCAGGTGCTGGTGCGCCCACGGATGGCCTCCGGTTCCGGGCCACCCGGCCGCGAAGTGGCGAGCGCCGAGAACCGCGACGACGGCCCCGGCGAGACTGACGCCGAACGGGACGGCCAGAGCGCGGCCGCGGCCGGTCGCGAACCGTCTCGCCACTGCCCAGAGCACCGGCGCGGCGCCCAGGCCCGCCAGCAGGCCGAAAATTCCGAGGAGGCACGCCATCGCGACGATCGCAGCCGACGTCGCCGGCGTGGCGGGCCGCGACCACTGCCAGCCGATCGCGAGTTGCGCCCAGATCGCCGTCGCGAAGAGCACGAAGGTCGCGCCGGAACAGACAACCGTCGCGAGGCGCGCGTCGGCATGGGCCGCGCCGCCGAGACCGAGCCTCACGGTGGCGCCGCGCCGCACCACATCGAGCGTCCGCGACCACGAGCGCGGCCGCTCCGCGATGTCCGCGACGAGAAGCTCCCGGAACTCGTCCCCGTAGCGCTCCCGCCAGGCACGCGGGTACCAGCGAAGGAGCCGCCCGGCGCGCCTCTCCGCGCCGCTCATGCCGTTCCCCACTCCGCAGCCAACCGCGAGAGGCCCACGTCGGCGACGTGCCGTTCGCGCGCGAGGTGCGCGCGGAGCGCCGCCGCGCCGGCCGCCGTCAGCCGGTACGGGCGCCGCCGGTCTTCGCTCGGCAACGCCTCGATGAGACCGAGCGCCTCGAGGCGGTTCAACGCTTCGTACAGCGTTCCCGGCGCGAGGCGCACGCCCGCGAACGCCTCGACGTCCTTCGTCAGCGCCCACCCGTGCTTCGCACCCTCCGCGAGGCTCGAGAGGATGAGCGCCGCGGGACCGGCGATCTCGCGCTTGGCCATAGCCGTAACTCTATATCGGCCGCCGGTATATCGTCAAACGGACTAAATCGCGGCGGCGTCGAGGGCGACCGCAGGCACGTCGCTCCACAGATCCTCGAGCCGGTAGTACGCACGCGCCTCCGGCGTGAACACGTGGAGAACGACGTCGATGTAGTCGGCGATGATCCACGTACCCTCCCGCACGCCGTCGACGTTCGTCGGCAGGAGCTTCTGCGTCTTGAGCTGAGTGTGCACCTCGTCCCAGATCGCAGCCGTTTGCCTCGGGTTGCGGCCGGTCGCGATCACGAAGTAGTCGGTGAACGAGCACTCGGGCCGCATGTCGAGGATGACGACGTCTTCCGCCAGCTTCTCCTGCGCGAGAGCGGCGATGCGGCGGGCCTGTTCGAGAGAGGTCAAGCGGTTTCAGTGTATCCGCGCGTCACGGACGGTAAAGCCAGCGGTTCTCGATCATCTCCGCGACGGCCGGCGGGACGTCGTCCAGCGCAGACCCGGCGCGGATGTCGGTCGACGCGGCGGGATTCGGCTCGATGTCGAGGAAAACGACTCGGTCGGGCCGCTCGAGTTGAGCGAGTACCGCGTCGAGCTGCTCGCGTGGGAAGCCCGGCCGTGTCGCAACGGCGAGGGTCGCCCGTTCGAGTACCTCATCCGGCTCGGCCCACGCGAGGAAGCCGGCGAACTGGTCCGCCCCTACGACGAAGATGGGATCCTCGAACCGCTCGGTGCGGAGGAGCTCGATCGTGCGGGGAAACCGGTCGAGCCGCACGTCGTCACGCGGGAAGGCTGCGTGCGCAAGCGCGAGGCGATCCTCGGCCGATGCCTGCGTCTTACGATGCGCCGGCCGCTCGCTCACGAGGATCACGAGCTGCTTGACACCGAAATGCTCGCGTGCTGCATCCGCGACGGCGACATGGCCGACATGCGGCGGATCGAACGCGCCGCCATAAAGGACGGTCATCGGTCGCACCGCGAACGATGACCGCGTGGAGGGGGTGTGGGGGAACCGGGAGGTTCCCTCACGGGAGCGAGCGGAACGCGAGCGACCGTCAGTCCCACTCGAGCACGTCCTCCCCCAGCTCGACCTCGTCGCCGGCGCGCACGCCCGCGGCTTTGAGGATCGCCTCGAGCTCGGCCTCGGGCGGGGCCTTGCCCGTAACGCGAAAGCCGCTTTCGGTGCGGAAGATCCGGAACCGCCGCCGCTCCGATCCCGGCTTGTAGACGAGAAAGTCGACCATCTCGTCGAGGGACTCGACGGCGTCCGACTCTTCCTCCGGCGGCGCGAGGTCGAACAGCGCGCGCCGGAGGTCGTCGAGGCCGGCGCCGGTCACGGCGGAGATGCGAAGAACGCGCTCGATCCTCTCGTCCGCGACGCTGAACGCCGGGAGCTCAGGACTCAAGTCGATCTTGTTGAGCACGACGATCTGCGGCCGCTCGTCGAGGCCGGCGCCGTACGCAGCGAGCTCCGCGTCGATCGTGCGCCAGCGCGCGTCGGCGTCGCCCTCCGACGAGTCGATGACATGGACGAGAAGCCGCGCGCGCTCGAGGTGAGCGAGGAATTCGTGGCCGAGCCCGATGCCCTCGCTCGCGCCCTCGATGAGGCCGGGGACATCGGCGACGACGAGCTGGCGGCCATCCGTGGACTCGACCGTGCCGAGCACCGGGGACAGCGTCGTGAACGGGTATTCGGCGATCTTCGGCCGCGCATTCGAGATGCGGGTGAGCAGCGACGACTTGCCGGCGTTCGGAAGCCCGACGAGCGCGGCGTCGGCGAGGAGCTTGAGGCGCAGCTCGAGCTCCTTCTCCTCGCCGGGAAGGCCGATCTCGGCGTAGCGCGGCGTCTGCCGGGTCGGGCCGGCGAAGTGCTTGTTGCCGCGGCCGCCGGGACCACCCGCCGCGACGACGACGCGCGCGCCGGGCCGCGCGAGGTCGGCGACGAGCTCGTCTCCGGCGAAGACCTGCGTCCCGACGGGAACCGCGAGCTCGGCGTCGGCGCCGCGCGCGCCGTGCGACAGGCTTCCTCCTCCGCCGCCACCGCGTTCGGCGCGTAACTTCTGGTTCGGGCGCACGCCGGAGAGGTCGCGGCGCCGCGGGTCGGCCACGAGCACGACGTCGCCGCCGCCGCCGCCGTCGCCCCCGTCCGGACCGCCGCGCGGGACGAACTTCTCCCGCCGGAGGTGGATCGAGCCGTCGCCCCCGCGGCCCGCGACTGCGGTCAGTCGCGCCCGGTCATGGAACATCGCCGGAGGCTAGTCGCCGTCGACGACCGAGATGAAGCGGCGCTCGCCGCTCGTCCGGAACGCGACCTTGCCGTCGCGCATCGCGAAGATCGTGTCGTCCTTGCCGATGCCCGTGCCGGGACCGGGGCGAAAGCGTGTGCCGCGCTGGCGCACAAGGATCATCCCGGCCGACACATCCTGGCCGCCGAACATCTTCACGCCGAGCATCTGCGGGTTCGAGTCGCGACCGTTCCGCGACGAGCCGAGTCCCTTCTTATGTGCCATTAGCTCTTCTCCTCGAGTGCCGATTCGAGCGCCGCGATCGCGCCCTTGCGCGCCTTGCCGGACTGCTCGGCCGCGAGAGCCGACTCGATCTCAGCGTTGCTCCAGCCGGCGGCGGCCGTCGTGATGTCGGCGATCGTCATGGAGCTAACGTCAATCCCCGTCGCGGCTGCCTCGGTCTTCGGCGCGGGCGTTGCCTCGGCCTTCTCGACCTTTTCGGCCTTCTCGGCCTTCGGCTTCGCTACTGCCGCCTTCGCCTTGCCGCCGATCGACTCGATCTCGATGCGCGTGAGGCGGCTGCGATGGCCGTTGTGCCGCTTGTAGCCCGTGCGCTTCTTGTACTTGCCGATCCGGAGCTTGTCGCCGAGCTCGTGCCCGACGACGCGCGCAGTGACCGTCGCCGACGGCTCGAGATCGGCAACGCCGTCGCCGCCGAGGAACAAAACGCGAGGCTCGAAAGTCTTGCCCTCCTCGACCTTGAGACGGTCGACGAGCAGCCACTCGCCCTCGTGGACGCGGTGCTGCTTACCGCCCAGACTGATGATTGCGTAGCCGCTCATGGCGTGGAAAACGCGGGCACGGGCCCGCGAGACCTGCAGTGTAGCTAACGGTTCGTCTCGATTTCGTCCGCCCACTCCGACATCGGGCGGTACTCCCACTCGCCGTTCTCGGACGCTGGCTCGGGGATCGGCTCGGGTGCGAGCTCGGGTTCAGGCTCTGGCTCGGCGATGAACTCCGGCTCAGACGGCGCCTCGAGGTCAGCCTCAGTCTCGGGGTCGGATTCCGGCTCGCTGTCGGCATCGGAGTCCGGCTCGCTGCCGTTCGTCGCGACGGCAGGCTTCTTCTTGCGGTTCTTCCCGCCGCGCGAGCCGCGCCGCGTCTTCTTCTTTGGCGCCGGAGCGTCCTCGCCGTCGGCTGCCTCGGCCACCTCGGCCACGTCGGCCTCGGCCGGCGACTCCTCGGTCTCGGAGACCGGCTCTTCGACCGTCACAGGCTTCTTCTCGACCTTGGTCTTGCGACCGCCGAGGTCGTCATCCGGCAGATGAATCGTCACGGTCTTCTCCGGCTCATCCGCAGCCTCGCCGTCGGTCGTCGCGGCGGTAGCCGGCTTCTTCCGGTTACGCCCGCCGCGCGAGCCGCGTCTCGTCTTCTTCTTTGCAGGAGTGACCGCGCCGTCGTCGCTCTCCGCGGCAACGTCCTCGGCGACCTCGAGCTCGTCGCCATTTTCGTCGTCGGACACGATCTCGTCGTCGTCCGGCTCGTCGGCCACGGTCGTCGCGCCGGCGGCGCCCTTCCGCGCCGGCGGCTTGCGGGTCGGCTTCTCCGCCTCCGCTTCAGCGGTCAGCGGCTCGGAGGCCGGCTTCGTCGCCTTCGTGAGCACCGCGTACGCGCGGCCGTCGAGGACGCGCTCGACGCGAACCTTGAGGCGCTTCCCGACGAGGGTCGCTGCCTCGGCGACGACGACCTCGAGCCCGTCGGAACGGCCGACGGCGGCAGTGCCGTCGTAGCGGTCGATCTCCCCGAGCTCGAGCATGAGCTCGGCGCCTTCCTCCACCGACGTGGCCGGCGCGAGGTCCTCGAGCTTTCCCTCGGAGAGGACGACGAAGTGATCCAGGTGCATCTCAGGCTTGCCGACGAGGAAGAACCGCTTCTTCGTAAGCGCCTCGAGCTCGATCAGCCGCCGCGCACCGGGGCCGACGAGGGCGCTTGCGATCGGGTCGGCGAGCTCGATACGGAACGCCTGTGAGCGCGAGCCGTTGACGAGCGCCCGCAGGCGCCGCTCGACGTCGATCGCGGCCGAGGCCTCGGAGTAGACGATCCCATCGCCGCCGCACGCCGGGCACTTGCGCGTCATCACCTCGCGCGGGCCGTCGGTGACGTTCTGTCGCGTCATCTCGACGAGGCCGAGCGGAGAGATCTCGACGACGTACGTCTTCGTGCGGTCGCGCTCGAGTTCCGTGCGCAGCGCCTCCTCGACGGCCGCGCGGTTCTTCGGGTTCGCCATGTCGATGAAGTCGATGACGATGATCCCGCCGATGTCGCGCAGGCGGAGCTGACGGACGACCTCCTTCACCGCCTCGAGGTTGTTCTTCGTGATCGTGTCCTCGAGCCTGCCGCCCGAGTTCTTGCCACGCCCGCCGACGAAGCGGCCCGTGTTGACGTCGATGACGGTGAACGCCTCGGCGTAGTCAAAGATGAGGTAGCCGCCGGAGGGAAGATCGACGCGCCGACCGATCGTCGAGCGGATCTCCTGCTCTACGCCGAACGACTCCATCAGCGGCGTCTTCTCGCGGTAGCGGATGACGCGTTCGACCATGTGCGGGGACGTTTTCTTGAGGTAGCCGACGATCCGCTTGTGCGTGCGCTCGTCGTCGATGTACGCCTTCTCGAAGTCGCCGGTGAAGAGATCGCGGACGACGCGGAGCGGCAGCTCGGCCTCCTGGTAGATGAGCTCAGGCGCGCTCGCGCCCTTCGCCTGCGCCTGGATCGACTTCCAGAGCCGCTGGAGGAAGACGAGGTCGCGCTCGATGTCCTCCTCCGACGCGCCTTCTGCCGCGGTGCGGACGATGACGCCGCCCTCCTTGACGTTGAGGCGCTTGAGGATGTCCTTCAGCCGGTTGCGCTCGTCGTCGTCGAGCCGCCGCGAGACGCCGAGCCCCTCGCCCTGCGGCACGAGCACGACGAAGCGGCCTGGCAGCGAGATCTGGGTCGTGAGGCGCGCGCCCTTCGTCTTCATCGGATCCTTGACGGCCTGGACGAGGAGCGTCTCTCCGCGCTTGATCAGGTCCTGGATCTTGCGGCCGTGGCCCTTCTCGATCTCCGGGCCGACGATCTCGTCGACGTAGAGGAAGCCGTTCTTCTCGAGGCCGATCTCGACGAACGCGGCCTCCATCCCCGGCAGGACGTTGTCGACCTGACCGAGGTAGATGTTGCCGGCGATCGAGCGGTGATCGGGCCGCTCGAGATAGACCTCGGCGGCTTGTCCGTCCTCGAGGACCGCGACACGCTTCTCGCCGACGTCGACGGAGACGAGCAGCTCGCGCTTCGCGGCCGGGAGCGGGGCGCGGCGCTGCGGCTCGCGGCGGCGGCGCTGCTGGGACTGCTGGTCGCGGCGGCGCTCCTGCCGCTGGGAGAGCTGGCGGCGGTCGGATTGCTGCTTGCCGCTCTCCTTGCGCTCGGGAGCTGTGGTGGTTTCGGCGGCGGCGCCGCCGCCGGACGCAGCGGTGCCGGGCTTCTTGCGTCCCCGTCCGCCGCGGCTGCCGCGCCGCCGCTTCGGCTTGGTGGGATCGGTGGACTCGGACTCGGGTGCCGCCGCTTCTGCGGCAGCGGGGGTGGTTACTTCAGGCTCGGGACTGAACTCGAGCTCACGCGCGTCGTCCGCGCGCTGGTCAGCGGAAGATTTCTTCCGGAATCGGAACCAAGGCAAAGAGAAACTCCTTCGGGGTGGCGCGCAGCCGCAACACCACAGATGTCGCGCGCGCGCTCGTTGTTGTCAATGGAAAGCATGTAATGCCTCGAGGGGCAGGGTAGCAGCCTCCCTGTTCGCACTTCCGTCCGGTCCCGGACCTAGGATCGTGGCCATTCACGAGCGGGAGGTGCAGCGTGGCGGCAAAACGTGCAGCAGAGGAGCTCCTCATGATCGAGGAGGCCGACGCCTGGTTCGAGTACCTCGAGGCAACACGAAGCCAGGCGGAGACCCGCTACCACGAGATCGAGCCGTGGGCGTGGGCCCGTCTCTCCCAGCGCCTGAGGGCGATCCGCGCCCGTCGCGCGCGCTTGCGGCCGGCAGCCGCTTAGGATCTCGCGAGAGCTTCGCGAGTGCGCAGCACTCGCGAGCTAACTACGCCGCCGCCGCGATGCGCGGCCGCGGGCGTGGATGGCGAGCAGGACGCCCATCGCTGCGAGGTTCGCGATCATCGCCGAGCCGCCGACGCTCACGAACGGGAGCGGGATGCCGGTGATCGGCGCGATCCCCATCGTCATCCCGACGTTCACGAAGATCTGGAAGAAGAGCGCGAGGACGATCCCGCCGGCGACGACGGCCGAGAAGAGGTCGCGCGCGACCGTGACAACGCGCAAGCCCCTCCAGAGCACGAGGAGATAGAGCGCGAGGAGGACGACCGCGCCGATGAACCCGCGCTGCTCCGCGTAGGCCGCGAACGCAAAGTCGGTGTTGTATGCGGGGAGGAAGCCTCCGTTGACCTGCGACGAGCCGTTCGGGCCGACGCCGCGAATCTGACCCGCGCCGACCGTGATCTTCGACTGCTTCTGGTTGTAGCCCTGCGCGGCGGAGCACTTCGACGCGTCGATGAAGCACGTGAGACGCGCCTGCTGGTAGCCCTTGAGGAACTGGACGCCGAGGGCCGGCCCGATCCACAACACACCGGCCACGAGAACCACGACGACCGTCCCGAGTGTCGCGAGGTGGGTCCACGGCGTGCCCGCGACGAAGAGCATCGCCGCGAGCGCGGCCATATAGACGAGCGCAGTGCCGAGATCCGGCTGGATGAAGACAAGAAGGATCGGCACCGCGCCGAAGAGCAGAACCTTCAACGTTGTCCCCCACTGCCCGATCGCAGACTGCCGCTCGGCGACCAGTCCTGCGAGCCCGAGGACGAGAAGGAGCTTCCCGAACTCCGACGGCTGGAAGCTGAAGAAGGCGAGGTTGATCCAGCGTGTCGAACCGTTCGCCGCTTGGCCGACGGGGATGACGATCAGGATGAGGCCGACGATCCCGCCGAACAGGAACCGCCAGTAACGGCGGTAGAGATCCGGGTCGACGAGAGCGGCCGCGACGAGCACGATCCCGCCCACCGCTGCGTAGAGGATCT
>Ga0265336_10001338_pt1 | contig 11459 bp, 9 predicted proteins | sample 42119metaG_FD_193583 | JGI IMG/M metagenome (GOLD analysis project Ga0265336, IMG submission 193583) | Rhizosphere microbial communities from Carex aquatilis grown in University of Washington, Seatle, WA, United States - 4-21-19 metaG | ecosystem: Host-associated > Plants > Roots > Rhizosphere >...
GCTATCCTTCGGACCCTCCTTAACTACACTTTTACTATACTATCATTTGATCCTTAGTGCAAATTTTTGTTCGTCACATAAGCATATATTTCACAATAAGTTATGAAAGAGACAAAAAATACTTTTGAAATTGTTTTAGCCGCCCGCGGTTTATGCAAGAACTATCCTGATTCGCAAAGCAAAGGGATCATCAAAGCTTTGGACCATTTGGACCTCACCGTGCGGGAAGGGGAGATCTTGGGGATCTTGGGCCCCAATGGTGCAGGCAAAACCACGTGCTTAAATACCCTCGCAACTTTGTTGCTGCCTGACTCCGGTGACATCGAAATTTTCGGGTTAAGGTCCATCCCAAAGAATTTCAATATCGTACGTTCCTGGATCAATATGTCCTCGGGGTATCCGAATTATGCGTTTAGTTTGACCGTCGAGGAGAACCTTAAATTTTACGGACGTCTTTATGGATTAAGCGGGGCTGCCTTACAGCGCAAGGTTGATGAGCTGACTTCTCTTTTTGAATTACAATCCTACGCCAAACGCCGTTTTGATGAATTGTCCTCGGGCACCAAGCAGCGCCTGTCCCTGGCCAAGTCGCTTTTAAATGACCCCAAGATCCTTTTTTTAGATGAACCCACCATCGGTCTGGATCCGGATGTTTCACTCAAGACCCGTGAGATCATCATGGATATCCTGCAAAAGCGCCGGATGACCGTGCTGTTGACCAGCCACAATATGGATGAAGTAGAATCGATGTGCGAAAGGGTCGCCTTTATCCAAAAGGGCAGGATCATCAAACTGGCCGCGGTCGATGAGCTCAAGCGCCTGCATCAAACGGATGACCTGGAGAAAATATTTATTCAATTGGCCCGCCAAACAAGTTCTCCGTCGGTGCAGGACTATGGGGCCATAACAACCAAGACATTGCCATTGCCGCCCGGCCGGACTTGGGCAGGGTGGTTTAACAGGGCCTTTGCATTTACCACGCGCAGTGCTATTTTTTCCGTGCGCAATTTATTTGTGATGACGGATGTGTTTTTTTGGCCGATGATCTCATTGCTTTCCATCGGGTTTATGGCCAAATTCGTCAAATTAGGCCCTGAGACCCTGGGCTTTGTGATGACCGGGACCCTGGCCGCGGGAATTTTGCAGATCGCCCAGCTGGATGTGGGCTATACCGTGCTTTATGAGTTATGGTCAAAAAGCCTTAAACACACCTTATTAACACCCGTCGGTGTTTCTGAAGGGGTGGCAGGAACATGGATCATCGGCATGGTCAGGGGAACGGTCGCCTTTGTGCTTTTGAGCATGGCCGCCTCATGGGGCTTTGGATTTCATCTGCCGGGGATCATGACCACGATATTATTTTTATTCGGGCTCTTTGCCTGCGCATTTATTTTGGGTATCATGGTCAATATCCTGATATTGTCTTTCGGCCAAAAGGTGGAGATCACGGCCTGGATGTTCGCCCAGTTATTCATGATCATCTGCGGGATCTACTATCCCATTGATATGCTGCCCAAGTTTTTTCAAACCATCGCGATGATGGTACCGATCACCCATTTTTTGGAATATTTCCGCCAATCCTATGGGTTCAAGGCCCATACTGCCTATCCCTTACTGACTGCTTTTGCGCTGACCTTCCTATATATAATGCTTTCACTGCACTTTTTAGGCCGTGCCTACACCCGGGCCCGAAAGAAAGGTATCATCATCCGCCTGTCGGAATAAATTTTGCTTGTTGCTTTCCTGGAATCCTTATACAATTAACTTGTTAATAAACGTAAAGCCCCGCTAGGGCAGTTGCCCAAGCAGCGGGGTCCAGTAAGGAGAGAGGTTTATATGGGACGTATCGGAGACTGGATTGTCATTATCGCTATTTTTGTACTTTTGTTTGGCTGGCAAAAATTACCTGAAGTTGGCGCATCTCTTGGCCGAGCCATCCGTGAATTTAAAAAGAATTTAAAAGACACAGAAGAAGAGATCAAAAAGCCTAACGAATCAAATCCTCAGTGATCTTAAATTCATTTTTTCAATCTTTAATCAAACATATCGAAGAATTGCGCTCGCGGATGATCAAATCCGTGGGCGCTTTTATTTTAGCCTTTTGTATTTCTTATCCATTTATCGGCAAACTCCTGGTGATCATCATCGCGCCGGCGGGCCATTTGGTCTTTACAGCACCGACGGAAGCGTTTTCAGCGTACATGATGTTAGGGGCACTGATGGCCCTGTTCATTGCGTCCCCCTACATTGTGTACCAGATCTGGGCCTTTGTGGCTGGCGCACTTAAACCCTCCGAGAAAAAATTCGTACTTCTTTTCGCGCCCCTGTCCTTATTGTTCTTTTTAGCGGGCGGGGCGTTCGCCTATTTCATCACGGTGCCCATGGCCTATAGGTTTTTGATGAGCTTTTCTTCCCCGTATCTAGTGCCCATGGTCACGATCAAGAATTATTTTGGGTTCCTGGGACATATGATGGTGGCGTTTGGAGTGGCATTCGAGCTTCCGTTGATACTGGCTTTCCTGGCCAAGATCGGCATTGCCTCGCCGGCGTATTTGCGTCAAATGAGGCGCCATGCCATCATCATTATACTGGTCGTTGCCTCTTTCCTGGCTCCGCCCGATGTGATATCGATGCTGATATTGGCTGTTCCGTTGATCGGATTGTATGAGCTGGGGATCGTTTTCGTGGGTTTTGTGTATAAACAACGGTGAGGGTGGTGCGGACCGTACTAAACATAAAACCCTCTGAGTACTACATCAAAGGGTTTTATGAAAATGCATGATAACAGCGGTTATTTCTTCTTTGCTGTTTTCTTTTTTGCTTTTTTCTTGGTAGCCATTGTGTAGCTCCTTTCTTAAAGATTGATTTGTTACTAAGATATTAACATTAATTCGTTCATATGCAAAAATTTTTTTTATAATTTTTTATGTGTCCCTCATCTTTATATATCCACATTCCGTTTTGTAATCGCAAATGTTTGTTCTGTTCCTTCGTGATCGCTGTGGCCCAAGAACACCGACGGGAAGAATACGTTTCCGCTCTTGTCCGGGAAATGAAAAAAAACAAAGACCAATCGATCGCGACCGTCTATTTTGGCGGCGGCACTCCCAGCATGCTGGAAGAAGGACAATTAAACAGATTAATGGAAGCGATCGGAAAAAATTTTATACTTGAAGATGATGCGGAGATCACCATTGAAGTAAATCCTGAGAGCATTGATCGCTCCAAAGCAAGATTTTTAAAAGACCAGGGCATCAATCGCGTCAGTCTTGGCGTGCAATCATTGAACGATCGTTATTTAAAATTTTTGGGCCGGAGCCATGGCGCCCGAGGGGCCCGCGATGCTTATCATTGGCTGCGTGAGGCCGGGATAGCGAATGTGAATCTTGATTTGATGTATGCTTTTCCGGGGCAGACCAGGGAAGAATTGACAGAGGATGTACGGCAGATCGCGGCATTGGGAAGCGAGCATCTGTCGCTGTACACCTTGACCATTGAGCCCAACAGCCGTTTTTTCATGACACAAATGAAATTGGATGATGATGACATATTGGCCGATCATTATTTGTTCATCGCTAAGCTCCTGGGCGAATATGGGTTTGGGCAATACGAGATCAGTAATTTTGCCAAGCCCGGTTTTGAATCCAGGCATAATAAGAATTATTGGCTGGGTACGCCGTACATTGGTCTCGGAGTGGGGGCCCACGGATTTACAGGCCGGCGCCGCTATTGGAACACATCAAAATTTAAGGAATATTTAGAACATGCATTGAAAGGTACGGATGCGCTTGAAGGTTATGAAGATCTAACCGATGCCCAGTTAAATATGGAAAGAGTCTTGTTTGGTTTAAGGATGAACGAAGGGATCGTGGCAAACCTTATCCCGTCGGATAAGCAAGGCCTTATCAATACATGGGTCAACGATGGTTTTTTATGGCAAGGTGAGGGGAAGTTAAAGGCCACTGACCGCGGACGTTTGGTCTTGGATGAATTATCCAGCCGATTGATATGAAGCGGCGATCCGTTGGGAGTGATTGAAAAGTTTTAAGAGGGATGCTTCAAGCATGCGGCGGTATTTGTCATCCATGTTCAGGGCTTTAAGGATCTTTTCGGCTTCGTTGAGGCGTAAGCGGATGGCCTTGAGCGCATAATCCAAGCTCTTGGTCTGAACAAATATTTTTTTAACGGTTTCCAAGTCTTTAAGGCTTTTATTTTTTTTGTTAAAGATCGCGAGGAATTCTTTTTTGGCCGTCCCCCGAAGGACACTAAAGGCATGGGTGACCAATAGGGTTTTTTTACCTTCGGCCAGGTCGCTTAGGATCGATTTGCCGATATTCGCTTCTGTCTCGTAGATGCCGATGATATCGTCCTGCACCTGGAAGGCTTGGCCGATAAGAATGCCGAAACGCGAGATCTTTTTGATCTCCGTGTCCTTGGCGCCGGCCAGGATGGCCCCGGTGACCATGGGGCAGTCAAAGGTATAGCGCGCGGTTTTAAGGGTATAATTAAGGAAAACTTCTTTCTCATCAACGTCTTTGATGTTTTTGACACCGCTGACAGTGTCGATGAATTCACCCATGGCGGTAAAGGCCGCTGTTTGGATAAAATATTTTAAAGCGCGTTCTTTGCGTTCGGCAGGTTCATTGATCGACAAGAATGCGTCAATGGCCAGCGCATAGACGATATCTCCGGCGATGATCCCCAGGTCAATGCCCAATTTATCAGGGTCAGGGGAATGGACCGTATGGGCCAGGACCTTGTGCATGGTGGGCTTGCCGCGGCGCAGGTCCGAGCGGTCGATGATATCATCATGGATCAGCATGAAATTATGCAGGAATTCCATGCAGGTGGAAGCGTTATAAAGTTTGCGGGATATTTTTTTGGATGAAGGCGAATATCCTTTATAGGTCAGGATCAAAAGCAAGGGGCGCAGGCGTTTGCCTTCACGTAAGGTGAACTCACGGATGCTTTCGAAGAGTAAAGGCGAGACTAAATGAAGCTTATAGTCTTTTTTGACCGTGTCGAGAAACGTACCTAAACTTTTATCGATATTTTTTCGTATTTGATCGATCATGGGTGGATAGTGTATCATACCACTTGATATATCTCAAATATTCCTTTCAAGTACGCGTTGGTCACGCTAAAATAAAGTTATAAAAGAAAGGACTATTATGCAAAAAAGTTTTTTATTCGTTTTGATATTCATGGCTGCTTCAGGATGGGCCTTGGCATCGACGGTCGACCTTAACGACGGCCGGACCGTGCAGGGCGACATCGTCAAGCAGGACAATAAAAGCCTCCAGATCACGGTGGATGGCGTTAACATGACCTATTATGCGGATGAGATCAAGGACATCGACGGAAAACCTTTTGCTGCCCAACAGCCAAGCCCGGCGGCAGCGGTCCAAGCCCCGGCGCCGGTAGCCGCCCCTGATGTTGATCAAGCCCAACCCGCGGCCCCACAAGCAGCCCCTCAAGCGGATTCAACGGCGCCTGTTGCTGCTCCTGAGCCTTTTGTTGCACCTGCCCAACCAGTTGTACCAATTGCCCCTGCGGCGTCAGCGTCTACGATCGACCCTGAGAAAAAAGCATTGATCTTGAAATTCATGGAAGTCTTTGGGACCCGTCAGGCATTGACCAATAATTTTAACGCGATGCTCATCCAGATCGCCAAAGAGAAACCGGATGAAGCCCAAACGATCCGCCAGCGTGTCAAGGTCGATGAGATCGTTGATCTTCTGGTGCCCATCTATGACCGCAATTTTTCTTCTGAAGACCTGAAAGCATTCAATGCTTTTTACGGCTCTGACGAAGGACAGAAATTGATCCATACTATTCCGGAATTGATGAAAGAAAGTATCACGGAAAGTGTGAAATATATGCGTGAAAAATTCCCGGAGATCAACGGGGCAAAGCAATAGAATTTACGTAACTCTTTATACAACATAATGTTACGTTCTTTGTAGTATTTTTAAGTTGACCGCATTATTTTTCTCTGCTAAGATTCCCTATCGTTAAGTATCCCCGTAGGAAAAATATTATCAAAATTAAGTCAGGAGAGAATTCATGATCGATCGTTATTCCCTTTCTAAGATGAGCCGGATTTGGTCTGATGAGCATAAAATGGAAATTATGCTTAAGATCGAAGTATTATCCTGTGAAGCCATGACCAAATTAGGCGTTATCCCCAAAGCCGCCATGGAAAAGATCCGTAAGAACGCCAAATTCGACCTTGAAGAAGTCCGCCGTCTGGAAGAGCGCACCAAACATGATGTGGTTGCTTTTATCCAAAGCGTCGGCCAGAGCCTGGGGCCGGAAGCCCAGTATTTGCATATGGGCATGACCTCATCCGATTTGTTGGATACTTCCTTGTCCCTGCAATGTGTGGAAGCGGGCAATATATTGATCGCGGATGTTAAAAAGCTTGTCGCGGCCTTAAAAGAGAAGGCCAAAAAATATAAAGATGCGGTTTGCATAGCCCGTACCCATGGCGTGCACGCGGAGCCCACGACCTTTGGCTTGAAGATGGCCATCTGGTTCGATGAGATGAACCGCAATCTGGAGCGCCTGGTCGCGGCCACCGAAGGCATGCGTTACGGAAAATTATCCGGTGCCGTCGGTACCTACGCCAACATTGATCCGTCGGTAGAAGAGTATGTCTGCCAGCAATTGGGGTTAAAACCGGCGAATGTGGCGACCCAGATCATTCAGCGCGACCCGCATGCGCATTATCTCATGGTCCTGGCCATCATCGGCTGTTCCTTAGAAAAATTCGCCACTGAGATCAGGGCCTTGCAAAAAACAGAGCTTCTGGAAGTTGAAGAACCATTTTTCAAAGGGCAGATCGGCTCATCCGCCATGCCCCATAAGCGCAATCCGGTGACCTGCGAGCGTATTTGCGGTCTGTCGCGTATCTTGCGCGCCAACTCTATTGTCGCGATGGAAAATATGAATCTCTGGCATGAACGCGATATCAGCCATTCGTCGGCGGAACGCGTCATCCTTCCTGATTCAACGATCGCCCTTAACTACATGCTCAATAAATTCATCCCGATCATTGAAGGTCTTTTGGTCTATCCAAAGAACATGATCGCCAATCTTTCCAAGACCCGCGGTCTTATTTATTCACAGCGCATCCTTTTGGAATTGATGAAAAAGGGACTGACCCGCGACGCTGCGTATGAGATCATCCAGGCCGCGGCCATGCAGGTTTGGCAGGAAAGCACGGAGTTCAAGGATGTTCTTTTCAGGGACCGTCGCGTGCGCAAGTACCTGTCCCAAAATGAGATCAATGCCTGCTTTGATATCAAATACTACATCCGTCACAGGGACAAGATCTTTAAACAAGCCGGGATAAAATAAAATTCTAATTGAGGGAGATCAAGATGCAAAAATTAGAAAAAATCTACGAAGGCAAGGCCAAGATCCTTTACACCACCGAAGACCCAACCTTGTTGATCCAGTATTTCAAGGACGATGCCACGGCGTTCAACGCCCAGAAAAAAGGGACGATCGACCAGAAGGGCGTGATGAATAACCGCATTGCCACCAAGATCTTTGAGCACCTGAAGGTCAATGGCATTGACAGTCATTTTGTGGAACTCTTGAATGACCGTGAGATGTTAGTCCGGCGTGTCGCAATCGTTCCCCTGGAGGTCATCATCCGTAATCGCGCGGCAGGCTCGTTGTGCCGGCTGTTGGGATTGGCAGAAGGCACCAAGTTGGCTTGTCCGACCCTGGAATTTTGTTACAAGGATGATGCCCTGGGCGATCCTCAGATCAATGAATACCATATCCGTGCCTTGCAGTGGGCCACGGATGAAGAGGTCCGTCACATCAAGGAATTGGCTTTCAAGATCAATGATATCCTCAAGAAATTTTTCCTTGCCTTAAAGATCGAATTGATCGATTTTAAATTAGAGTTCGGCCGCGTCCCGCAAGGGATCATCCTTGCCGATGAGATATCTCCTGACACTTGCCGTTTATGGGAAGTCGGTACGGGCAATAAGCTCGATAAGGACCGTTTTCGTCGGGATTTGGGCAATATCGAAGAGGCTTATCAGGAAGTCCTACGAAGAGTGTCCTCGCAGGCATGAAACTTCACGATTTCGAGAAGGTAGGGAATCTTGATTTGGCGTATTGAAGTCAAGCAAAAGGACGGGTTCCTTGACCCGCAAGGGAAGGCCATTGCCAAAGATATCACCGATCTTGGTTTTGAGGTCTCCCTGGTGCAAGTAGTTGCGGTCTATCTGCTGGAAGGTGATATCAGTCGCGAAGAGATCAAGCGTATCGGCGACGAACTTCTTATTGACCCCATCGTTGAAGAGTACAGTTTTGATCTGAAACTCCCCCTGCAGTCATCAACGCATCATGTCATCGAGATCGCTTATAATCCGGGCGTCATGGACCCGGTGGAAGCTTCCACGATCAAGGGCATCCGTGACATGGCAATCACAGGGATCACGGCCGTACGTACTGCCCGGCAATATCATATCCACGGTAAATTTACCTCCCAACAATTAGATGCAATCACCAGCCGTGCCTTGATGAACAAGCTCATCCAGCACGTGGTCCGTGACCCGTCCCAAGTCCCAACGACATTAGGGATCACGGCGCCATCGGCTTCAAAATTTGATGTGCTTATCGTGGACCTTTTAGGGGCCAACAATAAAAAGCTCATGGATATTTCCAAAAAAGGCCAGTTGTATCTGAATTTGGATGAAATGAAGGCGGTCCAGGCCCATTTCAAAAAGGAAGGCCGCAATCCGACGGACGTGGAGCTGGAGACCATTGCGCAGACCTGGAGCGAGCATTGCCGGCATAAGACCTTCCGCGGTATTATCCGTTACCGTGAAGGCAAAAACGCGAAACCTAAGATCATCCGCAGCCTTTTTAAGACAACCATTGCCGCGGCCACCTTGAAATTAAATAAAAAATGGTGCGTCTCCGTCTTTCATGATAATGCCGGGATCATTGATTTTGACAAGGAATACAATGTCTGTTTTAAAGTCGAGACCCATAATCACCCATCAGCCCTGGAGCCCTTTGGCGGGGCCAATACGGGAGTGGGTGGCGTTATCAGGGACACTTTAGGGACTGGCCTTGCGGCCAAACCTTTATGTAATACCGACGTATTTTGTTTTGCCCCACCCGATACACCGGCCTCATCCTTGCCGTCAGGCACCTTGCATCCCAAACGGGTGATGAAGGGGGTCGTTGCCGGCGTGCGTGATTATGGCAATAAAATGGGGATACCTACGGTCAATGGTGCTATCGTTTTTGATGAACATTTTGCCGGTAATCCGTTGGTCTTTTGTGGCAATATTGGGCTTATCCCTAAGGGGAAGGAAACCAAGCGTGTCAATAAGGTAGACCTGATCGTTGCGGTCGGCGGCCGCACGGGCAGGGACGGTATCCATGGCGCCACCTTTTCTTCCGGTGAGCTGACCGGTGAATCAGAGACAGTTTCTTCCGGTGCGGTACAGATCGGTAACCCTATCGAAGAAAAAAAAGTACAGGACGCCCTTCTTAAAGCACGCGATGCTAATTTATATTCCGGGATCACGGATTGCGGGGCCGGCGGATTTTCTTCTGCCGTCGGTGAAATGGGCGAAAAGACCGGGGCCCGTGTCGATTTAGATAAAGCACCGTTAAAGTATCAAGGACTTAAATACCATGAGATCTGGATCTCTGAATCCCAGGAGCGTATGGTCATGTCCGTGGCCCCTCAAAAGATAGACGCTTTATTAAAAGTTTTTGCGGACGAGAATGTTGAGGCCTGCGTGTTAGGCGAATTCGACGGCTCCGGCCGCCTGCAATTATTTTTCCATGGTCAACAAGTCGCTGATCTGGAGATGGCCTTTATTCACGACGGTTTGCCTAAGATAATCAAGGAAGCCGTCTATCATAAGCCTGTTTTAAAAAAAGAGAAATTACCTTCTTTTAATATGTCATTCCCGCGAAAGCGGGAATCTTGTCTGACAGAAAGTTTATGCGCGGCTTTAAGCCATTATAATGTGGCCTCTAAAGAAAGCATTATTCGTATCTATGACCATGAAGTGCAGGGAACCAGTGTCATCAAGCCTATGGTCGGGATCGATTGCGACGGGCCTTCGGATGCCGCGGTACTCCGTGGCCGGTTGGATTCTTCCCGCGGGATCGCGGTTTCCAACGGCATCAATGTCCGTTTCGGGATGATCGATCCATTGGGTATGGCCGCTTCCTGCATTGATGAGGCCATCCGCCAGATCATTGCTGTCGGAGGTTCTTTAGACCGTATCGCCCTGCTTGATAATTTTTGTTGGGGTAATCCTGATAAACCTGACCGGTTGGGTTCGCTGGTGCGCTGTGCCCAAGGCTGTTATAAAGCCGCCGTGGCATTCGGCACACCATTTATTTCCGGCAAGGACAGTTTATATAATGAATACACGCATCAAGGTAAAAGCCTTGCGATACCGGGCACTATTTTGATCTCTGCGATCGGCATCATTGATGATGTCACCCGAAGCATCACCATGGATTTTAAAAAAGCAGGGAACAGTATTTATGTGATCGGCACCACTTTTGATGAGCTTGGCGGATCGATCTATCTGGAAAATTCAGGCCAACTGGGAAATTCTGCTCCCCAGGTAAATTTTAAGACGGCTTCCAAGATCTATCGTGCAGTTGAGAAAGCGGCCAAGGCGCGGGTGTTTGCCTCTTTGCATGATTGCTCCGAAGGGGGCGCGGCAGTGGCGCTGGCGGAGATGGCATTTGCCGGCGGCTTAGGGGCAACGGTTTTATTGAAGAATTTGCCTTTTAAGGGTAAACAACGGCGGGACGAGGTCTTGCTTTTTTCAGAAAGCAATTCACGTTTTATCGCTGAAGCAGCGCCTGGCCACGAAAAGTCACTGGCAAAGTTTTTAAAAGGTCTTCCTTTCGCGAAGATCGGGCAGGTAGAATCAAGTCCGGAGCTTGTTGTTTACGGGCTCAAGGATAAGCCGGTGATCAATGCCCGGATCGATGAACTTAAAAGTATCTGGCAATCCCCGTTAAAGTAGCATTAATGTCATTCCCGCGAAAGGTCGGATTGACCGACACTCGCAGTTGCTCGCGGGAATCCATAACAAAGGAAGAAAAATGGTCAAAACAAGAAAATATTCAAAAGCCCCTGACCTGGAGATGATGGAAGACCCCTGGCGCATATTTCGCATCATGGCGGAATTTGTCGACGGGTTTGAAGAGCTCAAAGATATCGGTCCTGCGGTCAGCATCTTTGGTTCTTCCCGCATCCACAATGCGCATTCTTATTATTTCGCGGCGGAAAAAACAGCTGAGCTTTTGGTCAAAGCGGGTTACGCGGTCATCACAGGTGGCGGCCCCAGTATCATGGAAGCGGGCAATAAGGGTGCTTCCAAGGCAGGGGGACAATCCATCGGGCTTAATATCGACCTGCCCACCGAGCAAAAACCGAATGAGTA
>Ga0265336_10001341_pt1 | contig 11432 bp, 1 predicted proteins | sample 42119metaG_FD_193583 | JGI IMG/M metagenome (GOLD analysis project Ga0265336, IMG submission 193583) | Rhizosphere microbial communities from Carex aquatilis grown in University of Washington, Seatle, WA, United States - 4-21-19 metaG | ecosystem: Host-associated > Plants > Roots > Rhizosphere >...
CGAGCGTCATCGACACTGCGTGGACGAGCGCGCCGCTCGTTCCCTGGACCGTGATCGTGTAGTTGCCGACGGGAGTCGTCGTGCCCGTCGAGATCGTGAGCGTGGACGAACCGGACGTCGCGACGCTCGCCGGATTGAACGCCGTCGTCGCGCCCGCCGGCAACCCCGACGCGGCGAGCGAGACGCTCCCGGTGAACCCGCCCAGCGCAGCGACGTTCACGGTGTCGGTCGCCTTCTGGCCGGCCGCGACGGTCTCCGAGGGGGCGGAAACGCCGACGCTGAAGTCCGGAGGAGCGGCCGGCGTCGTCCCGGTCAGCGCGTTGGAGACATCGACGCGGCCGTAGCCGTAGGACGCGTTCCAGGTGCAGCCCGCGCACATCCCGTCGGGGTCGCTCCCGTACGAGAGCGAGCCGACCTTGTCGGAGGTCGAGGCGAGGATCCGCTCGACGTCGCCCGGTGTCCGAGACGCATTCTGCGCGAGGAGAAGCTCGGCGAGACCGGAGACGAACGGCGCGGCCATCGACGTGCCCGACTCCGTCGCGTAGCCGCCGCCCATGTAGGTCGAGAGGATGCTGACGCCGGGCGCCGAGACGAAGACGTTCGCCGAGCCGCTGTCCGACCAGTACGGGACTGCGTCGGTCGAGTCGGTCGCCCCGACCCCGATCGCGCCCGGGCAGGCAGCCGGGTAGAACGGTGTGCTGCTGCCGTTGTTACCGGCCGCGGCGACGACGAGATCGCCCTTCGCGGTCGCGTACGTCACGGCGTCGCAGACGGCCTGCGAGTAGCTCGTCGAGCCGAGACTGAGGTTGATCACGCGCGCGCCGTGGTCGGCCGCCCACATGATCCCGGCCGCGACTCCGGCGGCGTTGCCGTTCCCGGTCGAATCGAGCACCTTGACCGGGATGACCGGCGCGTCGTAGGCGACGCCGGCGATGCCGGTGAGGTTGTTCGCCGAGGCGGCCGCAATGCCGGCGACGTGCGTGCCGTGCCCGTAGTCGTCGAGGGCTGTGCTCGAGACGCAGGTGCCGGTGACACAGTTCGCGCCGTCGGCCGTGTCGACGCGCCCGGCGAGGTCGGGATGGGTCGAGTCGACGCCGCTGTCGACGATCGCGATCGGAGCCTGAGGCGAACCCGGCGCGGCGTACGAGCCCGGATAGACGTTCCAACCGGCGAGGGCGTTCGTCGTCGCGAGCGACCACTGGGAGGAGTACGACGGGTCGTTTGGCGCCGGCAGCCCTTGCGCCTGCTCGACGACGTTCGGCTCGGCGTACTCGACGTTCGGGTTGCTCTCGTACGCGGCGAGCGCCCCGGTGACGGTCTGGCCGGACTGCACGTCGACGACGGCGGGAGCCTTGGCGCCGTCGAACTTGACGAGGATCGTGTGGGAGCCGGCCGGCGCGCCCGAAGGCGCCGCGGTTGCGGAGCCAGCGCCGACGAAGAGCGCCGCAACGCAGAAGAGCAACGTCCGTGTCCGCAAGAGCCGCATGCGGGCGCACCGTAGGAAGCAGCCGGGCGAGGGATCACACCCGAAAAGGTGAACTTGACGGAAGTTCCCTCGATCGAGGTCTATCGGATTCCGCTGAAACTGCCTGCGACTATCGCTAAAGCCGAGCGCCCGATCATCCGATCAAGGGATTCGTCCACCCTCGATCAAGGGATGCGTCCATGCCTAGCTGCGGCTCACTGAATTTCGTTCGCGCGCTCACAACACCGCTCCGCTTCGTACTCGTCGGACTCGCGCTGTGCGCAGCGCTGGCCGTCTTCTCCGTCGGGAGCGGCACGGCAGGAACGAAAAGCTTCGCGAGCGGGACGCTGATCATCCCGATGGACACGGACACGACGGGCAACCACACGTCGTTCAATCAGAACTACGGAATGTGGAAGGCCTACGGGCTCGTCTACAAGCTCCTCCAGAACGGGATCCCGGTGCAGTGGGGGATCGCGACGTCGAAGGTCTCGACGAGCGACATCGATTTCAGCGTCTCGAGCGTGATCGACCAGCGCACGAGCACTGCGCTCGGCAACTGGGACTACCGCGGCGGCCCGTTCATCATCGACAGCGCGCACGCCGCAGAGGCGATGCCGATCATCAGCGCGTGGTGGGCGGCGAACGGCAACGAGCCGAACGTGCACCAGGCGACGGCGAGCTTCTCCGCCAACGTCCCGCTGATCATGACGCAGCCGCCCCGAATCGCGAACGAGGCCATCAACTCCGGCATCACCACCGCCTACTACAACGCAGCGGGCATCACGGACGCGAGCGGGAACCCCTGGTCGAGCTCGTCTCCGAACATCGTCAACGAGACGCAGATCGCGAACGGCGCGCTCTTCAACAACGGCTCCGCCTGCGAGCAGCCGAAGTACACGATCTTCGTGACGCCGCACAACAGCGGGTACAGCTACTCGCTCATCGACCCGACCAACCTCGGGACGAAGACGTACTCGCAGCTCGACACGTTCGTGTCGCAGGGCGGCGGCTGGACGGCGACGTGCCATTCCATCCTCAGCAACGAGAACGCCATCGCGGCGCTCACGACGAACGGCAACGCGAGCGTCAAGGCGCTGTTCCCGTCGTCGCAGCCGGGCGGCACTCCCGGCGGCCTCCTCACGACGACCGGCTTCCCGGTGATCGACAACACCGGAGGCACGTGGAGCAACCTCGCGCCGGGCCTGCCCGCGGCTCAGGGCGTGCCGACGACGGTGGCGCAGTCGCTGCCGGGCGGCTCCGTGCAGACATGGCCGGCGCCCGGTAACCCGGGTGCGCCGACGTACTACCCGAGCACGAAGCGGGCCGGAACGTTCACGGCCAGCGGCGTCAGCCACGACGACTTCCTCACCGGCATCTACCACAACGGCACCGGAGCCGGCCGCATCACGTACATCGGCGGTCACTCGTTCTCGACGGGCCTCCCGTACGCGACGAACGCCACGGCGCCGTTCCTGCGCGCCTTCTACAACTCGCTCCTCTTCAACGGCGCCGGGGAGGCGAGGCTCGACCTCACGCTCGACTCGGACACGTATCCGCAGAACGGCACCGGCCTCCTCGAGGTCAGCATCAAGAACATCGGCGGGGATACCGCGAGCAACGTCGCGAGCCTCGGCGTCACCCTCGCCCCCGGCTTCACATACGCCGGCACCACGACCGGCCCCAGCCCGACCGTGAGCGGACAGACGCTCGTCTGGCCCGGCGGCGTCGGCGACATTCCCGGCAACACCACCGCGGTCACGTTCCAGGTCTCGGTCGACCCGTCGGTCTCGAGCACGGCCGGCAGCAAGCACCTCGGCGATCTCAGCGCGACCTTCACCGACGACTTCGGCGGCAAGTTCACCGCCGGCGTGTGCAAGGACGTAACGATCGCGCCGGTTCCGGTTCCGGTGCTGACGAAGACTCCGGCTTCGCAGGGTCCGGTCAATCCGGGCGATGCGGTCACGTGGACGCTCCACTACGGCAACAACGGCGGCAGCACGCTCCAGGGAAGCACCGTCCAGGACACGCTTCCGGCCGGCTTCACGTACGTATCGAGCTCCTCGTCGCCGTCGCTCGGCGCTCCGACCGTGATCCCCGGCACGCAGACGACCGTGCGCTGGAGCACGGGATCGATCGCGGCGAACACGCCCACGGCCGGCACGATCACCGTCACCGCGCGCGCGGGCCAGATCACGAATGGGACGGGGGATCCGCTCACCCAGACGTTCACGAACAACGCCAAGCTCACCGGGACGAGCTCCGGGACCTCCTACTCGGCGACCGCGAGCGCGACGGTCGATGTCCAGGCTCTCCCGATCAGCCTCGGGAAGACCGTCGACCACACGTTCCTCTCCTCCCTGCCGGGGAGCGCTTTCTACACGATGACACCGCGCTCCGCGGACGACAGCCAGCTGTCGAACGTGCGCGTGATCGACCCGCTTCCGGCCGGCATCGTCGCCGCGCCAACGGTCGGCCAGGGCGGCACGTACGGCGCCTACACGCCGATCGCCGCCGTCGGCGGCAATGACGGAGCTGGATTCACGACCTCCATCGCCGTCAGCAGCAACGTCGTCACGAGCGGCACGGCCGTGACCGTCTCGCTCACCGTCAAGAGCGCGTCGAGCACGATCACCGGCGTCTCGCCGGGCCCGATGACCGCCTCCGGCGGCGCGTCGACGTGCGGCAGCCCGAGCCCGGCCAGCGCCACGATTCCGTCAGGCGCGACGGGCGCCACCTTCACCTTCTCCTGTACGACCGACAACCTCGGCGAGTACATCTTCGCCGACGACGCCTCGGACGGCAGCGGAAACGACTGGCCGGCGGCCAGCTCCGCGAGCGTGCTCTCCATCGCAGGCGGCGGCCCGAACGTCGCGACCTGGAACCTCGGGAGCAACACGGCAGCCGTGCCGGGGCAGGTCATCACGAGCGGCTCTACGGCCGGGATCTTCGCGCTGCAGGGCGCGAACACGAAGACCTTCCAGAAGTACGACATCAGCCAGAGCTCCTGGGGAGCGAAGGCGTCGACAGCGGCGAACGTCAACACCGGCGGTGCGCTCACGACAGACGGCGCCGGAACGATCTACGCACTCGGCGGCAACGGCACGCAGGCCTTCTACTCCTACAGCGCCGCAAGCGACGCCTGGACGACGAAGACCTCGACCGGCACGAACGTCGGCGACGGCGGATCGCTCGTGTTCCTCACGGTCTCGGGCACGAAGTACGTCTTCGCCACGATGGGGAACAACACGAAGACCTTCAAGCGCTACGACGTCGTGGGCAACACGTGGAGCGCGATGACGAACGTGCCGGTGAACGTGAAGGGCGGCGGCTCCCTCACGACCGACGGCACGAACCTCTACCTCGTCGTCGGGAACAACGGAAACGCCTTCTACCGCTACAACGTCGCGGGGAACACGTGGACCGCGCTCGCGAACCTGACCTCGGGTCCCGGGCCTGCCGGCAACGTGAAGGTCAACTCCGGTGGCGCGTCCGTCTATCTCGGCGGCTACGTCTACGCGCTCGTCGGGAACAACAAGAACACGTTCCTTCGGTACAGCATCGCCGGTAACACATGGGCGGTCCGGACGAACGCGCTGGGTCCGGTCAAGGCGGGCGGCGCGCTGGCGACCGACGGCACCTACCTCTACGCCTTCCAGGGCGCGACGAAGGCCTTCTGGCGCTACGACCCGACCGCGAACACGTGGAAGACGCTCACGTCCGTCGCGGCGAACACGGCCGGCGGCTCGTCGCTCGCTTATCTCCCGGCGGTCGCCCCGGTGGGCCGGTTCACCTCGTTCGACGTCTCGAACTCCCTCGGTGTCACCGGAGATCAGGTCGACGTCACGCTGTCGGTGTCGACGAGCACCGAGATCGACGGCATCGGCGCCGGCACGCTCACGGTTACGCCGACGAACGGCTCCTCGTGCTCGACGTTGACCGGCCCGACGCTCACGAGCGCGGACGCCAACTCCACGAGCACGAACGATCCGGTCACGTACAAGTGGACGTGCACGCTCGCCGCCGGCGCGACGCCCGGCTCGCTCACGTTCTCCGACAGCACGGTTGCCGGGACCACCCCGGCGATCGGCTTCCCGACTGCGACGTCGATGAGCGTCCTCGTCTCGCCGCCGCTCACGATGTCGGTGACGGTGCCGATCGGCGCACCGAATCCGGTGCAGGACACGAGCCTCCTCGTCACCGACGGAGGGTCGGCCGCCTCGCCGACGGTGTCCACGTACAGCGGCGCGCCGGTGTTCACGATCACGAAGACGGCAACCCCGGACTCGTCGACCGTTCTCCACCCGGGCGATCCGATCACGTACTCGATGACCGTGCAGAACACCGGCACGGGCGTTGCGACGAACGCCGTCGTCAGCGACACGCTCCCGGCGCAGGTGAGCTACGTGAGCTGCGCCGGCGGAAGCTCCTGTAACAACGCGGCGGGGACGGTCACGTGGAACGTCGGAACCCTGAATCCGGGGGATTCGGCCACCGTCACCGTGGACGTCGCGACGAAGACGACGCTCGCCGTCTCCGACACGCCGTACACCATCTCGAATACCGCGAGCGTCACCTCGACCGAGGTGCCGACGCCGACGACGAGCAACCCCGCCACGGACACGCTCCTCGTGCAGCCCGCCGTCGTGAAGACCGTCTCCGCCCCGGATGCCGGGCCTGGCGACACGATCACGTACACGGTGCAGGTGAGCAATCCCGGCGCCGCCTTCACGGCGAACCTGACCGATCCGATCCCGGCCGGCGCGTCGTACGCGGGCAACTGCTCGCCGGCGTGCGGCTTCGCCTCCGGAACGGTCAGCTGGAACGCGGTCACGATCCAGCCGGGAACGAACACCTTCACGTTCGATGCGACCATCACGGCAAACGGCGGAGCGACCGTCACAAACACGGCGACGCTCGACCCGACGTCCCCGGATCTCGCCCCGGAGGCGAGCAACTCCGTCGACACGGAGATCGGGCCGTCGCTCTCGATCGCGAAGTTCGGGGACAAGACCGGCCTCGTTTCGCCGGGCGACGTCATCACGTACACGCTCGTCGTCGGCAACGAGTCCGCTGTCGCCGCCACCGGCGTAACGGCCACGGATGTGGTTCCGGCCAACACGAGCTACGTCGCACACAGCTGCAGCACGCCCGTGGGAAGCTGCTCGTTCGCGAGCGGCGCGGTGAACTTCAACCTCGGCCCCGTCGCAGGCCACGCGACGCTCTTCATGACCTTCCAGGTCCTCGTCGGAGCCGGAACGCTGCAGATCTCCAACATCGCTCAGGTTTCCGCAGCGAACTCTCCTCAGCCCGTGAACAGCAACGAGGTCGACAACGCCGTGGTCACGTACGCCCTGACAGCGTCGGTCTCGGTGGGCCAGGGGACGATCTCGAGCGACCTCGGCGCGATCGTGTGCGCCGACAACGGCGGTACGTGCAACGACCTCTACGGCGCGGGAACCGTCGTGACCCTGACGGCGACCGGCCGGAACGGCCAGCAGTTCACCGGCTGGTCGGGTGACTGCGCGGGCACCTCGCCGACCTGCCAGGTCACGATGAGCCAGGCGCGGAACGTGAGCGCGTCGTTCGCCACGCCGCCTCCCGGTGCGGATCTCGTCCTGAGCAAGACGCACAGCGGCTCGTTCACGCAGGCAGGAACCGGTTCGTACAGCCTCGATGCGTCGAACATCGGCGGCAGCCCGACCACCGGCACCGTCACCGTCACCGACACACCGCCGACCGGGCTCACGATCACCGGGCTCAGCGGCAGCGGCTGGAACTGCGACCTCGGGTCTCTGAGCTGCACCCGCTCCGACGCGCTCGCGGTCGGTGCCCACTACCCGCTGATCACGGTCAACGTCGATGTCGCTCCGAACGCGCCGGCCTCGGTCACGAACAATGCCTCGATCGCAGGCGGCGGTGAGACCAACACCGGCAACGACGCCGCAAGTGACGTCACCGACATCACGCCCGCGCAGAGCCTCCCGGATCTGACGATCGTCAAGAGCCACACCGGGGACTTCGTCCAGGGCGGGACCGGGACGTACTCGCTCGTGGTCTCGAACGTCTCCGGCGATCCGTCGAGCGGCACGCTCACCGTGACCGACAACCCGCCCGCAAGCCTGACTGTCACTGACATGAGCGGCACCGGCTGGAGCTGCGACGTTCCGAGCGCGACCTGCACCCGCAGCGATTCGCTCGCCGCCGGCGACTCCTACCCGACGATCACCGTCGGGGTCAGCGTCGACGGCAACGCACCCATGAGCGTCACGAACCAGGCCACCATCTCGGGCGGTGGCGACGTCAACCCCGACAACAACAGCTCCTCCGACCAGACCACGATCGACCCGCAACAGTTCCCGCTCACCGTGACGGTCAACGGCTCCGGCACGGTCGACGCCGACACAGGCGCGATCGCGGGCTGCACCAGCTCGAGCGGCACGTGCAACGACAACTACGACAACGGAACACAGGTGACGCTGACCGCCACCCCGGGGACGAACTACAACTTCGCCGGCTGGAGCGGAGACTGCTCCGGCACCGCGACGACGTGCAAGGTCACGCTCGACCAGGCCCGCGACGTCACTGCGACGTTCACGGTCTTCCAGCCCGACCTCACGATCGCCAAGACGCACACGGGCGACTTCGTACAGGCCGGAACGGGGACGTACTCCCTCGTCGTCTCGAACGACGGGAGCGATCCCTCATACGGCACGGTCACCGTGACCGACAACCCGCCGGCGAGCCTCACGATCACCGGCATGAGCGGCACCGGCTGGAGCTGCGACGTCCCGACCGCAACCTGCACCCGCAGCGACGCCCTCGCGTCCGGCGACAGCTACCCCGACATCACCGTCACCGTCTCGGTTGACGGGAACGCCCCCGCGAGCGTCACGAACAAGGCGACCGTCTCGGGCGGCGGCGACGTGAACCCCGACAACAACACCGACTCCGACCAGACCACGATCGACCCGCAACAGTTCCCGCTCACTGTCACCGTCGACGGGCAGGGATCCGTCACCAGCGACGTCGGCGCCATCGACTGCGCCGAGAGCAGCGGCACGTGCAACGACAACTACGACAACGGCACCGTCGTCACCCTCACCGAGACGCCGGCTGCGAACTACACCTTCACCGGCTGGAGCGGAGACTGCAGCGGCGCCGCCACGACGTGCAAGGTCACGCTCGACCAGGCCCGCGACGTCACCGCGACGTTCACCGTCTTCCAGCCCGACCTCACGATCGCCAAGACGCATACCGGCAACTTCGTGCAGGGCGGAACGGGGACGTACTCCCTCGTCGTTTCCAACTCCGGAACCGACCCCTCGTACGGCACGGTCACCGTGACCGACAACCCGCCGGCGAGCCTCGCGATCACTGACATGAGCGGCACCGGCTGGAGCTGCGACGTCCCGACCGCGACCTGCACCCGCAGCGACGCCCTCGCCGCAGGCGACTCCTACCCGACGATCACCGTCACCGTGAGCGTCGACGGCAACGCGCCCACGAGCGTCACCAACCAGGCGACGGTTTCGGGTGGCGGCGACGTGAACCCGGACAACAACACCGACTCCGACCAGACCACGATCGACCCGCAACAGTTCCCGCTCACTGTCACGGTCAACGGTTCCGGCACGGTCGACGCCGACACCGGCGCGATCGCGGCCTGCACCAGCTCGAGCGGCACGTGCAACGACACCTACGACAACGGCACCGTCGTCACCCTCACCGAGACGCCGGCTGCGAACTACACCTTCACCGGCTGGAGCGGAGACTGCAGCGGCGCCTCCACGACGTGCAAGGTGACGATGGACCAGGCCCGCGACGTCACCGCCACCTTCACGGCGAACAAGCCTGACCTCACGATCAAGAAGAGCCACCAGGGCAACTTCGTGCAGGGTGGAACCGGCTCATACAGCCTCGACGTCTCGAACGTCGGCGGCAGCTCGACGAGCGGCACCGTCACGGTCACGGACACGCCGCCGACCGGGCTCACGGTCACGGGCCTCAGCGGCACCGGCTGGAACTGCGACGTCCCGACGGCGACCTGCACCCGCAGCGATGCGCTCGCCGGGGGCGACAGCTACCCGACGATCACGGTCACGGTCGCCGTCGCCTCGAACGCGGCCGCCACCGTCACGAACCAGGCGTCGGTGTCAGGCGGCGGCGAGACCAACACGGACAACGACGACGCTAGCGATCAGACGACCATCACGCCGGTCTGGCCGCTCAACGTCGCGGTGACCGGCTCGGGCTCCGTCGACGCGGACAAGGGTGCGGTCTCCGGTTGCACGGCGTCGACGGGCGTCTGCAACGACACCTACACCGACGGAACCATCGTCACGCTGACCGAGACGCCGGCCGCGCACCACAACTTCACCGGCTGGGGCGGCGCCTGCAGCGGAACGGCCACGACCTGCAAGGTCACGATGGATCAGGCACGCGACGTCACCGCGACGTTCACCGTCTTCCAGCCGGACCTCACGATCACGAAGACCCACCAGGGCAACTTCGTGCAGGCCGGCACCGGGACATACACGCTGACCGCCTCCAACTCTGGGGACGACCCGACCTACGGCACGGTCACCGTCACCGACAACCCGCCGGCGAGCCTCACCATCACCGGCATGAGCGGCACCGGCTGGAACTGCGACGTCCCGACCGCGACCTGCACCCGCAGCGACGCCCTCGCGGCCGGCGACAGCTACCCCGACATCACCGTCACCGTCAGCGTCGACGGCAACGCGCCCACGAGCGTCACGAACCAGGCGACCGTCTCAGGCGGCGGCGACGTGAACCCGGACAACAACAGCGCGTCCGATCAGACCACGGTCGACGCGCAACAGTTCCCGCTCAACGTGACCGTCGTCGGCCAGGGTGACGTCACCACCGACGTCGGCGCGATCGATTGCACCGCATCGAGCGGCACGTGCAACGACAACTACGACAACGGGACGCCGGTCACCCTGACGGCCACGCCGGCCACGAACTACACGTTCACCGGCTGGACTGGCGACTGCAGCGGCACCTCCCCGACGTGCAAGGTCACGCTCGACCAGGCCCGCGACGTCACCGCAACGTTCAGCGCCACGCCGCTGACGCACACGCTGACCGTCAAGCTCGCGGGCAGCGGCAAGGGCCGGGCGAACAGCACGCCGGCCGGCATCCGCTGCGGCTCCCACTGCTTCGCGACGTACAACGACGGCCAGGTGGTGAAGCTCGTCGCGAAGCCGCACAAGGACTCCACGTTCACGCGCTTCACCGGCTGCGACACCGTGAAGAAGAACACCTGCACCGTCACGCTCGACGCCGACCGCGTCGTCGTCGTGACGTTCTCGCCGGTGACGATGCTGCGACTCCACCTCCCGTCGCGGTTCGTCCTCCACGCGCCGTACGACAGCGCCAAGATGACCGCGTACGCCTCCCGCAACGGCAAGCCGCTGCGCGGCGTCAAGGTCACCGCCGTCGTCCAGTGTGCGGGGCAGCAGCTCGCCCGGCACCATGGCGTGACGAACAGGAAGGGCATCTTCGGGTTCACCGAGGCGCGCGACATGCCGAACAGCCTCCGGCTGCTCGAGTGTCGCGTGACCGCGAGCGCAACGGTGAAGCACCACTCACTCCATGCCCATGGACGCATCCGCTTCATCCACCCGTACTGGCTGAAGGTCTTGTCGCAGGACAAGAACGGCGGGCATGTCGTGATCGACGCGTTCGCGCGGCCGGGCTGGACGTTCAACGTCTACGTCAACGCCAAGCGGGTCGCGAGTGGCAAGACTCACCGGGACGGCTGGGTCGAGATCTCCCTCCCGACGGCGCGCCCGGGCGATGTCGTCTGGCTCAGAGGGATCAACCAGCCCTACTTCTCGCACACCGTCACGCTGGGCCGGACGCCGCACACCGCGTACGTCCATTCCGGCGGGCCGAAGCGGTAACGGCCAGGCTTCGCTGCGGGAATCGACTGGAGAGC
>Ga0265336_10001348_pt1 | contig 11379 bp, 7 predicted proteins | sample 42119metaG_FD_193583 | JGI IMG/M metagenome (GOLD analysis project Ga0265336, IMG submission 193583) | Rhizosphere microbial communities from Carex aquatilis grown in University of Washington, Seatle, WA, United States - 4-21-19 metaG | ecosystem: Host-associated > Plants > Roots > Rhizosphere >...
AGGTAGCCCGTCTGGATCAGCCGGTCGACATTGCGGTCGAGCAGTTCCCCGCTGACGGGAGGGAAGGCGATACCGCTGCCGAGCAGCGCATGCTCGGTATTAGACCGGCTATAGACTGGGAAAACGTGTGAAAGGTACATTTCGGCTACTGAGAGGCCGCCCGCTCCGCGATCCGCGAAGAGCGCCAGGAAGGCCGCCATGGGGTGCGACGGGTCACGGGCGGCCTGCCGCGCGAGTTCCCGCACCCAGTCGTCGAAGGGTACCTCCGTGATCCGGTACCCCTTGTCCCGCAGCCGTCCGACCAGGGTAGCGAGCGGCGTCATCTCGGGGCTGGCCAGATGGTAGGTGCGGCCGACCGCCCCCGAGGTGACGGAGATATGGCGGATCGCCGCGGCGCACGCGTCGACGGGCACGAAGTCCAGCGGAAGGTCGATATCGGGCGCCAGGCCGGTGTCCGCGATGAACCTGATCACCGCGGCCATCTCGGTCGAGGTGCTCCACACGCCGGTGCTGACGCTGCCGACGATATCCAACGGCCGGTAGATCGCCACCGGAAGGCCCGCGCCGCCCGCGGCGCGCAGCAGCTCCTCAGCCACGTACTTCGTCTCGACGTATCCCATGCGCAGCAGCTCAGGATGCGCGAGCGGCGTCTCCTCCGTCACCTCGCGGATGCCGGCCACGCCCAGGCCCGCGAGTACCGCGGTGCTCGACACGAAATGGACTGGGATGGCCCGGTACATGGCGGCGAGCCTGATCACCTCGCGGGTGCCCCCCACGTTCGCTGCCCGTAGCTCCTGGTACGGGTAAATGAAGTTGACCTGCGCGCCCGCATGGTAGATCGTGTCAACGCTCCTGGCCAGGTCCCGGAACTTCGCGTCGGACAGCCCGAGCCTCGGTTCGCCTAGGTCACCGGGCAACGGCACGACGCGCTCGCCCCGGGGGACCGGCAGCTCGTACCGGTCGGCGGCATGCCTAAGCCGGGCTAGCGCTGCATTCTCGTCGCGGGCCCGGACCAGGCAGTGCACCCGGGCCCCGGTCGCGGCGAGCAAATCGCTCAGCAGGTGAGCACCGAGGAACCCGGTCGCCCCGGTGAGCAGCACCTCGCCCGGGTTGCGCCACTCGGGCTCACCGCCGGACGGTACCGCTTCATCGTGTGCCAAGGCCGCCGCCGCGCTATGCTCGCCGACCTTGATGCTGAGCCTGGTCTCGCGGCCGAAGTCGACCTCGGCTTGGTCTGCGTCGGCGTTCAGCCGGCCAGCGCGGGCATCTTCCACGGCAGCCGCGAAAGCGCGCAACGAGGGATGGCGGAGCAGGCAGCGGGTAAGCCAGCGTGACGACTCCGCGGGGACGCCGAACAGGGCGCCGGTGTGCGCCAGCATCTCCGCGGCGTGCAGCGAGTCGCCGCCGAGGGCGAAAAACTCATCGTCGAGGCCCACTTGGTCATGGGCGAGCAGCCTGGCCCACAAGGCTGACAATCCCGCCTGGGTGGGGGTAAGCTCCTCGCCCTGGCCGCGTCCGGAGTGCCCGCGCCGACGTTGTCCGGGCACCGCCCGTGTCCGCTCGCCCCATGGGACATGGCTGGCTGCCGCGCCGGGCCCGGCCATCGGGTCATGCTGGGGGTGCCGGGCGATGAAGGCCGCGGGAATCATGTAGCTGGGCAGACGGTCGAGAAGGTAGCGGCGCAGGCTCGCCGCCCGCGGGTGATGCAGGGCCGTTTGCGCCGCAGCGCGCGTCGGGGTGTAGTAGGCGACAAGGCGAGCGTCGCCCGAATGATGCGACGACGACACGACCGACACCTGGTCGATGTCCGGGTGCCCGGCCAGGACGTTCTCGATCTCTCCCGGCTCGACGCGATAGCCGCGCACCTTGAGCTGGCGGTCCATCCTTCCCGCGACTTCGAGGCTGCCGTCGCCAAGCCAGCGGCCAAGATCACCGGTCCGGTACATCCGGCTCCCAGGGGCACCGCCTGGATCGGGCAGGAACCGTTCCGCGGTGAGCACCGGGCGCCCGAGGTAGCCGCGGGCGACCCCGGGTCCGCCGATGTACACCTCACCCGACCCCCCGGGCGGCACCGGGTTGAGTTGCCCGTCCAGGACCATGACGCGCGCGGGGCCGACCGGCTGGCCCACGGGCACGACGGACCACTGTTCCGCTTGCCGTCTGCCGCTCACATCCAAAAGGGCGGAGGTGATGGTCGTCTCGGTGAGCCCGTAGGCGTTAAGCAGCCGGGTCCAGGGCGCCGCCTGCAGCGCCGACCGGCAGTCAGCCGGATCCGCCATTTCGCCGCCGGTGATCATCAGCCGGACGCTGCGCAGCCGCTCATCGGCCGGCCTGGTGAGGGCGAGCAACTGATGCCAGTAGGCGGGCGTCAGGTCGACAACGGTGACTCCCCTGCACTCGATGCCGCGCAGCAGGTCAGAGGGCGCCAAGGTGCCCGCCGGCGGTAGCGCCAACGTTGCCCCGCGGGTCAGCGCGACGAATATCTGCTCGACCGACGTGTCAAAGGCCATAGCGGCCATCTGCGCAACCCGGTCCTCCGGTCCGATCTGGTAATCGGCCGCCAGCGCACCGATCACGCTCGCCAGGCTGCCGTAGCTGATGGCGACCGCCTTGGGGTCGCCGGTAGAGCCCGAGGTATGGATGATGTAACACAGGTTCTCCGCATGCGGATGGGTATCCAGGCCTGCCGCGGGTCCTGGCCCACGGTCGGCGGCGAGTTCGCTGAGTGGCAGCAGCCTGGTCGCCCGGCCGGGAAACAAGCCTGCCGCCCCGGTGATCACCACGGCCGGCCCTACCTGGGCGCACATCCGGCTGAGCCGCTCCGCTGGCACGGAAGGGTCGAGCGGCAGGTAGGCGCCGCCCGTCTTCATGATGGCGAGGATGGCCCGGATCAGGTCGATGCCCCGCTCCAGGTGGACGCCGACGGCTACCTCCGGGCCCACCCCGATCTCGCGCAGGTGGCCGGCGAGCCGGCCGGCCGACTCGTCAAGCTCCCCGTAGGTCACCCGCGCCCGGCCGGCCACGACGGCGACCGCACCGGGCCGGGCGGCGGCCTGATCGGCGAAGACCTCGTGGACGAACCGGTCTCCGCCCGGTGGCTGCTTACCGGGCCGGGCGGTCACGCTGGCCGGGGCGATGTCCGGCCATGCCGCCTCGATGGCCTTCAGGCAGTCGCTTCTTGACATCACGCCGGACCGCCGCCGCCAGCCTCGCGGCACCGGGAGCGCCGAATCCCACAAGGAGTGCTGGCCGAGACGGTTGGCCACGACGACAAAAACATCGGACGCCGCCTCTCTCGCCTGGTTCATGCTAGTCATGAATAATTTCCTAGGTAATGTCCCGAAATGGGCACGGGCAAATATTATTACGTCTCACTCCTCCCCGAGTTATCCCGAGTTATTCTGCGGCAACACTCCGATCAATTACCTTATTTCCCCACAAATTACGCAAACTCCCAGGTAGTTGGATTGCAGATGGTGGGTACAGTGCGTTTACAAGAGTTCGGGCAGTGCGCCGGAATCCGGCGAGCACGAGAGGATTGCCGTGGAGCAAAAGCGGTATGTTCTCAGCGGATACGCCGTCTGGGTCGCACTGCTCATCGGGATTTACTACGGGATTGACAGCCTGCGCATCGCGGCCTGGGGGCTGATCAGCCTCAGCGCGGTCGGCGCGATCGTAGCGGGCCTGGTACTCAACCGGCCCGCCCGCAAGGCGCCGTGGATCTTGATCGCCGCGGGGCTGACCTGCTTCGCGGCCGGCCAGCTGAGCTTCCTGATCGCCGCGAAGCTCCAGGTGGCCCTGCCGTTCCCGTCGTTCGCGGACGTCCTCTACCTGTCTACCTACCCGCTGTACGCGGTCGGGCTGCTCATATTCATCTACTGGCGCACTCCGGACGGCGACCTGCGCAGCCTGATCGACGCACTGACGCTCACCGCCGGCCTCGGGCTGCTGTCATGGACCTTCCTGATCCAGCCCTACGTCAACAACCCGGCGCTGACCGGGCTGCAGAAGACCGTCGCGATCGCCTACCCGCTCGGCGACGTGCTGGTGCTCGCACTGCTCGCGAGACTGCTCGCACCAGGGGCCGGCGGGACGAGATCCGTGCAGCTGCTCACCCTGGGCGCCGTCGCCTGCCTGGTGTCGGACACCGCCTACGGCGCCATCCAGTTGCACAGCACGTTCCACAACGGGACCATCGTCGACCTCGGCTGGGCCCTGTTCTACTGCGCATGGGGCGCCGCCGCGCTCCACCCCACCATGACCCGGCTGACCGATCCGGTCCCGAGGCAGCAGGTCGAGGTCTCGCCCGCCAGGCTCGCCCTGCTGATGCTCGCTTCGCTGATCGCCCCGGTCATGCTCCTCACCGTCGTGCCTGCCGGAGCCGGGTCGGACGTCGCCGTCATCGCCGTCTTCTCTGCGGTGCTCTACCTGCTTGTGCTGACCCGGTTGTGGGACGCGGCGGCGTCCCACCGCCGGGCGCTCGACCGGGAACGGGTACTGCGACAGGCCAGCCTGTCCCTGGTGACCACGGCGGACGTGTCACAGGTGGCCGCGGCCGTGAAGAGCGCCGCCGCCGCCCTGCTCCCCGGCCAGTCGCAAGGTGACGCGCTGCTCGGAGTACAGATCGACGGCACGCTGCTCGCCGTGAGCAACGGCACGCAGCCGGCCGAGAGCCGGCAGCTGGGGCGGCTGGCCGAGACCTGGCTGTCGCTAGTGAAGGGGACGGCGCCGGTCCTCACGCCGATGCGGCGCCTGCCGGAGCAGGCGCGGACGGCCCGCCCGCGGGCCGAGGCGATGCTGCTCTGCCCGTTGACGCAGCAGGACAGGCAGTCGGGAGACATCCCGACCGGCCTGATCGCGGTATTCGGTGAACAGCGCGTCCTGTCCGACCTGACGGGGACGTTTGACCTGCTGGCGCACCAGGTCGCGCTGACGCTTGAGAGCGTCATGCTCCGCCAGGAGGTGATCCGCCAGCGCAACGAGGCCTACTTCCGCGCCCTGGTCCAGGACGCCTCTGACGCCATCGTGATCACCGACGACGACGGCACGGTCAAGTACGCGACGCCATCGACGGTCGCGATCTTCGGTGACGTCGCCGCGGTAGGCAAGCGTTTCTGGGAGCTTGTCGCGGAGCAAGACCGCGAGGACCTCGCCCGTACCTTCATGCGGCTGCGGGAACGCGCGCGGTCCGGCCCGCGCGTCGTGGAAGCTCGGATCACCCGGCTCGACGGCAGGATCGTGCACATCCAGGCCAGGTGCAGCGACCTGCGCGCCGAGTCGAACGTGGCCGGCCTTGTATTCACTCTCAGGGACGTGACCGGGCAGCACCAGCTCGAGGAGGAGCTGAAGCACCGGGCTTTCCACGACGCCCTGACCGGGCTGCCCAACCGGCTGCTGTTCCAGGACCGGATAGCCCAGCAGGTCGCCACCGCCAGGCGGACCGGAAGGATCACGGGCGTGCTGTTCGTCGACCTTGACGACTTCAAGGTCGTCAACGACACGAAGGGGCACAGCATCGGCGACGAGCTCCTCGTGGCCGCCGCCAGCCGCCTCACCGCCCTTGTCCGCGACTCGGACACCGCGGCGCGCCTCGGCGGCGACGAGTTCGCGGTGCTCGTCGGCAACGCGGAGAGCGTCGCCGCCGTGGAAACGACCGCGGAGCGGATCATCGACGCGTTCAGCAAGCCGTTCACACTCCCCACGGGACTGGTCACCGCCACCGCCACCGTCGGCGTCGCCACCACCGTGGACGGCACGGACACCGACGAGCTCCTGCGGCACGCGGACCTGGCACTGTACGCGGCCAAGGCCGCGGGCAAACGGCAGTGGCGGCTCTACCAGCCCGTGCTCAGCGTCGGCCTGCTGCGGCGGCGGGAACTCCAGGATGCGCTCGAGGAGGCGATCGCGACATCCGCCTTCTCCCTCGCCTACCAGCCGATCGTAGCCCTGGATACCTGGGAGCTGTCCGGTTTCGAGGCGCTGATCCGCTGGCCGCACCCGCAGTGGGGCATGATGCAGCCCAGCCAGTTCATCACCCTGGCCGAGGAGACCGGGCAGATCATCGCCATCGGGACCTGGGTGCTGCGCCAGGCCATGGTGGACATCGTCCGGCTGCGCCAGGCGGCGACGGCACCGCCCAGACAGCGCCACGCTCCCAGGGAAGGGCCGCCGGGCGATGAGGAGCGCCCGGCCGGGCGCCGCGACCTGTGGATCAGCGTGAACGTGTCGGCCCGCCAGTTCGACGACACCAGCTTCGCGGGCATCGTGCGGCAGGCCCTCGCCTCGTCCGGCCTCGAACCTCAGTCCGTCATGCTCGAGCTCACGGAGAGCGCCCTGCTGCGCAGGGATGAGCGGCTGCACTCCGAACTCGCGGAGCTGAAGGGCATCGGGGTGAAGCTGGCCATCGACGACTTCGGCACTGGCTACAGCTCGCTCAGCTACCTGCGTGACCTGCCGATCGACGTCGTGAAGATGGACAAGTCGTTCGTCGATGGCATCGCCGACTCCGGCCAGCGCCTGGCCCTGGCCGAGGGCATCATCCAGATAGCGAAGACCCTCAGCCTAGACGTGGTCGCCGAGGGGATCGAAACCGAGGTACAGCGCGACCTGCTCTCCTCGATGGGCTGCCACTACGGGCAGGGGTTCCTGCTGGCGATGCCGATGCCGCTGACCGAAGCCGAGGAACTGGCCCGCCACGGGTTCACCACAACCGCGCCCGTTCCCGCGCCGCGGCACTAGGGGGGACGACCAATGGACCAGCGCGTCATCACCATGACGTTCCGAGACGAAACGAGCGACTTGGCGTAGTCTCGGATAGGGAGCGAATCTCAGGTCGCGGGCCGACAACGCCCGCCAGATGACGTGGAGACCAACAGGTGGGCGGATTGGTTCTGCTCGTGCTCATCGGCGTGCTCGTCGCCTGGCTGGTGACCAGGGGCCGGCAGAAGATGAAGCTTCCGGTGACCGGCAAGATCTGGGCGTGGATCATCGTCGCCGTCGTCTTGGTGCTGGCCATCGCCTACGGCGCCAGCGGTCACGTGTCGCCGCGCTAGCACGCTCCGCCCTGGCCCCGGGGCGCCTGGCCAGGGCGCGAAAGCGACAGGTTTTCGCACATAACCCCTGGGTATAGCCCTAGTGCGATCTTGTGGGCAGGCGCTTATCAGGATCCGCCAACGGACTCACGGCCTTGCACGCGATCCCGTCCCAGCACCATCCGAACGTGCGAGGCCGTGACCCCCCCTTACTCCCCCAAGCGGATGCGGCTGCGCTGACGGCAGAATAACCTTGCTGCCATTACCCTCGCGGTACCGATAGCCTAGAAAGCGCCCGTTACACCCTCGCGGCACTCACGCCTGCCTGGGTGCCCAAGTCTCTACTGACGTGAGGTCTTGCTCGTGCCTACCGGCAAGGTCAAGTGGTATGACGCCGAAAAGGGGTTCGGCTTCCTCGCCCGCGATGACGGGGGCGAGGTCTTCGTGCATTCTTCCGCGCTGCCCGCCGGGACAGACACCCTTGGCAAGGGGCAGCGGGTCGAGTTCGGCATCGTGGAAGGACGCAAGGGGGCGCAGGCGCTGCAGGTGCGGCTCCTCGAGGCGCCGCCCAACGTTACGGCCGCCGCCGCCAAGCACGCCCGCAAGAAGCCAGACGAGATGATCCCGATCATCGAGGACCTGATGAAGCTGCTCGACGGGATCTCCGACGCCTACCGCCGCGGCAAGCACCCGGAGCCGAAGGAAGCCAAGCCGATCGCCGAGCTGCTGCGCGCCGTCGCCGACGACCTCGCACCGGAAGAGCGCGGCGGCCGGCCCCGCTCCGCGAACGGGTAGGGACCGCGCCAGGCGAAGCACGGGCTCATGACAAGGGCACTCACGCCGGCCGCCCATGGGACCGCGTGACCGCGAGCGCCCGCCCGCGCGTGCCCGCCAGCACCCGTCTTCAGCGGGTAGTTGCGGCCTGCGCGGGCGGCGGCACGTGCCGCTCGGCGAGGCGGACCCGCTGCCTGCGCTGGGCGACGAGCAGCACCAGTGCGACGGTGAGGCCGCCCGCGGCGATGGCGAGGGCCGCCTGGCCGTTATCGAGCATGGACACGAGCACGCCAGCCAGGCCGCCGGCCACGTTCGCCACCTGGTTCAGCGTTTCCGAGACCGCGAAGGTAGAGGACCGGATCTCATCACCGATCTCGCGGCCGACGATCGAGTCCTGCGCCAGCTTGGCGAGGCTGGCGCAGAAGATCGCCGTGGCCATCACGATGACGGCCGCGAACAGGCCGAAGCCCCAGGCGCACAGCGCGGTGACCACCGGCGCCACGCACAGCACGGAGAACATGATCAGCTGCGGGGCCCGGCCGCGGAAGAAGGAGCCGACCACCATCGAGGCGAGGCTGCCGACCGACAAGCCGAGCGCGAGCGCGCCGAGGGCGAAGTTGTGCGACACCGGGTGGTTGAATATCGTCCCCAGGTTCACGCTGCGCAGCAGGAACGCCAGCAAGAACAGGATGTAGCCGGAGAAGGCGCGCAGCACCGCGTTGACCTTCATCGCCTCGGCGACGACGGGACCGACGTTGGCCAGCGTGCGCCAGCGGGCATGGGCGCTCTTGGGCTGCTCGGCGGGCGGCAGCGGCAGGGTGGGGCGCGGCATCTCCGGCCGGGTCGGCGGCGGCCCAGCCGGCGCCTCACGGGCCGGCGCGGAAACCGGCGCGGGAGCCGCCGCGGGCACGTCGATCTGCTCCGGCAGCCGCAACGCCAGGATCATCGCCGCCAGGTAGATCAGCGTGCCGACGCGCAAGGTCCAGGCCGCGCCGCCGCCGAACTGGACGCCGGCCGCCAGGCCCGCGGCGGCGGTGGAGACGGCCAGCGAGATCAGCCCGGTCCGCGCGTTGGCCCTGACGAGGGTGGTCTCGGCGGGCAGCAGGCGCGGCGTGACCGAGGCCTTGACGACGCCGCCCGCCTTCTGCAGCACCAGGATGCCGAAGGCGGCAGGCAGCAGCGTCACCGAGCTGGTCACGTTCGCTGACATGGCGTAGCAGAGCAGCCCACGGGTGAGCATCGTCCCGGCAAGGACGAACCGGCGGCCCTGCTGTATCCGGTCAAGGGCCGGCCCGATGAACGGCGCGAGCACCGCGAACGGCGCCATCGTGATAATCAGGAACAGCACCACGCGCCCGCGCGCCTGATCCACGGACGTGCTGAAGAAGATCGTGCCAGCGAGCGCGACGGTTACGAAGGCGTCGGCGGCGCCGCTGACCGCGGTCATCTCGATCAGCGTGCCGAGGCCGGTCCGGGCCGCGCCCTGCGCGCCGGTGACGCGGTGCACGAGTACCGCGGTCCGCCTGGTCGCCTTGGTTGAGGCCCGGCCGCCAGAGCGGAAGGCACGACCGGTCGCCTGGGCAGCATTACCCATGCCTCGCACCGCGTCCGACATCCGCATGTTCACAGTATTCTTGGTCCGCGGCACTGCGACGAGCCCTATCCGGGAGATCCTGGCGGGCCTGCCCTCGCGGTGTGACGCTCCGGGAGCGAGAATTGGCAGTCGTGAGCACGATCAGAAACCGCGCGAAGGAACCAGACCAGATCTGTGCGGACGCCGTTGACCTGGCCAGGCAGTCCCTGGCCGAGCAGTCTGGCGTGAGTCCGGACATGATCGGTGACCACTTGGGCGCCGAGCCCGGTGGCGAGCGCGTCGTCACGCATTTCTTCGACTGCACCGACCGCGCCTACGCGGGATGGCGGTGGGCAGTCACGGTGGCGCGCGCGCCGAGAGCCAAGATCGTGACAGTGGACGAGAGCGTCCTGCTGCCCGGCCCCGAGGCGCTGCTCGCCCCGGCCTGGGTGCCCTGGCAGGACCGGCTGCGCCCCGGCGACGTCGGGATCGGCGACCTGCTGCCCGCTAGCCCGGATGACGAGCGCCTCGTCCCCTTCGTGACGCTTGACGGTGACGACGCGGTGACCGACTGGTTCGAGCCGAGGCCCGACACGGAAGACGTGGACGCCGGACCGCGCTTCGCCGAGGAGCTCCCCTCACCCGGCCGCTCCCGCGTGCTGTCGGCCCTCGGCCGCGACGACACGGCGGAGCGCTGGTACGAAAGCGACCACGGACCGCGCACCCCGCTGTCCCACGCCGCGCCGGCCAACTGCACGAGCTGCGGATTCTTCGTCCCGCTGAGCGGCAGCCTAGGCCGGATCTTCGGCGCCTGCGGCAACGCCTTCGCACCGGACGACGGCCGGGTGGTCTCGGCGGACCATGGGTGCGGCGCGCACTCGGAGGCCGTGCTCAGCGGCTCCGCCGCGCAGGCGACCGCCCCGGTGATCGACGAGTTCGGCTACGACCTGGTGGACTTGCCAGGCGTGTCGGTCGAGGAAACCGTCTTCGAGCCGCTATCCCGGGATTCGTACCCTGAGGAGAGCTGAGCCTCGGCTGGCCGTGCCCGCTCCGCTGCGAGCCTGGCCCGCCTGCGCTTGAGGAACGGCACGTACCAGAGCCCGAACAGGCCCATCAGCACGCCGGTGAGGCATGTCCACACCCACCAGCGCACGTCCGCGGGCAGCTCGTTGCGCACGCAGAACACGATAATCAGGGCGAGCACCCAGCCCGTGGTGATGACGAGGGTTACCTGGCGGTCGTCCGCCTCCCTTGGCGGCGGCGCCGGGCGCCGCTCTTCGGGGCTGACGTGCCGACTGTGGCTCACGCAACAAGGCTAGCCGACCCGTCTTATATGACCTGCCTGCGCATGATGTACTTGGTGGATGCCTGAGCCAGGTATGCAGACGGACGCGGGGCTAGCCACCGCCATGCGGATTTCGATCAGCAGGCTCGCGCGGCGCCTCCGCGTGGAGCGCCTTGGACTTGGCGGGACCGAGACGGCCCTCTCCGACATCCAGCTCGCCGCGCTCGCGGCCCTCGAGCGCCACGGGTCGATGACCCCTGGCGAGCTCGCGGAGCACGAGAAGGTGCAGCCGCCGTCCATGACCCGGGTGATCGCGGTGCTCGAGGAGCGCGGGCTGGTACGCCGGGCACCGCACCCGACCGACCGCAGGCAGGTCGTGCTGACCGTGACGTCGCAGGGCAGGGACCTAGTGCAGCGGGTTCGCCGCCGCCGCGAGGCCTGGCTTGCGCAGCGCCTCCAAGAGCTCAGCCCCGAGGAACGCCAGGTCCTCCGCGACGCCGCCCCGATACTTGAGAAAATCAGCCAGTCGTGATGACCAGCTAAATCGCGCGCCCGATACACTTGGCGGGTTTTGCCATCGGGTGCGCACCGGGGGTCGTCCCCCCGGACGAAACTAGCCAGTCCTTAGGTTGAACGCCTCGAGCGTCTCGTACCTGACCTGACCGCCAAGCGTGCTGCGGATGAGGTAGATCTCCCCGGCCGTCCAGGCGGGCCCC
>Ga0265336_10001351_pt1 | contig 11368 bp, 5 predicted proteins | sample 42119metaG_FD_193583 | JGI IMG/M metagenome (GOLD analysis project Ga0265336, IMG submission 193583) | Rhizosphere microbial communities from Carex aquatilis grown in University of Washington, Seatle, WA, United States - 4-21-19 metaG | ecosystem: Host-associated > Plants > Roots > Rhizosphere >...
CCAGCACATCCTGGCGTAGCGAGATGCGCACCATCTGGTCAAAGGGACGAAAAACCAGAATGATGCCGGGACCTTTAGGCTCGGGCAGCGCGCGGCCCAGCCGGAAGATCACTCCGCGCTCATACTCGCGCAGAATCTTGATGGAGTTGAGCAGATAGAGGACGACGATGGCAATGAAAATCAGGATCGGCATACTGGCATCAGGCATTGGTGTTTCCTCACTCAGGACGGATTGTACTCCAAACGCCCTATACACAGGGCTATGTAATCAAGCACTGCCGAGAAACGCGTGAAGAAAAGGCGAATACCGCAGAGAAGAATAGGAGGCTGCTTTTCCCTCAATATTCTTAATGCACTTGCTGGCCTTTCTGTTTTGATCTACAACCCGCCAGGCTTTTGTTGACCTCGGCATCGTCGGGCACCACGGCGAGTATTTCCTTGCCATACCCAGCAGCAGAATCGCAATCAGAACTCTCAACTGCTGCGTTGAACTGCTCGCGATAGCTGAGTTCAATACCCAGGTCAATTTCTGCCTGAGCGGCACCAGGATCAATCTCCCGCCCCTGCTGAAGATACTTCTTCGCTTCTGTTGAGTTGCCCTGCCACAACAAAATCTCTCCTATGTAGGTATATGCCTTGGCGTTGTCGGGGTCCAGTTCCAGAACTTTTTTCCATTCCGCAATGGCCGCATCCATCTGCCCCTTGGCCGTCAGTTCCGATGCAACATCCACGAGCCGAAAGGACTCGGCTGCTGGCACGTCGATATTCAGCATTCCGTCTGGAGGAATATTGACAAACTCCGGAATGTTGACTGCACGATTGGCTGCGGTTGCGTTGTCAATCAAGATCGCCGGGCTGGCATTGCCCTCTTCATCAATGTGCGTCAGAAACATCTGCGTGTAGGGAGTTCGGCTCTTCGATGAAAAAACCAGCCAATGCCCGTTCGGCGAAAAACTATGCCAGGAGTTCATCAACGGCGTATTGCATTGGAGCCGCCGCGCGGTGCCGCCTCCCGCGGGGACAATATAAAGCTCGCTGTCGGGGCGCATCAATTGCGCATTGCGGCTCTTCACAAAAACAATCCAGCGGCCATCCGGAGACACCTTGGGAAAGCTGTTGCTCATGCCGTTGTGGGACGCGCCCTCAATCGCAACTGGTTCGCCGCCTTTGCCGTCGTTGAAGGGCATTCGGTAGAGGTCGTACTGAATTTGTGTTTCATCGGGAGAGTTGGCGTAATCGGGAAGTTTCTGGCCCGAAGATATGGGCTCTCGGGCCAAGGCGCGGGCAAAGACAATATATTTTCCGTCGGGACTCCACACCGCATTCGTATGTACATAGTGCGGATCGTCAGCGCCCGGCAGCGGCTGTTTCTGGCCTGTCGCGCGATCAAACCATGCAAGTATGCCGCGCGTCGGATAAAAGACCTGCAAAAAACGGTAGTCGGTAAAGTTGACAACGAAGTAGCTGTTCGCGAGTTTTGCCTTCTGGTCCCGCAGCATGGTCAGGATGTACCTGCCGTCCGGCGAGAGTTGCGACATAAATCCTATCCTCGAAGGCGAGGCTGTGTGATCCTTGATGGAACTCCAGGAAATAACATCTTGATTGCGGATGCTCATCTGCGGCTTTATAGTGGCAAGCGCATAGAGTCCTTTGTCATTGGATGGCCCGTCCAGATCCATGCCGAGCGACCTGCCGTCAAGAGAAAATGAATGGCAATTGGCGCAGGTATGAAGACCAGTCAGCAGCAAGCGACTGCGCGACGAAGCAATATCGCGCAAGCGCCACGCAAGCAGCGGTAGGTCCTGCTTGGCCAGCGGCTGAATCACCCCGGTCTGTGTCTTTGAAGGAATCAACGGCACGTCGCGATAGAAGATCGGCGCACCTACGGGATCCTTCGATGTCTTGATCGTCACAGTGCCGCGAGAGATTGGATGGTCCCCGACACCGGCCTGAAATCCGGTGATCGTGATGGTCGCGGGATGTTCTTTGGAGTGCCGCTTTATCGCATCCCAAGTGGCCGAATCTGGTATCCAGGTTCGTGCCGCGGCTTGTTGTGGAGTCAGCTTGGGAAATTCGTTGCTGGCCGAGACGCAGCGCTGATCGATTTCGCCAATCCGCATCCGTTCGCCTGCCGAAGTTGCATGAATGCTGGCCGTGCCGTCGGTAAACACCACATCGATGAACCAAGATGAAGCATTGCTTGCCGCATCGCGCCAAAGAAAAGTTGGTGGGGTAATCTCCAGCGGAAAGATCGAAGCTTCTTGCGGATAGTCGACTGTGATCGTGGCCAGTTTCTGACCATTCGGATTTGGTGATGAAGAAACTTGTGTGTCTGCAGAATTTTGTTGAGAATGCGCCGACACCGATTCCGGCTTGAAGTGCACAATATCCCACGCCAGAACGGCTGCGAAGAAAGCCGCAACGCATAGGAAAATATGTCGCGCTTCGATTGGTTTCACTGCGAACCCTCCACCAGTTGTCCGTAGCGATACTTCCGATTGTTTTCCTCTTGCTCTTGTTTGCGTAGCTCGGTCAGAGTCTGGACCAATCCCTTCAGCTCGTCTTTCGCGCCGGTCTTGCGCAGAGCCAGGATGAGGTTGTAGACAGCCTGCTGATCTTTGGGTGTGATCACGAGCACAGCGCGGCATGTCTTGATGGCTTGCTCGGGCTGACCGGATTGCAGATAAAGCGACGCGAGCAAGTCATATGCCTGTGCCAGATGCGGATCGAGTTCAATTGACTTCTTCGCCGCCGAGATAGCTTCATGAATGCTTTGCTGGCTGCTGTCTGGTTTGGCATCAGGGGGTGACCAGGAGAGTGCTTCGGCAAGCAGATAGTATCCGAACGCGTCCTTGGGATGCTCGCGTACTTGGCGCCGGAAATCTTCCAGAGCCTCCGCATGATTGTGACGTTGTGACTGGGCAATTCCTTCAGCGGTTGCCGAAATTGAATAGCTCGGATCGAGCTTGTGAGCATGTTCAAAATCGGCCATAGCCTTTTCGATGTCGCCGTTCTGGCCATAGAGAACTCCGCGCGCCATATAGAGCGCAGCTGAGTTGGGAAGTTTAGTCAGCCCCAGGTTTACGATGTCAATGCCCACAGAATAGGAACCATGCGTAAACGAGAGCGTCGCAAATTCAACATAATTGGCCGGCTCATCTGGTTGAGTCTGGATGGCTGCTCGCAGCAACTCGATGGCCTGCGGAGTTTCGTTGTTTGCCTCGCGGATTGCTGCAGCAAGACGCAGTGCGCGAGAATCTGTGGTTGTCGTATCCAGCATTGGCTGGAGTGTGGCCAAGGCGTCGGTACCGGACCCAGAATGCCACTGGACCAGCGCCAGATCGTAGCGTGCGGCAGCATCTGCTGGCTGAAGAGCCAATAAATGCTGGAAATGCGCAATTGATTCAGGCCCGCGATTGAGGCGGGCAAGGCAAATGGAATAGGCAATTAGCGCGGATGGTTGTGTGTCCAGCACCTGTTCGGCTGCCGCAAAGTCTTTAGCGGCCGCGCTATATTTGGACTGACGATACTCCAACACTCCGAGCATGGCATGAGCAGTTGGATTGGCAGGTTGTAGCGAGAGGATGTGACGCAGCAACGGAGCGGCCTGCGCTGATTGCGCCTGGTAACTCAACTGCGCCGCGCCCTCGAGCGCAGGAAGAAAATCTGGTGAGATCTTGACAGCTCGCTGAAAGGCAGCCAGCGCCTCTTTAGGCTGGTCCAGTTGCACTAGTGCCAGTGCGCGCAGAGTCCAAAGCTTATAGGATTGCGGATCGGCGCGCAGCAACTCTCCGGAGATGCGAAGAGCCTCCGCGTTCTGTCCTTTTTTCAGGGAATCGACGACCGCACTCATCGAAACCGGAGCAGCTTGGGAGAAAGCAATTGGTGAGAGTTCAATAAGGCAGGCCGCAACCATCAAGATTGCGGCCTGCCTGAGAAGATTACACATAAACTGCTGACTCCTGTTTGCAGAATAACGAGGGTGCATTTCAGTCTTTGCGCCCTCCGCGCGGCCTTAGTCTATCACTTCCTGATAGAGCCGGTACTGCTCCTCTCCGATGGCTTGGAACGGCTTGAAGGCCATCTTTCCGGCTCCTGCCTCTGCTTCCCAGTTGAGTGAGCCGGAGGAGATCTGCCGCGCATTCAAAAGGCTGGCGCGGGTGATCGGCGCACTCGGCGAATTAATTGCAAACAGCGCAAGTGACCCATGTTGCAGCGCAACCAGTTTTGCATGTTGAGGATCGACCGACTTCAACGTCAGTGGAATATCGAACTCCAGTGCAACGCGGTCGCCATTCTTCCATGTACGGTGAATGCTGGCGAAACGCCCCGGAGTCAGATCGGCGTTGAAGCGCTTTCCGTTGATCGACAGAGCAGTCTTTATGCCTGCCCATGCGGGAATTCGCAACCGCAACGCGAAAGCTATATCGCGGTCGCTCTTCAGTTCCAGCTCAGTGTGCGCGGCGTGCGGATAATCCGTGCGCTGTGTAAGAGAGAGTGCGGCTCCGTGCTGCCGCCATGTGAGACGAGAGGGAACGTAGAGGTTGACATAGATGCCATCAGCATCGTGAAAGTAGGAACTGATACCATAGTCGGCAGTGATCTGCGGAAATGTCCCCGAACAGCACGGCCATTTGTCCTGATGATATCCCTTATGCGCATGCATGTTGTAGTCGGAATAGTAGAAGCTCGTGCCGTCTTCTTTCAGCGGTTTTGCACCGAGGATAGTGTTATAGAGCACGCACTCCATGCTGTCGCCATAGCGGCTGTCGCCGGTTGTCGCGAGCAGATAGCGAGCAATCTTGAAGTGCCCATATGCGCCGCAGGGAGTCTCGAAACTGGCATGAGACCTGGTAAGGCTCTCGCCGATTTCTCCGCTTCCTGGAACGCGGAAGAGTTCATCCGGACCCCAGCCTCCGGTAGCAAAGCTCTGTGTGGAGCGCAGGAAATCAAATCCGTTTTTCGCCGCGCTGAAATGCTTCGGATTGCCAAGTACCAAATAGGCCTGCATCGCAGAGCTGAAGGCATTTACATGACTGTAAGCATGCTCACCGGGCAGCACATTTTCGCCGCGTGAAAGCGGATCGAAGTAGAGATCGTCTTCAATGAATCGTGTGGCCAATTCGCGATAGCGCGGGTTGCCGCTCAGACGATAAGCTAGAAATAAATTCTCTGGCAATGTATAAGTCTCGTCCCAGCAATATGCCTCGTCCTTGTGCGGGCGAGCGTATTGCTCCTTGCGAGAGAGAGCTTTCTCGGGAAGATGCGGTACCACAGTCTCTGTAGCCGCGGCATGCACCTCAAGTGCCTTTTCAACTCCTGCAAAGCGATAGGCGTCTATCAAACCACAGCTGGTCTTGTCATACGTATAAGCAGGCAGGTGGTAGTCGTTATAAAAACCGGAAGTCACAGTTGGCGCAAACTGCTCAACCAACCTCCGCACCTTCGCTTGAGTTGTCTTGGAGCCTGTGACAGCATAGGCGCGCGCTAGACCGGATAAATATTGTCCGAAGCTGTGGCCTGGAATGAAGCCGTGAAAACTGCCATGCCCGTTAAAGGCGGGATCAATATCGTACCAGCCGCCCATATCTTCGCCCGGAGCTTTCATGCCCGCTAACTGGCGAAATGGTTTCAACAGTTTGTCTTCGTCCAGGCGCAAAAAGAATTCATGATTGGTGTCAAACTGTTGGCGCATGGGACCGTCCAGAAGCTCAATCTGGTTGTAGTCGAAGGCGCGGATGGTCGGAGTTATTGCTACAGATATTTTGGCAGGTGTAGCGACAGGCGATCCAAACGCCAACAAGGGCTTGTGAGCAAGGGCAGCGCCAGTTGCCACAGCGCTTAAGGAGAGAAATTTTCTGCGTGTGAACTGTTTCATAAAAACCACCAAAGTCAATTGAAGTTGCTTTTGTTTTCTACTGAAAAATTCAGTGGAGCGGAATTGAACTTTCCGCTCCACTGAAGGGGGAACATGAGACTCAAAAAAGCGTCTCAGTTCTTAGAATTTGAAGCCGATGCCGAGTTGCATCCATCGTGCTTCGTATGCATTTGTAGCCTTGCCAAAGTTGCCGTCACGGATATTGACGTCAACGTTACTCAGGTTGGAATTCTGGAATAGGTTGAAGGCATCCAGGCGGAACTGCATCTTGATGCTTTGACGGATAGTAGTGTCTTTCATCAGGCTGGCATTGGTTTCAGAGAAGCTCGGTCCACGGAAGTTATTGAACTTCTCATTGCCTTCTCCTGTGTTGTAGGCCGGTCTGGACCACTGGCTTGACGCGATTGTGCCCGCTGCATTACCACCGTTGCCAAACGGGAGCCAATTCTTCCGGCTCTTGACTTGGCTGTAAGACGATACGTTGGGATAGTCGTAGGCGTTGCCATCTGCGTTATAGTCGCCACCGTCATTGCCGGTCCATGCGACGCCGACAGTGCAGGCTAACGACGGGGTCGCTATGGTGCCGCAAGTCGGATGGAATCCGGCATAGTCGGCGATCGTGAAGGGATTGCCGGATTGTGCAATTACTGTGGCACTCACACCCCAGCCTCCGGTCGCGCGTCCCAAAGGACCTTGGCCGTGATTGAGCCCCTTGTATTCGTAGTTGCCGGTTGCGGACAAGCGATTTGGAACGTCCCAGTTGGACGGCCCATAGTACTGTTGAGGATTCTGCCAGGTCGGATAAACCTGGGTGTTGTCCTTGGAGACAGAATGTGTGTAGGAGACATCGATGAAGCCTCCCGATGCAAACCGTCCCCGCAGATCCGCGAAGAAGGCAGCATAGTTGGAATGCCGGTCGTTCTGCGTGTAATAGACGCTTCCAAAATTCTGATTGAGCCGTACGGGAGTGACGGATTGGGCTACGCCGCCAACGTAGTTGGTGTTTCCCGGATTGGCTGCGTGGCTGCTGATCAGGTCGCCGGGAAAGGTGTTGATGTCAACGCCGTAGCTGACATTGAAGACCTGCCCGCCGCCCGAGAGCTGGCGCTTAGTGTTCGCGCCCGAAAAGCCAGCGCTGGCAACGAAGGCATGAGTAATCGGATGCACAAGTTGCGCAGAGTAGATGTATGCTACCGGCGACTTGAGATTGGGATCAATTCCGCCAATCCCGAACTCCAATCCGGTAACACCACCTGCAGGAGTCAGAGCCCCAGCGGGTAGCGTTGGATAAGTAAAGCCGAATGGGGGTGTATTGGTAGTGCCCAGACCCCAGAGCGGCGTGTGTGCGCTGCCGGCAATGAACGTTGGGAAGATGGCTCCCGGTGGGTTGCCGCGATACTGCTCCTGTTCGTTAGCCATAGTTGGCCAGTTGTGGAAAACGCCGGCTCCGCCATGCAGAACCCACTTGCTGTTACTGGCTACATCCCATGAAAATCCCAGGCGAGGACTGAATACGTCTGTGATGGAACGGGAGAGCGCATGGGTTGTTTGATGAACCGTGCCATTGGCAATTTGCTGATTGATCGTTGAGCCGCCACCCATGTAGAAGTTTGCAAAGACGGTGGTGGGGGTGCGAGAGTAAGGATTACCAAAATCATCCCAGCGCACGCCGTAGTTGAGAATTAAATTCTTGCGTGCCTTCCAGGTGTCTTCCGCAAAGAGCCCGTAAGTGCGGCTGGCCGCATTCCAGGTCCACTCAATGTGCTTGCCCGTGAGCGGGTCGAATGCCACGCCGCCTTCTTGCTGAGGCGAATCATTGACCAATGCGAGAAGATTGTTGAAATTAAAGTAGGGCATGTCATAGGGCCCTTGGAAGAGCTCCACGTCGTCGCCCATCCAGCCCTCAAAACCGGCCTTGATCGTATGTGCGCCGTGAATGTGGGTTAACACGTCGCGCCAATGATAGTTATGTTGGATGAAGTCGCCCAGGGCGAAACCATCGCCGAAACCCGTGCCCATTCCGCCGACATTGACGACCGGAACCTTGAAATCGCCGGTGGCGGGTAGGATTCCTTCCACGCGCATTCCGCCAACAACAGCCTCATTAACGGTGTTGGCGGAGATCGTGTGAGTTTCGTTGGCCTGCCAGGCAAGTGCCCAATAGTTCTGCGTATTGCTGAAAGCAGAGCGCAATGCAGGACTGCCTGTGGTGAGTGTGGTGCGATAGAAGCTGCCGTAGACGCGGTCGTTCTTGAAGACCTTGTCGAGTCGGCCGTTCCACTGCGTGCCGTTGCGGGGTGCTGCCGCATTGAAGTTGACATTGTCAAGCATAGGAGTTGAGCAGGGAACACCGTTCCCGCCACCCAGAGTGGGACCGCAAACGCCATTCCCCGGGTTGTTGACGAAGTACGTGGCAGCGGTTTGGTTTACTGTAGGATTTGTACCTACGGAAGCAAAGTTTTTCAGGAGGCTCGTACCAATCGTGCTCGAATAGTTTGTATTGGCAAAGGCCGTAAACAGCGGATCTTCAACCGTGCTTGTACCACTGGTCCCTTTTGCTGAACGCAACGGTTCAATGGCGAAGAAGAAGAACGCCTGGTGATGCGGCCAAATGGGTCCGCCAACCGTTCCGGACATATTGTTGCTGTGGAACGGAATATACTTATACGCTTGGAATTGATTGTGCGCCCACAATTGCTGGGAATAATAGAGTTCATTGGCGCTGCCGTGGAATCTGTCTCCGCCGGCCTTGGTGGTCATCACCATCTGAACGGAACTGGCTCGGCCGTATTCGACGTTATACGTGTTGACTTGAATGCTGGTTTCCTGAACGGAATCGGAGTTCGGGGTCAGGTTCAACACGCCGGGACGGATGGCGCTGGTTACGTCGAGACCGTCAACAATGTACATATTGCCAACGGCGCCCTGTCCATTGGCGCTGGAGTCCACCTGTGTTTCCGTGGAGAAGTTGTCAGCGCCTGAGCCGGGGGTAGTGCTCGCGACAAGACCAAGTCCTGTCACGCCGGGAGCCATGGTGACTAGAGAGATCAGGTTGCGGCTGGGAAGAGGTAGGCTGCTCATCGCATCGGTCTCGATGGTCAGTTCGTTGCGGCTTTCGGCCACGTCCAGAAGCGGCGCTTCTGTGGTAACTGCGATAACCGTGTTCGCCTGGGCAATCGCCAGCTTGACGGGAATATCAAGCGTCTGATTGGTGTCCAGAGTCAGAGTCATGTTGGATTTGCCAAACCCGGCAGCTTGTGTTTCCAGACGATACCGCCCTGGGGCGAGGCTTAGGAATCTGTATCCGCCTGTGGAATTCGAGACGGCGTTTGCCTCCACGCCGTTGCTTAGGCTGACGAGGCGCAGATGTGCACCGTTCACCGCGGCGCCGGCCGGATCAAGGACTGTTCCCTGAATGTTGGCGCTATATTGCGCAAAGGCTGGGAGAGCCAGGACGACCAATGCGGCGCACATCAGGCCGTAACGGATCAAACCTATTCCTCTCAAAGCACTCTCGCGTGGCATCCGGCGAAGCGCCGGAATGTTAAAACTGAACAGCTTGTTCACTGTCTCCTCCTAGTGTGACTGGCTTCAGGCGCAAGCGCTATAGAGTACTAAATGCGCGCTATGCGCCATTTTGGGTGACTGGCGGCTTCGGCAATCGTTTACTCTGCTGGCCGCAGTACTATCCTCAATGCCTCCCTCTCCCTGCAATCGCCGCTGAGTACCGGCGAATTTCAGGCTTTCTGTGGGATACATTTAAGAACACGCCAATACTAGGCGGCGAAGATATATGGTGAACAGGTACAGGTGTACTATAGGTTGGGGTTCCACTCATAGACTCGCTTGAAGTGCTTAGGTTTTCGGAATACGGTGGAAATACATGGCAAGCATAATATATAGCTCCTCTCTCCGGCCGGTCCGGCTCGCGCTGATCTGCGTGGTTGTCGTAACATCTCTGGCGGCAGCGGCATTGACCGGTTGCCGTAGGACACAGCCTACGATTGCTGTGATTCCAAGAACCTGCGGGACTCTACTGTGGGAGGCCGAGCATACTGGCGTCGAGAGGGTTGCTCCGCAATATGGGTTATACGTTTACTGGAACGCCCCCATGCGCGAGGACGATGTTCAGGGCCAGATTGCAATCCTGGACGCCTCCTTGAAACGCGGCATTAAAGGAGTGATTCTTTCGCCCGTCGAAGCGATGCCCTTGCGTACTTCGGTTCACAGGGCACTGCAGAATGGCACACCTATGGTTGTGGTTGGGACAGACCTTGGACTGGCGCCTGGAAAGAAACTCGCCTATGTGCTGAACGATGAGCAGATGGGCGGGCAACTGGCCGCCCGGCGCATTGGAGTAGTGCTGCATGGTCAGGGTTCCGTGGCAATTCTCGGCATCGGCAATCAACTCACCAGCACCGCCGAGCGGGCGCGCAGTTTGGAAGGCACATTGGCCAAGGAGTTCCCGCAAATCCATATCGTCTTTCGCAGTCTGGCCTTGCCAACAGTCTCGCAGGAGCAGCAAGTGGCCGAGAAGTTGCTGGCCGCAAACCCGCAAGTGGATGCGATTGCCGCCCTGACCGAATTCTCAACACGCGGCTCATACTATGCCTTGACCGAGTTCAACAAGACATCCTCCGCACGCTTGGTTGGTTTCGATCAAAATCTCCTGGTGCCAGTTCGAACCGGCGGAATTGATTCCCTCATCATGCAAAATACTTACCAAATGGGACGCGCGGCGATGAAGCTGATGGATGAAGAACTCCACGCTGGAGCTACACAGCAGTATGTTGTTTTGCAGCCGCAACTGGTCACACGGGAGAATATCGATTCGGACTCGGTAAAGGCGATGCTCGATTTGAGCTGGTTCAGCAAATGAGGAGACTGCTTTGAAGCGCGCGATTCTTTGGACGACGGTAATCACTGCCGTACTGCTCGGCTCGAGTGTCGCGCTCATGCTCCTTTATCGCGGCTGGACCGAGCGTACGCCCAGCTTTCATGACTCATTTGACCGCGATCAAACGGGCCAGCCACGCCAGGGAGGCTGGCAGGCTTTCGGCGGCACATGGCAAGTTGTCAATGGCGCCATGCAGAACATCTCCGACGACCGCGGCGCCAAGCTCATGAATGGTTCTACTTATTGGCACAACTACATCGTCGAAGGCGACATTCAACTGCTCGGCGAAGGCGGCGATGCCGGTTTTCTCATCCGCGCTTCCCAGGAAGAAGTTGGCGTTGACGCCTATCATGGTTACTTTGCAGGCCTTCGTGATCTCGATGATACGTTGATTCTCGGACGCGCAGACTATGGATGGCACGAGTATCAGGCGATTCCAGTCCAATCCGGTATTCACACCGGCGTCTGGCATCATCTGAAGGTTCTCGCTTATGAATGCTCGCTAGTGGCTAATTCAACGACACCAAACGGAGAGGTCACAACTGCGATTCTTCAGGACCCAGCGTGTCTGACCAACGGAAGGTTTGGATTGC
>Ga0265336_10001352_pt1 | contig 11363 bp, 9 predicted proteins | sample 42119metaG_FD_193583 | JGI IMG/M metagenome (GOLD analysis project Ga0265336, IMG submission 193583) | Rhizosphere microbial communities from Carex aquatilis grown in University of Washington, Seatle, WA, United States - 4-21-19 metaG | ecosystem: Host-associated > Plants > Roots > Rhizosphere >...
CGATGAAAAATCCGGAGCGGCGGGTTCATTTCATGGAGAGCTGCTCCAAACTCCTGCTGAATCCGCAAACGAACTCCACGTTCGACTGGCTCGAAGCTGACGACCGCGCGAGCTTCCGCCGCAAGCCGTTTTAACGCCCCTTTTTTGTCACCAAACCATACCCAAGCTGCCATGAAACAACGGAAGACGAAATTGGCGAAGGCATCCGATACCCGATTCGTGGAAACACTTCCCATTTCAGTTTTCTCCAAAACCCTTGGCCGGCTGCGCCTGCATCCCGGGAAAACCGCTGCCCGCCCAAAGTCGCCAAAGCGGGCCGGAAAAAATTCCCAATCCCGCGGCCCGCGCAAGATAAAGACGGTGCGCAACTCGAAATTACTTTTCCGCTTTTGCGCTTTGCTCTGATTTAAATCCATGAAAAAAAATCCACTGAAGGAAGGCGCCTTGACCGAAAATTCCGCCGGTCTCGGCACGGTGACCCGGAAAATGGTGCGGGAACGTGCAGTGGAACTGGCCGTGATCAACGGTCGTTCCGCGTTGGAGGTGTCGAAAACCGATCGGGAAAAGGTCAAGCGGGAATTGACGGGCGAACCGGATGCGGACCCGAAAACGGCAATGCTTGAATCCGCGCCGGAATCCGAACGTTGGGACCCGGTGCCGGGTTCAACCGGACGCAAGGTGCCGGCGGCTCCCAGTGCGGACGAGGACGACGAAGGGCGTAGCGACAATGAGCGGCTGGTTGCGGAAGGCATCGAAGAGGCGGAGCAAGACCAGATGCGTCAAGCCAGCCAGGAGCCGGACGATTAATGTCGGATCAGATTTGACGCAATCATTGCGCGGCGTGAGATCCAACACATCCGGTTTGACCCGTTGTGCCCCGCAGGACGTGGATGGCCGGAGCTTTGAAGCGCCGGACGCTGGTAGGTCCGCGTGGAATATTTTGGTATGCGAAAAATCATCATCCGGCTGGTTTCTGGTTTGCGTTTGCGCCTGCTGTTGCTGGTGCTGCTGTCGTGCGCCCCGTTGGTGGGTTTGACGCTGTACACGGCCTCGGAAGAGCGTCGGCGACTGGCACAGGAATGGAATCAGAATTCGCAGGAGATGATGGAATTGGCCACGCGGGAAGAGGAGCGGATGATCGCCCAGACGCGCCAATTACTGCTCGCCTTGGCGGAGTCAAGTGCGGTGCGTTCGGGCAATCGGCGGGACGCCAAGAAATTGCTGGACGGGTTGTTCGGCAACGCCCCGCGTTATGCCAATTTGGGAGTGATCAAGACCAATGGAATGGTGCTGGCCAGCGCGCGGCCGATGGCTGTACCCGCCAACCAGACGAACCAGGCGTTTTTCCGCCAGGCGCTCGCCGCGGGCGCCTTCGCGATTGGTGATTTCCCGGCCGCCCAGGCCAGCGGTCAGGCCACCGTCAATTTCGGTTACCCGGTTTTCAATTTCGATGGGCAGGTCCAGGCGGTGGTCTTTGCCGCGCTGGATCTGGACTGGGTCAGCCATTCCGAGTCGATGCTGCCGGCGCAATTGCCCAAAGGGGCGACGTGGACCGAGATTGACCGGGCCGGAAGGATCCTGGCTCGTTATCCCTCGCCGGACCAATGGATCGGCCGGCCGTATCCGGAAAAATCACTTTTGGAAACTGTCTTCACGCAAAATCAAGGCGTGGCGGAGGCGGTGTCAGCGGACGGACTTCCGGGTTATAATGCATTTGCGGCCATGCACAGCCAGCTTGTTCCCGGCGACGTGGTCACCATTCTCAGCATCCCCCGGCAGGTTCTCTTTGCCGAAGCGGACCGCCGGCTGGCCGAAAATCTGACCGGATTGGGGATTGCCGCCTGCCTTGCTTTCATGCTGGGCTGGATCGGCAGTCACCTGCTGGTCCTGCGCCCGGTTCGGACCCTGGTGAAATCCAGTGCGCGGCTGGCCGCCGGCGAATTCAGCACGCGCACGGGACTGGTTCACCGGGGAAATGAACTGGGTCAACTTGGCCAGGCTTTCGATCAGATGGCCCAAGCCCTGGAACACCGCGAAGTGGAACGTCAATCAGCGAATTACGCGCTCAAGACATCGGAAATGCGCTACCGCCGCCTATTTGAAACCGCCCAGGACGGGATTCTGATTCTGAACGCGGATACCGGGCAGATTGACGATGTCAACCCGTTCCTGACGGATATGTTGGGCTACACGCGCGACCAACTATTGGGAAACAAGCTCTGGGAGATCGGTCCCTTCAAGGATACCAAGGCATCCAAGGCGGAGTTCCGGGAGTTGCAGCGGGAAACCTATGTCCGTTACGATGACCTGCCGGTCGAAACCCGCGACGGCCGGTCCATCAATGTGGAATTTGTCAGCAACGTTTATCAGGTCAACGGCGGCAAGGTCATCCAATGCAACATTCGCGACATCACCAAACGCAAACAGGCCGAAACCAAACGCAAGGAATACAACCGGAAACTTCAGGTGCTCTCCCGCCGGTTGGTGGAGGCACAGGAGACTGAACGCCGGAACATCGCCCGCGAACTCCACGACGAAATCGGCCAGGCCCTCACCGTCATGCAATTGAACCTGCAAGCGATGTTGCAGTCGCCCGACGTCGACGGCTTTACGCCGCGTTTGAACGAGAACCTTAAGGTGGTCGAGCGGGTGTTGGAACAGGTGCAGGACATCTCGTTGGATTTGCGGCCCTCCATCCTGGATGATCTGGGCCTGGAGCCGGCCCTGCGCTGGTACACCGACCGGCAGGCGGCCCTGGTCGGGTTGAAAGTCGTGTTCCATGCCGACCCGCTGGTGCGACGCCTGGATTCGGTGATTGAAACCGAATGTTTCCGCGTGGCCCAGGAAGCCCTGACCAATGTGGTGCGCCATGCCCAGGCCAAAACTGTGACGGTTGAGTTGCGCAAGGAAGCAGAGCAGATTCATCTGTGTGTGCGCGACGACGGGACCGGGTTCGAGGTGGCCGCCGTCCGGGCAAAGGCCGTGCGCGGCGCCAGCCTGGGTCTGTTGAGCATGGAGGAACGCGCGGTGTTGGCGGGAGGCCGGCTGGAGTTTAACTCTGTTCCGCAGCGGGGTACCGAAGTCCACGCCTGGTTTCCGCTGAAGTGGCAGACCCCGCCGGCCGAACCGGAAACCCCATGAACAGCCCCGTCAAACTGATTCGCGTCCTGCTGGCCGATGACCACACGCTCGTGCGGGCGGGGATTCGCGCGTTGCTCGAAAAGTTGCCGGGAGTGGAAGTGGTGGGTGAGGCGGGCGATGGCCGCGAGGTGCTGAATCTGGTCAAGACCAAGGAGCCGAACGTGGTTTTGATGGATATCTCCATGCCCGGCCTGAATGGACTGGAAGCGGCGACGCGCATGGCGGCTGATTTTCCGGACGTACGGGTGGTCATCCTATCCATGCACAACAACGAGGAATATGTCTGGCGGGCGCTCAAGGCGGGCGTGGCCGGCTACCTGCTGAAGAAGGGGGCTACGGCTGAATTGGAAATCGCCCTGCAACGGGTGGTTCAGGGGGAAATTTACATCAGCCAGGAAATCTCCCGGCGGATCGCCCGGAAACTTCCGTTGCAAGGAATAGCCGACCGTAAAAGTCCGTTTGAACAACTGACCAGCCGGCAGCGCGAGATCCTTCAACTCGTCGCGGAAGGCCAGAACACCAAGGGCATTGCCGAGATTCTGAAGGTCAGCCCCAAGACCATTGAATACCATCGTATGAAGTTGATGAATTCACTGAACATTCACGATGTTCCGGGCCTGGTGCGTTTTGCTATGCAGGCCGGGTTGCTTCCGCAGGAAAGCCAGCCGCTGGCTTGATCAGTTGCCATTCTCTTTTTGAGAGCAACCCTTGACGTTAGAGCAATTTAATTAATCTCGTAGCCGCGAACGTCAGTTCGCGCCAAATCGTTGTCCTTTATTCAAGTTGCGCCGACTGACGTCGGCGGGTACACAATTTTTGAAAAGGCCCTAGCCGGGTGGACGGCCTGATCGAACCGGTCAAGACCGTCCTGGCGTCGATCGCATCATGGCAACTGCTTGATGTTCAACTGCAGCGCAGTTTGCGGCGTGAGCTGGTTTTGCCACACGGTTTCATTCGAATATCCCGATTCCATGCCCAAAGCCGTGTAAGCCGTCGTGACAAAGTAGTAGGTCACTCCCACCAGCAGGTTGTTCACGACACTGGTCGAGGCCAACCCGGCATCGATCCGGTTGGTATAGTTCCCCGACGTTGTTCCGTAGTGGATGTAGTAGCCTGCTATGCCGGTCGCCGGGACGCTGGCATTCCAAGCCAGGGATGCCGACTGCGGCGGAGCGTTGCTGGCCCATAGGCGAAATGCCCGCATGTTGTTTACGTTATAGCTGAGGGTCACGTTCGTTCCTGGCGTGTTAGTCGCGGTGGTCCACGTTGCCAGATTTGTGCTGGTCTGGACATAATAGGTCGTTCCCGAACCCAGCGAGGTCCACGTCAGCAGGACCTTGGTTCCGGGCTGGACTACGACCGCTTGGACGGGCGGGGCGAAAGCCGCGAGGATCAAAAGACATCCCAGAAACATCGTCAGCCCGGTGATTTTGAAAGGCCAATGCGATTCAGCATTGGGACTTTGCACCGTGAGTGAATGATAAATGTTCATAATTACCGTTACCTCCTTCGCGACCTGGCTGCGACTAGGGTGTTCCTTGCCGTCACTGGGAAAACCCTTGGTTCCGGTTTGGCAGCGCCAGCCGGGGAACGATGGAGGAGTAAAGTGACAGGTCGTGCCGGAGTCTGATTCGAGGCGGCCGATGTTAGGGTAATACCCCATGGCGCCCGCACAGTGATTCAACATACAATGTTTGGGATTAGGAGATGCCAGACCAGTTTTCAAACCAGTCATAACCATGAATTGGACTCCGCTTGATCTTACCGTCCGGGTGGGCTGCAACCTCGCCTATGAAACGACCGTGCCGACCCCGGTGCTGTTCGTCCTCAAACCGCGGCTCGAAGGCCGGGTGCTCGTGATGCAGGAGAAACTTTCATTCGGCATCGGGCTGCCGTCTTACGAATTTCAGGATTCCCACGGCAACATCACCTATCGCTCAACGTTTATGCCGGGACGCAACGAAATCCGCCACGATGCGCTGGTCGCCGTCTCTTCGCTGCCGGACAGCCGGGACATGCGCGGCAACCTCGTGCCCGTCGGGCAGCTCCCCTTTGAATTGTTGCGTTACACCTTGCCGAGCCGTTATTGCGATTCGGACAAGCTGATGAATTTTGCCTGGAATCAATTCGGGCAGGTCACCCACGGCCTGCCACGCGTGCAAGCCATCTGCGACTGGGTCCACCGCAATATTGAATACCGTTATATGTCCGGCCGTTCCGACTTGTCCGCGTCCGAGGTCATCGAACGGCGCTACGGTGTCTGCCGCGATTTCGCCCATGCCGCCATCGCGCTGTGCCGCGCCTTCAATTTGCCTGCCCGTTACGTGACCGGCCACCTGCCGGACATCGGTTATGTTGACCCGGGCACGCCGATGGATTTTCACGCCTACTGCGAGGTCTATCTGGGGCAGGAGTGGCTGACCTTTGATCCGCGCTACAATATTCCGCGCATCGGCCGCGTCAAAGTCGCCCACGGCGCCGATGCCGTGGATGGCGCGTTTGCGACCATTTACGGCGAGGCCAGGCTGGCCCATTTTGAAATCTGGGCTTACCAGGTGGATCCCCGGCAGGTTGCCGTGGGTGATTCCATTGATCTATCCAAACGTCTCGATGGCAATCAAACGGTGCGATTGAGCTGATAACGACCGCTCAAACTTCCAACTCGCCTGGTGCATCGGCGGGTGTTAATCTCTCGGCCTGATTTTGGTAGGGACGGCGCGCTGCGCCGTCCGGTCGTCGCCGCGCGACGACCCTACCCGAATCATTTTTACCCGATGACTAGTTCGCAAATCCGCCAGTCGTTTCTCGACTTTTTCAAGTCGAAGCAACACACCATCGTGCCGTCTTCGAGCCTGATGCCCGATTCGCCGAACCTCCTGTTCACGAACGCCGGCATGAACCAGTTCGTCCCGATTTTCCTCGGCCAGGTGAAATGCCCCTACACGCCCGGCCGCGCCGCCGACACCCAGAAATGCATCCGCGCCGGCGGCAAACACAACGACCTGGAAGACGTCGGCCTCGATACTTACCACCACACGTTTTTCGAGATGCTCGGCAACTGGTCCTTCGGCGATTATTTCAAGAAGGAGGCCATCGAATGGGCCTGGGAACTTGTCGTCGGTGTCTGGAAATTTCCGCCGCAACGGCTGTACGCCACCGTTTTTTGTCCGCAGAATTATTTTTCCCGCTGGGATTCGGAATTGGATTCGGCACTCAAGTTGGTCGAAATTGGGCCGACCGTGGCTCAACAAGATGTTCCGTTGACAGGTGGTGCAAGCAAGCTACCAGATCGAGAAGCAATTCAATATTGGATTCGGGTTTTTCAGAAAGCGAACCTCGACCCACGAGAACATATCATTCCCGGCAGTTTCAAGGACAATTTCTGGATGATGGGTGAAACCGGCCCATGCGGTCCGTGCTCCGAACTCCATGTTGACCTCACGCCGGCAGGCGACACCAAAGGCTCGCTGGTCAATAAAGGCGATGCTCGTTGCATCGAAATCTGGAATCTTGTCTTCATCCAGTTCAACGCCAACCCCGATGGCACGTTTTCGCCGCTGCCCGCGCAGCACGTGGACACTGGCATGGGTTTCGAGCGTGTCACGAGCATCATCCAGGGCACGAAAGGCCTGACCGATTTCGCCAATGCGAAGATTTCCAATTACGAGACCGACATCTTCCGCCCGATTTTTGACAAGCTGGAGGATCTGAGCGGGAAGAAATACGGCAGCACGCTGCCAGGCGTGACACCGACTCCGGCGGCTCCGCTCAAAACCAGCGGCGAAGCCCCGAGTAACATCGTCGAAATCGATGGGAGTGCCAAAACTCAGCCCATTGTTGCGGACGATCACCGGAGAGATCCAAGCGGGACAATAGGTATTGCATCCGCCGAGCAGATTGCTCTCGATATCGCTTTCCGCGTCATTGCTGACCACATTCGCACCCTGAGTTTTGCCATTGCCGACGGCATCCAGCCCGGCAACAACGATCGCAACTACGTCCTGCGCCGCATCCTGCGCCGTGCCGTGCGCTATGGCCGTACGCTCGGATTCAAGGAGCCGTTTTTCTACAAACTCGTAGATGTGCTCGCCGACACGATGGGCGACGTATTCCCCGAAATCCGCGCTCGGAAAAAGAATGTCCAGGACGTCATTCGCACCGAGGAAGAGGCTTTTAATAAGACGTTGGATAAGGGAATTGAAGTCTTCTTGTCCGATCTTTATCGGGTAATGGATTGGCATCTCCGTTTGAACGTAGATACTAATCGATTTGCTTCCGAAGTTGTTTTGCGTGGCTCGTCGAGCCGCATGGATACAAATCGCGGATTGCCATTAGTGAAGTTAGACATCGAACAAGATTTTCAGCCTCATTTAAAGCAACTAGGGCTTGTTGCTCCAGTTTTTCCGGCAAAAGAAGCATTTGATCTTTACGACACTTATGGTTTTCCGCTCGACCTGACCGAATTGATGGCGCGTGAACGCGGTTTAACGGTGGACACGGCTGGTTTTGAAAAGTTGATGGAAGAGCAACGCACCCGTGCTCGGGCGGCGCAGAAAAAGGAAATCATTTCGCTTTCGCAAATCGAGACGACCACGCCCACGAAGTTCGTCGGTTTTGAGACGCTTGAGACACCGGCAAAGGTTCTCGAAATCGTGTTGCTCAAAGACAAAACCGCCGTCATCCTCGATACCAGCACGTGCTACGCCGAAATGGGCGGCCAGGTCGGCGACACCGGCGAAATCATTCTTAATCCCGTAGCCGCCGACGTAAGGAGGCGGACGCCAGATGCTACTGCCGAATCCGCCTCGTCACCTCGGCGGCTACAAATCACCAATACGCAGAAATCCGGTAACACCTGGCTGCATTTTCTTGAAACTGAAGACTTGAAACTTGAAACTCCGCCCGCTGTTAATTCAACCGTGACCTTGTCGGTTGACCAGCCCCGGCGGAATGCCATCCAACGCCACCACACCGTCACCCATCTGCTGCACTGGGCGTTGCACGAAGTCGTGAGCAAGGAAGCTTCGCAGAAAGGCTCGTTCGTCGGCCCGGACAAATTGACCTTCGATTTTAACAGCGCGCCGCTCACGCCGCAGCAGGTGGCCGACATTGAAAAGCTCGTCAACGAACGTATCGTCGAGAACGCTGGCGTGAGCTGGACGGAAGTGCCTTATGCCGACGTGAAATCGCGCAAGGACGTGATGCAATTCTTCGGCGACAAGTACGGTGACGTCGTCCGCGTCGTCCAGATCGGTGGCAGAGCAGGGGATCTGGACGGTTATTCGATGGAACTTTGCGGCGGCACGCACACGCGCGCGACGGGTGAGATTGGATTGTTCCGCATCGTGGGGGAGAATGCCATCGCCGCCGGCGTGCGGCGCATCGAGGCGCTGGCCGGACTCGAGGCCTATCGCAAAGCCACCGACGAGTTGGCGCTCATCAAATTGCTGGCCGGCAAGGTCAATTCGCCGGTGCACGAGCTGGAAAAGAAAATCGAAGCGTTGCTGGAGCACCAGAAGGAGATGGAGAAGCAGATCAAGGTGACACAGCAGCGCGAAGCTTCGAATGCCGCCAGTCGTTTGCTCGAAGAAATCCAGACCGTGAACGGCATGCCGGCCATCATTCACAATCTCGGAGGCGTGGACGGCGATTTTCTTCAGGCGGTGGCTGATTCGCTGAAGAGCCGTTTCAAAGGCGTCATCGTTCTGGGCGGCGGCTCGCATCGGGGCAGTGTGGCGCTGATTGCGGCGGTCACGCCCGAATTTACCGGAAGGATCCAGGCCGGCAAAATCATCCAGCAGATTGCGCCGATTGTGGGTGGCAAGGGCGGCGGCAAGCCGGACAATGCCCGCGGCGGCGGCAAGGATGCGGACAAGCTGGATGAAGCGCTGGCGAAAGCGAAAACTCTGCTTGGCTGAAAGAGCCGGATTGTTGACCCGGGCCGGACAACACCAGTCAGGCGTAGGTATCCAGGTGCCCGCTGTTCGGGTTGGGCCCGTCCTGTTCCAGCATTTTTACCATCGCTTCACCCTGCTGCTTCATTGCGTCCTGCGCTTTTTTCAACACGCTGACACCGATGTCAACCTGTGTGCTTTGGGCGTTGAGGACGCTGTTCAAAAGGGAGGTGGCTGGCTGGGCAGAAACATTCATGCAACCTTTCCATCGGCAGAATGGCGCGGAACTTTAGGGCAATTTAGTTAATGTCGTAGCCGCGAACGTCAGTTCGCGCCATATCGTTCTCCTTTATTCAAATTGCGCCGATTGACGTCGGCGGCTACACAATTTTTGAAAAGGCGCCAGGGAAATAGAAAACCGGCGCCGGGACCAGATTGTCGCGGCGCCGGAAGTATAACGGAAGTCCAGGTTATTGCGGCGGTGGCGGCGGTGGGCCGCCCATGCCGCCGCCCATGCCGCCCATCCGTTTCATGATTTGGGTCTGCATGAGGGTCTGCACATTGTCGTATTTCGTGAAACTGGAGGGCGCTTCAAAGCTGCTGCCGGCCGGCTTTGCCAGCGAGATATCCTTGAACGTCATGGTGACCATGTCGCCGCTGTCCGCGGTTTCGATTTTGACCGGGAATTTCTTCAAATCGGTTGCATTCCAGACGGTGGATTCGTGCTTGGCGCCGTCCTTGCCGGTGACGGTGACCTTGTTTTTTACGCAGGCATGACCGTCAATGGTCTCCTTGCCGATTTCCGTGGCTTCCAACTTGTAGTCATTGTTGGTTGAAGTGCTTTCGGCCTTGGGCATGGGCATTTCGACGTAGCTTTGCAGTCCTGGATAAATCAAATAAACGAGCTTTTTGTCCGGGAGGGCAATCGTGGTCATCTGGTCCAGCCCCATGGATTTCATCTGCGCAGCAGCGTTGGGAGGCATGTTGCCGCCTTTGATGTCGGTCAGGTTCAACTCGAAACGCGACTTGCCGGCGTCGTAGGAAATTTTGCCCGGCAGCTCGATCGGCTTCCCGTCTTTGTCGGTGACCTGCATGTCGAGCGTGGCCGAAAAATTTTGGTTGTCGCCGAACAACTTGCTGATCGGGCCGCCCAGGCTGGGTCCGCCCGGAGGTCCGGCCGGGCCGGGTTGTGAGTACGCCGGGAGCAAGCCCAGGCAGAGGATGGCTGAAGCCAGAAGTGGCAGATATTTTTTCATGATTTGTAAGTGGATTTGGTCAGATTCAATTCCAAATGGCCGGAATTGCAAGTTTTATTCCAAACGCCGGCGCAGGGCATCGAGTTGTTCGTTCAACGCTTTGGGCAGGTGACTGCCGAGCCGGGCATAATTCGCGGCCACGTCTTCCACCTCCCTTTTCCAGCCGGCGGCATCCACCGCCAGCAGTTGCTTGAGGTCGTTCGCGGGCAGGTCAAGGCCGGACATATCCAGCCCGTCAGCGGTGGGCAGATTGCCGATGGGGGTTTTCTGCGCCCGGCCCTTGCCCTCCGCGCGTTCACAGATCCATTCGAGCACGCGGCTGTTTTCGCCGTAGCCCGGCCACAGCCATTTGCCGTTTTCATCCTTGCGGAACCAGTTGACGAAATAAATCTTCGGCAGCTTCGCGCGATCGGTGCGTTGGGGAAAGGAAAGCCAATGGGCAAAATAGTCGCCCATGTTGTAACCGCAGAAGGGCAGCATGGCGAACGGGTCGCGGCGCAGCACGCCGGCCTTGCCCAGCGCGGCGGCGGTCGTTTCCGAGCCGCAGGCCGAACCCATGAACACGCCGTGTTCCCAGTCAAATGCCTCGTTGACCAGCGGAATGGTGGTGGGGCGCCGTCCACCGAAAAGGATCGCTGAAATCGGCACGCCGTCGGGATTCTGCCAGTCGGGATCAATCACCGGGCATTGTGCAGCCGGGGCGGTGAAACGGGAATTGGCATGGGCGCCTTTGCGGCCGCTGTCCGGGGTCCATTCCTTGCCTTGCCAATCAATGCCCTTGGCCGGCGCGGGCACGCCCATGTCCTCCCACCAGACATCGCCGTCGGGAGTGAGCACCACGTTGGTGAAGATCGTGTTTTTGGCGCAGGCGGTGAGCGCATGCGGATTGGATTTTGCGGAGGTTCCGGGTGCGACGCCGAAGAAACCGGTTTCGGGATTCATGGCATAAAGCCGGCCGTCCTGGCCGATCCGGATCCAGGCGATGTCGTCGCCGAGGGTGGTGACCTTCCAACCGGGAAGGGTTGGTTGCATCATCGCCAGATTGGTTTTGCCGCAGGCGCTGGGGAACGCG
>Ga0265336_10001354_pt1 | contig 11358 bp, 6 predicted proteins | sample 42119metaG_FD_193583 | JGI IMG/M metagenome (GOLD analysis project Ga0265336, IMG submission 193583) | Rhizosphere microbial communities from Carex aquatilis grown in University of Washington, Seatle, WA, United States - 4-21-19 metaG | ecosystem: Host-associated > Plants > Roots > Rhizosphere >...
AAACGTGCTTTACAAAAATTAGAAGAATTAAAGGAGTTTAGCAACCGTGTACGTTGATTTTTTAAGAGAGATCATTGAATACAAATTGCTGACCTTGTCTGCCAGGAAAGCTTATTACCAGAATTTGATCAAGAATATGAAACCGACGGGGCAGAAGAGGTATAAGGTCTTTCATAAAGCCATCTCCCGGCCGGGAGAGATCAATTTGATCGCGGAGATCAAAAAAGCTTCACCTTCAGCCGGACTGATCCGAGAGGATTTTAACGCCGTCAAGATCGCCGAGACCTATGTCAAGAATGGTGCCGCCGCCATTTCGGTTCTAACTGAAGATAAGTTTTTTTTAGGAAAATTCGCTTATTTAGCCAAGGTCAGCGATAACAGCAAGTTGCCTGTGCTGATGAAAGATTTTATTATCCATGAATTCCAGATCTATGAGGGGCTTTTTTATGGGGCATCAGCGGTATTGTTGATCGTGGCAATGTTGTCGGATTATCAGTTAAAAGAGCTGATGCAGATTGCTCATCGTTTGGGTTTGGATTGTTTGGTCGAAGTCCATGATGATGTTGAATTAAAGAGGGCCGTCAAAGCCGGTGCCGAGATCATCGGGATCAATAACAGGAATTTGCAGACCCTTAAGGTTGACCTGAACAATTGTTTGAAATTAATACCCAAGGTGCCCAAGGGCATCGTCATTGTGGCCGAAAGCGGCCTTAAAACACATGAGGATATCCAGCGTGTCAAAAATGCCGGAGCCCATGCCGTATTGATCGGTGAAACTTTTATGCGTTCGCCGGATATTGCTTCCAAGATGAAAGAAATCATGCTTGGTTAATAGTCTCCCCTCTTTTTTATAAAGAGGGGGAAGGGGGAGTTAAAATGGTACGCGTTAAAATTTGCGGGATCACCAGTGAGCTTGATGCCCAACGGGCCGCCCGCGCAGGGGCTTGGGCTGTCGGTTTTATCTTTTATAAGAAAAGTCCGCGCTATATTTCGCCTTTTAAGGCCAAAAAGATCATTGAAACATTACCGCCTTTCATTACACCCGTTGGTGTTTTTGTCAATCATAATGCCGGTGCCATGAGGGATATCATCAATCATTGCGGGCTTCGCGCCGTGCAATTGCACGGGGAAGAAGACCATCATTTTGCGCACAGGCTCAAGCGTTACAATGTCAAGATCATCAAGGTCTTTCGCGTGGGGGAGAACTTTGACCCTAAATGTGTCGAGCCTTATAAAGTGGATGCTTTTCTATTCGATACCTATGACCAGTATAATTACGGCGGTACGGGAAAGACATTTGATTGGAATGTGTTAAAGCAGATCAAAACGACCAGTGAAGTGCCGATCATCTTATCCGGAGGGTTAAATACCCAGAATGTGATCGAACCGGTCAATGAACTAAAGCCTTATGCCGTGGATGTTAATAGTGGTGTCGAAGAAGCTCCCGGGAAAAAAGACGCCAAGAAAATGAAGGATTTTATCGACATCGTTACCTACATCAGCGGCGCCAAGGTCAAAGAGCATATCTGATATGTTAACCCTGATTAGTCTCGATCATTTAAAGACCATCGTCCGGTTAAGTGCAGGGGCCATTCGTGATTTTTTGTCCCATGCCAATCCGGATGAATTCACCGGAGAAGCGAAAGACGCGATCAAGGCCTATCAAGCCGATCCTTTGGCGTTTTTAGATGAAAAATTAGTAGCTAATGGCGCTGATAGCATCAAAGCCATAGATCATTTTGTGCGCATAGAGATCCGAGGTCAGACATCAGAGGGGTGTTCGCAAGTGGTGGCCAAGGGCATCTGGGGGCCTCAACGTGATCAAGCTATGGCCAGGATCGCCCAAGAATCCAAAGATTTGGGTTTGAGCTTATTATTAAAATCAGCCGGGTCATCGTCTATTGAGTTTAATGTGGCAGGGGTGGATAAATCCGTACCCATCCGGTTTTTGCAAGGGGCCTTTGAAGATGTGCTTAATGAAATGAATTATCAGCCTGGTAAATTTATCGACAGCCGGCAATCCAAAACAGTGATCGCGGCCGATGGAGACAGCACCATTTATGACGGCCCGCGTGTCGGCTTTTTGCCAACGCTGGCTGAAAGTCCGGCTAAGGATGCTCTTTTGGCCTATTTGAACGCCGGCGGGATATTCATGCTGGTATCCGGTAATGACCTTAACCGATCTTTTAAACGTTTGGTTGATGCCTTGCCCCAAGAAGTTTATGGCAGGGTGTTAGTGGCTGGTAATGGCGGGGCAGACCTGATGTATGTTGCTCCAAGCGGGAATGCCGTGCCTGTTTCCAATTATCGCAAGCAAGCTTTGGTTTTGGCCCAAGATGCATCATACCGTAAGAATTTGGATATTGTTTATATCGGTGATGACGGTTCCAGGGATGGTAATGATTATCCGGCTTTCAAGGCCGTTGGCTTTGATCACTCTGTTTTGGTCGCATCGGAATTCTTAGCTGATTATGATCCTGCTTTGAGGCCCGGATTTATAGGAGGGACCTTGCAAGGGACCCGTAAATACCTGGAAAATTTTTTGTGTGGCCAAATGAGTATCGCGGGCACGGAACAAGAGAAATTAGTTTTACCAAAATTTGATTCCTGGAAAATGTTTAATTCCATTGCAGGTCGTTATGATTTTCTAAACCGTTTATTATCATTAGGACAGGATATCCGCTGGCGCAGGGCATTAAAGCAATTTCTGCCGGATCAAAATGGGCAAACTATTTTGGATATAGCCACCGGCACGGCGGATGTTTTGATCGTCCTGACCCAGCATAACCTGAATATCCATCGCGCCTACGGGGTTGATCCGGCTGTTAAAATGCTTGAGATCGGCCGTAAAAAGATCAAGGCCCTTCATTTGGATGATCACATTATGCTTCAGCAGGGGGATGCTCAGGCGCTGCCTTTTCTTGATGAGAGTTTTGATTGTGTTACCATCGCCTTTGGTATCCGCAATATACCGGATTTGCGTCTAGCCCTTTTGGAAATGTACAGGGTGACAAAGAAGGGCGGGAGAGTACTGATCCTTGAATTTTCCAAACCTGAAAATCCTATCCTCAGCGTAGGCCATTGGTTATATTTGAACATTGTTGTACCTGTCGTTGGATTTATATTTTCAGGGAATTTTAAAGCCTATACTTATTTGAACCAGACCATACAGACTTTTCCCTTTGGAGATCGCTTTTGCAAGATCCTCAAGCAGATGGGATTTGTCGATATCATGCCTCATCCCTTGATGGGAGGGGCTGCCACCATCTATGTCGCCCAAAAATAGCCTTACTACCCTTAAAGACGCCAAAAATTTGATGGCGTCTTTTATTGCGGCTTATAAACCATCCAAATCCATAGAACGTCTTGAGATCAAGATCGAGCCCGTGGACATGCTTTGCTGGCTTTCGCTTCAAAAGGATGATGTCAAGGTTTACGGGGCCAATCAAAGTGATACCGTTAGCATCGCCGGCATCGGGCAGGCCCTATGTGAGACCGACAGGAGTTTAGGGAATTTCAGGAAGGTCTTCAAACAATTACGCAATGCCTTATCATCGAAATATCCTTATTTGCAGTGGTATGGCGGTTTTTGTTTTGATGAACGTCATCGGGATACGGATTGGGAAGAATTTGGCGCCTATCGTTTCGTCATCCCGCGTTTTGAATTAGCGGCCCAAGATGGAAAAATGATCTTTTGTTGTAATTTGGCAGGTCGTGAAAATATCAAAGGTGTTCTCAGGCAATTAAATCAAATTGTCATTCCGACAACTATTACTGTCATTCCCGCGAAAGCGGGAATCCATAATAAAAGATTCCCGATTAAAACATTTGGGAATGACATTGGAACCATTCTTCGACGAAGTGACCAACCTGATCAAGTTCTTTGGGAAAATGATGTCGATCATATTCTCAAAGACAGATCCGTTGAAAAAGTAGTTCTGGCGCGAAAGACATCGCTTAATTTTAAACAACCCCTGGATCCTTGGTCCATGCTCAGGCAATTAAAAGCCGTTACGCCCAATAGCTATCATTTTGCCTTTCAATTTAAAAAGACAGTATTTTTAGGGGCTTCTCCGGAACGTCTTTATCGTCGTTATCAGCGGTCTATTGAGTCAGAAGCTCTGGCCGGTACCATTCCTAATTCCATGGACCCTCAACTATTGCTCAATTCTGATAAAAATAGGCATGAGCACGCCTTGGTGGTTGATTTCCTCGACCAATCCTTTAAAGATATGTGTACCAATTTTTCCCGTGAAAAGTCTCCCAGTATTTTAACACTTCCTAACGGACATCACTTGATCACTAAATTTCAAGGTCAATTAAAAGATGGCATAAATGATGAAGATATCTTACAATTCCTTCATCCGACACCGGCATTAGGGGGAACTCCCAGGACAGAGGCTTTGGATATTATCCGTAAACTTGAAGGGTTTTCCCGAGGCTGGTATGGAGCACCCATCGGATATGTCGGTTTAGATTGGGCCGAGTTTGTCGTAGGGATCCGATCAGGTCTTGTCCGTGGAAAAAGATTGTCAGTATTTGCCGGGGCGGGTATCGTCCATGGCTCAGAAGCTTTAGCTGAGTGGGATGAAGTGGAAAACAAGATCAGCAATTTTATAAAGATCATTCAATGAACTTTGACAATATCAATCACTGCTGGGGATCCTTGATCATAGAAGAGCTTTCAAGGCTTGGGGTGGAATATTTCTGCATTGCTCCCGGTTCGCGCTCTTCTCCCTTGGTCATTGCGGTGGCCCAAAACAAGAAGGTCAAAAGTTTTGTGCATTTTGATGAACGTGGACTGGCTTTTCATGCCATGGGCTATGCTGCGGCCACTAAGAAACCGGCTGTTTTGATCTGCACTTCAGGCACCGCGGCGGCGAATTTCTTTCCGGCCGTGATCGAAGCATCCAAGAAGAAATTACCCCTCATTGTAATAACCGCCGATCGTCCGCCTGAGTTAAGGCAAACAGGAGCGGTGCAGACCATTGATCAGGTTGGGATTTATGGCAAATATGCCCTTTGGGCCACGGACATGCCGTGCCCGGATACTAAGATCGACCCGTCATTTGTCCTGACCACGATCGATCAAGCCTGGTATCAGGCCGTGCGCAATCATGGCGTCGTGCATATCAATTGTATGTTCCGTCAACCGATCACCTTGGTCAAAACCTCTGATGATTTGAAATCCTATATTAAGCCCTTAAACCGTTGGTCCAAAACGCAAAAGCCCTATACAGACTATGTGACAGGTCTCGAATCTGTCGCCTTATCTGTTCCCAAGAAAATAGCTTCACGGCTTGATGCCATAAAGAATGGTTTGATCGTCGTTGGCAAGATCGCCAACGCCGATGAAGGAAATTTGGTTTTACATTTAGCTGAAAAATTAGGATGGCCGATCTTTGCCGATGTCGCTTCAGGATTGCGGTTGGGGCAAGATCATCCGAATTTGATCCCCTATTTTGACCCTATGCTTTCATCTCCCAAGATCACCGTTCAATTGTCCTTTGACGGGGTGCTTCATCTAGGTGGGCGCATGACTTCATCACGATACTATGATTTTATCCAAAAGCAGGACCCGGCTGAATATATCATGGTATTAAACCATTCCTTACGTAATGATCCTAATCATCAGGTGAGCTTGCGTGTTGAGGCCAGTGTCAGTAATTTTATACAGACGGTGATCGGCTTGATCAAGCCGCGTAAAGCATCCGCAGCCCTAAAAATTTTATCAAAATCCTACAAAATAGCGGATAAGGCCATAGAAAGTTTCCTGGCTGAAGATGAGGGCTTGAGCGAACCGCGTGTTGCACGTCTAATTTCACAAATGATCCCTGAAGGACAAGGTTTATTTTTAAGCAATAGCATGCCCATCCGTGATATGGGCAATTATGCTGATTATAAAGGCAAAGCTGTTTTTGTTAACGGTAATCGCGGGGCCAGCGGCATTGATGGCATTATCGCTTCAGCCGCAGGGTATGAGCAGGGCCTGGAGAAACCCGTGACCCTGATGATCGGTGACCTGGCTGTCTTGCATGATCTTAATTCCCTGAGTATGTTACGCGATCTGCAGGATCCCTTGATCATCATTCTTTTAAATAACGGCGGAGGAGCGATATTTTCATTCCTACCCATCGCTGGATTCAAGGAAGGTTTTGAAAAGTTTTGGGGGACACCTCATCCGTATACCTTGGCAGGGGCAGCATCGACTTTTGAGCTTAATTACAGCCAGCCCATGGATGCAACCCATTTTAAGAAGGCTTATATCCAGGCGTTAAGATCGAACACGTCAACGATCATCGAAGTGATCACGAGCCGTGAAGAGAATTTGAAAGTGCATCAGGCCCTAAATGATAAACTTTGCTGAACTAGATTTTAACGAAGAATTCGTTCTGGCTTTTGAGGCCTTGGAAAACACCGGGCAGCATTTGTACATCACCGGCAAGGCAGGCACAGGCAAATCGACCCTATTGCAGTATTTCCGCCAGAAGACCGCCAAGAATGTCGCGGTCCTTGCCCCCACCGGAGTTGCGGCCATTAATATCAAAGGCCAAACCATCCATTCATTCTTTAATTTTAAGCCGGACGTGACCCCTGAAAGCGTGGGAGACATCCCGGTGCGCAAACGTAAACGGAAATTATATCAGGAACTTGGCGCCCTGATCATTGACGAGGTTTCTATGGTGCGCGCGGACCTGATGGATTGCATGGATGTTTTTCTACGTCTTTACGGCCCGCATTATGACAGGCCTTTTGGCGGTATTCAGATGATATTTTTTGGGGACCTTTTTCAATTGCCGCCGGTGGTTGGTCATGGGGAAGAAGATATTTTTAAGAGCCATTATACAACTCCCTATTTTTTTTCTTCAAAAGCCTTCGAGTCTTTGGATTTTAAGATCATTCAATTAAGCAGGATTTACCGCCAAAAAGACGAGCATTTTATCCGGCTTCTTAATGCTGTCAGGGACAATAGTGTTGAGCTTCATCATTGGGAAGCGCTCAACCGGCGGTTTAACCCTGAGAATCAATTAGCCGCGGAGGATTTTTATATCGTTCTTACGACGACCAATGCACTTGCGGATAAGGTCAATAATCAACGCCTGCAGGGTTTGTCCGGTTTTCCCAGGATCTATCAAGGGGTGATATCGGGTGAGTTTGAACGCAAATCTTTGCCTACCCCTGAAGTGCTTGAGCTTAAAGTTGGGGCCCAGGTGATGATGTTAAATAATGACCCTGAAAAACGCTGGGTCAACGGGTCCTTGGGTAAGATCATCAAGATCGTTGCTGATACTGAAGGTGATGATGTGATCATGGTCGAATTGGAAGACGGGACGCACATTGATGTCAAAAAACACACTTGGGAAATTTATCAATATTATTTTGATGAAGTGAATAATTCTTTAGGCTCAAAGATCATGGGTTTTTTCACTCAATATCCTCTTAAATTAGCCTGGGCTGTGACCATTCATAAATCCCAAGGGCAGACCTTTGATCGGGTGATCATTGATGTTGGCTGGGGGACCTTTTCGCACGGGCAAATGTATGTCGCTTTAAGCCGGTGCACGACCTTAGAGGGGATCGTCCTTAAACAACCATTGGCCCAACGGCATATTTTAATGGATGAACGGGTCATTAGTTTTATGAAAAAGTTTGTATTCCTTTTGTTTTTACCGTTATTGTCACTGACAGCCCATGCCCAGACGCCATCCCAGGACCGTACCCAGGCCGTTACCCAGGACTTAAGTAAGATCGAAGATAATGTGGTCGATCCTAATGCCTGGGAAGAAAAGAACGCTGATCAACCCTATATCGGGCTATTGGCGGAGACAGACACGATCATTCATGATGACTGGTCTTTTGATGAAGATTATCATGCACGTGTGAAGATCCAGAAAGAAACAGCCAAGAATTTAGGGCAGTGGCCGATCTATTACAATAAATCTCGGGAAGAGATCACGGATATTGAAGCTTTTATCGAGACCCCGGATGGCCGGAAACTTCAAGCTACGGATATCAGGGATATCCAGGCTTATGACCTGTCGCCGATGTATGCGGATATGCGCCTTAAGGTCATCACCATTCCTCAAATAGATATCGGAACAGTCATTGATGTAAGGGTCAAAACTAAGGTAAAGAAAGAAGAGCTGCCAGGCCAATTCTGGGATGAGGTGACCTATCCATCCATACCGACAAAATATGCAAGGTTTACCTATGTTTTTCCAGAAAATAAGACCATTCACTATTTGGCTTACAATAATAGCAAGCAGCCTGTGATCGAAAAAGCTAATGGAACGGTCAAATATTCTTACATATTTGAAAATACCGCTTACAGTGACAATGAAGAATTCATGCCGCCGCCTGATGAGACGATCGGGGCCTTGACCTTATCATCCATCGGTGATTGGAGATCAATTGCCGATTGGTGGCGTGAAGCGATCAATAAGAATACGATCGATGATCCAGCCATCAATGCCAAAGTTTTGGAATTGCTGAAAGACAAGCTCGAGCCAAGGGACAAAGTACGCGCGGTCTTGGAATTTATTCAGGATAATTTCCGCTATGTGCCTATGAGCTTGGGCGACCATACGGTTGACCTGCATAAGACTTCCGAGATCTTCAAAGCCCATTATGGGGACGCGAAAGATCTAAGTGTCCTGGCCAGGCAAATGCTCAAAATAGCCGGTGTAGAAGCCGACATCTGTCTTATGAGCGATGAGTTTAATGGTGATCCGCAGCACCGATTGCCTGACCCTTCAGACTTTAATCATTTGATCCTGCAGATCAATATCGATGGTCATGGGTATTTTGTTGACCCGCAAGCCAAGGGTTTTGACCTGGGAGAATTGCCATCCAATGACGACAATGCCCATGTCTTGGTCATCGGGCCGGATTCTTATCAGTTCAAGGATATTCCCGTGGCCGAAGGGCCTTTTCATGCGGTCGTGACTAATAGCGATATCACCTTGGGTGATGACGGTTCAGCTAATTTCCAGGTCAATGTCCAGATGCCGGTTGAAGCATCCGTTGATTTCAAAAATACCTGGGACCCTAAGAATGATATTACGAAGCAGAAATTCTTTGAAAATTTACAAGCCACCTTTGCCCAGGGCGGCAAGATCACAGACCATGAAGTCAAGGGCCTGGAAAATCGCTATGGGCCTTTGGAATTCAATTTTAAATATTCTTCAGCCAATGTGTATCAAGTGGCCAATGATATGGTCTTGCTTAAGGAAGACCAGCAAGGGGTGGTCCCAAATTTTTCCGAAGATAAACGCCAATATCCTATTTTTCTGCCCACTAATTCCCTGGTCATTAATCGCAACACCTATCATATCCCTGATGGCTTGAAGCTCAATTTCGTCCCTCCCGATTATTCTTTGAAAACAGATTTTATGCAGGCTTCTGTCAGGTATATCAAGGGTGAAGGTGCGATCACAGTAGAAAGTAAATATCGTCTAAATCGTACGAGCATCCCTAAACAAGGCTTTGCTGAGGTAAAGAAATTCCGCGATGAATTGGATAATAAAAATGGATTATATATTATATTAAAGAAATTGTCTAACGTAACGCCCGAAACTGAGAACTGGATCAAGAGCAAATAAAATGAAAAGTCATTGGAGTGATAAAGAAACCAGGAGTTTTCTGCATGATCCGCTGGCATTGCGTGTTTACACCTCACGGTTATTAGGCCGTGACACAAATCTGGTCATGCATGGAGGAGGCAACACGTCGGTTAAGGCGGCGATCCGGGATTTTTTTGGGATTGAGCAAGGTGTGCTCTATATCAAAGGCAGCGGCTGGGATTTAGCGACGATCCAGGCAGAGGGTTTTGCGGCTGTTAAAATGGATGCACTTTTGCGTATGGCCGCTATTAAACAATTGTCTGATGCTGACATGGTGCGTCAACAAAGGGCAGCCATGCTTGATCCTAATGCCCCTAATCCTTCCGTTGAAGCCATCCTGCATGCCATCATCCCTTACAATTATGTTGATCATTCCCATGCAGATGCGGTAGTGACCATCACCAACACGCCTGATGGAAGAAAACGCATCAAAGAGATCTATGGCAACCGTGTGCTGATCGTTCCTTATGTCATGCCGGGATTTGTTTTGGCCCGTAAGGTTTTTGAGATGACTCAAGGGATCGACTGGTCCCAATATGAGGGAATAGTTTTATTGAACCATGGCCTTTTTACTTTTGCCAATACGGCGAAAGAAAGCTATGAAAATCATATCCGGCTCGTTACCAAGGCTGAGCAATATATTTCTAAACAAAAAAGAATGTCATTCCCGAATGTTTTTATCGGGAATCTCAAAACATCAATCAACTTATTGCCTTTAGCTAAACTGCGCCATGCCGTTAGCCATCATCAAGGAGGAGCAGTCATTGCCTTATTAAAAGAAGATAAGGTAAGTGTCACTTTTAGCCAATTACCCAATATCAAAAATTTAGCCACCCGAGGAACGCTGACCCCTGACCATGTGATCCGTACCAAGCCAAAACCGGTGATCATCACTGATGACGAAGCAAGCATCAATGAATATAGCAACGCGTACAAGAATTATTTTGAACGTCATACAGACGGAAAATTAAAATGCCTGGATCTGGCCCCGCGCTGGGCCGTGTGGCCTGATCATGGTGTTCTTGCTTTTGGCAGGTCTATGGCTGAAGCACGGATCATCAGCGATATCGTTGATCATACCATGATGGCCATTCAATACGCTGAACTTATGGGCGGATGGAAGGCCTTGAATGAAAAAGATCTTTTTAATGTCGAATATTGGGAATTAGAACAAGCTAAATTAGCCAAGAATCCAAAGCCTTTGATGCTGCAGGGAAAAATTGCTTTGGTCACAGGAGCGGCATCCGGTATAGGAAAAGCCTGTGTTGAACGATTATTAGCCAATGGGGCCAATGTGGTTGGTTTGGATATTCAGCCTTCTGTCATTGCGAGCCCCGTAGGGGCGAAGCAATCTTTTTCTTATCTTGGTATCCGTTGCGACGTAACCAAAGAATCCGATATTAAAAATGCCATCGAACAAACGATCCGCCAATTCGGCGGTCTGGATATCATTGTCAGTAATGCCGGTATTTTCCCTCCCAGCATGAACATCGATTCAATGGAAGCATCGGTTTGGGAAAAAAGCATGAAAATTAACCTGACCAGCCATCAGGGATTGATGAAGGCGGCGATCCCTTATTTAACTTACGGCATTGATCCGACCATCATCATCATCGCCTCCAAGAATGTTCCGGCCCCGGGACCTGGAGCGGCCGCTTATTCCGTAGCAAAAGCGGGGCTGACACAGTTAGGCAGGATCGCCGCCCTGGAATTAGGGGCCAAGGGGATTCGCGTT
>Ga0265336_10001356_pt1 | contig 11345 bp, 5 predicted proteins | sample 42119metaG_FD_193583 | JGI IMG/M metagenome (GOLD analysis project Ga0265336, IMG submission 193583) | Rhizosphere microbial communities from Carex aquatilis grown in University of Washington, Seatle, WA, United States - 4-21-19 metaG | ecosystem: Host-associated > Plants > Roots > Rhizosphere >...
GTTTGCAGGATGGCCAATTCAATCAAAAGGCGTCCGAGCGTGCTCTCCTCGGACTTGCGCAGAAAGGCTGCAAGCAACTTGGCTGGTGCATCGCCAGTGCCGTTCGACTTGCCGAGGTTGTGCTGTCGTAAAACGATGGCCAGACGCCGTTCGTCCAGCACGGAGACGAGACGCTCGATCACAAACAACAAGTCGCGCTTCATCAGACGAACGGGGACCGCTTCGCCGATTGCGCTAAGGATACGCAAGCCCGTGGTCTGGGCCATTGCTTCCTCGCGGCGGCGCTTCTCCTGTTCGGCCTTGACTGCTGCATCGGCTGCCGGTTTCGGCTTGCGGGCGTGATGAATGGGGCATTCTGGATTCGCACAGACGCGGCGCAACTCGCCCTTTTCGCTGCCTTCGGTGACGATGGCTTCCGTGGTGAACTTGCAGGTCTTGTACTCCGGCCAGTCGCGCTGCTTGGGGTTGGTTGGCTTGTCGCCGCGAATCTCGACATATTTGTTCCGCGGAACTGCCGCACTGCCTTCCTTCTGTGGTCCGTACGCGGTGCTGATCTGAACCAGCTTCGGCTTTGCAGAGATGGTCTGCTGGACGCTAGCTTCGACCTTGTTTGCCCAGCATTTCGGGTCGCTGCAACTGTCATGCTGCACTCCAATGCCCTCGAAGAGTAGGACATTGTGGCCGGTGCGTTTGGGGCAATCGAGGCACGAACCCGCCTCGGACACAAGCGCCGCGTCTTCCTTGGAGAACGGCGCGGACGCAAGCTCCAAGAGGATGTTGTGCTCAATCCACTGTTGCAGGTGGCGAACTGGAAGCAAGATGCGCTTGGCCTTGCTGCCGTTGGTGTACTGTTCCTGATAGCAAGCGGCGAGTGCCTCTTCCTGTTGCGGCGGCTGAAGCTTGGCCAGCAAAAGTGCATGGCCCAATCCGATCTCGTCTTGCGAGAATGCCTCGATCACTGCGGGGACAAGCTCGACCAATTTCAATCGAGCAAGGATGAATGCAGGGGCCTTGCCAACCTTGGCGGCAATTTGCTCGATGCTGTACTTTGGCTCTTCAATCGCCAGCAATCGGGCGTAGCCATTTGCCTCGTCGAGCGGATGCACATTCTGTCTCTGAAGGTTCTCGACGATGGACGTTTCGAGCGCCTGGGCGTCGGTCAGTTCGACGATGCGTACAGGCGCGGTTTCGAGTCCTGCCAGATGTGCCGCACGGTAGCGCCGCGCTCCGGCTACGATCTCGAAGTGGTTGTTTACGGGCCGCACCACAAGCGGCGCAAGAATGCCTTGCGTCTTAATGCTCTCGGCAAGCTCATTAAGAGCGGCCTCGTCAAAACTCCTGCGTGGATTGTTGGCCGACTCCGTCAGGCTTGCGAGTGGCAGGTTTCGATATTCGGATGCGTTCGTCATTGCGGATTCTCCTCTCATTGTTCGAATGATGGTGGTGAGCGGGTACGGATCAGCGCACCCGCTCAGGGTGCATGGTTAGCTGGCCTTCGCCAGTTGCGCTTCCTGCTCCTCGGCGAAGAGCGCGTCAAGGATGGTTGCGGAGGCTTGCTGGATGACGGTGAGCGATTCGGTAAGCAACTCGGCGTTGCCGTGGTACAAACTGATGTAGTCGGCGCTAGCGCTTCCGGTGTCGAGGCCCACGGCGCGGCTGATGATGAACGCGATGGCCTCGGCCTCGGTCTCGCGCACTGTCTTCGTTGTCATCGTTCGGCGCTCGGCGCGATGCAACATCTCGTGCGAAACTTCATGCACCAATGTTGTAAACTCCTCGGCCTTCGTTTGGCCGGGAAGCAGGACGATCTTTCCGCCGTAGCTTGCGCCCTGCGCCGGTGCGATGCGTTCGTTGAACTCAAGTGCGATGCCCTGCCGCTCAACAAACTCGAAGAGCCGGTCACGATAGTTGCCCACTTCGCCGGATACCTTGGCGGGTTCGGGAAGCTCCGCGCCTTCGGTCTGCGCGATGTCAAAGACAAAAACCCTGCGAAATCCGATCAGCCTCGGCGCTGGCTTCTCGCTCGCGTCTTGCGGCTCGTCGGGCGACTGGCGCTTGGTTCCGATCATCGGAGCCAGAATCGGAATGCCCTTCTGGCCCTTCTTGACGAATCGTCCAAGCTCATTCCATGTGCGGATGCCCGCAACGTGCGTTGCATCGGGCCGATGATGCGCAATGGAAAGGATGTTGCCGAAAGAGTAGTTGTGGAAGTGGGCCATCGCTCCGAGATAAGCTGTGAGGGCTTCGCTCTTGCCCTGCTCAAGCTGCTCAATCAGGAACTTGACGTTCTCGGCAATGACTTGTTGGGTGGTGGACTGCTGGCGGTTGCTGTCGATCGCCGCATTTTTACTTTGCGGCGCGGTGCGGTTGCTGCCGCTGTTGCCGTTGCTGTTGTTACTCTTGAAATTCATGTTTTTGTTCTCCTTTTCCGCCGTGACCGGCTGAGCGTCTTTCTCACCCCCGGTTGGGAAGCGCGAAGACGGTTGGCGGAAAAGAACGAACGCAGCGCCCGACGGTGGGAGTCCGGAGGAAAGGCGAGGCAAGTGACAAACACGAACGATCGTGTGGCGCGCAGCCGCGCTCCGAACGGACGGAGAAGGCCCGCTCAACGCACGGTCAGATCGTGCGCTGGGCCGTCCACCCGAAGGTGCGAAGTGGAATGGAAGGAAACAACTTGCATATGTGTTCAACGGCTCCGCCAGGAACGGGTATGCAGGTTGTAACAGTATGGGTTATTTTTAGAGAATAGATAGCAAACGACGCTCCGGGTTCGAATCGAGTTTCTGCGCTGGATACAAGCATTTCCCGAAGCCACCAAAGACCATGTCCCGAATTTCCGTCTTAGGTAGATGGGCGATGCTAGATGCCCGTCCACACGGGCAAGGGCACACGACTAAAGAAATCGGCGTCACAACGCCCGGTTACTCTCACGTCGGCGCTTTCAAGCGTGGTGGAGGCAATTGCCGCCTCGTTCATCTCCAACTTCGATATTGCGAATGGCCCGGTATACAGAGCGCCCAGCCTATGCGAGTGCCCCTTCTGCTACATCTCCCGGGCGGACTGCTCGGAGCGGGTCGAGAGAGTGCAGATCGCGCAGCGAAGTTGCACCGGGCGGCGGACGAGCTGCCCCGTGCGTATTTGCTTGAGGAGCTTGGGATTCCCGGAGTACCCTAACTTTAACTACGCAGAAGAAGCAACGGGACGCGAGCCTTGGGATCTTTTCTGCCTATTTACGAGGTAAATAACTCATTCTATGCCACTTTCCAAACAACAACTCGGCAGCCTCCTGTGGGGTATAGCAGACACTGGCTTGCGAGGCAAAGTCGAGGATTACAAGGCCTACATTCTCTCGCTTCTGTTCTTCAAGCGGCTCTCCGACAATTACGAATGGGAGACTGAGAAGCGCACTGAGCAGTTCCGGCAGCAGTATGGCAAGGAGCCCAATGCAAAACAACTCGACCGACTACAGAAAGAAGGCCACCCGTTTACTATCCCACCCAAATGCTTTTGGGAAGATGTCCGCGGTGCAGTACTCGGCGACAAGAACGAGCGTCTGCATGAAGCGGTTAACGGCATCGCGGAGCTTAACCCCCCATTGAGGGGCATCATCAATTCCGTCCGCTGGAACGAACCTGCGCCGGACGGGAGCGGCAAAAAGCGCCTTGACCCAGAAGTCGTCAGTGCTGCCATCAATTACCTTGACCCTATCCTGCTTGATAATTCAAACGTTACTCCTGACGTGCTTGGCGATGCCTACGAATACCTGATCAAAAAATTCGCAGATGAAAACAAGGGGGGCGCGAGCGCCGGCCAGTTCTACACCCCGCCCGAAGTACGCGACATCATCATCCGGTTCATTCAGCCTCAACCGGACCAGACCATGTATGACCCGACTTGCGGATCGGGTGGATTCCTGATTGATGGTGCGAAATTCGTGACAGCGTCATGCGGGGATGCCAAACGCCTTCGCTTGTTTGGCCAGGAGACCATCTGGAATACGTGGGCCATAGCGAATATCAACATGCTCTTGCATACGCTCGATGGAAAGGTCGAACAGGGCAACACAATCAAAGCCCCCAAATTCCTGACTGACGACGGCTCGCACATTCGTCAGTTTGACCGTGTCGGCGCGAATTTTCCTTTCTCTGAGGAAAACTGGTGGCTGAACGGGACGCCGAAGAAAGACGCTAAAGGCAAACCCGTCCTAAAGAAAAACGGCTCGCCGCAATTGGAGTACCCCGGCAAGGACGAGTTCTCCGATCCGTACGAGCGATTCATCTACGGTATCCCTCCGTTCTCGAACGGAGACTTTGTTTTCGTCCAACACATCGTTGCCTCGCTGAACGATACCGGCCGCGCAGGCATCGTCTGTCCGCAGGGCGTGCTGTTCCGCGGTCAGCCAGCCAAGACGGAGGAAGAAGACGGCCAGAACCGCAAAGCTGACGACGAATATCTCATCCGGAGCGGTTTCCTCACCGGCGCAAGGGACAAAGAGGGAAATCTTGCTGGCGAAGATACGCGCAACCTCATCGAGGCCATTGTTGTGCTGCCGGACAATCTGTTTTACGGAACGACCATTCCCGGTGCGATAGTGTTTTTCAACAAAAACAAACCCTCTGACCTCGCCGACAAGGTACTCATGGTCTATGCCGCACGCAAGGGTTGGTATAAGGAAACGCCCGACCAGAACATCCTCCTACCACACGACGTGCTGCGCATCCTTATACAGTTGCTCGCGTGGGGAGACGTCGAGGTGGCACTGCGGATTCTGCCCGAGCACAAGACCCGGCTTTACGCGAACATCCAGGAACGGCTCGAGTTCGATAAATCCGAGATCAATCTCCGATATCGTGATGAAGTGCTTGAGCGCGGCACAATATTCGAAAAGCTCTCAGATAAAACGCTCAGCAAAGGCGAGCGCAACAAATTCCAGAAACGTCTGGCCAGGCTAGATGAGCTGATGGAGGAGATGAAACAGGATCTGGCTGAAGCAGACATACGCGCCGAGCAGGAACGCGCAGCATTGGATGGTGTCGAGACCGAACTGCTTGAAATGTTTGCCAGTCCGGAACTGCGTAAGCGATATTTCGCCATCGTGGATGTCGCGGAAATCGAAGACCATGATTTCAATCTCCACATGCCGTGGTATGTAGATTGTTTTGAAAAGGAAAAGGAAGTGGAACTGAGACCAGCTTTTGTTGCCTTGGAGCAAGCAGAGGAAAGAGAAAAACGAATCCGGGATGACCTGCACGCGGTGATTCGGAGGACTCTCGGCAAGGAGCTTCTGCCTCTGACATCAGGTGCCCACTTTGTTCCCCACGAGAAGCTCGGGTTAATGCCGCAAGGTTGGAGGGCTGGCAGGCTCAAGGATTTTTGTATTCTACAGAGGGGACACGACCTAACGAACGATAATCTTAAACCCGGCCCGTATCCGGTTGTGAAATCAAATGGAATAAACGATTACCACATCGAGGGGATTGTCAAACCACCTGGAGTCGTGACAGGACGATCGGGCACAATCGGCAACGTCTTTTACGTGGAGGCGGAATTTTGGCCGCATAACACCACGCTCTATGTAAAAGATTTTAAGGGCAACATTCCACGATACATTTTTTATCTTATTCAGAAGCTCCGATTTGACCGCTATTTTGCGGGCACGACCATCCCAACTCTCAATCGCAACGACGTCCATAAAATCTGGGTCGCTGTGCCAGAACCTCCAGAACAAGATCAAATCTGCAAAGTGTTGGACCTCGCAGATAGTCTCTGCGCTGTCCGAAAAGGAACTGATGAGGAAGCTGAGCTGATCAGAACTTCTCTAGTTCAACATTTGCTCTCGGGCCGCATCCGTTGCCCGGTAGAGGACGATGCTAAAGAACGCGAACTGAAGGCGGCACAGCCGGAAGTGAGAGCATGAGCAAACTCAGTGAGGCAAAGGGCGTTGAAATTCCCGTTCACGACTGGCTCAGCAAAATGGGCTGGTCTCCCCGCACCAGCGCAGACCTTAAGGTCTATAATCGCCCGCTCTCTAATCCTCTCATCGAAGGCATCCTAGTCGAGCGCGTGTCCAAGACCAACGGTGTATCGCTGGTCGACGCCAAACGCGCCGTGGACATCCTCAAGAACACGTTTGCTAATCCTTCGGTCATTACAGCGAACGAGGATTTTCTGGAACTGCTTTGCTCCGGCGTGAACCTTACAATTGAAGGCAAAGATCGCACGCTCAAGCTGATTGATTTCGATAATATCTGGAACAACGATTTCACCGTTACGCGTCAATATCATGTCCAAGGTACAGATCTGGTGAAGCCGGACCTCGTCTGCTTAGTCAACGGCATCCCGCTGATTCCGTTCGAGGCTAAGCAGCGCGCCCAGCAAAATTCGAACTGGCTGAAGGGCGTCGGAGACCTGGGGCTATACGAATCGAAGATTCCGAAGATGATTATCTGCAATCTCTTTGGCGTCGCGTGCAACGGCCGGTTCGCTAAGTTTGGCGTACCGGGCGCGTCTTCCTCCTACTTCGCAGAATGGAAGGATCTGTCCGTGGACACCACGGCCACAAATCCACTGCTGGACACCGCGCAAACACTCTGTCCAGTCGAACCGGACAGTGACGGCATCTCCACATGCCAGATTGATGACGTGGAGAAGATGAAGCAGACGATTGTCGGCCTGTTCCAGCCTGCACGTGTGCTGGATGTTTTGCGCAACGCGATCGTGTTCGAGCGCACGCCCGATGGCGTCATCAAAAAGGTATCGCGCTACCAGCAATTGCGCGTGGCTAACAAAATCGTTAGCCGTGTCGTCGCCACGAACCTGGACCAGGGCATCGCGTGGCATACGCAAGGTTCAGGCAAGAGCCTCTCAATGCTTTTTACCGCCTACAAGCTGCGCAGTCATCCAAAGCTTGGCGATCCTACTGTCTACATCGTCGTGGACCGGAAGGATCTTAAGACACAGATTGGCGACACGTTCGAGGACTGCCTGTTCCCCAACACCACGAAGCCTCTCACCATTGGCCAACTCCGGGAGAAAATCACTAGCCGCCCTGCCGAAGTCATCATCACCACTATCCAGAAGTTTCAGGAAATGGATTTCGGCCTAAACGGGAATGTCACGCCGGACAACCGCGAGAAAGTCATAGTCTTGATCGACGAAGCGCACCGAACGCAGTACGGCCAGTTTCATTCCGTGCTCAAGGCCGCGTTCCCGAACGCGAAGCGGTTCGCTTTCACCGGCACGCCGATTCCGAAAACGCAAAAGGAGTTTGGGGCGGTCAAAGATGGCAGAGTAGAGGCGTATCTCGACCGTTACAGCATTGACGATGCCATCAGGGATGAAGCAACGAAACCGGTGCGCTACGCCTTCGGCCCAACCGAGCTGTTGCTCGACAAGGAAAAGCTCAAAGCCGGGTATCAGGACATCACGAAGGAGTTAAACGAGGAGGAGAAGCAAAAGGTTGAAAAGAAGGTCCTTCCTTGGAAGGAGTTTCTGAAGACCGACACACGGATCGAGGCGCTGGCGACAGATATCGCGAAGGATTACCGTGATGTGGTCGAACCCACCGGCGGCAAAGCGATCATTGTCACCGTTGACAAAGAAGGCTGTCGCCTTTACTACGATGAACTGCTGAAGCATTTTGATTCATCGGAAATTGCGGTTGTCATTTCCAATACCAGCAAGGAAGCAGGCGAGGAGCTGTACAACAAGCTTAAGGACTTCAACATGGAGTCCGGCGATCTAAAAGCGCTCCTGAAGCAGTTCAAAAAGCGCATCACGCCGGAAGAGCAGAAGATCGGCAATAATCTAAAGCTGCTCATCGTCTGCAATATGCTGCTCACGGGCTTTGACGCGCCGATCCTGCAGACCATGTACCTCGACAGCCCGCTGCGTGACCATAACCTGCTTCAGGCCATCGCCCGAACGAATAGGCCGTGGGATGACCCAGTTACAGGAACGAGCAAACAGTTCGGCCGGATAGTTGACTTTGTCGGTGTGTTCAAGAATTACCAGGAAGCGCTTGCCTATGAACCGGAGGACTTGCCGGAGTTCAAGAGCACGGATGAAATCGCCGCCTTGTTTCCCGGCCTGATTGAAACGGCGATGAAGCCGTTTGATGGTATTACGCTGGAGGACAGCTACGAGTGCTCGATTGAAATCGTCCGGCGGCTGCACCAGGTTGACCAGGTGCAGTTCGAGAGGGACTTCCGAGACGTGGTGCAGAATTATGAAGCGCTCTCGCCTCACGCCATTCTTGCCAAAGCGGAAGTCCGCGATCGCTACGAGTGGCTGCTAACCATTTATCAGGTTTACCTCACCGAGTTTAAACGCTCGGACTTCGATGCGGAGCTTTATGCCGCCAAGACGCGCAAGCTCATCCGAGAGTGCGCCAAGCTCAAGAGTTTCCTGGGCCATCTGCCGGAGATTGCAATCGACGAGCGTTACCTTGAGAATTTGCGCTACAGCAAAATGTCCAGCGGGGACAAGGCGGAGAAGATAATCCGGGATGTTGAGACCATCATTCGCCGCGAGGAAGCGCGGAATCCGGCCTACGTGGATCTCGACGTGCGCTTGCAGGAACTGATTGAACGAAAGAACGATGCAAACTTCGACCTTGAGCAAATCCTGCTCGACTTAGAGAAGCTCTACACCGACGTGGATGAGGTTGGGAACTTGCCTCACCGAATGGGCTTTGTCGACCGTGGGCGCTACGACCTGTTTCTCGACATCAAACACGCAGTGGGCTCAGCGTTCGACGAAACTCAAGCACGCCAGTTCGCGGACGTGCTAGTGAGTGGCCTGGTTAAGGCGCTCTACGCCGGATGGCAAGAAAGCGAACTGAGGCGCAACGATATCGTCACTGACATCAAAACGCTTGGCGATGATGATGATTTCGCGTCGCTTGGCATCAGCGATAACGTGAACTTGGTCGAGACGTTGTCAAAGCGGTTAATACAGCACTACTCGATTGGCTGAGTGACTATGGATGGGATTCTCACGATCATTCGGCGTCCGGTCAGACACGCACGACTTCGCGTGAAGGAGGATATTTCTGTCCAGTTGATTGTCCCGAAGGATTTCGGGCAGGCCGAGATCGACCGCATTTTGCAGAAAAAAGGGGAGTGGATTGAGCGACATCAGCGGTTCTTCCAAGATCGCACTGCCAATGCTTCTTCTGTAACCCACGGCGGGATTTTACTTTTCAATCAAGTCTTCAGTTTCGTCCAAGTTCGCGAACTTGGTCACAAAGTTGTCATCGACGAGTTGGCACAGCAAATTCGCTCTGGCCGCGATTTGTCATGTCAAGCCGATCTCTCACTATGGTACCGACTCTTCGCTCGCGAACATCTGACCGCTCGGATTCAAGAGCTCAGCACCGAGCACCGTCTGCCTTACAAACGCATCTTTATTCGATCTCAACGGACGAAATGGGGCACCTGCTCACCCAAAGGCAACGTCTCGCTTAATTGGCGACTCATTCTTGCGCCGAAGAACGTTTGCGACTACGTTGCGTTGCATGAACTGATGCATACCAAAGTCTTGAATCACAGCCAACGGTTCTGGGTCTTGCTCCGCGCCATCTTTCCCCGGTGCGATGAAGCGATCGCTTGGTTAAATACCAACAGACCGCCTTTTGACACTCTCGCGGCTGATCGCGACTGACGGATTAAAGTTTTCGAAGACCCGCAAACCAGGTTCAAACTGCCTCATCATGCTTGCTCGTCGAGCTGTTTGAGTATGCTTCCGTCTCTAGTTCGCCAGGCAGTCAACCAACCCGTGTTGTGGAAACTCCTCAAAATGAGGGGGTGAGTTCAGTTGAGCACGGCGTGGAAGTCGAACTCAATGGCGGGATCAGATTCGCGCCCCATGTAATCGGCCTGACGCTTGCCGGAATGTGACGTTTGAGCGTTTCGGACGGAAACGAGTTTCCAATCACCTGCTTCTTCTAAAGATGCCTTCAGTATCATTCGTGCGTCGCTATTAGCTGAGGGAATGCTGCCAAAGCGGACGTACAGGTGCGCCTCATTTTGCACGCGCTTTGCGATATTGCTCCACACCTTGGCCAAATCTTTGGTGAAGCGTTCATGGCCGCCATGGCAGAGTTGGTTGTGGTTTTCGTAGTTGATTTCTTTATTACCGCCGAGGAACCACATTCTTAGCCATTGGTCCTGTACATAGGTCCGCATACCGTAATATGGCGGTGATGTAACTGTGACTATTGGGCCTTTGATTCTGCCGAATGATGTTGCCTTCCGTGCATCCAGGCACTTTACGTTCTGAATACGACTGGGCGAATCTGCATTCAAATCCGTAATACGTTTGAGCTTCTTCGTGAGCACGTCGATGACAGACGCATTTGGAGGAAACATATTATGGTCACACCAATACCTTACGGAGTATTCAGGCTTGGAGGCAAACGTTCGCGGCATTTGGTTGGAAAAGTAACTTGGAGTTCCGTCTCCTATTGGCAGGGGACCGTGCAGGCACCCAAGCGCGGCCGCGCGTAGAATGGCGGATTCGTCTGTCACTTGCTTCTCGTTAAGCAGTCCTTCACGAAGACTGCAAATCTGTAACAGTGTTCTTTTGGAGAACGCTCTTCTGAAGAACGGACTGTCTGGCACATTTTTGGGTGTCCTGGCGACTAACTTCTCTCCCAGTGCTGTGATGTTTTCCAATTCAGCACTAGCGAGCTTAGCTTGCGCAATGGCGGCAGCAATTGGAGATGTGTCGAGACCGTATGAGCGCAATCCCAACTTGCGGGCTGCATAAATCGTTGTTCCGCGTCCGCAGAATGGATCATACACTGTTGGGGACTGAGCCTTGTGCTTCCTCAACAGACGCATAGGGAATTCAAGCGGAAACATAGTGTAATACGGGCAGATCGCGTTAAACGCAAAGTCCCTATTGTATGCAAGCACTGTGGTCATTTATCTGAGCTCTCTCTCTTCAGTTAGTGCCAACGGACTTCGCCGTTTCGTTTTTCCCCGCCGAATTCGACACTGATCGCTTTCCGATGCCCGCAGAATTCCTCAAGATAGGATTTAATAGCGATGGACGTTTTGGCTGCCTTCTCGTCGGTTGGTAGGTGATAAGCGAGCGACTTTGGCATTAGCACTATGCACTTTGCGCGCGCTCGCGAAATGGCGACGTTCGTGCGTTCAAGCTGAAGAAGGAATTCTTCTTCACCTTCGATGATGTCAGTGTCACCCACACCGAACGAAACGATGATGGTATCGCGTTCGCCGCCCTGAAAACGCTCGACTGTATCGACGGATTCAAATACCGCTTTGGGGTTTGCCTTCGGAAATAGCTCCAACAGTTTCCGAATAACGAGCGCTTTTTGG
>Ga0265336_10001359_pt1 | contig 11339 bp, 9 predicted proteins | sample 42119metaG_FD_193583 | JGI IMG/M metagenome (GOLD analysis project Ga0265336, IMG submission 193583) | Rhizosphere microbial communities from Carex aquatilis grown in University of Washington, Seatle, WA, United States - 4-21-19 metaG | ecosystem: Host-associated > Plants > Roots > Rhizosphere >...
TTACTCGCTGTCTCTCAACACCAGCACACTCACTCTGGCCTTGCCTTATCCTCCGCCTCGAAGCCAAAATAGACATCCAATCGGCGAACTGCTCCGGTTCGTTCAAATACCGCAGCGCTGGATGCGGCATCAAGGTTAAGCTCTTCAACCGTAGTGCAAGAACCGTCTATACGGGTAATCACAATCCTCGGCGGTCCCGGCTGATGCGCCACCACGGGCACTTGGCAGGTAGTAAACGCCATCGTGCCCGATTCAAGATTGAGAGTGCGCAACAGGCCTTCAAGATCGTAGAACGGGAAGAGCCTCGCCTCCGCCAGAAACTCGTTACAGTTGACCAAGTGGCGGCGGAAACAAATTCTACCATCTTCGACGGCGACGCCCATCTCGCCGAGCCGCGAAAGGATATCTTCCTTCACCTGGCCGGTCATGCCGGGCTGCTGCACTCCCGCGAATCCGGGCGTGTGAGAGTACGGATCGGTGGGGATTGCACCATAGAGCAGCGGCGATTTGTGGACGCCGATGCCCTCACGGATTTCGTGATAATGGTCGTTGATGCGCTCGACGAGAGCGACGTCCTCACCGGCGCAGGCGGCTTGGTTCAGCACCTCCTGGACAGCCAAAAGCAGCTTGGAAACCATATGCCAGTAGATGCAGCCGAGCCCCTCATATTTGTAAAATGTGCCGGAACGGCCTGTGAAAGACTGATGATCGAAGACTTCTTCATAGGTATCCAGAATGCGTGCGTTCTCTTCGTCCGGCAAACCGAGCGTTGCCAGAGCCTCCTTCAGCAAAGTGCAGTTGCGAAATGCCGCATTGAAGTGCGCCACGCCATTCTGATCCTGCACCACGATGCTCCGGTCGCCGTTCGCAATCAGGGTAGCCAGCGTCTTTGACTTTGCGATGGCCGCTTTTGGTATGTTGTTCTTCTCAAAGAATCCCGGTAATTTGCGATCGGGATAGAGAACGTAACTATTCTGATCGGCGCGATAGAGGCGGCTGTTTCTCAGCGCGTCGAGCACTGCGAGCGATTCTCGCGTGGAGAGTGCGCCGGAACTCAGCACAGCCACCTGGCCTTCGAGCATTTCATGAAGGCGTCGAATTACAATCTTGTCGCCATCCACCTTCATCAGGTTGTACGAGTGATAGAGCCCGTCCTCACGCCGATTGGCGCGGATCGAGTGGTCAATATACTGGAGCGCCCCATCGCAGAAGGCCACCAACTCAGCAACGCCGAGCGAACTCCGGTGGCCCGTAAACCCGTGTTCATATAGTCCAGTCCGATAATCGCTTCCAGCGCAGCCCAATGCATCCAGAACTTTCTTGCGGTCCTGGTCCGAGATCGCTCCGTCGAGCAGGTCGGCATGGAGTTCTAGCGTTTCGGCCACCCGATGAAAGGCGTCGGCTACTTCCGAAGACACTTTGATTGCCGGAGTTTTTGCAGTCGCAAATAGTCTCCGGCAAAACGACAGCAATCGGCGCAGGTAGCAAAGAGTCACCATCGAAACACCGAAGCCGACCAGAGCATTGTTGGCGTCGTTCCACTCCGGCCGCTGCGTGTTCATCCATAACCCCGCCTCGGGAATGTAGTTGAAGAGCCGCGCCAGCGCCACGACCAGCAGTTTTTCCGCCAGGTTCACGTGATAAGGCAATCCGTCCGCGCCCGGCAACGCTTTACCGTCCTCGCCCATCGTCACCACTCTCTGACGAATCTTGTCATTGAGTACGGAATCAAAATCGATGGTATTGCGCGAATCTTCGAGCAGCGCCGCATACGGCTTGATGCGATAGGGCACGTTGGCATAAGTAAAGACGCGGCGCGTCAGCAGGCTACCAAGTGCCTCAGGATGATTGTGCGCCGAAACCTCCAGCAACTTCAACAGATACGCCGCCTGATGGTCGCCCCAATAGCCGATGAACGACCATGAATCATGCGGGTCAAGTACCTCCCAATCGTATCCGTCGCGCATCACGCGGTAGGGGTTGTAACCGTCCGCGGTTGAAGAATCAACAAACTTGAAGATCATGCTCTCTATGTAGCCGGGAAAAGAGAGCGCAAGTGCCTCCCAATTCTGAAAAATGTCGCGCCAGTTGCCCTGATAGTTGAGAATCTTTTTGCCATGCTCGTCTTTCACGTCGATGGAAAAGATGTTCCAGGGGCGGCTGGGATCGCCGTGTCGGCGGCTGAATGTCAGTGGCAAATACTCATACGCCAGCCGCTCCAGATCAGAATTGCCTTGCTTCCTCACCAGCGCCAAAAGCTCACCGTGCGGAAGAGCTTCCGGCAACTCATCGAGAAAAGCGGCCCTCTGCGAAGCTACGGCATGGTTGGCCTTGGCGATGTATGCCTTAAAGTCATCCCGTGAAATCTTGTATCCGTCATCGGGGATTCCGCCGCGCATGACATTAAAGAGTACGTTGGAGAAATGCCGGTCAGAGCTCAATTCATCGCCGGTACATTGCAGGCCGTCGGCAGCGGCCACGGTGCGAATTAAATTGGTTGTCCCGCCTTCAATGTCCTCGTCAAGCTGTGCGCGCATTGGCTCGCCAGAGTTGAGCATACCCACCAGGGCCGCAACGCTGGTTGCATCCTGATCCACCTCTGCAACCAGGCTCCATTCTTTGCGCTCTCTCGCAGGCAGCGTCAAATGAGCGTTGAGGAAATAAGCGCCCCGGCGTCCGCGAATCAGCGTTTCCTCGTCCATTGCCTCGCCCCGCCGAAAGCGATCAAGCTGGACCGAAGACAACAACCGACAGCAGGATTCGAGACCTTCTGACCAAACAGTGGTCACACGCAGCGCCTCGTTCGGCTCAGGCCGGTCTGCAGGAACGGAACTCAGCTTGAATAGGCCCAGGCCGGTTTCCGTTTCCAGTTCATTTTCTTTGTAGCCATCTGCCAGCGTGCTGTATTCCAGTTGAAACCTGCGCGTCACTCCGTGCGGCAAAAGATTCTGAATCCCGTCGACAAGCTCGACTTCGACCGGTTCCCCGCCCAGGTTGACTAAGGCCGAGCGCCGCACAAAGCCGAAGCGGTTGCTCATCATCCAGGTACAGGAAAATGAGAGCCCCAGGTCGTGGTTGATTTCCTCAAAAATAATCTTGTTGCCGTAGATACTTTTCGACAGGTTGCGGGTGATCCGGTACAGGCCTTCGTAGCGCTGCGAAAACGGCTCCCACAACGCGGCGTTTCCGCAGTGGGCCACCAGGAGAATGGTTTTGCCGCCAGTTTGATCCTGACTGTCGTGGATGCGGTCGTCTGTGTAGTAAGGGAAGAGGGCGTGATCAGGATCTCTGCGGCCCGCGGTCAGCGCGCCTGTCGACGAGACGAACATCCACAGATCTGAGTCGCTGACAATGCTCATCAGGAACGGCGGCATGGCGTCGTAGTTGACGATGCGATAAAAACGCTCGCCGCCAATTTCAACCTGATTTCCCTCCACTGTGCGCGCGCCAAAATGAAGCGGTGCTCCTGCAGCGAATGCGCTGTTCACTCTCTCTCCTTACGCCTCAATCTCTCCGCGACGCTCTTTCAGCTCCGCCTCAATCTTCACCATCAGTGTGTCGCTCAGCGGATACAGCATCATTAGCGCCGCGGCTAACACCATCATGCCGCAAGGAATCCAACTCATGCAGAGAATGATTCCATGCGTGGAGCGCGCCGGCTGCTCCACGTTGGCCACATAACCGAAAAACGTGAGAAGCAGGCCAAATACCCATGCGCCGAAGGCAAATCCGACCTTGGTAGCGAAGATGGCCGCGGCAAAAAACAATCCAGTATTGCGGCGGCCGGTGCGCCATTCGGCGTGGTCTGCAGTATCCGCGAACATGGCCCAAACCAGCGGGGAGTTAAAGCCGATAATGAAGCTGGAGAGGATCTGCAGCGCGAAGATGAAGAATATCTTCGGGCTAATCGACCAATAGAATCCGTGATACAGCATTCCCCCAAGTGCATTCACACCGTGGATCACACTTGAAATGACATGCGTTGCAGCAACATCGTATACGCTGTTGGTGCCGGGCAAGTAGAAGCCGCCAATCACTAGGCCGCCGCCCCCTATGGCGAAGATGAAGAGCGGCTTTTTGCCGAATATTTTTGTCAATCGAGTGGTAATGGCGACCGCGGCTATGAATGCAAAGCCGTTCACCACCATGAAGGCGCCCACCAGCGATTCGTTGTGCAGATAGTACTTAAAGTAGTAGGTGGAGGCCGCGCCTTTGACGGCGAAGGCGGCCAGAACCAGTAGCAGCACGCTCACCAGCATAATCCACGGCACGCTGGTGAATAGGTTCTTCATATCACGGCCCAGATCGGACTTCTGCGTTGCTGGGGGCTTCACGCGTTCGCGTGTGGTGATGAAGCAGAGCACCAGAAGGATGACGGCCAGCACGCCATAGAACACCATGGTGAGCTGCCAGCCGCGCGCCTCGTTGCCGTGACCGAACCATTTGACAAATTTCAAAGTGAAGTACTGAATGAAAGTGCCGGCGGTGAATGCTCCGATGAAGCGGATCGACGAGATCTTGGTGCGCTCCAGAGAATTGGGAGAAATCACGCCCATCAGCGCGGAGTATGGAATGTTCACGAAGGTATAGATGAACATCAACAGGCTATATGTGATGTAGGCGTAGATGAGCTTGCCGCCACCGCTCAGATTGGGCGTGGTGAAGGTGAATACCCCTGCCACCGCGAAGGGGATGGCGCCCCAAATAAGATAGGGCCGGAAGTGCCCCCAGCGCGTTTGTGTGCGGTCGGCGATTGTTCCCATCACCGGATCGGCAACCGCGTCGGCCAGGCGCGTGACCATCAGCATGGTGCCGATCGCAAACGCCGAGATGCCGAAGACGTCCGTATAGAAGAAAATCAGGTACCATTCAAAGGTCTTCCAATAGAGGTTGGAAGCCGCATCTCCAAAAGAGTAGCCGATCTTCTCCATGAGTGAGATACGGTCTTCAACAGGAACCTTCAATTTTGCTGCGATCATTTGCGCCTCGCCTCGCCGGGTCGCCCTCAGGTGCCGGATACAACAAACACGTTCTTAATTGGCGTACACCCGCACATACTCCACCTTCATCATGGAAGGAAATGGTGTGCTTGCCGCCGGATTTCCCGGCCAGCTACCGCCTACAGCCAGGTTCAGAATGATGTAGTTCGGACCGGTATCAAAGGGCCAAACTGAGCCGCCGAAACTACTAATGTTAGAAGGCGTAAAAGTGGCATAGGGCTTGGTCGCGTTGTCCACATAATATGCCACGCTACCCTTGCGCCAGATCATGCCATACGTGTGAGCAGTGGCAGCGGTCTGCCCCGTCGGAAAGTAAAATTTTGTGCCTATATTAATGCCGGTAAAGCTGGTTCCATGAACCGATCCGGCGTTCCAGTCCGGCGTGCCTGCCGCATCCACCCGCTCCAGCACATCCATTTCGCCGCAGCCCGGCCAGCCGACGGTGCTGATGTTATTGCCCATCAGCCAAAAGGCCGGCCAAAATCCCTGCGATTCCGGCACCTCTGCTTTGATTTCGATACGGCCATACTGAAAGCTGAACAGTCCCTGGGTCTTCATCCGCGCCGACGTGTAAACGCCGCTCGATGGTTCTTCGGCCACAATCTTCAATCCGCCGCCCGGCGCAACAAATGCGTTCGGAACCGAACTGCTGCACGGCGACGCCGCCGATCCAAACGCGCAGTAGACCTCCAGTTCGCTGTTGCCCCAGCCGCTGTTGTTGCCCGTGTCGTAGGTCCATACAGAAGCACTGGGAGCCTTCTTTGCGCCCGTCGAGTTGGCAAACTCGTCCGACCACACCAACGTTCCCGGCGCGATATTCGACTTAAAAGTCTGCGTGGCTACTTCGCTGTCTTTCGCACCAGTGAGCGTGGCAATCGCCTTGACAGTCAAATTAGAAGCCACCAGAAACGGCGCTTCATAAATCTGCGAGGCAGAGGTAGGCGTGCTTCCCTCCAGCGTGTAATGGATGGTTGCTCCGGCTGTTGCGGTAGACAGGCTTGCCACCACCGCGCCGTTCTGCGCTCCGGTCGCTGTGGTGGTCACAATGGTGGGCCTTGCTGCCTGCGATGTTGCAGCGCTGCCGCCCGCGCCCATCGTGAGCAGCATGTTCATGCCCAGCGCGCAAAATAACCCAGACTTCAAGAAATTTGCCATCATCGCAATCGCTCCATAGGCTGCAACCATCCTATCCCCTTGCCGCTGGACGCAGGCAACAAAAAGGACGCAAATATCTGGCGCGGTATGCGGCGGAGATGCGATGCAGGACTATCTCCACTACAATGGCATGGATGTCACCTTCTTATCTTCCGTTTCTTCTGCTGAATTCCGCAATGCTGCTTGCTCAGAGCACTTCAAGCGGTTTTATCTTCGCCCCGCTTTCCGGGGGCAAGGCGATTGCCGGAACTCAGCCCGATAACCATGCTTCCACGCTGGTCGAACTGAAAAATGGAGACGTGCTCGCCGCCTGGTTTGGTGGAAGCTGGGAAGGGAATCCGGATGTCGCAATCTACACGGCACGGCTGCACGCGGGCATCTGGAGCACGCCTCGCGAAACGGCGCGAGAGAACCAAGTCGCCTGCTGGAACCCTGTGCTCTTCCATGACAAGGCTGCGAGGCTGTGGCTCTATTACAAAATTGGCAAGTCGCCCCGCACCTGGACTGGCGTGCGTAAATGGAGCGACGATGAAGGACTTAGCTGGAGCGCCGCGGAACCACTGCCTTCTGGCATCCTGGGACCGATCAAAGACAAACCGCTGGTGCTTGAAAATGGTGTGATCGTCAGTGGCTCCTCGGTGGAAGAAGAAGGCAAATGGGCCGTCTGGATCGAGCGCTCGGAAGATAACGGCAAGACCTGGGCAAAGGCCGGCCCCATCACGATTCCGCCGACGCTCGACATCCCCGACGCCGGTGCGCTGGCGGCCGCGCGTGAGGGAAAGCACGTGATCCACGACGAACACGAAAACATCGACACCAAAATCTATCCGCCTGCTGAGACCACGATCGGGCTGATTCAACCATCCATCATTTCCATGGATGCGCATCATCTGCGTTTTTACGCGCGCAGCCACTCCAAAGCGCAGCGTATTGCCGCCGCCGACTCGCTTGACGACGGCAAAACATGGTCGCAGGCGCATTTCATTAATCTGCCGATCCCGAATTCGGGCATCGATGCCGTTCGGCTCAGGGATGGACGCATCGTGCTTATCTTCAACAACAGCTATAACAAACGCACTCCACTCAACCTTGCTGTCAGCGCCGCCGGCGAGCACTTTACGGTCTTCAAAACCCTCGAAGACGGCCCCGGTCAGTACTCGTATCCGGCCATCGTCCAGGCTGCCAACGGCGATTTGCTCATCACCTATTCATGGCGGCGGCAAACCATCCGCTATCTGCGCCTGCCGTCGAGCGAGGTGCCTGCCGACCCCCTCCCGCGCTGAAACAATCTCCGCAACGCCCCAGCTTGGTCCCTAAGTAGTTTGGATTCTTCTCTGTCGGGCCAGAGCCAATATAGAATCTGCCTGAACCAGCGCATTGCCACTTTCCCTTGTGTTTGTGGGGCGCTGAAGTTGACTCTGATACCCGCTTCGGGTATTCTGAAATCCTTGCGCGGTGTTGCGCCTGGGGTCTGTGTGTGTACACCCGACCCGGCCGGTTTGCCCCCATCGGATGTTGCTAGGGGTAGGCTGGAACAGGCTGCCGGCGGCTGGATTCGAGTTCTGTGCGCTGTTTGCGCGAGTCCCGCTACGCCATAGCCCCTTCGAGGGCCAGCCCCGCACTCCTCACCCGAACAGATTTGTTTGGCAGTGGGTGGAAATGGCCCGTGCGTTTTCGGCGCGGGCAAGAGCGCTTTGCGCTGGATTTTTGTTGAATTGGTGTTTTGAAGACAGGCGTCTTAGAGGGCAGGAGAGCGATGAGTACCTTTATTCCGAGCGGCAAGAATATTGACCGCAAATGGTTTGTAGTGGATGCCAGCGGCAAGACGCTGGGCCGTTTGGCGACCAAAGCCGCCGACGTGTTGAGCGGCAAGCTGAATCCCCAGTATGTGCCGTACATCGATATGGGCGACCACGTAATCGTCATCAACGCGGAAAAAATCCGCATCACCGGCCTCAAGGCGCAGAGCAAGCTCTATCGCCGCTACACTGGCTTTCCCGGCGGGTTGCGCGAGGAGTCGTACACGCGTCTGCTTAACCGCAAGCCGGAGATGATTCTGGAGCAGGCCATCAAGGGCATGCTGCCCAAGAGCAAGATGGGCCGCCAAATGGCCACCAAGCTCAAGGTTTATCGCGGCGACAAGCACCCCCACGAGGCGCAAATGCCGGTGGCGTTGGAAATCGCGTAAGAGGTTTTGAAAGGTACGGGCTTTAGCCACTGAGGCCAGGCCGGAATCGAAGAGAGAGAGCAGAGAATGGCAGATATGGTTCAGTATTACGGGACGGGGCGTCGCAAGTCGGCGATCGCGCGCGTCTTTCTGCGTCCCGGCACGGGCGAGTGGAAAGTCAACGGCAAGGCGTTTGACGTGTACTTCGTCACCGAACAGCAGCGCGTAGCCGCCAAGCGCACTTTGGCTGTGGTCGAACTGGCTTCGAGCTTTGATGTGGTGACCACCGTCAAGAGCGGCGGTGTGGCCGCGCAGGCGGATGCCGTCAAGCTGGGTGTCGCCCGCGCACTGGTTCAGTTCAATCCCGAGCTGCGCAAAGTCCTCAAGGCCGAAGGCCTGATGACCCGCGACTCGCGCATGAAGGAACGCAAGAAGTATGGACAGAAGGGCGCTCGTGCGCGCTTCCAGTTCAGCAAGAGGTAGCTTTCAGTCGTTGGGGATCAGTAGGCTTGCAATGCTTTTCTGATCCCTGACCCCTGATCCCTGGCTTTACCAATCTCCCGCGCAAGCGGGATCAATCCGGGCAAGGGTCGGACCAAGCTCGGATGCAACTCAATAAGGAGGCCTCTTGGCCACGATCACAATGAAGGAGCTGCTCGAAGCGGGTGTTCACTTCGGGCATCAGACCAAGCGCTGGAACCCCAAGATGAAGGAATACATCTTCGGCGAGCGCAACGGTATCTACATCATCGACCTGCAAAAGACGCTCAAGCTCTTCAAAGACGCGTCCAAGTTTGTCACCGAGCTCTGCGCGAGCGGCAAGACCATCCTGTTTGTCGGCACCAAGCGTCAGGCGCAGGAAGCCGTGGCCGAAGAGGCCAACCGCGCGGGAATGCCGTACATCAACCAGCGTTGGCTGGGCGGCTTGCTCACAAACTGGGTCACGGTGCAGAAGTCTGTAAAGCGCCTTCAGGAACTCGACGAAATGGCCACCGATGGCCGTTACGAGCTGCTGACCAAGAAGGAAGTTATCAAGCTGGAGCGGGAGCGCAAGCACCTGCAAGCCAACCTCGCCGGCATCAAGGCCATGAAGCGCCTGCCTGACGCGCTCTTTATCGTCGACTCGAACAACGAGGCGATTGCCGTCAAGGAAGCCCGCAAGCTGGGCATTCCCGTGGTGGCCGTTGTTGACACCAACTGCGATCCGACGGTGGTCGATTACGTGATTCCCGGCAACGACGACGCACTGCGCGCCATTCGCCTCTTCACCTCCAAGATCGCCGATTCGGCTGCCGAGGGCGTGAACCTGGTTGGTGACAAGTCATTCCAGGAAGAGCTGCCAGCTCAGGCTTCCGATGAAGCTGCTGGCGAAGCCGTTCAGGCTGAAGCAGAAGTAGTGGATCTGGAAGCTGCCTTGGGCGGCGGCATCCGCAAAGCCCCTGCCGCAGTTGCGGCTCTGGACGAGGCTGAAGTGGCCGAGGGCGCTCTTTAATCATTATGGCGCACTTCAGTGCGCATAATGAGAAAAGCGTGGCCGTGAAACAAACTGCCACGCTTTTCTTTTGCAACTTCGCCCCGGCGAGCAAGACTTGGGTGCCCCAGGTCCGGATTCTCGGACCTGGGATACCACGAACCTCGACCGGTTGCGTTCTTCACAAGCTCGGGCGAGCGACGGAAAGACAGAGAAATTCAGGAAAAGAGAGACAAAACAGTGAGCGATAAGATTGATGCCAAGCAGGTAAAAGAGCTTCGGGAAAAATCCGGCGCGCCCATGGGCGACTGCCTCAAGGCGTTGCAGGAGACCAAGGGGAACATCGAGGATGCATTCGTTGTGCTGCGCAAGCGCGGCATGGCCTCGGCCCAAAAGAAGGCCGCCCGCACCACCAACGAGGGCGCCGTGGGTACCTACATTCATGCCGGAGGCAAAATCGGTGTGCTGCTGGAACTCAACTGCGAGAGCGATTTCGTTGCTCGCACCGACGACTTCTCGGAGCTGATGAAAGATATCGCGATGCACATTGCGGCCTCTGATCCGCGCTATGTGCGCAGCGAAGACGTCACCGCGGCCGATCTTGACCGCGAGAAAGACATCTTCCGCGCCCAGGCCGCTGCCACTGGTAAGCCGGCCCCGGTCATAGAGAAGATCGTCGAAGGAAAGATGGCCAAGTTTTACGAGGAAGTCTGCCTCATCGAGCAGCCCTTCATCAAGGACCAGACCATTACTATCAAGGAGTTGATCGCCACCAAGGTCGGCAAGCTCGGTGAGAACATCACCGTGCGCCGCTTTGCCCGTTTCAAGGTGGGTGCTCCTGATTGGACTATCGCCACCACCAAGCCAGCGGAAGCCGCCGCAGAGTAAGTGGCCTCCGCACTGAAGCTGAAGCAGCTTCACGATCAAGTTGGTCGAGAAGCTGCTTCAAGGTATAATGAAGATTCTGTGAGTCAACGGTGCAGTGTTTTCACCCGCACCACAAAGAAGTTTGGAGCAAAGTCATGGCACAGGTATGCGACATCTGCGGGAAAGGCCCGCAATTCGGCAATAACATCTCTCACGCTCACAACGTCACTCGGCGTCGCTGGAGTGTGAATCTCCAGGCCGTCAAGGCGCTGGTCGACGGCCACGCCAAGCGGATCAGGGTCTGCACCGGCTGCATCAAAGACGGCAAAATCGCCAAGGCGTAAACCGTCGAATGCTGAGAACACAGTAGTTAGTTCCGGCAACGGTCAAATTGCAGGGAAAATATCAGGTTGAACACGAACCCCGTCCGGGATGGACGGGGTTTTGTTGTGCCTTGCAATGTCCAGTCAAACTAATCGGAGCCAGAACCCACGTCGCCGGGTAAATCCAGCGCCACCAAAGCGAACTTGGTTTTGCCATCTTTGGGGTTCTCAAAGCCCAGGATATGTTGATGCCGATTGGAGCCGGCCTTCAACTCCAAACCCTCCTTGTCAAAGTTGTAGTCGCCCGTATCAATCTTCACGTTGCCATTTTTCTTTTCGACGCAGCCCAGCCCTTC